>Ga0187886_1000056_pt1 | contig 162866 bp, 143 predicted proteins | sample June2016WEW_20_1_FD_133001 | JGI IMG/M metagenome (GOLD analysis project Ga0187886, IMG submission 133001) | Peatland microbial communities from SPRUCE experiment site at the Marcell Experimental Forest, Minnesota, USA - June2016WEW_20_150 | ecosystem: Environmental > Terrestrial > Soil >...
ACATAAGCCCGGGAATTATGGTAGACGACAGAAAGCAGGGTTTAAGGAATAAGATATTCCAGGTTGGAATCATCGCCCTGTTCTTGACGGGATTGCTTTTGGCGACCGTTTGGGGGAACGTGCTTAAATGCGAAGAAGGGGTTTACACAGAATATCTGACGCTCCTGTTGGGGAAAGCGCGCTAAGACCTGCTTTTCCGCGTTCGAAGTGAGCTTAACGTTGAGGTTCAAGAAAGACTAAAACCGCGTCACCGCCCGGCCGAAAGGCCTCCGGCCCGGAAGGGCCTTGTATCGCATTGATCAAGGGCCGGGATGTCACCTTGCGAATTGATTTGACATGAACTTTTCGCTGTGATATAAAATGCGGCTAATGAGTGACGTGGTTTTGAGATTCGCGACGAACAGAAGAGACGAAGTGTCTCGATCCTCCCTTTTTCTCTGCCGCATCTCGCAGCACCCCGGCTGCATGATAATGTGAAGCCCGAATATCCGGCACTCCTGAGCGGAGGCCGGTATTCGGGACACCCCAGCCAACTTCGGTAAGGCTTTTTTCTACCCTAACCCTTCAATTTTTCGGAGGTCAAACATGTCTAAAACTGTCGTTGACGCGAATGAATCAGGGCAGAACCGGTGCGGGAGTGGCCCGGCCGCCAAACACTATCGGTTTGAAACACTGGCCCTGCACGCCGGACAGACTCCCGACGCCACCCTGTCGCGCGGAGTGCCGGTCTATCGCACAAGTTCCTTTATTTTTAAGAACACTGAGCACGCCGCCAACCTGTTCGCCTTCAAGGAGCCAGGGAATATTTACACGAGGATCATGAACCCCACCACCGACGTCCTCGAGCAGCGTGTGACCCAGCTCGAAGGGGGTGTGGCTTCGGTGGCTTTGGCCTCGGGGACGGCCGCCGTTTTTTACGCCGTCATCACCCTGGCCCGGGCCGGCGACGAAATAATCGCGGCCAATAATCTCTACGGCGGAACTTACACCCAGTTCGATGCAATCCTCCCTGCGTTGGGCATCACTGTCAAGTTCGTGGATCCCCATGTGCTTAAGGCGATCGAACGAGCCGTTACGGACAAGACCAGGGCGGTGTACATCGAGACGATCGGCAACCCTGGGCTGGACGTGACCGACATCCGGGCGGTGGCCGACCTGGCCCATCGCCATGGCTTGCCCTTGATCGTGGACGGCACTTTCACCACGCCCTACCTTTTGCGCACGATCGAATACGGGGCGGATATCGTCGTCAACTCCCTGACTAAGTGGCTGGGAGGGCACGGCGTCGCCATCGGCGGGGTCGTGACCGAAGCCGGGGGCTTCGATTGGAAGGCGGGACGCCACCCCGTCTTTACCGAGCCGGACGATAACTACCATGGCCTGCGCTGGGCCTACGACCTGCCCGAGTCGTTGGCTTCCACGGTCTTTGCTTTGCGGCTCAGAAGCGTGCCCCTGCGCAACCTGGGGGCCTGCCTCTCTCCCGACAACGCCTGGCTTTTCCTGCAGGGACTCGAAACCCTGCCTATGCGCATGGCCAGGCACAGCGAAAATGCTCTGAAAATCGCCAGGCACCTGGCGCGTCATCCCAAGATCTCCTGGGTTCGTTATCCGGGACTCGAGGGAGATCCGTCGCACGTCACGGCCGAACGTTACCTGAAGAACGGCTTCGGCGGCATGGTCGTTTTCGGGCTCCGGGGCGGGTACGAGGCCGCCGCCAAGTTGATCGACACCATCACTCTATTTTCGCATCTGGCCAATGTCGGTGACGCCAAAAGCCTCATCCTCCATCCGGCCAGCACGACCCACGCCCAACTGTCCGAGGACCAGCAGCGTGCTGGCGGCGTGACGCCCGAGATGGTCAGAATGTCGGTCGGGTTGGAACATCCGGACGACCTGAGCGAGGCCCTGGACCAGGCCCTGGCCGGGGTTTGAGGCCGTAAGCCGACGAGAAGGAAGACATCATGACCATCATCGTTCCCAGGGATTATCATCTGCGCCGGGCTTTGAACGAGCGGAGGATCTTGTGCATCGACCCGGACGAGGCTCTCCGCGAGGATATCCGGGCCCTGAGGATCGGCATCCTCAACATCATGCCCAAGGCAGAGGCCTACGAGTTCAGCCTGCTGCATCTGCTCGGCCGATCCGTGCTCCAAATCGACCCGGTGTGGATCCGGTTGAAGACCCACAAGTACCAGAGCAGCGACTGGGAGCATTTAAAGAACCTGTACATTTCCTTCGAAGAGGCCATCGCGCGCAGTCCGCTGGACGGTCTCATCCTGACGGGCGCTCCGGTCGAGGACATCCCCTTCGAGGATGTGGCCTACTGGAGCGAGGCTCAGGAGATCCTCGGCTATGCGCGACGGAACATCCCCATCACCCTGGGGATCTGCTGGGGAGGGCTGGCCCTGGCCAAGCAGCTGGGCATCGATAAGGTCGTCTTTCCCCGGAAGCTCTTCGGGGTGTTCGAAACGAGAAACCTCGACCTGAACCACCGCATCACGGGAGAAATGGACGATGTCTTCTGGTGCCCGCAGAGCCGCTTCTCGGGCATCCCGGACGTCGTCATGGAACGGGAGCGGGTGCATGGGACGGTCAACCTGTTGGGCTATTCGGACGAGGCGGGCTACACCATCTTCGAAAGCGCCGACCATCGCTTCCTGATGCACCTGGGACATCCCGAGTACGACGCCCAGCGGCTCGTCGATGAATACCAGCGGGATGTCAAAGCCAACAAGCCGGGCGTGGAGCCGCCCAAGAACCTGGACTTGGCGCATCCGGCTAATCGCTGGAAGAGCCATGGTGCCGAATTCTTCTCGCAATGGATCAGGTTCATTCACAACAGCGCTTCGTTCGACGGGCCGCAAGCGCTGGGCCGGAAAGGATGACACCATGAAGAACTTGAACACAGAACACACCGCGACGAAGGTCAAAGCCGCTCTGTTGGGCTGTACGGGTCTGGTTGGCCAGCAATTCGTCCGGATGCTCGACAAGCATCCCTATTTCGAACTGGTCGCGCTGACGTCGTCCCCCCGGTCCGCCGGAAAGGCCTACGGCCAGGCAGTCAGCTGGTTCTTCGGAGGCGACGCCCCCGAATATCTGAGGGACAGGACCATCCTGAGTACGTCGGCCGAGGGCGTGATGACGAGCGGCGCCCGGGTTGTCTTCAACGCCTTGCCGTCCTCGGTCTCGAGCGCGCTCGAGCCGGAATTGCGCCGCCGGGGGTTATACGTTTTTTCCAACGCCTCGTGCCGGCGCCTGGACGACGATGTGCCCCTTCTTGTCCCGGAGGTCAACCCGGGGCACATGGAGCTGGCCCGCCGCCAGGTCTCGGAGTTCGGCGGGGCGATTATCACCAATTCCAACTGCTCGACCTCGGGTCTGGTCATGGTCCTCAAGCCTCTGGAGCGGTTCGGGCTCGAAGCCGTGACCGTGGCCACCTATCAGGCCGTCTCCGGCGCCGGCCGCCGTGGGGTCGCGGCCATGGACATCGACGCCAACATCATCCCTTTCATCCGCGACGAAGAGGAAAAGATGGCTTGCGAATCACGCAAGATCCTGGGCAGCAGTAACGGGGAAAGGGTCAAGGAGCGCGACTTAGCCATCAACGCCAGCTGTTGCCGGGTGCCTGTCCGCGACGGCCATCTGCTGAGCCTGAGACTCGACCTAGCCTCCGAGCCCGGCCTGAACGAGGTGGCGGACGCCCTTTCGTCGTTCCGCAGCGCGCCCCAGGACTTGAAGCTGCCCTCCGCGCCGGAGAGGCCTCTCATCGTCCGGTCCGAGGATGACAGGCCCCAACCCCTCCTGGATGCCATGGCGGGTCGGCCGGAGAGAGCCCGGGGCATGGCCGTGACCGTAGGACGGCTCAGGAAAAAGGGACGGGTTCTGAATTGTTTTGCCCTTGTCCATAACACCATCCGCGGCGCGGCCGGAACATGTCTTTTGAACGCCGAACTGGCCTTCCGCTGCGGGATCCTGCATTAAGGGCAAGCGAATGAGGAGGGCCACCATGAAGGTCATGAAGTTCGGCGGGGGATGCTTCAAGGACGCCAGGAGTATCAGCCAGGCCGCGGCGATCATCGGGCGCGAGAAGGAGCGGCCGGTCGTGGTCGTTTCGGCGGTTACGGGCGTCACCGACATGCTCATCGAGGCCTGCAGCCAGGCCGAGCGGAACGAACGGGGCGTCACTGCCGATGTCCAGAGGATACAGGCCGTCCACGACAGCCTGATAAGGACCATGATCAAGAATGCCGACGTCAGGCGCGACCTGTCCAGGTATGTGGAGACAGCGCTTAAAAAAGTGGGAAAGCTCCTCTATGGGATCTCGTACACGGCCGAAGTCACGCCGGCGACGCGCTCGCACGTTCTGAGCTTCGGGGAGCGGCTGGCCGCGTTCCTTCTGGCCGCGCTTTTGATCGACCGGAGAACTCCGGCCAGGCCGGTCGAAAGCGACAAGATCGGAATGCTGACGGACGATGTCGTCGAGAACGCCACCGTCGACCTGCCCGGGTTCAGGCGCGCCCTGAAACGTCTGAAGCCGGGCCTCGGCCGCCATGATGCGGTGGATGTCGTCACCGGGTTCTTTGGGATCAATCCTAGGGGAAAGGTCGCCACGTTCGGCCGGAACGGAACGGATTACAGCGCGGCTGCGGTGGCCGCCGGCCTAGGCGCCTCGCGACTCGAGATCTGGAAGGATGTCGAGGGTTTCATGAGCGCCGACCCCAAGCTCGAGCCCCAAGCCCGGAAGATCGACCGGTTGTCTTACTACGAGGCAGCCGAACTTTCCTATTTCGGCGCCAGAATCCTCCATCCCCGCACCCTCGAGCCTCTGCATGGACTGCCCATCACTGTGGAAATCAAAAACCTGTGGCACCCGGACAATCCGGGCACAGAAGTCCTGCCCAACGGCTCGGTCAAGAACGACGTGATCAAAAGCGTGGCTTTCAACCCGGACATCGTCCTGTTGAGGATCCACGGGCCGGGCGTGGGATACAAGCCGGGCATCATCGGGACCATCGGCCACAGGCTCTCCGCCCTGGGCATCAATATCTATTCCATCATCACCTCGCAAACCTGCATCAACCTGCTCGTGGACCGCAAGGACGCCTTCCGGAGCCATGAAGCCCTCAAGACTGAGAGGGGCGGGGTCATCGAACGCGTGGACCTCGAGGACGGTATCGTCCTGGTTGCCGCGGTGGGCGAGGGGCTTCTCCGGCAAAAAGGGCTAGCGGCCAGGATCTTTTCATCGGTATCCAAGGCGGGGGTCAACGTGGAGATGATCTCGACTGGGGCATCGGAGGTGGCTTCCTATTTCATTGTGAAACGGCCGGACCTGGAAAAAACGGTTCATGCCCTTCACCAGGAATTCTTTCAAGAGAGGCGACGGCCGTGAAGCCGCCGTCCGGCTCGCCCCTAATGAAATCCGGGCGGAGTCTAGCATAAAACCAGGAAGGTCTAACACGGGCCGCTCGGAGTTGCTCCAAGTGAAAGGAAAAAGCGATTGACCGGATAACATCGAAAACCCTCGCTCGCCAAGCTCGCCCTGAACCTGGTCGTGACCGGCGACTTGTTCAAGTCCCAGTCTCCGGAGCAGTTGGCTGCCTTCAAAGCCGACCACCTCTACAACGCCGAGCATTTTGGAGCACTGGGTTTGATCGACGCGTTGGACGACAACGGCGTCTTTAAGCCGGCCGGTCAGAAATCCCAGTTGTACCTGAAAAGATACCTCGCGGAAGCCAGGAACCGAGGCCTGCGCACGTTCGTCTACTTCAACGTCCATTCGTACTCCCTGTGGCCTTCGAACGGAAGCATCTGGACTGGGCCTGGCGATTTGACTTCCCGCGAGACTGCTCTCTATAATCGCTCTGTAACGAAATAACGTTGAATCGGGGAGACAACCCATTAAGAACTCTTTCCTGGATGCGCTTGCTGAGAGGGTCCTGCTTGGCGACGGCGGCATGGGGACCATGCTCTACAGCAAGGGCATTTACCTGAACACCTGTTTCGATGAACTCAACCTGACCAATCCCGGCATCATTCAAGAGGTCCACCGCGAATATGTCCGGAGCGGCGCGGATATCATCGAAACCAACACATTTGGAGCCAACCGCTTCAAGCTCAAGAAGTACGGCCTGAACGATAAGGTCGCGGAAATCAACCGCGCTGGCGCACGGATCGCGCGTGAGGAGGCCGGCGCGGACGTATTTCTGGCCGGTTCGATAGGCCCCCTTGGTGTCAAGGTCGAACCATGGGGCCAGCTCGCGGCCGAAGAAGCCGAAGACGCGTTCGCCGAGCAAGCCCGGGCTCTTCAGGAAGGCCGGGTTGACGTTTTCATTTTAGAAACGTTCGCGGACGTCCACGAAATCGAGCGTGCCGTCCGGGGACTTCGGAAGGCAGCTCCAGATGTCCCCGTTATCGCCGAGATGACCATCGGAGAAGACGGCAACAGCCTCTACGGCACGAGTCCGGAAGTCTTTACCAATGAGCTCGAGAGCCTGGGGACACAGGTTATTGGGGTTAATTGCAGTGTCGGGCCCGCCCCCATGCTCCAATGCGTCGAGCGGATGGTGAAGGTCACCGCCCTTCCCCTATCGGCCATGCCCAATGCCGGCATTCCCCGGGAGGTCGACGGACGAAATCTCTATCTCTGTTCGCCCGATTACATGGCCGAATACGCCAAACGCTTCATCATGACAGGAGTGAGGATTATCGGCGGATGTTGCGGCACGACTCCGGCTCATATCAAAGCCATGAGAGCTGCGATAAAAGCTTTGCAGCCGCCCCGACGGGCAATGGCGGCCGCCATACATCTTTCCGAAGCCCAAGGCGTGCCACAAATTCCGATGGGCAAGAAGTCCGCCCTCGGGAAAAAACTCGAGGGCAGGAAATTTGTGACCAGCGTCGAAGTCGTGCCGCCCCGCGGGCATGACCCCTCCCAGGCGATCGAGGCCGTCCGGAAACTCGAGAAGCACGGCGTGGATGGGATAAACATTCCCGATGGGCCCCGGGCCAGCGCCCGGATGAGCCCCATGGTCCTGGCCTCCATTCTGACGGCATCCACGAAAATGGACATCATCCTGCACTACACGTGCCGCGACCGGAACCTCCTCGGGATGCAATCGGATTTTCTGGGCCTGCAAGCCCAACATGTGCGGAATGTTCTGATCATAACAGGCGACCCGCCCAAACTCGGAGATTACCCGGACGCCACGGCGGTTTTTGATGTGGATTCGATCGGCCTCGCTGGTTTTGTCAGCTGCCTGAACCGCGGATTCGATATCGGCGGGAAAAAGTTGGAAAAGCCGACCTCGTTCCTGATCGGCGTCGGCGTCAACCCGGGGGCTATAGACCTGAACAACGAAATTCGCCGGTTCGAGCGGAAAGTGGAAGCCGGGGCTGAATTCGCCATCACCCAGCCCGTTTTCGATGTCCGCCTTCTCGAGCAATTCCTCAAGAGGACCGGGTCGTGCGGGATTCCCATTCTCGGGGGCATCTGGCCGCTGTGGAGCTTAAGGAACACCGAGTTCATGCACAATGAGGTGCCCGGCACCTCGATCCCAGCCGAAATCATGGAGCGGATGCGCCGCGCTCAGGATCAGAGTCCCGAGAGCGCCCGCCGGGAAGGCGTAGATATCGCCCGGGAGATTTTGAGTGGGATCAAGGGCATGGTCCAGGGTGTTCAGATAAGCCCGCCCCTGGGAAAGTATGACCTGGCTCTAGAGGTCTTGCAGGCGCTGTAGGCCTGGCTTACGCTCCTGACTTTTTCGCCTGTTCCCGGATGTAACTTAGATATTTCTTAAGAGAAGGGTCTTGCCCTAATAGAGCCTCGGAGGCGGCGAGTGAGGCCTGAACGTCCCCATCGAGGGGGTCGCAGATCGCGGCGTCCAAGCCTTTCGACATAGCCAGGATCAGAAGCGTCCGGTTGAGAAGCCGGCGCTGAGGAAGGCCGAACGATACGTTGCTGACCCCGGCTATCGTCCTGATCCCTGGGAGTGAACTCTTGATTCTCGCCACAGATTCAAGAAAAACCGTCCCGCTTTTATGGTCAACAGCGATCGGTCTCACGAGCGGGTCTATGAAGATATCTTCGGGGTGGAGACCGGCTGATTGAAGGATATCGGCCATTTTTTGAGCCCTGGAAACGGCCATATTGGCGCTTTCAGGAGGCCCTTCCTTGTTCAGACAAAGAGCGATCACGCGGGGCCGATATCGCCTGATAAGCGGCACTAGGGCTTCGAGAGAAGTGCTGTCGTCGGAAAGGGAGTTCACGAGTGCCCGCCCCTGATGAACCTTGAGCGCTGCCTCCATAGCATCAGGATTCGGCGTGTCTAGAGCCAGCGGTGCTTTGACGGCACGTTGAAGAAACGGGATGGCCCATAAGAGCGTATCAATCTCCTTCTCCATCATGGCCGCCACGTTGAGATCTATGTACGCCGCCTTTGCTTTCTCCTGGGCGAGCGCTTGACTGCAGAGATAGTCGGCGTCTTTTGTTTGGAGGGCCTCGAGGACGACCTTGCGGCTGGAATTGAGACGTTCACCTACAATAATCAAGAAAGCCCCTCCTCTGTCACTCCCCCGGGACGATAGCATATCTTTGGGGAGGAAACAAGGAGCCCATCCCCCCAAAAATCTCCTGGGCCGACGGAGAGCCTTAAGCAGCCGGGAGCTGGACGACACCAAATCTGGAATGCAGATGTGCCTAGATTATTCATGAATAATCTACGTATACTGAAAATATTAGCCGACAGAAAATTACTTTTTCCCAATATTACCGATAGAATTTTTTCATGTCTGGCTAGATCATGAGGTTAGATGATGCCCAGAATTCCAAGGACACGATATCAAATCCAGAGATAAGAGTGTCAGATATTCTGTGCAACCCCCTTCTTCGCACTTAAGCACATTCCCCCAAAGGGTCGCCAAAATAAATTATCGTTTTGGAGTATATCATAGCCCAGTCCTTGATTCGTTTTACCCGTCCAAGGAGGTTTGCACAGTTTTCCTTACACTGCCTCTCCTAGCCTCTTGTCCCGGATGCGTGTGAAGTCCGTTTATAGTTCTCTCAGAATTAAAACCCCAATGGCATTGTAAAAACGATCTTATTATTTGGATCAGCCTTTTTGTCGACTATGATTATTCCCATAACCACCTGCCAACCAACAGCATGGGCTCTAAAGCAATATCGGCCTTCGGGAATATTCTTCATGACGAAGTTCCCTTTTTCATCTGCATAACTTCTCTTGATTTGACTGTCTTTCACTATTCCTCGAATCTCGAGCAACACTCGAGCATCTTTTGGCCATCCATCATCGCCAGCCTTATTAATGATTTTGCCTTTGATCTCTCGCACGACAAAAGGCTTCCATATTTCATCTAATAAATTTTCATCATCGGACCGAGTAAAACCTTCTTCACCACACAATGAGCTTGGCGATTGAGATTGAGGATATAAATTATCAACGGTTTTTGTTGAATCCTCTGTTTTTATGTTCTGCGGGCGGCATTGAAAAATGGACATGAAAATAAGAAATAGGGTCACCCCTTGTCTAAGCAAATTAGTTACTCCCTTATAAGACAACCGATCCCTCCAAAATCTTAACAGAACCAATACGGGCAATGCAATCCTCCATCCTTTTTCCCACCTCTCCGAGCCTCTACGACGATATTTCTGGGCGGCCCATATCTTGGGAGTGGGTTGAATGCCCCCGTCTCTCCGCTCGTCTCCTGGTCGTTCTCGGGCCGATAAAGGGGTTGGTATTGGCCGGGCTGAAGGGCAGCTGATTCAGATCAGTCCAGTCCAAGGCGACAAGATAAGGCGTGGGTTGCCTGGACGCCATTGCCTTGCACACGTGGCAAGTTGCCCCTTTTTGACCCTAAGACCACTTGCCCTGGGCGGTTCAGAGGTACAACCGTGCCAGCCCACCACCTTTATACGAGTTGGAGTGGTTCAACGAGGAGAGGCGAGCAGAGACGGGATTTTGCCGGGAATAGGCATGGGTCCGTACCGGTCGATGCAGCTCTATACTGAACTAGGCTTATCCTCTGAGCCCTCCGAGGTTAAGGCATTTTTACAAGGATGATGTCCCTGTGGCTGGCCGGCTGAATTTTTATGACGCCGCGCTCGTTCAGGACGGCCATGAGCTCCACAAGATTCGCCCGCCCCTGGACCTGCAGAGCTGGCAGAACCTTCCGGTCTCCGCCATCGCCAACCCTCGGCCCGTTGTGGTCCGGAACCTCGATCCGAAAAAGCTACATGACGTCGTGGACAAGTACCCTTACAGCGGCTTCCCCGTCGAGATAGACGGCAAGCTTCAAGGGGTTCTGACCCGCCAGCGGATTCTCGAATCCCTGATCGGAAAGGATACTCCGGAAATACAGAACGTCATCACCTGCTTCCCGGACCAGACGGTCCGCGAAGTCGGGGACAAGTTCATCCAGTCCCCGATCAATGTCCTCGTGGTGGTCAGCCGGGAGAGCGGTGCGATTCAGGGCATCATCACCCTGCACGATCTCATCAGGGCCCAGGCCTCCGTCCATACATAACTTGAAGAATCCGTTATCCGGAGTCGCTGTCTCTGTGCTTCTTGATTGGGGGAGGGACAATCATCGGAAGCAGGGCGGACAGAAACTTCCAGACGGTAGCGATATATGCGAGCCGGCAGCGGGAGCCTCACTCCAAAACTGATCTAGCCAAAAGTAGGGTTTTATCTTTTAAATTTATAACTCGGGATGGGGCTTTAAGGGCGTTTTACAGGAATAAATTCGCGCCCGGGTTGGATGGGAATGCCGAGCCCGCCGCCGTCGGCGATATATTCCATCATCTCGCGCTCGCAGTCCGCCAACTCATCTTTGGCCTGCAACTCTTTTTCTCTCTGCATGTCGGGGTGCTCGTGCCTCTGGACGACGAGTCCAGGCGTGGGTTGCCTGGATCCCGTCCCCTTGCACACATGGTAGATCGCCCCGGCCGCAGCCGAGGCTACATCGTCGTTGGCGTTTTTGGGGTGGTCGATCCTCTCGGCACCGCTTGGCAGCGTTTGGATTTCTAGCCGCATTAGCTGGTCGATCAGCTTCCTGTCGTTCAAGAGGACTACGGCCCCGGCCTGCAGGAGTGCCTTCAGCTTCAGGTAGAACTCCGTCGCGCTGGCCTTGCTCTGGCTCAGGGCGATCCTGTGCCGCCTGAGCTGGCTCTCGAGCGAGGCGAAAGCGTACCGGTCGCCCCAGCATTCATGGATACCATATTCTCGCAAGAGGCCGGCGTATTCTTCGACGACCTGGACGAAATCAAACGGGGGAACGTTTTCTCGGACTAGGTCGAGATAGACCATTTCTTGGAAGGCGTGGGCGATGGCCAGCGTCATGCTGTCCGCCCTGCCCGCCGATGCGTCGATGAAGGCAACGTATTTCATGCCCTTTTCAGGCGGTGTTTCTGAGCCCTTGGCCGCGGCCCGGAGCTTCTCCTCATCGAAGAGTGCCCCGATGTCGTCCCGGAAAACGGCCTCGTATTCGGCCCGGCACCGCTCGGGGTCCCTCTCCATGTCCCGGGCGATCTTGCGGTCGGAGAAGGTCGGGTTCAGAAGCTTCGTCGGGGCCTTGAAAATGAGGGTATCGGCGTCGTCTCTTCCCCAGAACTTCTCGTAGAGTGCCCAGAGCGGCCCCGCCTTCCGGTTCGGGCTCGAGATGCCTATCAGCCGTCCGCCCGGGATGATCGAGGGCGTCAGCGCTGAAACGAGCTCGTCGACGTTGTCGTTCGGGAAGAACCCCACCTCGTCGAGGACGACCAGGGCCAGGCGCCAGCCCCTGACTGACCTGAAGTCCGACGCCTTGACCGCGATGTGGGCGCCGTTGACTAGGTCGAGCTCGTCGTTTGTCTCGCGCCTGACGAGCCTCTGGAAGGGCCCGAGGAACCGCTTGATGTTGCCGAAGACGATGCCCGCCTGCTCCCTGGTGTCGGCCAGGCAGAAAATGTTCCACTGCTCGCCCGGGCCGACCTTCATCTCCCAGCCTCCCAGGGCCGCCTCGTAGGCCGCCACGAAGCCCATGGTCGTTGACTTCCCACCCTGCCTCCCGGCGATGATGAAGACCTCCTCGTAGCCCCCGGTCCTGGGAAACATACGGCCTGTACACGTTCTGAAGACCTCGAGTTCGAGAGGGGTCAGCGGAAGGCCGTAGATCGCCTTCAGGCAGACCACCCAGTTTGACCACGTCGCGGGGTCATGGAACTGCTTCCCGAAGGCCCGCCTGTCGAACATGGCTTCGATAATGTCCCTAGGACTGGTCTTTTCGCTGTGGCGGACGCAGAACGGCTCGCCCCGGAGGGCCTTCATGCCACAGGGGCGGCCGTCGACCCGGAGCGCCTGGCACTGAGCCATGGGCGGGCTCAGGCCTCCTGGAGCTTTGCCCTCACGTCGGGGGGCAGGGCAAAGGGCCGCATGACCTTGGCCTTCACGAGCTCGTCCAGCCGGGCCTTGATCGCCAGGAGATCTCTCTTCGGGCGGAGTTCTCTGACGGAGACGACCCGCCGCTGTTCCTTCAGATAGCCCGGGTGGCAGCCATCCTGCGTCCTCTCAACGGCCTCCTTGATGATCAGCCGCTGCACCCAAACGAGGGGGTCGTCGATGTCCACAGGCGCCAGCCTGGGGACCCCACGATAGGCCGAGACGCTCTCCTGGTTTATTCTTATTGTTTGGTGCTCATAGGCCTCGTTCACGATTTCCAAAATCCAGCGGCCCTCCCACGACGGGGGAGGGGCCCATTTCGGGTTGACCTTATGGCTCGCGCTGCCGTCCTTCTCGAAAACGATCCGGTTGTAGCGGGCATAGCTCGTCGTGGGCGCGATCGAATGGATTCGCTTCGTTTCGCCCGGGCCGAGCCTCAGCATCTCCTTCCTGTACTCCAGGACGATCTTCTCCCCGTCGGTCTTGTTGACCAGCTCGGTTTCAAACAAATCATTAGGGTTGATTTTCATTTGTACCTCCTAAAAGGGAATGGAGGGCGGGGCGGGAGCACGTTCCGTCAGGAGCAAACCCGGATGCCCCCGTCCCGCCGCATTCTTTTTTACGCACCAGGCGATTTGAGAAGAGGAGCAGTTCGAATGAAGCCAGTCTCTGTCCCTTCATCTCTCGCTTCCCGCCTTCGCCAGAATCTCGTCAATCCTCCTGAGATTCACCTCGTCGCGCTCGACCCAGTTGTCCCTGAGGCATTCACTCTTGTAAGCGTAGCCTCGGAAAGCTCTCGACTCGACCCATTCTGCGGTTACCGCGATGCGGAGTTCCTTGTATACGGCGAGCGGGGAACTGGGCGGGCAGGGCACTACTACCGGGATGCCGCGGGGGACGTGGACCTCGCCGATGCCCTCGAGCTCCCTGGTCTCCACGTCCCCGCCGTCGATGTTCCTGAGTAAGATGGGCCAGTCCCCGAAGGCCGCCGGGGGCATCTTAAACCCTGGGCGCGGGGTCAGGACGACGCTCCCGTCGGGCGCCCATTCGACGCGCGAATAGCGGCTGTAGAGGGTATGGGGCGAAACACTCTCTAGGATTCGCCTATTGTTTGGAAGAATGGCGAAAATAGGGGGGCCTGTCGCGTCCCAGACGGTGATCGGCCTGCCCGACGAATTGATTAGTTCGGTTTCATAAGTCATTTTCATCCTCTCCGCATAGACTAGGGGAAAAGGATTCAGTTTCCGGGAGATTTGGTGAATCGTTGGGGAAAAAGGGGACTGTAGTGGATCAGTCCCGGCGGGCGTTCGGGAAATGACGCGAGATCCTGATGTTTATTTTAGTGAAACTAAATTGGCTTCCTTCTTCTTCCAATCGCCATCGACAAGTACCCACGTATGGACTTCTTCTTTTCGATAAGGAGCCGGTTTTACTATCCCCAGCATTTGTTCTTCTTTCGGGACCTTTTTTTCATCGCCTCTGGCTGCCTCGTATCGAGCAATCAGCTCGTTATTAATCTCCGGTTTGAGATGGTAAACAATGACTTCCACCCTAATTATATCGGCTCCTGGCTGAATCTTTTTGATTTCGATCAAGCCGGAATAATATATGTGCCCGGAAGGCGGCCCAGTCCAGATTACTATGTTCGGGTCTTCCTTGATGATCTCTGTCTCGATCTTCTTCATCAAGGCAAAGACCTTTGCCAACCGCCGCCGCTTGAATTTCTCAGGAAGTTCTTTCTCAGCAAGATATTTTGTTAATTCAACCCTCTCGGAATATGAGCTAAACGCGATTACATAGTTGAGGTTGTCATAGAATTCCGAGATTCCTGGATATGGCTTCTTGGAAATCTCCTGTGGTTTTTGAATACGGGCCAAGATCAAGGAAGGATTGAAAACTAAAGAACAAAGAAAAGCACATAGAAGCTTTTTCATTCTTGCCAGTCCCTCCCCTCTCTTCGTCTTCAATGCCTAATAACTCTGGTGAACGTGAAAGTGTTTCAATTCAATTCATGCCTAGAACCTAAGTTCTTGTAAATAAGTGCCCAATTGGGGCACCTTTGGCAGCGGGCTGGGGTTCGCTCTTGTGCGAAAGCGGGACCGTGGTGGATCAGTCCCGGCGGGTGTTTTTGTTCGCCCAGGCCCGGGTGACCTTCGCTGTCTTCTGGCGGACTTCGTCTTCCCGCCTTGTCAGTTCCGCCTCGGCCTCCGCCCAAAGCTCCTCCACCTGGGCCCCGGTCACAGGCTCCGTCGGGGCTTCATGCTTGATGGCGGAAATGGAGGCCGGTGACAGGCCGAATATCTCGGCCAGCTCCTTCCCTTCGAAGGTGCCCGTGATGCCGGTCCGCAGGAGCCGCCGGATCATGACGCGCCTCTGGTCCTTGAGACTGGGGAGAGCCAGCCTGCGGTCGGCACTCTCGAGCGTGACGGCCGCGAAGAATAACTCGGTTGCCTTGTCGGCCGTCATCCGCCCCTGTTCCACCTCCTCGAACAGGCGGAAAAGGAAGCGCATTTCTTTCGGGCCTCGGGCCTCAATCCAGCCCTTGGCCAGGGGAAGGGCAGGGGCTTGCGGTTCGGCGGGCTCTAGGCCCCTCTCGCGGGCCTCCAGCAGGGCCTCGGGGCTTGCATCGGCGTCCCTTCCGAGCGGAACGCCCTCCGGATAGGCCTCGTTTCCCCCGTCGTCTTTTTTGAGGCGGATCTGGCTGGCCCAGCAGATATCGGTTCTATTTTCCTTGAGCCGCCGGTATTTTATGGCCTGGAGGTAGTTCCTCCAGTCGCCCTTGCTTTCGGGCCAGCCGCGCCACCGGCCCAAGGCGACGAAATCCTGGATGAAGTCGTCGGCCTCGCAGAGCCCGTCCCTGAGCGTAAGGCAGTCCTTCAGGTCGCGGAGGACCCCGAAGGCCATGGCGTTCATGGCTTGCCTGGCCTCGGGGGACGGCCCCTCAATTGTCATTGGTCTGTTTTGTGTTTCCACTTCAATCCTCAAAGGAATTTCGCTGATCGCCGTTCCATCTCCCTTTCATGTTCGGCGGAATTCATGTCCGACAGATACCTTTCTGAGCTGGCGACGTTCTTGTGTCTGAGCCACCGGGCGATCTGCACGAGCGAGTCGCCCTTGGCTGCCATCTGGCTCGCGCAGGTGTGGCGGAGGTCGTGGGGGCTGTGGGGGTTTGCCAGTCCGGCCTTCCTGCTGGTTAGTTGAAACAGCTTCCAACCGCTCTCGCTGGTCATGTGCTCGGTGCGGGGAAGGTCCCTCGACGGGAAGAGGTAGGGATTTTCCTTTGCCTCGGGTAGCCCAGCCCTCTCCTTCAGCCACGCCGTGAGTTTCTTCTCTAGCTTCTCCGGGATGTCGTAGGTCCTTGAGAACCCACCCTTCTCCGCCCTGATCGTGATCTGGTGCGCATCGAGGCTGACGTCGTCCAGCCTGAGCGAGACGGCCTCGCCGATCCTCATCGCGAAGAAGTAGACGAGCGACCACAGGCAGTCCCACTTCCTCCCGTGCCGGCGGGCCGCCGCCAAGAACCGGGCGAGCTCGTCGTCGGCGAGGTACCGTACCCTGCCGTTGAGGGCCGTCCCTTTGGGGCGTCCGGCCATCCTACTTCCTTTTTTGTTTGCCGAAGTATTTCAGGTTGTTCGCCTCGAGAATCTTCAGGTCGGCGCGGAATGCCGCATCGGGCTTCTCGGCTTCATTCTTCGCAAGGTCTTGGCACTCGATGATGAACTCGACGGCGATCTCCCGGTTCCCCTTCGGCGGCCGGCCAGCCCATCGTTCCCGCGCAAGGCGCGCGGCGATGCCGGCGATGAGTTCGTCCCCGTGGGACCTGTCGTCCGTCAGGTAGTCGATGGCCTCGGGAAGCGTATCGAGCCCGTGGGCCTCCGCGACCGCCTCGGCGTCGGCTCTTTTCCCCTCCTCAGGCTTGACCTTCGCCTTCGCTTGGGTTTTGACATTGGCTTGTTTCATTCGCGTGCCCTCCTTCAGCACCCGAGAATAGGTATACCGTGAAAACATAACCTTGCACATAGCCTAACTAAAAAATTTGCATGTTTTGTATCTGCCCCAGGTATGGGTGGCCCGGACGGGGGAGCCCCAAATTGGGGGAAAAATTTGCTTGGGGTTGAAACCGCCTTCCGAATGGGTTATGAATCGCTGCGCTGAAGGACCAGAAGTGCCCCTCTTGCGCCCGTAGGCGCACCCGAACAGCCAAGGCCAGGCCCAGGGCAAGGGCTTACCCGGGCTTGCCTTTTCGGATGACCTAACGAAACGGGTGCGCAAAGAGGTGTGCAGGTGAGGAGTAATGCCCTGGGATCAGTCAGGCAGCCGCAGACTCGGGCGAAGGTTTATCCAGGGCCGCTGGAAAGCCTCATTTAAAGGGCATTGGGAAATGGTTGGGAGAGGCTTTGGAATTTCACAGGTACTTGGGGTTCTAGGGCATTTGCCCTCGGTTTCTTTAGGAGGTTCGTCTTGGCCTTCCACGACGTCCTGCTGATTATCCGGGGAGTCGATTTAGGCCTAAGACCGCAAAGTTGTCTGCAAAGTACAACCGTAGAACCTAAGCCGCCTTTGCTTTCATGATTTCTTCGGCCTCTTTTAAGCCAGGTATCAACAGTCTCAATTGATTGTTTCCGTTATCATCGACAAGTCGAGAAATCCTTTGCACCGCCTTACGAGCATAGGAATCCGAGAATCCATGTCGTTTGATAGTGTTAATTAGCTCCTGTTTTACTGTTCTCCGTGGATGATGATGAGCCAAAGCCAAAAGTGCTACGTCCGTAGCACTAATATCTTTGAAATGAAAATAGGCCCTGCCCTCTATTTCTTCAATGTAGGGATACTTCTTTGCAGTTAACGAATCAACGAGCGCCTTCGCACCTTCAAGATCAACAGGGCCTTTCTGAGAGACGCGGACCATTTCGGCTAGAATCCACGAGCAGATCGGGACAGACACACTGGCATCCATTTCATTAGGATCAATTTCGTCCGGATCGTGACGCCCTCCTCGATTACTCACGATATCGTAAATGAAACGACAGGCTCGGGGAATTAATAACCTAATGCTGTCGTCATATGTTCCTTGCGGCTTGTTAGCCAGCCCATTTATTATCGTATCCGCCTTAAATCCTCTTCCCGAGGGCAGAGTCTCTCCCACATGAATATACAAGGCCTTCAAAACGGCCTCAACTAGCTTCCCAATCTTGGCGAGACAGTCTTCCCATCTACCAGCCTGGAAATCGCTTACTATTCCCGTATAGTGACGAAGAGCAGCAGCGATATTCTTCTTGGGAAAAAGCGGAACCAGCAGTTCTTGAATTCGTTTTCTAGCCATTGGGCTCAGTGAATATGTTTTGCCAATTTGGGCGGAGGCTAAAGAGGCCTCTTTTCTTGGAATCAACCCAATCGTTTTCTTTCGCTCGCATAGGGTAACTAGGGTGGAATGCGACGCCCAATAAGGACTCTGACTTCATCTTGCCCCACTGCTTCTCAATGTCCTTGGAGGCAACTTCATACTTTGAATCCCCTTTAGCTAGGTAACTAAGCAGAAGGACAAACTTTGCTGGACCGCTCATGCCCTTGGCATACTGCTTGATAAAGGCCCGTATTGGCTTGTCAAAACCAAGGCTTTGTGCCTTCGGTTTCTGCACGTGAATTACCCTCTTTTTTGTTAATCGTTGCGACGGCATCGAGTCTTCAAGGTTCGTGAGACACTCTTCCGCAAGAGCCTTGATCTGTTGAAGTAAAGGAATCACCTTTTTTTTGTCCATAGATTCATTTCCTTTTTACAAATACGTTCCGTCCACCTTCCTTCAGCAAAGTAAGTGGTCCCCTCCGTGATGCAAGTCCCTTGAGGGCCATATCGACTGCTTGTCTGCTCCAATGGTATCCATTCTTGGTCAGAGCATCCCAAACTTCCCCGAGCTTTCTTTTTTCGCTAAAAAAGTCCTTTGAGATAAGGAAACGCACCCCACCGGTCGCTCCACTATAACTCTCCCTTCTCGTTTTGAGGATTGGCGTTACCTTCTTCCCATATACTGCGTCCTCAAGACGAGTTACGCGCCTTTCCAGAGCTTTGATCGACCCTTCCGGCATCGCGTACACCTCCTAAATGCTGACCTATGAAATGATTATACTGCCAACGTTCGCGGTAATTCAATCCCACCGCCCTCCCCGTTATCTCCGCTTACCCGCTGGTCGCTCTCGGGCTGGCCTGCGCCCGATAGGATGGATGTCTAGGCCCTCTCTCTGGCCCTAGGATTCACAGATTCGGCCCCGCCCAGGGTCAGGGTCGGGGCTCCCAGCACGCACAAATTCTTGCTTCTATCGGCCCCATGGGCCCAAGAAAAGGGATATGGGAAGGGTTACTCCCCCAAGAAGATCGGTTTCGCTGGCGGCGGGTTCGCTCCCGGTTGTTCCTATCCTGCAAAGGGTGTTCTATTCTGCATAAGGTGTTGCCGGGCTATTTAGCTAAGACCTACTTCTTTCGACAGGAACAGAATCGCCGACGCAGTCAGGTTCAAACCAAAAAGTGCGATGCTTGGAGTAACCTTCTTGGGGTGAACTCCGGCCCCGTGAGCTGTGCTGTATTTGTTCCTTAGTGTGGCAATCGACTTGAGGTGTTCCTTAAAGTGGCCAGCCAACCCGGCCTTCGCGGCAATCGTCTCAATTAGTGGGTCCGCTGTATCTCCTGGAGAATAAGGCCATCCTTTCTTATCGCAGATGATTTTCATCACGCTCTCAAAAGAACTGCCGCACATTGTCAGGCAGTCGCCCCAATTGCCGTCTCGATAGTGTTTAAGGGCGTCCAAGTATTCGAGGTTGGCGGACTTAAATGCCGGGTCGCTTAAAAACTGGAGGGCGGGCTTTATTGCCATTTCGTGAATCACCTGGTCGTCCTTTTTAATTACTTGCGGGTAGCGGACGATGACGGTTACCTTTTGTGGGCGATTGAAAATATATTCTTCTCGTTCCTCTTTCACAAACCCTGTCAGCTCATATCCCAAACCGTCCAAAGCGAAGAACTGGTTGATTTGTTCAATAAGCGTATTTTCATCATAGGTTACGCGGGAAAGACATTCCACTTGAAAAATGTATTCGACGAAATCTAAGAACTCTTCCCCTTTGCAGGTAGTCAGGAAATTAGCCGCATCAATTTCTTTTCTTATAAACGACGCAACCAGAGTCAATTGAGGGCGCCCGTGCCGATAAGTCAGCTTTTGATAAATATCGTCCCAAAATGCGCCAGTATAGTCGTCACTAGAATGAGGATTATATTTGTTGGAGAATGTGTCGCGGCAGAGCATAAGGACCCTGTTTCTGAAGGTGGAAGGGAGGATATAGCCAAAGGGTTGGTCTGGTTTCCCCCGGCGAGAAAAGACATCGAAGATTTGGTCGAGTTTTTTCACCTGTCTATTGTCCATAATATAGCACACGCCAAATCATGTTTCACTTTCTTTTAGAATGAGACTTTTATAGTCGGCCTTCGTCTTTTACTTTGAGGCCAATATCCGCTTCGACGTCTTTCGCTTGACTGGGGGGCGCCCGGGTTCCGGCCCGGCCTCCCCGCCACCGCCGTCTAATCGGCTAGAAAGCCGGGGTATTCGCGCTTAATGAATTCTTTAAGCGCGGTCGCATCAGGCCTTATTTCCTGAGGGGGCCACTGCTTGATCTTTCGAGCGTACTCGTCTTTCGGGACTGACAGCTCATAGAGTCTGAATCCGTTCCGGTTAGCGGCAAAGTCCGCGGTGATAATGCCCTTCTCGTTCGCCGCATAAATCGGCAGAAGGTATAACGCATCGACTTGATTCCGGCCGAACGTGGACGCGACGGCGGTCCCATCGTCGGCAACCGTCGAAGAGACCGCGCCAAGGAATTCCAGCACCCGGCTCTGCCCGGCCGCCTCGACGCGGACGTAGCGCAAGGGCAGCTCGGCTCGATCCTGGCAGATTGCCGTGACCAAGAGCACGGCGTATCCTCCCAAGCTGTTCGCTTCGCTCTCATCCCGCGGGAAGGCGATATCCACGAATCCCACCCTCGGAACAGGGGCAAATTGCTTGTATTGTTCCGCGATCTGTATGATCTTTTGCTTGAGCGCCTCCGGAGTCGTGGGTTTTCCTTCCCATGGCATGCGATTGACGAAATGGAGAGTTTGGGAAAAAACGAATCCCGTGCTGATCATGATGATTACGCAAATGGCGGTGGTCCCGAACCGCAGTCTTAAGTGAAATCGCATCCCTTGCCCTCCTCTCTCCATGGTGAACCCGTTACCCGGCGGTGCGCATTATCCTCCGCCTTTTTAGCAGGGCCTGGCCGGCTCTCGCGCCTGAAGAGCGTCATGTTGTTTTGTGTGTCAGCCCGTTTCCTTCACGAGCTGGACGAGTTGCCCGCCATCATAACCCCCGGGACCGCAGTATATTGTCGATACGGTCGACGATTTCTTTCGCTGGAACCAGATTGACGTCCTGCTTTGAGAATGGGTTTTCCCGCGTCAGATTGTCCTGCGGGCCTGTAACCATCGTTACACCGAGGTGCCAGTAATCATGTTCCTTGTTTGGCCAATATCGCCTGAACCCCAAAGATACTCTAAACAGCAGTTTGTTGAGATTGTAGATTTCAAAACCACATTCTTCAGGGCCTTCTGTTGGAACGATTCTCTTGCCAGTAGCCTCGACCTTTGATGCGAAATGCCCATAAACCGCCTTCCATTGCCCTTCTTTGAATTCCCTGACCTTCGCATCCAACGCCGAATCGGTTTCTTTGTCCATCATACCCCTCCCCGGGGTCGATTATGAACGCGCGTCACATCACTGTCAATGAGAAAACCCCGCCCTTCCCTGCGTCTATCCCTTTGAGGCCAACATCCGCTTCGGCGTCTTTTGCTTGAACGGGGAGCGCCCAAGTCCAGGCCCGACAAGGCCCCAACCCCTCGCATATGGTAAGAAATTGACAATCCCCCTGCCGTCGTCGTAGGATTCCTACGAGGGGGAGTGCGAATGCCTGAATAAACGTGGGAAGTTATCCCAAGCGCTCCCAAGGAGTGAAAAAAATGGAAGAAAGGGCAGGATTCGAGCTATTGGAGAAGTTCAAAGATATTCAACGTCTTCAATTCGAGTATTTCAAGCATCTGAGTACGATAAGCGCCAGCTCTCTTGGCATAATTGTGGCCTTAAGCAAAGTGTTTTTCCCCAATACGAAAATTGTATGCTTATTAATCCTGTCGCTTCTCAGCATAACGTGCTGTCTTATAGCTGCAGTATCAGCAATGCCTCTAGTAGCAAACTCCATCCTATATATTTTAAGAGCACAGGCGGGGAAAGCAATTAGGGAAAAAGATCCGGACCCCATTATCGACCAATATTCGCGGGCACTGGACAAGATCGAGGACTTCGACAGATTCACTAGAATCACGCTTATGGCGGGCGCAGTTCTGTTCTTGATTTTCGCCGCAATTAACTTAGTCAAATAAGATGGTCGAATGAAACGGTTGCGAGCTATTATAAGAAGCTTGTTAGGAACAATACTTAGTCTATACGTCGCGTCTCTAATATTTTTCATGCCCTATTACAATTGGAAGTATGCGAAAGCCAACGGCTTTGTTAAATGGCTTTTCTTCGGTGACATCATCTCGACAGCAAAAGCACTTGCCTGGCCGTATTTTGAACTTACATCCAGGCCCGCTAAGAAAGCGCTTACCAAGGAGCAGTTAGAACAATCTGTTACAATTTCAGGGCAGTTGTATAAGGAACTTGAAGATCTTTTTATGTTAGACGACGCAATTAATTTGGCCGAAAAGGACCTTAGCTTCGCTCAAAAATACTTAGAGCAACGAGGATTTCGATTTGCTACCTCGCGGACACAAGACGAGATTACATCCTATGACTACATTACTCAACTCAAAAACCCGTCTATTATTAGCGTTTCCGTAGGAGTAGTTGGAGCTAATTCAGGAATCAGATTGATTATCGCTACAGTAAGTCCTCGATACGAGGATCAGGTGGCCAAGTATATTTCTGGTGCCATCGATACGAGCGACGTAGAATCCCGCGCGAATGATAAAGCAAGAATCCATTTCCTGGGAATCTATCGCCTTAATCCCACGAGGATCATTAAGATATCTATAAGAGAGGATGCTCTTCCTCCGAGCCGAGTATTGACGTTTTTTTATGCAATCTCTGATGAATGATCTTTTATCTTTGCGAAAAGCAATTGGCTACTTATCGGTTAAGATGCCGAGCAAGTTACCATGGAGAGAAACGAGAAAGTGATGAACCACAAACAGCTCATCGTGATGTGGGGGGCAATCGGGATTATCGTGTTGATGTGCTTGTTTCCGCCGTGGCGTTTCCACTTGATGTATCCGGCCAGGTCGGGCGAAAATGTGACGGGCTATAAACCAGGCCCTTATCGGCTAATCTGGTTAAGTGCGCCGCAAGCTCCAAGTGTTCTGACAGATGCGGAAATTACTGCTCTGGTTTCGTTTGAGGCTGGGTTGGATTGGTTGCGACTCTTGTTTCCAATCATAATAGTCGTTATGTTGGCAAGCGGTTTGATTGTTACATTTCATAGCCGGAAACTGCATTAGGAGCGAGCAATTGGGTGAGATTCCAAAATACATGACCGACCATGCCCCTCTTGTCTCAGCGGTTGCAGCTGTTGTGGCCATCCTTTTCTCGATCTTTGTATTCTTTCGGACAAGGTGGCTCCATAAGAAAACTGAGAGGCCGATGCTCATGCCCGGCACGCTTGGATATTCAAGTTCTGAGATCTTCATTGGCTTAAGGAATTCAGGAGGGCATCCCGCAGAGGACCTACGAATAAAATACGGGACCGCGCCTCTTTCAGGCCCTGAGCAATATAAGTTAGTACAAGACCGCACGTTTGTGAACAAGATTGGAATTGGCGGTGAGACGACGATATTCTTACAGCGAGGCGCGAGAGGACCAAAACTGCTGAAGAAACATGAAGAGAGCGCCGACACCAGTTCCAATGATTGAGGCTAACCATGCTGACATCTTGCGTCTCCTATTTATTTAGGTTTTCCTCTGTCTTTCATGCTCTTCCATGAGCCTCTTCAAGTAGCCTGCAATGTTTTTTGTCCCCATCGAAGGAGAGTAGATTTCGTCTGGCAACTTTCCATATTTCTTATTGTATTCGTCCATCGCAGTTTTTAATTCCTCGCCCTCCTCTCTATGTGCATCGACTTTTATCTCGACCAATGAAGAAGCATCTTTGGTGTTCGCAAAGACGCCGCGCAGGTCAATATCAAGGTCTGGGACCGGGATATGCTTCGCTTCATACTTGCGTAGCTTGTCGATTTCGGCCAGTAGGATGTTGGCGAGCGAGAGCTTGACTTTTGGAACTTCGGTTTCTTTAAGGCGTTTATAACAATGAAGAACAAACTCGGTTCTTGCCTTGATGTCTGGATAGACCTTCTCCTGACATGACGGACAGAGGTTGTTGCTGTCAACCCTAAGGAAAATGCCCTTATGTCCACACCATACACAGCGTCGCATTTTCGAATTCAATTTTATCACACGGGGCCAGCCCGTTTGAACCCGAATGTTCAAGCCGGCGCCCGGCCCGACCGGCTGCTGACTGGCCGCCGGCAAAACAGGTCTTGTGGGCGGCCTACTGGCGGACGAAGAGTTGGGCGCTCGATGAAGTTGGCCCGCGTCCGATTCGTGACCGATGGGGCTAGTCCGACAGGATGAACGGGCTGCGGGCTGGTCCTTTCCAGTTGCGATTTCGTCGCAGGTCGTCAGGATGATTTGCACCTATATTTCTCGACAGAAAGCAGGCAGATGCGGGCGTTTTGATGACGCCGAAGGGCGCCGCGATGGGACGCGGCGCCCTTCTTGCGATTAATGCTTTATTACTTAGACGGATTTTCCTTCCTATGGCCCTTCTGCCTTTTATTTCGTTTCCTTTCCCCCTTGTGTTGAAGAGCTTTGACCTTCCCTAAGAGCGGCGCATGCGGCGTCGATGGGATGGCGACGGCTGTGAGTGTTGTGAATGCAATGACGATTTTTTAGAAGTTCTCTCGCATAAATAGTATTCTTACTGCTACTTTCGAGAAAGAGGTAGGAAAGTCCGTGTTTCAACTCACAACATGCACACCCTTTGAGACGATTTTGTGTGCTACTTCGCAGGGAGTCTTCGAAAAATGCTCACGACACTCACAATATGCACGCCCTTTGGCTAAGTGAGAAGCTGGTTTGCTGGACGTTGGAAAGGAAGCGCCCTGCACCCCAATCGCGGAGCGCTCTGCGCGCAGTGCCTGGTTGCAGCCCTATAGAAGGGCGCCGCCCGTGCTGCCAGGTTCAATTGGATGCAGATAAGCGTTGCCGCGCTTATTGTTCAATGCCGCCCTCCGCAGCCTTTTTCTGAGCCCCCTTCCGGGCATTCTCTCGGGCCTTGACCATTTTGGCTATTTTTTCGGCTTCTTCCTTTGTAAGAGTCGGTCCGAAAGCCTTTTCTTCGTCGGTGCCCATGGTTTCAAGTGCTTCAGAGTCGGGACGGTTGTCGTCCTTCAGTTTGAACGTGTAGAATTTCTTTCTTGCGCCGCGCTCGATCGGCTCGGGGAAATCAATTTCTTCCCTGATGAGCGAGGCAATGTGGGCAACGTGCCTCATCATGGCTTTTTGGCTCGTGTATTTTATCTGAAAATCCTTTATCCCCATTTTCCATGCCGCATCGCACATGCGGTTGTAAAGGTCTTGCGGAGCCACGTTACGGAACATGGCGCCGCTCTCGAGAGAGGATATCAAGACTTCCCAAAAGCGGGAGCCTTCAAGCGCAATGCCGACCTTCCTTTTGGTTGTTTTCTGCGTGGCCCACTCGAAAAACAGCCTAGTCTTGAAATTGGTGACGTGCCAGCCGAATGTTTCCCAGTCGGCCAGGCGCGTCTCGCACCTCAAGGGCTTATAGTCGCTGCCCTGTGCGGCTTGGAGGCGCTTGTTGGCTCTCAGGATTTTGACAATGACGCCGAGGTTGGCGATTATCTCCGCCCAAATCTTATTTCTGTTCGCCATCATCGTCTCGATCAAGAAAGAAGGTGGGATCATCTCGCCGCCTTCCAAGTGGCGCAGGGTGAACGGCAGAAGCCGGCTCACAATGTCATCCCTCGTGAAAGGAATGCTTCTCGTAGTGATGGCGATGAACGAATGCGGGACGAAGGCCGCCACGTTGAGGCTCGTGTACAATTCCCTATTTGCGCTTCCTGAGCCCGTGGCAACGGCGGCGAGCGTGTCCAGCATTTCGCCTTTCGGCTCCTCGTCTACGTTGTCGATCACGAGATAAGGCGCCTTGTTGAGCACGACAGCCAGGTCGTGGGCGGATTTCGGCATGGTAGACGTGGCGAAAGAAGGTCCGAAAATGATTTTGCCCAGTGAGGATGAGAGGGTGCTCTTCCCGCTTTCACGGATGCCGATGAAAACAGCAATGGGCTTGTGCGTCATTTGCGACTCAAAAAACAGCGAATAGAAATAGATGACGAGAAGCAGTTCCTGCATGCCTGGGAGGAGCGGATTCTCGCTGCTTGTCTCGAAGGGCGCCCTGTCGATCACGAATTTCTTAATGAGGCTTTCCTCCGAATAAAGCGCCTCGAGGTCCAGCCCCCACTTATAACCGCTAGGGAATTTCATTTCCCTGCCGGCTACGACGACTGTTTTCTCGGGCTTTGGCGTCCTGAAATATTCGTGAGGCTTAAATTGTTCGTCTAATGAAAATGGAGACGCAAGAGGCAGCGTTTCGAAGAAAACTCCATCCGTCCCGTTGTTGCACGGCCGAATTTCTTCGCCGTCCAGGCGATACATTTGATTCTTGAAGTTGTCGACATAGAGCGTCTGCGTCTCGACGTTCCAGAATGAAAATGCCCTCGGTGTCACTTCCGCCTTCATGTTCCTGATGACGGTTTTCACGAGCCCGCGATACTCCTCGACCTCAGAATCGAATATCCCAAAGCGCCCTCGCAGGTAACAATAAAAGTCGATGCTGTCGACATTCATCAGCGTTTTATCTTCATTGTCGAAAAAGAAAAAGCGATTTTCATTCGTGACGTCGCGGAAGCCTTGCCCTGCGGCATCGGGATTCAGAAGAATGTCGTTGACGATATAACTGCCTAGCGCTTTCTTTTTCTGTGCCGCTGTGAGTTTCGCCAGCCTGATCGAATCAACGGCAAGGCCCTGCGGCGTCTCCTCGCCCAATTGCTGCGGCGTCTGCTTAAGGGCCTTCTTAACGTCCCATTTCAATATTGCTTCGCCTCTCCTGCGGATCCTGGACGAGCACCCCAAATGCGGATTGAAGAAGACGCTCTGTATCGTGGCGTAATTGTAGCCGCAGAATATCAGCGAGCAAATGATGCGGAAATCTCTTCCCGATGCTGTGCGGTCCACGTCTTTGCCTTGAGGCAGCGCTCCGCTGACTATAAAGCGCTTTGTTTGGGCGGGGATTTCGAGTTTTTCGATCTGCGCCTGGGCCTCTGCTTTGGCCTCGTTTTCGTCCGTCTTCGTGATTTTGATGACCGCGGTTTTCGTCCCGAAAGGCGGCAACTCTTCATCATCTACTGCGATCTCTTCAAAGTCTGTGTCTTTCAGATGGTCAAAAGAATCCAGTGAATAAACCAGACTCGAGAAATTGACAATATGGCAGTCGATCGGCTCTGCGTCCTTGACGTTTTTGGTCTCTGGCAGCCTCAGGCATGCGTCCAAGTTCAGCTTGCTGCGGTCGCCTCCAAGTGCCTTGACGATGCCTGAAAGATAGCGTTTGACGCTGAGCCTGTCCTCTTCAGTGGCGATGGCGACGGGAGACGTCAGGATCCAATAGGCATGATAACCATGTCCCGAGTCGACGATGACGGATGGAGTGATGGCAAAAGTCTCGATTCGCTTCAGAGCCTCGTCTTTGCCTCCCTCGAAGTCTTTTCCATCCAGGTCTGTCCATAGGCAGCCAATTTGCTCGATGTCGTCCTGCTTTTTGGCTTGGGAGAGCGGACGAGGAGCCACTCCAACGTAAACGTGCCAGCCATCGCTGTTGAGTTGGCAGATCTCTTGCCACTGTCCCTCGGAGATCTTTCCCTTCCTGAGCCAGACGGACCGGACGCCTTCGTCTTCCTTTATAAGGCGAACTTCGACGTAGCCGTCGTGATCCTTGAAGTAGTGGGAAAACAAGGTCTCGATGAAGCGCTTAGCTTCCTGAAGACTGTTGGTCGTTTTCATTGGGTTCCCCCATTAGATTAGATTTCCGTCCTTGATAGATCTTCCCATCAAAGAGTTGCCCCGGGCGAAGGTCATTTACGTGAAGCTGGCGAATGCACAGGAAGGTCGTGCCATCTTCAGTGATGAGGATCAGTTCGGCTTTATGCTTGGCGTCCGTAATACCCCCCTTATTTTTCCTTGAAAACCAGGCTGCAGGCTTCGATGCCGAGGTCTGCGTCGGTTTCTTCCGAGACCGCTTGCAGCAGTTCCAGGATTTTGTTGTTGAGCCGGTCTGGCTGTTCGAGACCGTGCTGTTTGAAAGCGGCGCCCCTCTCTTCGTGTTCAGCGCTCATCTCGACGAGTTGGGCCTTGACGTTTTCGATGGCCCTCTCCGCGTTTGGGGGTTGGAATTCTTCCGAACTCTGGTCTGAGCGATGATTCATGTCGGCTCCTTATAAATTTATGTTTTTGTAGGGCAATAGATGCCCTGCGGACAGACGTCTGGGGTTAGAACCGCGTGGATTCGATAGATCAGAGACTGGGTGCTTGGGAGGGAAAGTATTGTTCTAAAATGGCCACGGAAGGCCGGCCAATTTTTAGTTTTGACCCGTTCCGCAGTCTTTTCCAACTCGTCCAGTTCGGCTTTCGCGTCAGCCATGCCCTGAATGAACCCGATCTCCCAGAGGGATTTTAGCGGTTTCATGTCGTTCTCCTTCTTTCATTTTCTCTTTGCCCTGCGTCCTTTGCCTTTCTTTGTTCCTTGCGTGCATGCTAAGGCTTGGGCATTATCGTTCTAGACGCGTTGCTTTCCCGATAGGTCTCCTTCAAACTATATTTATTTCAAAGAGTTACAGCAGACAATCCCATAAAAGAATGATATGAGGGGTGATTGTTAAGCAGGTTTTATCCCCCCGAAAGGGGAGGGTACTAGATTAAAGGGATAGCCCCTCGAATATAAGTGCTCATTGAAACACATTTTTCTATGATAATCTCCTTAAGCTCTCGCCAAGGCCGGGGTAACGAGTTCTTGAAGTTGTCCAAGGCGGATGCTAAAATCAGTGTGCCTGAGGGCGTTTATAAATTTATATAAAGACTCGCACTATCTTCCTTCCTGGAATGGCCTGGGCCGAGGGCGGGCCCGCCGCGAGAACATGGCCCCTTCCAAAAACGTCCTCCTCATCAACCCCTGGATCTACGATTTCACGGCCTACGATTTCTGGCTGAAGCCGCTCGGGCTCCTCTATATCGCCGCGCTTCTCGAGAGGCACGGGTCCTTCCGGCTGTCCTTCATCGATTGCCTGGACAGGTTCCACCCTGGGCTCGCCGGCCCGGCCAAGATGAAGCCGGACGGCCGCGGCCCTTTTCCCAAGGAAGAGGTCCCCAAACCCTCCGTCCTCACGGGGATCCCGCGCCGGTTTTCCCGCTACGGGATCCCGGTCGGCCTCTTCGAAGAGGCCCTCGCCGCGGCCCCCCGGCCCGACGCCGTCCTCCTGACGTGCGCGATGACCTACTGGTATCCGGGCGTCCAGGCCGCCGTGGACCTGGTCAGGCGCCGGTTCGGGGCCGTGCCCGTCATCCTCGGAGGCATTTACGCCACGCTCTGTCCGGAGCACGCGAAAGCCCATTCGGGGGCGGATGTCGTCGTCTCCGGTCCGGGGGAAGGATCGCTTTTCGCCGTCCTCCGGGACGTGCTCGGCGACGGCGTCCCGACGGTGGCCGAATTCTCCGGCCTCGATTCCCTGCCGCCCCCGGCCTTTGTCCGGCTCAGGGACAAGACCTGGCTTCCCGTCCTGACCTCGCGGGGATGTCCGTTCCGCTGCACCTTCTGCGCGAGCCGCTTGCTGGCCGACGGCTTCGAACAGAGGCCTCCCGCGTCCGTCGCCGCCGAGATCGAGTCGCATCACGCCCGCTTCGGGACGGAGCACTTCGCCTTCTATGATGATGCCCTGCTCCTCAACAGGGACCGGCATATCGTGCCACTGCTCGAGAGGATCGCGTCCTCGGCGCACCCGGTCCGGTTGCACGCCCCGAACGGCCTCCACATCCGGGAGATCGACGGCCGGATGGCGCGCCTGTTCCGCACCTCAGGCATGACATCGCTCTACCTCAGCCTGGAGTCCTCCGACGAATCGCTGGTCCGCGAGAAATCGCCGAAGACCTCGCCCGACCACCTGCCGAAGGCGCTGGCCGCGCTGGAGGAAGCGGGCTACGGAAAGCGGGACATCGGCGTTTACCTGATCATGGGGCTTCCCGGCCAAGGCGCCGCGAGCGTCGAGGAAAGCATCCGCTACGTCCGCGGTCTCGGCGCGACCCCCCGGGTCGCTTTCTTCTCGCCGATCCCGGGGACCGAGGAATGGGAGACACTGCTCTGCCGGGGCGTCATGACGGACGCGACCGACCCCCTTCTTCACAACAAGATCGCCTTCGCCTACCTCAAGGGGAATTCCTCGCCGGCCGAGCACGAGAGCGTCAAGAAGATCCTCGCCGCCGGTTGAAGGGCGTCCCCGGCCTTGATTTATCGTTCCCGTGAGACTACTTTAATGGGCGGGAGGAGATTGATGATCGTGACGACGGTCCCCCCGGAAATCCCGGACGGACGGGGAAAAATCCGGGCCCGGACGGTCGTCTGGACTCTTCTCCTTCTCCTGGCCGCGGCCTCCGCCTGCCGGCTCTACCGCCTGGAGCGCCGCCTCAGCCCGACCTACGCCGATTTTTTGTCCAAGGTCCAGTACATCATGACCCCCGAGGAGCGCAAGATTTTCCTCGAGCTCCCCGACTCCGAAAAGGACCAGTTCATCAACGATTTCTGGGAGCGGCGGAACCCGGACCCCGACTCCGAGACGAACGCTTTCAAGGCGGAGTATGACAGCCGGGTCCGGAGCGCCGAAAATCTTTTCCGGGGTGAGGGGAGGCTCGGGTACCTCACGGACCGGGGGCGGATCTTCATCCTTTTCGGCCCCCCCTCGGAGCGCCTGACGTACCCCATGGACGGGTCGGGCTATTGCCGGGAAGTCTGGTATTATGGGGCCTTCCCCGTGATCTTCATCGACGAGCACTGCCAGGGCCAATTCATCCTCACAGCCATCGATCTCGAGCACCTCCAGGCCCTCAACGTCGCCCAGGGCCGTTTCCAGAAGACCTTCGAACAGGACAAGAAGTTCTTCGATTACAGCGTGAGATTCGTCACGGACCGGACTAAAGATCCCGCTTCCGAAGGACGGATCGTCATCGACGTCCCCTACGCGGGGCTCTGGCTCGACTTCAAGGAGGCGCGGCTGAAGACCGTCCTCGACGTCCGGGTCGAGGTCCGGGACGGATCAGGTCACCCCGTTTGGGCGCGCCAGGGTCCGTACGCCCTGGACCTCAGCGAGGACGAGCTCAAGGCGAAGAGCGGCAAGAGCTACCGTGTGGAGATCCCCCTTATCCTGGACAAAGACTCCGGCCGGATCCGGGGCCAGAGGCTCACCCTGCAGGTTTCGGTCAGGAGCCGTGCGGGCGACGAAGAGCTGAAGAAGGTCCTCGACCTCCGGCTAGAACCCTAGGCGGACGCTGAACACGGCGGTCCGCGTCCCGCTCAGGGCGATGGCCTTGCCGTAGGTGCCGCTCAGGAGGTGCGTCCCTGGGCTCGCCCCTTCTCCGTCCGGGTACCAGTAACCATCGTTGTAATCCACGACCTTGTACTTGTTGCCGAGCAGGTTCAGGATGTCGAGGTAAATCGACCAGCGCGCCTTCCCGCCGCGCAGGAACTCTTTCTCCAGCCGGAAGTCGGTCGTCTGCCAGGTGCTGCGGCGCCGGGTCCCGGGGCTTTCCAGGAACACGGTCACCGGCGTCGTGTCCGCGTTGTGCTCCGCGGCCCATTCGGCGGGCGGGACGATGGTGACCGTCCGGGCCCAGGGCATGCCGCTCGTGAACCTGTAGTAGGCGCTGAGGTAGATGTCGTACTTGAAGCGCAACGTCCCCATCAGCCGGATGGCCAGGGGCTGGTCGTAACTGGTCCTCGAGTCCGACGTGACGTTGACGAAGGAATTTGGGGTCAGGAGGGGCGTGGATATCCCCGCGCTGAGGAGCGAGGCCGGCCCGGCCGTCCCGGTCGACCGGCTCCAGACGACCGACCCGTAGAGCTGCCAGTTATGGGACATCCGTTTACGGAAGGAAAACTCGAGGCCCCCGTATTTCCGGTTGAGCTCGGGGACCTTCTGGATCCTGTCGGCCCCGGCGGGGGCCGAGGCCGAGCGGAGATACACGGTCACGCTCGTATCGGGGTAAGAGCCCGCCGCCGGCACCGTGGTCGTGAAGGGGACCCACCAGCCCTCCGGAGAGCCCTGGGCAGAGTACCAGGGTGTCCCGGTGTTGGGGTCGTACATAACATCGGCGATGACGCCCTTCTCGGAGCGGGAGATGTAGCGGGCAGCGAGCGAAAAATCGCGGGTGAGCTCGTGCTCGAAGCCCGCGGTCCATTCGTTCATCATGGGAGCCGAGAGGCCGGGATCTACCCTGGCCTTGTAGGCGTTGTAAATGCCGTAGTTCTCGGGAAACATGATATAGGAATCGTCCGTGTCCACCAAGCCGTCACCGTTCTCGTCGTACCAGGTGAAATTGTGGACCCTCGTGATGGGGACGGGGTCGAGGTTCACGGAATAGCCCAGGCCGAGCTCTTCGGGAAGCCTCGAGAAGGAGCCTTTGAGAAGGGTCTTTCCCGTGCCGAAGAGGTCGAAGCTCAGGCCGACGCGCGGGGACAGAGAATTCCAGGTGATCACGTTGTCCCACTCGGAAAAACTGAGCGCACCGAACGGGCTGAACCCGTAAACGGGCTCGATGAGGTCCGTTCCGAGGGCGATGGCGACGGCGTTCCCGACCGCGCCCTTGTATAACGAGAGGAATTGGGTGTCCGACCGGTCGAAGCGGAGGCCGAGGGAGAGGACGACGCGGCTGCCGAAGTTCATCGTGTCCTGGGCGAAAAAGCCGAGATGCGTGAGCTGCCTGGAGGTCGCCAGGTCTCCTTGAGCCGCCGGAATGACCGAGAAGGCGACCCAGCCCGTTCCGACCGAGTTTCCGGAGGCCGGGGACACGGTTTGGCCGAAGGCATAAGGGCTGCCGTTGAAATAATTCATGATCAGGTTATCGGCTTTCCACACCGAGGACTGGCCGGTCGAGCTTTCGTAATCGACGCCGGCCGCGAGCTCGTGGCTCGAGCCGAGAGCATTGTCCACCAGCCGGGTGATGGCCGCGCGGGCCCCGAGGCGCTTCCGCTTCTCATGGTCATTATAAGACCCGCTTCCCCAGGTGTATCCGGTCCCGCTGTCGAAATATTCCGGGCTGTCGGCCGTGGCCGGGTTCAGGAGGATGGACTGCTGCCTGTTCATGTATCCGAGGGAAAGGTCGACGGTCATCCTCTGGTCCATCGTGTAGACCAGTCCCGCCCTCGCCATGAACGAGGGCTGGCTGGAGAGGCTCCGGGTGGAGTCGGCGGGCCTGTTCCAGGCGATGTCGGACTCATACTTGGGCTGGTGGACCGAGGAGAAGTCCGCTTCGAGCATCCCCTTGAACTTCGGGGTGACGTGGGCCGAAAGCTTAAAGGTCCAGGAGAGGTTCGTGTCGCTCCATTCGTAGGGAAAATGGGTGTAGCCGAGGGGGTCCTTCCAGGTCGCGGCCGGGCCTGCGAGCGATCTGGACTTGAAGCGAAGATTGGTGAAGAACCAGCCGATGTCCTGGATCACGGGCCCCCCTTCGGTCAGGGACAGGTCCAGATTGGTCGTATCGGCGACGGGCGCGGCCACGCTCGTGAGGTCGAGGTCCTTGCCGGCCCAGAGCGATTTCGTGAGGTCCCAGCCGGTGAACGTGAAGGAAAGGCCTCCGTCGAAAGTGTTCCCGCCGGACTTGCGAACAACGTTGATGTAAGCCCCCTGGGTCGCCCCGCGGTCGGCCGGCAGGGCCGCCGTTTCAATGACGACCTGGTCGATGACGTCCACGTTGATCCGGGCGAGGGAGGTCCGGGAGACCGGGTCCGTCACGTTGACGGCGTCATCCTCGAACATATTGGCTGTGTCCGGGGCCCCGTGGACGGAGAAATAGGCGGCGGGGTCGACGTTTTCATGAACCAGGCCCGGGAAGAGCCCCAGGACGGCCGAAAAATCACGAGGCAAGGGGATGCGGGTGAGGAGGTCCTTGTCCAGGAAGGCCGCCAGCCGCGGCGTCCCCTTGTCGAGACCGGCCGGGGGCTCACGGCTGACCTTCTCCTCCTCGATCTCGGAGGGCTCCATTCGGAAGTCCTTCATGACGGTCGCGCCGGGCGCGAGAAGGATGCCCTCGATAGTGACCGTCTTGTACCCGGGCATTTCGACCAGGATCCTGTAGGTCCCGGGGGAAAGCTCGAGGAGGCCGTAATGACCGGAATCGGAGGTGATGAAGTCATAGACGCCGACGAGGGAAGGGGAGGACACGTAAACGTGGGCCCCGGACAGGGGGAAGCCCTGAGGATCGATGATCTTTCCCCGGAGCGTGCCCGACCGGCGGCCGGCCTGGGACGGCAGGACGAGGAGGATCGCTGCCAGAGCGACTGCGATAGCGACGGATATTTTCCTGGTCAAAGCGGTCTCCTTTGTCAACTTCTCCGCCTCAATTTATAGTTTTTTCGCCGCGAGTTGTCAAAATATTTCAACTCCGGGAGGAGGAGGATTGTTACATTTTCGCCTGGAGAGCCCCGCCCCGGCGGGCGTCCGGCCCTCATGCCGCGCCGCGGGCCCGGGCCCAGGCGGCGGCGCCGATCAGGCCCGCGTCGTTGCCCAGGGAAGCTTTCTCGATATGGCAGCAGGCGAATGAAACGCGATGGGACCTCCGCCGGGCCTCCTCGATGGCCGGCCGCAGCAGATATTTCCCGGCCGAGATGACCCCGCCCCCGATGAGGATCTTCTCGGGGTTGAGGAAATTGATGACGATTCCCAGCCCGATCCCGAGATAATACGCGCAGCGGGCGAAGCTTTTAAGGGCCGCTTGGTCTCCCTTCTTGGCCAGGAGATAAATATCACGCGAGGTCACCGGGCCGCGACTCCCGGCCAAGGCCTGGTAATTCTTGACAATTTTGGGGGCCGACGCTTCCGTCTCCAGGCAGCCCCGGTTGCCGCAGTTGCAGAGGTCGCCTTCCGGGTTCACCGTGATGTGGCCGAGCTCCCCGGCGAAGCCGCACTTCCCCTGCCAGAGCTCGCCGTCGAGGATGATCCCGGAGCCGATCCCGGTCCCGACCGTGAGGAGGACAAGGCTCTGCATTCCCCGGCCGGCGCCGTGCCTGTATTCCCCGTAGGCGGCCATGTTGGCATCGTTGTCGATCCAGAACGGGACGTCGATGAACTTCCTGAGGGCGGGGACGAGATCGAAATTGTTGAGGCTCGGATAGTTGGGAGAATGGAGGATCTTCTGGTCCCTCAGGCTGAAGAACCCGGCGAAGCCGAAGCCGCAGGCCCGGATCCGGCCGGGGCCGTCGGCCTTGAGCCGTCCCCAGATCCCTTCGATGGCCGCCAGGAGATCCTCCATGGAGCCGGGGCTCGGGATCTTCCCTTTGAGGACGAGACGGCCGTCGGCGTCGATGGCTCCATACTTGAGCTGGGTGCCGCCGAGGTCGAAGCCCGCATAATAGGAGGCTTTTTTTGCGGGCATGGTGTTATCCGGGCGGGGAAAAGCTTCCGGTCGTCAGCGGCGGGGCCGGATCAATTCGCGGGGGGCTGGGGATTCTTGGGAGTATCGTCCTTTTTGGCTTCCTTGCCTTCGTTTATGGAATCCTTGAAATTCTTGATGCCCTCTCCGAGAGACTTGCCGAGATTGCCCAGTTTCTTGCCGCCGAAGAGGATGAGCACGATCAAGAGAATCAGTATCAGTTCGGTCGGCCCGATGGATCCTAGCATGTGAACCTCCTTGAGGTCTTGTTCTCGATGGACGCCCGTTTCGAAACACAAATACTCCCCTCAAAGATACTCGCCCGCCCTGGAAATGTCAATCGAAGGAGGCGTTTGACGGGCCGGGGGAATTCTGCGATTATAAGTGTTTCCATGAACGAGATCAGGAACTTCTCTATCATCGCCCACGTGGACCACGGCAAGTCCACCCTGGCCGACCGGTTCATCGAAATGACCGGCGCCCTCTCGGCCCGGGAGCTCAAGGAGCAGGTCCTCGACACGATGGACCTCGAGCGGGAGCGCGGGATCACGATCAAGGCCCAGACGGTCCGGCTCGTCTACAAGAGCCCCTCGGGCGAGGAGTACATCCTGAACCTGATCGACACCCCCGGCCACGTGGACTTCTCCTACGAGGTCTCACGGAGCCTGGCCGCCTGCGAGGGGGCGCTCCTTGTCATCGATGCCTCCCAGGGAGTCGAGGCCCAGACCCTGGCTAACGCCTACCTGGCCCTTCAGAACGACCTGGTCCTCATCCCGGTCGTCAACAAGATGGACCTTCCCCAGTCGGACTTCCTTCAGACGGTCGAGCAGATGGAGCGCATCATCGGGATCAGCGGCGCCGAAGCCCTGCCGGTGAGCGCCAAGAAAGGGACGGGCGTCGAGGACGTCTTCGAAGCCATCGTCAGGCGCATCCCGCCGCCCAAGGGCGACCCCGGCGGTCCGCTCAAGGCGCTCCTCTTCGACTCCTGGTTCGACTCGTTCCGCGGCGTCGTCGTCCTCGTCCGGGTCGTGGACGGAGAGATCAGGACCGGGGACAAGGTCGTCCTGATGGCCTCGGGCGCCGAACACGAGGTCGAGGAGGTCGGCTACCTCACGCCCAAGCCCGTCAAGTCCGACCGGCTCCGGACGGGCGAGGTCGGCTACGTCATCGCCGGGATCAAGAAGCTCCGGAGCGCCCGGATCGGCGACACGATCACCCTGAGGAACCGGCCGGCGGAAAGGCCGCTCGCCGGCTTCAAGGAGTCCAAGCCCATGGTCTTCTGCGGGATGTTCCCGGCCGGCGACAGCCGCATCGAGGACCTGCGGGACGCCCTGGAGAAGCTGAGGCTCAACGACGCCTCGTTCCATTACGAGCCGGAGAACTCGCCCGCCCTGGGGCTCGGCTTCCGGGCCGGCTTCCTGGGCCTCCTCCACCGGGAGATCGTCCAGGAGCGCCTGGAGCGGGAATTCAACCTCAGCCTGATCACGACGGCCCCGAGCGTCGGCTACCGGGTGACGACGACCGCGGGGGACGTCCAGGAGATCCACAATCCGTCGCAGCTCCCCGAAGCGTCCAAGATCCTCAAGATCGAGGAGCCGATCATCGAGGCCATGGTCCTGACCCCGGACCGGTACCTGGGCGCGGCCCTGGACCTCCTCCAGAACCGCCGGGGCGTCCAGAAAAGGCTCGAATACATCACCACCCAGCGCGTCCTCCTCGCTTACGAGCTCCCTCTGAACGAGGTCGTCTTCGATTTCTACAACCAGCTCAAGTCCGCCACCCAGGGCTACGCCTCCATGGACTACGAATTCAAGGGATACCGGGAGGAGCCCCTGGTCAAGCTCGACATCCTGATCAACGGCGAAGAGGTGGACGCCCTGTCGCTCATCGTCCATAAGGACCGGGCCTATACCGTGGGCCGGGCCCTGGTCGAGCGGATGAGGAAATTCATCCCGCGCCAGCAGTACGAGGTCGCCCTCCAGGCCGCGATCGGGAACCGGATCATCGCCCGGGAGACCGTCAAGGCCTTCCGCAAGGACGTCCTGGCCAAGCTCTACGGCGGGGACTACACCCGGAAGATGAAGGTCCTCGAGAAGCAGAAGGCCGGGAAGAAGCGGATGCGCCGGGTCGGAAAAGTCGACATCCCCCAGGAGGCCTTCCTGGCCATCCTCGAGGTAAAATAAGCTTTCGGAGACGGCCTCCGCGATTCCCTGAGGTTCTGCTCGGGAGATTCCCTCCGCTTATTGATTAATTCTCAGAAGTGCGGTAGAAAAGGGACGAGGGGCATGAGCAAGAAGGACATCGAGAGCGCCCTGGCCCGCGGGGTGGAGATCCTCAACGAATTCCTGCCGGTCAAGACCTATCTCTTTTTCCCCATCCTCTATTCCGCCTGCGTCTGGGCCGTGCGCCGCGTCTTCGACTACCGGGAGAGGATTTTCTCCTGGCAGGTCTGGCTCGACCCCGAGGAGGTCCGGACGAAGCCGGACGAGTTCATCCTCCATTTCTTCCGGAGCCACGAAGCGCTCGGCCGGGCCTACGCGGACGAGGTCTCGGCCCGGGACATGAAGGCCCTGCGCGCGGCCTTCCCCGCCCTCTATCCGGTCTGCGGCCTCGAGGACGCCTTCCTCAAGGCGCTCTTCAAGAAAGAGCTCGCTGCCAGCGATTACCGGAAGATCGCGGCCGAGTTCGAATCGCGGGCAACCAAGGCCAGGGAAGACATCAGGTCCGCCGAGGAGAGCACCCATTTCTGGGCGGCCCTGGAGAACCTCGGGGCGGAACTCGCTGCTCTCGGCATCCATCTTCTCAAGGACGAGGAGGTCCAGAACGCGGTCATCCGGGCCGTCAAGAAGAAGGCGGCCAAGAGCGCGAAAAGCAGATGATGACGAACGTGCGGACGCGAAGACCTGGCTTCCTAGCCGTCTCGGCCCTGGCCCTTGTCCTCTGCGCGGCCTGCGCGACCCATCTCCGGAACGCCAAGACCGCCTACACGGAAGCCCAGGAGTTTTCCCGGCTCTATCAGACGGAGCCGGCAGTCGCCGCTTACAAGCGCGCCCTGGCCGAGGCCGGGATGGAAGCCCGGAGGAACCCGTCGGGCCAGGCGTACATGCTCAAGGGGATGGCCGAGGCAAGCCTCGGGCTCTGGCGGGACGCGGAGGCGAGTTTCATCAAGGCCTCCGGCCTGGGGTTCGAGACGGGAGAGGCTTGGGCCTCGGACGCCTCGCTCCTCGGTCTGGCCATCTCGTTCGAGGAGCTTGGGCTCAAGGAGCCAGCCCTCCGCGCTTATGAAAATCTCCTGAGCAAATCTGCGTTCAAGCCCGTCCGGCTCGCCGCGGCCCAAAGATACGCCGACCTGACCTTGGCCCGGGCGCTCCAGCTCAGCGAAAGAGAAAGGAGCCGGGCCCTCGCCGACGCGGTCAGGACGATCGAGAAACTCGAGGCCGGGGATTTCGCCTGCGGCTTCTACCACTATTTCCACTCCCAGGTCGAGAGCCACCGGGCCGACTACCGGCGGAGCTACGAAGAGGCCGTCATGGCCCGCGAGCTCGGCCTCCCCTCCGAAAAAGCCCTGCGCGACAACGACAACCAAGTCATTTTCTGCTACGACAAGCTGACCGGCTCACTTCCGCCGGCCGAAAGCGAGGCTTTCGTTGCCGCCCATGCCGCCTGGTTGAAGAAGTGGGGCTGGAAGGACGCCCGGACTCCGGGCTGGAAACAGGATCACCCCAGGAAGTAACGCATGCTGCCGACCATCGCCTGGCGAAACCGCTCCGTGATCATGATCGACCAGAGAAAGCTCCCGGCCCAGGAGATTTATGTTCGCTGCCGGACGTACATCCAGGTGGCACAGGCCATCGAGAAGATGGTCATCAGGGGGGCGCCGGCCATCGGCATTGCGGCGGCCTACGGCCTCGCTCTCGGGCTCATGTCCGTGCGGGCTGACACCGGACGATCCCTCGAGCGGGATTTCGACAGGATCTACCGGAGGCTTGAGCGGACGCGGCCCACGGCCCGGAACCTGTTCTGGTCCCTGGAGAGGATGCGGGCGGCCTACGGAACGAACCGTGGCCTGGGGCTCCGGACCATCCAGAAAGCCCTCTTGGCCGAGGCCCAGGCGATCGAGCGCGAAGACGCCGAAACGAACCGGATGATCGGTGTCCATGGCCGCGACCTCATCGGCGACGGCGTGGCGGTCCTAACCCACTGCAACGCGGGGGCGCTGGCCACGGCGGCTTACGGCACGGCGCTCGGCGTCGTCCGGGCCGCGGCCGAACAGGGGAAAAAGATCCGGGTGTTCGCCGACGAGACCCGGCCTTTCCTTCAGGGGGCGCGGCTGACCGTCTGGGAGCTCGCCAGGGACGGGATCCCCGTCGTTTTAATCACGGACAATATGGCCGGGTGGCTCATGCGGAAAGGAGAGATCTCGCTGGTCATCGTCGGCGCGGACCGGATCGCGCGGAACGGCGACACGGCCAACAAGATCGGGACGTACAGCGTGGCCGTGCTGGCGAAAGAGAACGGGGTGCCGTTCTACGTCGCCGCCCCCATGAGCACGATCGACACGGCGCTCGAGGACGGGAGCGGGATCCCGATCGAGGAGCGGAAGCCCGAAGAGGTCCGCGAGGTCGGCGGGCGGCTGATCACCGTCCCCGGTGTCGAGGTCCGTAACCCCGCTTTCGACGTCACTCCCGCGCAATACATCACGGGCATCATCACCGAGCGCGGCCTCTTTCGCCAGCCCTATAAATTCGCCTGAGCTTAGGCCGGGACTCCGGGAACCTTTTCTTCTCGCCTCCGCCCTCACCTAGAATCCAAGACCCGCAGTTATCACTCCGTAGAAATAGCCGGAGGCAGGCACAGCGGCCGCGATCAGTTTGAAATGCCGTGTCCTGTAGCCGATATTGAACTTGAATCGGGTCTCCCATCTCTCGTCATTAACCCATTTCGAATCATATCTCATGGCCGTGAAACCTCCGCCAGCGAAAAAACGGCCGAATGTGAAGTTGAGCACGGCCCCGGGCGCCAGGTAAATACTGTCGAAACGAAAGCCCTCCGACCAGACATTGAACTCGGGGGATAACATCAGGAGCTTGCCGAGATGCACATCAACTTGAAGTCCGAGAGTCATGTATTGCGGAAAGATCCACACGTTCCAAACGCCGCCAAAATTAAAAAAGACGCTGATAGGCTTTTCTTTAGCTTGGAGGAGGGGGACGGCCCCCCCTAGAATCAGTCCCTAGACAACGATCGCGATGATTGTCTTTTTCACGGTGCCCTCCGGCCTGTGATTTCCGGGGTCATAATGGTGGAATTTCCGCGACGAGTTGTCAACGGATCGTCAAAATTCTGTCAAGATTCAGTTAAGATGGCGTCGGTTAAGATGGGGTCGGGCCTCAGTAACTTATTGATAATAAATTAATAAAAAAAATAAAGGCCTATTTTCGGCCTTAAGTCCGCGTTTTTGGGCCTCAAAACAAGGACTTAATGCCCGAGGGTGGGCGCGACTCCCGGGGTCCGCGCCGCTTTTTTCCCTGTCCTCTTCGAAGTCGATTGGGGCCTCACGATTTGGTATGATAGGGCAGAGGCTGGTTTTCCAATGTTTGTCCTGGGCATCGAAACATCCTGTGACGAGACGTCGGCAGCCGTTCTCCGTGGCTCCGTGAGCCCGGGAACATGTACAGAAGGTGCGTGTCCCCCTTCTTCGGAGGCGCCGGATATCCTGAGCAATATCGTCCTCTCCCAGGACGAGATCCACGCTCCGTACGGTGGGGTCGTTCCCGAGCTTGCCTCCCGCCAGCACATCAGGACGATCGACGGCGTCGTCGGCGAGAGCCTGTCGCGGGCCGGAGTCCGGCTCGATGCGATCGACCTCTACGCCGTGACCCAGGGCCCCGGCCTCATCGGCTCGCTCCTTGTCGGCCTGTCCTTCGCCAAGAGCCTCGCCTATTATTTCAAGAAGCCCCTGGTCGGCGTCGACCACCTCGCCGCGCATCTTGAGGCGGCCTTCCTAGAGAATCCCGGGATCCCGTTCCCGGCCCTCGGCCTTCTCGTCTCCGGCGGCCACACGTCCCTTTATTTTATGGACGGGCCTCTCTCCTCAGCGGTCCTGGGCCGGACCCGCGACGACGCGGCCGGCGAAGCGCTGGACAAGGTGGCCAAATTCCTCGGCCTCGGATATCCGGGCGGCCCGGTCATCGAGCGGCTGGCCCGCGGCGGCGACCCGAAAAAATTCCCCTTCGCCGTCCCCCGGACCAAGGACCGGAGCCTCGATTTCAGCTTCAGCGGCCTCAAGACCGCCGCCCTCAGGCACATCCGGGAAAACGGGATCTCGAAGGACGGCCCGGCGCTGGCCGATTTCCTGGCGAGCTTCGAGGAGATCGTGGCCCGGTCGCTCCTGGAGAACGTCCGTCAGGCCGTCGACGAGACGCGGCCGCGCTCGCTTATCCTCTGCGGCGGCGTCGCCCGGAACACGCGTCTCCGGACCCGGTTCCAGGAATTTGCCCGGGAAGCGGACCTGGCTGCTTTTATCCCCTCACCGAAGCTCTGCACCGATAACGCCGCCATGGTCGCCGCCGTGGCCCTCAGGAAATTCGCCCGCCGCCCGGACGCCTCGCCGGACCTCGACCTCGACGCCTACCCCCGCTGAAATTGACAAAACTCCGCCCGTTTTTTAGAATGGATGGCGCCAGCTGCGGAAGAGGAGACGTCATGAAAAAAGCTTTGGCCTTGACCGCTCTCGCCGTTTGCGGTCTTCTCGTCAGCCCGGCCCCGGCCCAGGAATTCTCCTATGTCGGGGCCCAGAAATGCCAGGTCTGCCACAGGACGGAACGGCAGGGCCGGCAGTACCCGATCTGGGAGGAGAGCAAGCACTCCAAATCCTTCGACGCCCTGAGCAAGCCTGAGGCCGCCGGGATGGCGATAGACGCCGGGGTCGCCACACCGCCCGCCGAAAGCCCCGCCTGCCTGAAGTGCCACGCCCCGCTCTGCGCCAAGGCCCCGGAACTCAAGGCCGAGGGCGTCTCCTGCGAAGCCTGTCACGGCCCGGGGAGCGAATACAAGAAGCTCAGCCTCATGAAGAACAGGGACGCGGCGGCCAAGAACGGCCTCCTCCTTTACGGCACCCCCGGCAAGATCAAGGCCCTGTGCCTGAAGTGTCACGAGAGCGCCCACGGCACGGTTTTCGATTTCGACGCTGCCTGGGGGAAGATCAGGCATTCGACCCCGAAAGGATAGGTCTCTGCCGGCCTCCCACGCGATGTCCAGAATCGATCCCCGCCGTCCGGCCAGGACCTGATGAAAGCCGGCCGAACCGTTCTTCCGCTCGCCCTCGTTGTGCTCCTCTCCATTTGCGCCCGTCCGGCCGGCGGGGGCGTCGTCACCGACGAAGATTGTCTCGGCTGCCATTCCGACCCGCGGCTGAAGTCCGGCGCTAGGACGTCCGTGGCGGTGGACCCGGAGAAATTCCGGGCCTCGGTCCACGGCCAGGCGAAGATCTCCTGCGTCGACTGCCACGCCGACCTCAGGACGGCCAAGGATTTTCCTCATCCGCAAAATCTCAAGAGCGTGAGCTGCGCCGGCTGCCACGAAGAGGAAGCCCGGGTCCTCAAAACGGGCGTCCATGGAGGGGCCGCCGCGGAGAAGGGCGGCCCGGCCGTGGGCTGCAAGGACTGCCACGGGACCCACGACATCCGCGGCGCGGCGGACCCTGAGTCCTCGATTTACCCGGCCAACCTTCCCAAAACCTGCGGCCGGTGCCATCCGGGCGCGACCAGGCACGTCGCGGAAGGGAAGATCCACAATGTCCCGGGGGCGGCGGACGCCAGCATCCAGGACAGGCTTCCCGCCATTGTGAAGACGGTTTATTTCGTCATGATCTCCGCGATCGTCGGGGGGTTCCTGCTGTTCATCTCCGCCGACCTCTTCCGGAGGGCGGTCCGGAGGAAGACCCATGAATAACCGGGATCTCATTCGCGACGACGAGATCTTCGTTCGGATGAACCCGGCCGAGCGCATCCAGCACTACCTTCTCATCCTGACCGTCATCACCCTGATGGCCACGGGCCTGCCCGTCTTCTTTTATGAATTCAAATTCTTCAAGTGGATCTTCCCGGCCGGCCGGGCCTTCGCCGTCAGGGGCGTTCTGCACCGGGTGGCCGCGGTCGTCCTGGCCGCGACCCTCGTCTGGCAGGCCATTTATACGGCGTTCACGGCTCGGGGACGGGCGAATTTCAAGGCCCTGATCCCCCGTCCCGGGGACTTCCGCGACGCCTTCGAGCAACTCTTTTACAACTTGGGGATCACGCGGCTTCTCCTGCGGCTCGGGATCGGGAAGAAGTTCTTCGCCCGCCATCCCTACTGGCTGTTCAAGGAAGCGCCCCGCTACGACCGATACAACTTCGTCGAGAAATTCGAGTGCTGGGCCGTTGCCTGGGGGTCGGCGGTCATGATCGTCAGCGGGTTTTTCATGTGGAAGGTCGATCTCTCCCTCCGGCTTTTCCCGCTCTGGGTCCACAACATCTTCATCATCGTCCACAGCTACGAGGCCATCCTGGCCTTCCTGGCGATCATCATCTGGCACATGTACAACGTCCACCTCAATCCCAAGGCCTTCCCCATGAGCAAGATCTGGCTCAACGGGAAGATCACGGGCCGGGAGCTCCGGACCCTCCATCCTCTGGAGTACGAGCGGATCCTGGAGGAGCGGAAAAACGCCTCTATTTCGGTGACATACAACTAATTACCGAATTACTGAACGGAGAGCCGACGGCCACCCCTTTCGACTTAAAAACCCAAGAACTGCTTAAAGTTCGTGAAAAAGCAACCCCGTGGGGGGGGGAAATCGTATCCTATTTCGGTAATTAGTTGTATGTCACCGAATTAGGATCACCTCACGTCGTAGCGAATGAACGCCACGTAGGCCGCGGCGAAGAGCACCACGCAGTAGCCCAGCAGGGCCGCGAACGGCGGCAACGCGGCCCTGACCCTGCCCCCCAGTCCCTCCTCGACATAGCGGAACCGGGGTGAGTCGGTCATATCGATGGCCGTGTTCCACGCGTCGGCGGTCGGGTCCTTGGCCTTCAGCTCTGCGATTTTTTTATTCTGGTAATCGCGGTAGAAAGCCTGGCCCCAGGCCTGGGCTAGCCGTCCGAAATGGGCCATGTTCTCCGTCCCGGTCGAGGACAGGTCCGTAGCGAAATAGCTGAAGTCGGCGAGCGGCGAGATCATGGAGATCGAGCGGGCCAGGTCCGTCTGCGCCTCTTCCTTCTGCCGGAGGTCCTGATTCAGCACTTCGGCTTTGCCGTTCTGAGTCCGATTGGCCTCGGCCCAGGCCCTTTCGACCGCCGCCCGGTTCGCCTCATACGCCTTCCGGTATTCAGAATCCTCTGCGACGCGCTTCTTGACCTCGGCTTCCGACCGCCGCTCGGCGAGCACCGGGTACTGCTTGAGGACCTCGCCCCTGTACTCGGCCATGAGCTTTCGCCCGAGGTCGTCCCGATCGACGTCCGTTAACCGGCTCACTTCCCGCGCGACCTTGATCCGCGAAGGCGCCGGCGCGAGGAACGACGAGACATAAGGGCTCAGGTTAGGGACGACGAGGATGAGGAGGACCCAGACAAAGAGCGAGGTCATGATCGACGATGCGCTGGTCCTGTGGACCGACGAGATGAGGATGCCGATGAGATAGAAGACGGAGATGTAGAGGACCGCCCCGGCGACGATCAGCCCGAGGGCGCCCCAGTCCGCGCCCGTCCAGTTGACGCGCGGGTGGAGGAGGATGATGAGCATCCCGGCCGCGATCGACACGAGGAAAGGCCCGATGAGCGTCAGAACTCCGCCGGCGAACTTGGCCAGGACGATCTTCGACCGCGGCAGGCCGTTCGAGAGCATCAGTTTCAGCGTCCCGTCCTCCTTCTCGCCGCAAACGGCGTCGTAGGACAGGATCAGGGCGATGAGGCTCGCGAGGATGGTGACGATGAAAGTCAGGTCGATGAGCGGGAACATGACCGGCAGGGGGTCGTCGTCGAACTCCTCCATGTTGATGTCGGACGTCAGGCCCCGGACGAGGGCCTGGAAGGGGATGGGCGGCTGCGTCGCCTGGAGGATATTGCCGATCCGGTTGAAGTGGGCGTAGTTCCTGAGGTAACTCCCGATCTCCGCCTGGCGCTGGGAATACTCGTCGAGTTTCCGCGTGTAGTTGCCGGCCAGGACGACGGCCGTGACGGCGACGACGACGAAGAGGATGACGAAGCTCGCGAGGAACCTGAAGGACAGGATGTTCGTCCGGATCTCCTTGGTGATGAGCGTCTTCAGCATGGCTTTACCTCACGTCGTAATGGACGAACGCGACATAGGCCAGGGCGAATGAGAGGATGTTGAAGAAAACGAGCCAGACCGTATCGAAGAGAGCCCCAGCGGAGAAGACCTCGGCGAGCGGCCTCGGCCTGTACGTGAACGCGGCATACTGCGCGTCCCGCTCCCCGGAGCTCTCGTTGGCGATGATCTGGTCGATGATCGAGTCCTTATAACGGACGATCTCCTCCTTGAGACGGCTCTCCTCGCCGATCCCCGTGCCGGCGATCTCGCTCGCGGCGTCGAGGAAGCTCGCCGACGGGGAGACGCGGTTGATGTCCCGGGAAAGACGCACGAGGCGCTCGAACTTCAAGCGGTAGTCCTGCGCCAGTTTGTCGTTTTCGTCGCTGATCGTTCGCAAATGGGTCTGCCAGCTCTGGTCCTTGATGCTGAGGAGGACCTCCCGCGTCCAGGTCTGCTGCCGCTTTTCGCTCAGGGCCCGGACCGACGGGACCCTGACGAACTGGCGCGCCAACAGCGTGCCCAGGTTGGGGATGATGAAAACGAAAAGGGCCCAGATGAAGAGGAGGACGATGATCGAGGTCGCCGCGCGCCGGGTCAGGGCCGAGACAAGCATACCAAGACTCAGGAAAAAGCCCAGGTAGAGAAGAGAAAGGGCCAGGATGAGCGCCAACCGCGCGAACTGGCCCGTAGAGAGACGGCCCTCCGGGTCGAGGAAAAGAACCATGGTGCCGAGGAGCGTCACCAGGAGGAAGGGGACGGCCAGGCTCAGGAAGTTCCCGATCCACTTGCCGGCGAGGACCCTGGCCCGGGAGATGGAACTCCCCAGGAGGAGCTTCAGCGTCCCCTGCTCGCGTTCCCGGCTGACCTGGTCGAAGCCGAAAAGGAGGGCGACGAGCGACAGGACGACCCGGACGACATAGAGAAAGTCGGGCGCCGGGAAAAAAGAGTAGATGATGTTGCCCGAGGACTGGCCGGCCCGGACCTCGATGCCGACGGGGCTGATCTCGAAGGAGCGGGTAATGGCGTCGTCGAGCCCTTTGGCGAAGATGGACAGGGGGTTGGGCGCGACGAGCGCGATCCGTTCGCCGGGTTTGGGCCGGATGACCTGGTAGTCGGCCATCCTCTGCCTGTAGTCCCGGTGCATGATGAAGAGGCTGGTGGCGATGAGCAGGACGATGAGGAGAAGGACGATGAAAAATTTATAGCTCAGGAGGTTCGAAAGGATCTCTTTCCGGGCGATGGTCCAGGTCATGATGTCCCCCTGCTCGCTTACCTCACGTCCGTCCTCAGGAACGCCGAGAACGCCAGCCCGGCCAGCAGGATGTTCCAGACGAGCAGGCCGGCGATGTCCCACAGACCGCTCCCCAGGCCGTCGAGGAGCGTCGCCTTGGTCTCGGAAAACCTGGGGAAATCGGACTTGTCTCCTTCGTATTCCAGCGGGGCGGGAGATTCGAGGAAGATATGCTTGCCGTTCAGGGTCGCGCTAGTCGAAAAGCTCCAGGGAGATGTCCCGACGACTTTCCCAACTTTTTTCAGGATGTAATCATCGTATGCCCTGGAATAGTTCCGAGCGTCCTGGAGGAACCTAGCGTCGGCCGCAGGCCCGGTTCCCGCGATGTCCTCGGCAGAATATTGGAGCAGGGCCACCGGCGAAGCACGCGATATCTTCTGGGCCAAATCGGCCCTCTGCTGCATGGCATGGTCATAATCGGTATAGAGCTTCCGGACATGGTCCTGGCCTTCCTCGTAGGCAAGGTCAGCCTCTTCACGGACGTCTTTTTCCGTCTTCAATTCGCCTTTTTGGATTCTGTTCTGAAGCTTACTTATTCTGTCCCAGACTTCTTTCTGGATGGTCGGCCCCACGAGCTTGGCCATCTCGTATTCGCTCGGAACGTTCGAGAATTTTTGGGCGATAATGCCCGACGTGTCTGGGATGAAGAACGCGAAGAAAATCCAAAAGGCCAAGAGGACGAGGAGGACGAGTGAGGAACGGAGGATGAGCGCGGAGAAAAAGAGGCCCAGGAACGCGAAGAGGGAGAGGTAGGCCAGGGCGAGGACGAAAAGGAAGGCGATGCGCGTCAAGTTGGGCAGGCTCAAGACCGCCGGAAGGAAGACGGCGATCACGACGAGGCTGATGAGGAGTCCGACGAGCAGGGCGATGGCGGCGCTCAAAATGATGGCCAGGTATTTCCCTGTCAGGAGCCTCAGCCGGCCGACCGGGTTGGAAAGGATCAGACGGAGCGTGCCCCGCTCCTTTTCGCCGGACACGGCCTCGAACCCGAGAAGGATCACGTACAGGCTAAAGACGATCTTGATGATGAAAGCCCAGTCGAGATCAGGGACCTCCGGCATTTTGAAGTTGCGCGGGCCGGATGACATGGCCGAGATAGTCTGTTTCGGGCTCAAGTAATAACTGGACGGGCTGTTTTTTTCTCCCCCCTCCGCCACGAACAGCAGCGGGCTCGGTGATTTGAAGAGGGATGTCATCGTCGTGCTCGGGTGTTGCTCTACCTCCGCGACATGGAGCCGGAAATCGGAATTGAGCTGGCGATATTGCCGGACGAAGACGAGCCCGTTCACCGCGAACAGGACGAGACTCGCCGCGAGCAGGACTGCGAACTGAACGCTTCTCAGGTGATCCAGGAGCTCCTTGCGGATGATCGTCCTCATGATGTCACCTCACGTCCTTCTTCAGGAAGGCCGTATACGCCAGGGCGAAAAAGGCTAGGCCGAAGAAGGCGAGGAGGAGCCACTGGAGCCAGGTCGCGGCAAAGGCCTCGGCCGTCGACTCAACGGGAAGGCGGAAATCGATGGGCGGCGCCTTTTTATAGGCCTCGCGGTCGGTGTAGATGAGTTTGGACCTTTCGACATCCTGCTGCCAGCAGCGATAGACCTCCCGCATGAAGCGCTCGTACTCGGCCATCCCTGTCCGGGCATACCGCTCGGCGGCCTGGTCGAACAATACCGCAGGCGAAAGGCTCGAGATCGCCCGGGCCAAGTTGGTCTGCGCCGTGAGTTTACGGCTCAACTCTTCGTCAGCCTGGTGGATCAACTCGGCGTTCAAAGCGTCGAGCTCCACGCTGCGCAGGCCGAGCTCCTTGTTCATCTCGCCTTTGCGCACGCTCTGGCTAAAGGCCTCCATGACCTTTTTATATTCCGCTGCGTAGGGTTGGAAAGCCGCAGCATGTTGTTTTATGAGTTGTTCCTCGCTCGGCAGCTTGTAAAGGCTGTCGGCGGCGATGATACCCAGGTTGGGATAGATGATGATCAGGAAGACCCACGCCTGGAGCAAGATCATCAGGGAAATGGAGGGCCTGTCGACGAGAACCGACACGAAAAGACTCAGCCCGTAGAAAACCGTGAGGTAGAGGGCCGAAAGGCCGATGAAGACGAGGAGGCGGGTCCATTCCCCGGAGGCGAAGGAGACGAATGAATGGGACAGCACGATGATCAGGGAGACGAGGGCGGAGACGGCGAGCGAGCCCATGATGACGAACCACCCGCCCAGGAACTTGCCGAGCAGGAGTTGGTCCCTCGGCACCCGGTTCGAGAGGGTCAGCTTCAGGGTCCCCGAGGCTTTCTCCTCGGATACGGCGTTGTAGGCGATAAAAATAACCATCAGGCTCAGCACGACCCGGACGATGAAAGCGAAATCGATGGCCGCGAACCCCGAAACAAGTCGTTGATGCTGGCTTCTTCCCTCGCCCATGTAGCCCGACGTGCGAGGCGGGATACCCATATATGTGATGGTAATACTGTTACCGAGGGACCGGTCCTTCCCTTGAATGAGGGTGCTGAGGACCTGGGGTGGCCGGTAAAGATGGATGTAGAAGCGGTCGCTCTTCAGTTCCTGCACGGCGGCCTGGTAATCCTGCAGGCGCCCCTTGTAATCCTGGACGTTGATGACCGTGCTGCCGGCCGCCAGGGCCAGGGTGATGCCGAGGCCGATGAGGAACTTGGCGGATTTCAGGTATTCGAGGATTTCCCGCTTGATGATCGTTTTCAACATCTGATCCTCACATCCGCGAAACTCGATGTCACCTCACGTCGTATTTGATGAACCGGACGTACGCGTAGGCGAAGGGGGCGATGAGCCAGAAGAGGAGCGAGAGGAGGCTCCGCACGTTTGCCTTGAACGTCTCCGCGATCGAGGCCGGAACGATCGAGAATTTTGGGAGCTTTGACGCGTCCACGGGCATGGCCGAGAACGACATCGACATGCCCCCACCCTCGTGCATCATAAGCGTCCGTTTGACCTTGCTGAAGAGCTCGTTGTCGAGGGCCTTCTGATGGGACCGGACCGCCTCGATGTACTTGGCCCGCTCAAGCTCTCCCGTCCCGCAGACGTCCGCGACGAACCGGGCGAAGGCGGCACTCGGCGAAACGAGCGAAAGGTTGACGGCCAGGTTCGTTTGCCGCCGCCTCTCCTGGATGTAGGTTTCGTCGATAGCCGCGAGTTGCTGGCCCTTCCTCTCCCGGGTCCGGAGCTGGATATCGTCTCTGATCGGGTCCCATTTTTTCCTCTCGGGTGATTTTTCGTCGTCCACGGCGCCCTTCGGCGCGGCACCGAAAATGAGGTCGAACTGGCGGCCGAGCTCCTTGGCCGTCTCGATGTCGAGCGACCGGACGAGGAGGGATTTCTGGAGCGAGACCGCGGTTTCGGTCCGGACGGGATAGACGAGGCGGGCGACCATGTCGCCGAGCTTGGGAATGATCAGTTGGAAGGCCACCCAGACGATGAAGATGGCCACGAGGGAGGTCCGGGCCTTGGCCGCGCTCGTCGAGACCGCGATCCCGATCGTGAAGTAGGTCAGGATGAAGAGGGACGTCGCGAGAAAGATGATCAGGACGCGCGCCGTCGCGTCGCCGCCGAAGAGAGGCAACGCGGCCAGCATGAGGACGACCGTGCCCAGCAGGAAGGCGACGAGGAACGGGACCCACAGCGCCAGATAGCCGCCGCCGATCTTCCCGGCCAGGAGCGTGTCGCGCGGCAGGCTGTTGGCGAGCATGGCCCGCAGCGTCCCCGCCTCCTTCTCGCCCGAAACCATGTCCGAGGCGAAGAGCAGGGCGATCAGGCTGATGACCATCTGGACGAGGAAGACGAAATCGACCTTGCCCTGGACCGAAAGGATCGATTCGTCGTCGCTCGCCGATTCCCCCGGCTTGAAGCCGTCCTGGGTGAATTCGTAATAGCGGGGGAGCGTGCTCTCGAACCCCTGGGTGAAGACTGAGAGGGGCGCCGGCCGCCGGAAGCCCTTGACGGCCACGGTTCCGGCCATGACGTCCTGAATTTTGATGGCCGCGGCCGCCTCGTCGGCCAGCCGGACCTGCTCGCTGTAGTCCCGGACTCTTTTAGCGTAGCTGGCCTGGTTAACGGTCATCCCGAGCGGGATGAGGAGGAGGCAGATGATGGCGAAGAGCGGAAACCGGTAGCTGAAGATCGTCTCCAGCACCTCTTTCTTGATGATCGTTTTCAACATAGCGTTTGTCTCCTGGAACCGGTGGCGCGCAGGCGCACAGGGGCGTCGGCGACGCCGGTCCGTCAGGACAACGTCAGGGGCTCGGACTTCATGTAGTCGATGTAGATTTTGACCAGGTCCTCATACTGGAGCTCCTCGCGGGTCCGCTCCATGACCAGCCGCCCTTCCTTCATGATCCCGACGCGGTCGCCGATCTCCTTGGCCCGGAAGATATCGTGAGTGGACATCAGGATGGCCTTGCCCTCTTTCTTGAGCTCGTTCAAGATTTCCAGGAACTCCTCGGCCGCCTTCGGGTCGAGGCCCGAGGTCGGCTCGTCGAGCAGGATGCCCGGCGCGTCCTTGATGACGGCGATCGAGATGCCGAGCTTCTGCCGCATGCCTTTAGAGAAGTTCTTGACCCGCTGTTCGAAGGCTTTCTCCTGGAGCGAGACCCGGCGCATGACCTGATAGTAGTCGTTCTTGGCCAGGTTCGTCTTGCCGCCGAGTTTGGCGAAGAAGTCGAGGTTCTGGCGGGCCGTGAAGTTGCCGTAGAGCATGACGTTCTCCGAGACGAAGGAGACGTACTTCTTGGCCTCGAGCGGGTCCTTGGTGACGTCGATACCGTTGACGTAGCAGGTCCCGGTCGTCGGCGGGATGAAGTTCAGGAAAAGGTTGATCGTCGTCGTCTTCCCCGCGCCGTTGGCCCCGAGCAGGCAGTAGACTTCACCCGGGTAGATATTCAGGTTCAGGTGATCTACCGCAAGGACGCCGTCCTCGTACCGTTTTGACAGGTCGTCAGCCTTCAAGATGGGTTGCTGTTTTGCCATATTACCTCCTCTTTATGGAATGGCAGGTTTTCTTACCTGAGAACTCGGATGGATCCGTACCTCTCGTGTTTCCTATTATATGTACAGGTGTATGTACATTCATGCTCTTAGCGCACGTCATACCTGATGAACGAATAATAGGCCGCGGCGAAAAAAATCAGGTTGAAGAGGACGAGCAAGACGATGTCGGGCGCTGTGTCCTTGAACGTTTCCTCGAACGCCGGGAACTGGTAGCGGAATTTCGGGTAGTCGATCTTGCCCTCCGGGCTCGAATCTCCTCCCATTGATCGGTTGGTTCTTCCGTCCTCAGAGGAGAACGTGTCTTGGAACGAGTATTTGAAGACGGCCTGATAGAGTTGGATGTAATGAGCCTGGAGGCTGCGTGAGAAATTCTCGAGGTCGGCGATCCCCGTATGGCAGAAGTTCAGCGACGCCTGGGTATAGGCGGAGGCCGGCGAGAGGCGGGCGATGTTGAGGCTGAGGGCCCGTTGGGCGGCCTTCTGGCGCTCGTAATCCGCGTCAAACTTCTGGAGGGTCTGGTCGAGCCGCTCTTCGTACTCTTTGGCCACCGGCCCGCGGACCTTGGTGTAGGTGTTCCATTCCCATTTCCCCTGCCCGTCGTTGGGGAGATATTTCGCCATCAAGGGGGCCAGGGCCTTGCCCTTCTCCTTCTCGATCTGGTTGCGGACCTGGGCCCGGTTGGCCTTCATGGCCTCTTCGCTCGGTATCCGGTGGATAAGGCCGGCCAACGGCTCGCTCGTTTTCGGGATGACGAACGTCAGGAAGATCCAGACGAAGAAACCCGCGAGAAGCGCGATGCTCGTCCGGTGCGTCAGTGTCGAGATGAGCAGGCCCAGGGAGAAGAGGGCCGCGAGATAGAGGATCGAGAGGACGATCAAGGCCAGGACCCGACTCGTGTTGCCGTCGGCGAAAAGCGGGAACCCCTCGAAAAGAAGAAGCAACCCGCCGAGAAGCGTGCTGACCGCGAAGGGGATCATGAGGACGCTGAAACCGCCCAGGAACTTGGCGGCGATGACCGTGCTGCGTTTAACCGGATTCGAAAGGACGAGCTTGAGGGTCCCGGCCTCCTTTTCTCCGCTCGCCATCGTCCCAGCGTAGAGGATAGCGAAAAGGCCGAGGAGAAAGCTCGTGATGACGACGAAGTCGAGCTTTCCGTTGATCTGGCTCAGGACCTCGTTCTGAGCCTGGAGGCCCTTGGCGTCCGTCTCGTACTTGACGAAGGTGACTTTCTCGGGGAGAACGCTCTCGAGGCCGATGCCGAAAGTGCCGAGGACACTCGGCTCCCGGTAGATGGTCGTGGAATTCTTGGCCTCCTTCTGAGAGGCGTCATATTCGTGGAAGACGTTCTGATAGCTCGAGTAATTCAGGAGAAGGCCGGCCGGAATGAGGACCAGGCAGAGGAGCGAGACGATCAGGAACTTGGGGCTAAGGATCTGGTCCAGGAGCTCTTTCTTAAAGATCGTGCCAAACATCTGCGCTTCCTATCTCCTCGTCAGCTTGATCCCGAAGACGACGATCCCGACGAGGAGCCCCACGAGGAGCAGGATCAGGACCGTGATCCCCAGGACGTTCGTCTTCGAGGTGATGTGGATGCGGACGATCTTGTCCTCGGACTCGACCCGCCGGTTCTCGGCCGCCGAATCCGTGCGGATCTTGGGCTCGTAGTCGCCGACCGAGACGTCCGTCGGCGGGATGAACTTGATGGTGACGACCTCGTCCTTGTTCTGTTCGAGCGTCGCGATCAGGTCGGGCTTGATCTCCACCCGCCAATTCAGGGGCAGGTCGCAGAAGACCCTGATATTGTTGAGCTTGCGAGTTCCCGTGTTCTTGACCGTGACGTCCATGCCGACGATCTCCCCGACTTTGATCTCGTGGTAGAGGTTCACGGCCTGGACCTCGACCTTGGGCACGCCGCGCGGGATGAGCTCGAGCTTGACGGACCCCGCCTTCAGGACGTCGATGTCCTTGGGCTCGATCACGACGCCCGGGTTGGCCTTCTCGATTTCCCGGAGCTTCGCCGTCTGGTCGTTGTCCATGGCCAGGACAAAGAACTCCATCGGCTTGTCCAGGACGACCTGGGTGTCCGGGTTCTTGGGGAGATAGAGTTTGAGCTGGAGCTTGAGGCTCGTGACGCCCTCGCTGAACTTGATCTGGGAGAGCCGGGCCGAGGTCGTCGGGTCGGAGAACTCATAGGTGATCTGCTGGGGCAGGTTGGCGACCTCGAGCTTGAAGATGTTGGCCTCGCCGCTGAACTTCTCGAGCGACAGGTCGTATGTCGCCGTGCCCTCGAGGTCGGCCTCCTGCGAGAACTGGGCCGAGTTGACCGTCACGATGTTGGCGCTGACCCCCTTCTGGAGGAAGACCGAGGTCTTTTCCTCCTTCCCGGAATAGCCAACGCTGACCTCCAGGTTCTCGACGTCCTTGAGGAGCTGGAAGGTCACCTCCCTCTCCGACTCTATGGGCAGGGACTTGACGACCTTTTCGTACGGGTCGGAGATGATCTTCCCCTCCGAGAGGAGGGAGACATAGACATCCTTGATCTCCTTCATGAAGTCCAGGGGAAAGAGGTCCTCGGCGCTGATCTTGAGATTGGCCAGCTCCTTGAGCTCCTTGGACGAATAGCGCAGAGAGACGCGGACGAACTTCTTGCCGCTCCGGTCCTGGAACTTGACGGCGCTCGCGACCGAGATCCGGGCCTCGCTGCCCATGAAGTTGATCAGGGCCTGCTGGTAATCGACCTGGGCCTGGAGATAGGCGGTCTGCCTCTCGGCGAAGTCCGCCTCGGAGGCCAGGCCTTCCTCTTTCAATTTCAGGTATCTTTGGAAATCGGCCTTTTTCAGCTCGAGCGAGAGCTGGGCGCTTTTCAACCGGAGAAGCTTCATGCTCTGGGATTCCTGGGTCTGGGCGGCCAGCGTCCAGGCCACGACGAGGAACGTGACCAGGATGGCGACGGTTTTGATGATCTTCATGCGTATCCCTCCAAGGGTGTCACTTCCATACTTGCAATTCTAGTGCCAAACTCCTATTCACGCCACGAGAAAGAGAAATAGGGACGGTCCTGGTTTTTTTCCTCCGTCCGCCCCCCTCAGCTCAGCGCCTGCCGAATTCGGCCCGATTATTGCAATAGGATTGCCTAATGATAGGATCCTATATCGAACAGACAGAGATTAAAATGACTGCAAATGTTACCATCGTTACCCAAAAATGGGAAATGTGTTACCCAAATTACCCAGTCGGCTGCTTTTACAAATTCCCCGGATTCCTGTATCCTTGTATCATTCTGACGGCAAAAGCATGAGTTCATGAGCGCGATTTTCCGTCCTTCGAAGACCAAGCCGGCGCGCGGGAAGGTCGCCGAGGGCGAGACGCGCCTGATCTTCCGGGAGTTCGCCGAAAGCCTGAACCTCATCGAGGACTTCGACCAGATCGCCCTCAACTTCCTGGGCACGGTCAGAGAAGCGGTCCCCGTCGAGGTCCTGGCTTTCTTCATCTACGATAACGACCTGACCCAGTTCCGGGTCTCGGCGGCGACCGGCATCGACGAGGCCCGTCTCAAGGCCCTGGCCTTCTCGCCCCAGGACCACTTGGCCAAGTGGCTCAAGATCAACAAGACCTATCTCCAGGTCCGGAGCCAGCCCGGCGTCTTCGATTTCCTGGGCGAGAGAGAACGGGACATCTTCCGGACTTTCGGCTTCGAGCTCTGCTACCCGCTCCTGTCCATGAACCGGCTGATCGGCATCCTCTGCGTCGGGCCGAAAACGCCTCCGGGAGATTTTTCCAGGCCGGAGATGGCCTTCATCGGATCGCTGACGCCCCAGGCCGGCATCGCCCTTGAAAACGCCATGCTCTACAAGGAGCAGCGGGAGAGGTTCCGGCGGATGATCCGGGCCGACCGGCTGGCGACGATCGGCGAGCTCGCCGCGGGCGCCGCCCACGAGATCCGGAACCCGCTGACCGCCATCAAGTCCTCCCTCCAGTACCTGGAGAGCCGCTTCCAGGAAGAGAAGGAGAAGAAGCTCCTCGCGATCGCCCTCCAGGAGACCGACCGGATCGACGAGATCCTGGCCGCGCTCCTATCGTTCTCGCGGCCGTCCGATATAAAAAAAGAACAGGTGGACCTGGGTGTGACCCTCGAGGAAAGCCTGGCCCTGATCTCCTTCCAGGCCCGCTCCGCCGGGGTCGAGGTGGAGACGAAGTTCCCGGCCGGGCCGGTCTTCCTCAACGGGGACAAGTCCCAGGTCAAGCAGCTCTTCCTCAATATTTTCCTCAATGCCATCCAGGCCATGGAAGGCGGGGGCAAGCTCGTCTGCGAGATCCTGCCCCTGGCCAACGGGAAGATCCTGACCCGGATCATCGACACGGGCGAGGGCATCCCGGAGGAGAATATGGACAAGATCTACGACCCATTTTTCACGACGAAAAAGGGCGGGACGGGGCTGGGCCTGTCGATCTGCTACAGCGTCGTCAAATCGCACCAGGGGGAGATCGAGGTGAGGAGCCGCGTCGGCGAAGGGACGACCGTCCTCGTGACGCTCCCCGCGGCCTGAGAAAGGGAGACCCCGCATGAAGCCCAGGATCCTGATCATCGACGACGAGAAGAACATCCGCGACGTCTTTTCCCTGCTCCTCGAGGACCACGGATACGAGGTCGGGACGGCGGAGGCCGGGGAAGCGGGGGTCGAAGAAGCCCGGCTCCTCGAGCCCGACGTCATCCTGCTCGACATGAACCTCCCCGACCTCTCCGGGCTCGACGTCCTGGCCCGGCTCAGGGCGGATCACCCCGGGACGGGGATCATCATCGTCACCGCCTACGGGACGATCCGGAGCGCCGTCGAGGCCACCAAGCTCGGCGCCTACGCCTACCTCGAGAAACCCGTGGACAACGAGGAGATGCTCCTGGCCGTGGCCCGGATCCTCGAGGTCAAGACCCTCCGGAAGGAAGTCGAGAGCCTGCGGTCGGAGCTCGTCTCGCGCTACCGTTTCTCGAACATCGTCGGGACGAGCGGCCGGATGAACTCGGTCTTCCAGCTCATGGAAAAGATGTCGCGGGTCGACGGGACGGTCCTCGTCACGGGCGAGAGCGGGACCGGCAAGGAGCTCGTCGCCCGGGCCATCCATTTCGCCAGCCCCCGCAAGGACGGCCCGTTCGTCGTGGTCAACTGCGGCGCCATCCCCCGGGACCTCATCGAGAGCGAATTCTTCGGCCATGTCAAAGGGGCCTTCACGGACGCCCGGACCGAAAAGACGGGCAAGTTCGAGCTGGCCCACAAAGGGACGATCTTCCTCGACGAGGTCGGGGAGCTCTCCCAGGACGCCCAGGTCAAGCTCCTCCGGGCCCTGGGCGAGAGGGAGATCGTCAAGGTCGGCGGGACGGCGACGATCCCGGTCGACGTCCGGGTCATCGCGGCTACGAACAAGAACCTCGAAGAGCAGGTCCGGAAGGGCGCCTTCCGGGAGGACCTATATTTCCGGCTGGCCGTCCTGTCGCTTGAGCTTCCGCCGCTCCGGGACAGGGCGGAGGACATTCCGCTCCTGGCCGAACACTTCGTCCGGAAATACGCGGGGGAGCTCGGGAAAGAGGCCAGCGGGGTGACGGCCGCGGTGATGGCCCGCCTCGCCGCGTATCCCTGGCCCGGGAACGTCCGCGAGCTCGAGAACGTGATCTACGAGGCCATGGTCATGGCCGACGGCCCCCGGGTGGACGAGCGGGCGCTGCCCTCGCGGCTCCGCTCCCCGGCGGCGGAGACGGGGGGGGCCCATCCTCCGGCCCGGCCCCCCCAGGCGCTGCGGGAGACCGTCCAGGGCGTCGCCGAGCGGACGGAGAGGGAGCTCATCCTCGACGCCCTGCGGCAGACCGGGGGGAACCGGACCCGGGCGGCCCGGCTCCTCGGGGTGAGCCGCAAGACCCTGTTCAACAAGATGACCATTCTCCGGATCCGTTGGCCCGAATGAAAGCGAAACGAAAGCCGTGAAAATACGTATATATCTTAGAGGGCGTCGTTTTGCGCCCCTTCTCGAATCTGCTAGACTGGCATTCTGGCGAAAAGTCATCGCTTTGGAGGAATGACATGAACAAGCGATCGTTCAGCGCGATGTTTCTCACCCTGGCCCTCCTCGGCCTTTTCTCGTTCGGGCAGGAGACCAAAGAGCTGTCCCTGACCCTGGAGGATTCTATCGTCAAAGCCCTGAAGAACAACCTCAACGTGGCCGCCGAGGTCATCAGCCCCGAGCTGGCCGGGGCGACGCTCTCCGAGGCCAGGCAATTCTATATGCCGACGTTGGGGGTCGGTTTCACGGGCAACCGCTATGAACAGCCCTCGACCTGGTCCCTCCAGAACTCGGGCACGTATGTCCAGAAATACACGGACTCCAACCTCTCCCTCGTCCAGCAGATTCCATTCGGCGGAAATTTTAACGTGGGCCTGGACTACAACTGGACCAGAAATAACCAGCTGTTCCAAAACTACAACCCGTCGTATACGGGCAACCTGAGCTTCGCCCTGACCCAGCCGCTGCTCCGGAACTTCGGCTGGAAGGTCAGCCGCAGGCAGATCATCGTGGCCCAGTATTCCCTCGACATCTCGCGCAGCCAGTTCAAGACGACCCTGATCAACACGGTCTACTCCGTCGAGGCGGCCTACTGGAACCTCGTCTATTCCATTGAGAATCTGAAGGCCCTCCAGCAGTCCCTCGACCTCGGGCGGGACCTCCTCGCCAAGACGAAAAAGGAGGTCGAGGTCGGGCAGAAGGCGCCGATCGAGGTCCTCAACGCCGAGGCGACCGTGGCCCGGAGGGAGGCCGACATCCTCCAGGCCGAAGCCATGGTTAGGCGCAGCCGGGACCAGCTCGGCACCCTCCTCAACCTGGGCGCGGACGAAGGGGCCAAGGGCCGGCTCGTCGTGCCGGCCGACAAACCCACCCTCAAGCCACTCCAGATCACGTACGAGGAGGCCCTTCAAAAGGCGATGGCCAGGAGGCCGGAGCTCGAGTCCGCGAAATATGCGGTCGATACGAAGCACATCAATTTCGCGGTCGCCCGCAACCAGCTCCTGCCGCAGCTCGACCTGAAGCTCAGCAAGGGGAGCCCCGGCATCGCGGGCGACAAGATCATCTATCAGGACAACAACCCTTTCCTGGCCCCGATCGGCGTTGAAAAAGGCAACCCCTCGCAGGCCCTCCGGGACGCTTTCAAGTTCCTCTACAATAACTGGTCGGTCGGGCTGACCCTGTCTATCCCCTTCGGCGACATGGTCGGCCGGGCCAATTATGCCTACGCCAGGCTCGATCTCGAGCAGAGCCAGGCCCGCCTCAAGAACGAGGAGCAGCAGATCGCCCTCGAGGTCAGCGACGCGGTCCTGAGCCTGGAGACGGCGTCCAAGAGCGTGGACGCCTATCGCGTGGCCCGGGAGCTCGCCGAAAAGCAGCTCGACGCCGAGATGAAGAAGCTCAGCGTTGGACTGTCGACGAACTACTTCGTCCTCACCTACCAGGACGCCCTGTCCAGCGCCCGGTCCTTGGAGCTGAAGGCCCTCGTCGACTACAACGTGGCCATGGCGAACATCGCCAAGGTCACGGGCTCGACCCTCGAAACCCGCAATATCACTCTGAGCGACTATATCAGGTAAGCGAGGGAACGCTTTTCGGCAAGACCTGAGCCGCGGTCCCCTCCCAGGGGGATTGTTCCTTCTCCTCGCAATGACTCGAAAGGAATGGTCGCCCACGGCTTGCCTTGCTTTTTTCCCGTGTGCTAAGATGACCGCGTGGAAATCTCCGCGGTCATCATCACCTTCAACGAGGAGAAACGGCTCGAGGCCGCGCTCCGGAGCCTCGGGGGGGTCGCCTCCGAGATCATCGTCGTCGACAGCTTCAGCGCGGACGACACGCTCAAGATCGCCCGCAAGTACACCGATCGGGTCTACGAGCGCGCTTGGACTCACTACGCCGATCAGAAAAACCACGCCGACAAGCTGGCCTCCTTCTCCTGGATCCTCTCGCTCGACGCCGACGAGCGCCTCTCTCCGGCCCTCCGGGACGAGCTCTTGAAGCTCCGCGGGAAGGAGCCGGCCTGCGCCGGGTTCTCCGTCCCGCGCGAGGCTTATTACCTCGGCCGTTGGATCCGTCATTCGGGCTGGCGCCCGGACCGGCGGGTGCGCCTCTTCCGCCGGGACCGGGCCCGCTGGGAGGGGGACTACGTCCATGAGCGGCTTGTCGTCGACGGGGACGTCGAAAAGCTCCGCGGGCCCGTCCATCACTTCCCCTTCGAGACGATCGGCGAACACGCGGCCAGGGTCAACAAGTTCTCGGGTCTGGCGGCCCAGAAGCTCTACGCCCGCCGGAAAAAGGGCCGCATCCTCTCCATGGCCGTCCTGCCGCCCCTCCGCTTCCTCGTGACCTATGTCCTGAAGCTCGGGTTCCTCGACGGCTTCGCCGGGCTCGTGATCGCGGGCCTCGACGGCTATTCCCTCTTCCTCCGCCAGGTCAAGCTCCGCTCGATCTGGAAAAAAGGAAAGCACATTGAGCCTTTTCCATATTGACGCCGGCCGGGAATGGAGCGGCACGGAACGCCAGGCCCTCATCCTGGCCCGCGAGGTCAGGGCGAGGGGCTTCGTCTCCAGGCTCGTGGTCCAACCGGAAAGCCCCCTCCACGAGAAGGCCGCCGCCGAAGGGCTTCCCCTCATCGCCGTCAGGATGCCCGGCGGGCGGAGCCTCGGCGCCATCCTGCGGGTGGCGGGGGCCATGAAGCGGGGCCGCTGCGTCCTCGTCCACTTCCATGATGCCCCGGCCCTGGCCGTCGGGTCGCCGGCGGCGTCCCTGGCCAAGGTGCCCATCCGCGTCCTGACAAGGCAGACCGACCCCGGAGGCCGACAGGGGCGGTCGCCGGCGAGGAACATCGATATGGTCATCGCCGGCTCCGAGGGCGTCAGGACCGTCCTCGTCCGAGGCGGACTCGCCGAAGGGTCCGTCGAGGTCATCCCAGCAGGGATCGATTTCTCGTCTTATGAGAACATCGGGCCGCGGGACTTTCTCCGGAAGGAATTCTCTTTCGCCCCGGACGATTTCCTGGTCGGCGTGGTGGCCGGCCTGGAGGATCCCCGGAGCTATCGCGAGGTCATCGAGGCCGCCGTCGTCATCCGGGAGCATGCCCCGAAAGCGAAGGTCATCATCCTCGGCGAAGGCTCGCTCCGGCTGGAGCCGGACAAGAAGGGCCACGACCTCCCCGAGAACGACGCCGTCTATTACCTCGGCTTCCGCTCGGACATCGCCCGGGTCCTGGCCTCGTTGGACGTTTTCGTCACGACTTCGCCCCTGATCGGCTTCGGCGGCTCTCTCCTCGACGCCATGGCCTGCCGGGTCCCGGTCGTGGCCGCGGAGACCGGGGGGGCTCCGGACGTCATCGTCCACCGGGAAACCGGGCTCCTCGCGCCTCCCCGGGACCCGCGGTCCCTGGCCGAGGCCGTCCTGAAGCTCTACTTGGACAGAAACCTGGCGGCCCGCCTGGCCCAGCGCGGCGCCGAGGCCGTCCGGGAAAAATATTCGGCCGAAGCGATGGCCCGGAAGGTCATCGCCGTCTACGAGCGCCTGGCTTCGCAGAAAGGCGTCAAGCTTGGCTGAAGCTCGTCCGTATCCAGCAGGTCGTCTATAACCAAGAGGACGCCGTCCTAACGAAAGTATGAGCATTGAACGGATCGAGATGTCGCTCTTGCGGCTGCCCTACGTCCATTTCTTCGAGACGTCGTTCGGCCGGGCGTTCGACCGGACATTCATCATCATCAAGGCCTTCTCCGGCGGGGTCTGCGGCTATGGCGAGTGCGTCGCCGAGGAAGCCCCCCTTTACGGCAGCGAGACGACCGAGACCGCCTGGCATATCCTGAAGGATTTCCTCATTCCCCTCGTTTTCCGGAAGGGCCTCGAGGAGCCCGGGGACTTCGCCCGCGAAGCCGGGATCTTCCGGGGGAACCGCATGGCCAAGGCGGGGCTCGAGCTCGCCCTGTGGGACCTCAAGGCGAAGAAGCTGGGCCGGCCGCTCCACGCGCTTTACGGGGGCGTGCGGAAGGAAATTGAGGCGGGGGTGAGCTGCGGCATCGAGGACTCCCTCCCGGACCTCGTGGCCAGGATCGGCCAATACCTCGACCAGGGCTATCGGCGGATCAAGATCAAGATCAAGCCGGGCTGGGACACGAAGGCGTGCGAAGCCGTGCGCCGGAAATTTCCCGACATCATGCTCCAGGCCGACGCCAATGGCGCGTACCGGCTGGAGGACAAGGAAACGCTCAAGGCCCTCGACGCCTACAATCTCCTCCTGGTCGAACAGCCCTTCCCGCCGTACGACCTGTGGGACCACGCTAAGCTCCAGCGGGAGATGAAGACGCCGCTTTGCCTCGACGAGAGCATCTTGTCGCTCGACACGACCCGGGCCGCGCTCGAGATGGGAAGCTGCCGGATCATCAACATCAAAGTCGGCCGCGTCGGCGGGCCCGTCGAGATGCGCCGGATCCACGACCATTGCGAGGCGCACGGCATCCCGGTCTGGTGCGGGGGCATGCTCGAGAGCGGGATCGGCCGGGCCCACAACCTCCACATCGCCTCGCTCCCGGATTTCAAGCTCCCGGCCGACCTTTCGGCGAGCCGGCGCTATTACAAGGAAGATATCATCGACCCCGCGATCGAACTGAGCGGCCCGGGCCGCGTCCGCGTCCCGGACGGGCCGGGGATCGGCGTCAACCCGGTCGAGGAGCGGATCGCGAAGGCCTCGATGCGGGCCGAGATATTCAAAGGACAGCCATGAAAAAAATCGTCATCCTTGGCGCCGGCACGGGAGGAACGATCATGGCCAACCTCCTCCACAGGCGCCTGGACAAAGCGGAATGGTCGGTCACGGTCATCGATAAGGACAATGACCACTACTACCAGCCGGGGTTCCTGTTCATCCCCTTCGGGTTCTACACCAAGGACGACATCCTCAAGGAAAGATCGAAATTCCTCCCCCGGGGCGTCGAGTTCATCGTCGCCGAGATCGAACGGATTGACCCGGCCGGGAACGCCGTCGTCCTCGGACGCGGCCGCCGCGTCCCCTACGATTTCCTGATCATCGCGACCGGGGCCGAGATCGCCCCGCAAGAGACCCCCGGAATGCTCGACGGCTGGCGGGACACGATCTTCGATTTCTACACCGCCGACGGGGCCACGGCCCTGGCCGGGAAGCTCAAGTCCTTCCCCGGCGGCCGGCTCGTCATCCATGTCAACGAGATGCCCATCAAATGCCCCGTCGCGCCCCTGGAGTTCGCCTTTTTCTGCGACTGGTGCCTCCGCCGCCATCACCGGCGCGAGGCGGTCGAACTCATCTACGTCACGCCTCTCTCCGGCGCCTTCACCAAGCCCGTCGCCTCGAAAGCCCTGGGGACGCTCCTCGAGGAGAGGAAGATCCGGACCGTGACGGATTTCAGCGCCGAACGGATCGATGCCTCCGCCAAAAAAATGGTCTCCTACGATGGGCGCGAAGTCCCCTACGACCTCCTGGTCACGGTCCCGACGAACATGGGCTCGGAGGTCATCGAGCGATCGGGGATGGGGGACGAGCTCCGCTACGTCCCCACGGACCCGAAGACGCTCCGGTCCAAATCCCATGAGAACATCTTCGTCATCGGCGACGCCTCGAATGTCTCCGCTTCCAAGGCGGGGTCCGTCGCCCATTTCGAGTCCGAGATCCTCGCGGAAAACATCTTCCGGGCGATCGAGGGGAAACCCCTGGAGCCGGACTTCGACGGCCATTCCAACTGCTTCATCGAGACGGGCCGGCGCAAAGCCATCCTGATCGATTTCAATTATGAGACCGAGCCGCTCCCGGGACACTTCCCCTTTCCGAAGATCGGCCCGATGCCGCTGCTCAAGCCGAGCCGCCTCAATCACCTGGGCAAGCTGGCCTTCCGCTGGATCTACTGGAACATGCTCCTGAAGGCCAGGCCGATCCCGTTCGTCCCATCCCGGATGAAGATGGCGGGCAAGATACGCCCGGAAGGCGCGTGAGAGACGCTGATGTCACGGAAAATCAAGGAATATCAATATTTGAGTTGAAGGAGTCAGGCATGCCCCAGAAACAATTCAGAAACGTCACCGTCGATGTCGACACGGAAGGCTTCATGACGAACCAAGCCCAGTGGACCCGGGAGGTCGCCGCGGTCATCGCCAGGGAAGAGGGGATCGCCGAGCTGACGCCCGCCCACTGGAAGGTCATCGAGTTCATGCAGAAGGAATACAAGGAGACAGGCCAGGCGCCGAGCATCCGGAAGCTCAACAAGACCGGCGTCGTCAGCACGAAGGAGCTCTATGAGCTCTTCCCGGGCGGGCCGGCCAAGAAGGCGGCCAAGATCGCCGGCCTGAAGAAACCCGAAGGCTGCGTTTGAGGGAGAGTGCCATGGAAGAGAAAATCAAGAAGGTCTCGATCGTCATCTCGAAGGGCGGGCTCGACGGCGTCTATCCGGGGCTGATCATGGCCAACGGGGCCCGGCTGGAAGGGATCGAGGCGAACCTGTTCTTCACGTTCTTCGGCTTGGACGCCATCGTCAAGAAACGGATGGGGAAGATCAAGATCGCCACGGTTGGAAACCCCGGCATGCACATGCCGTCGCTCCTGGGGATCCTGCCGGGATTTTCGGCGATGGCCACGTCAATGATGAAGAAGACGATGGACAAGATCGACATCCCGCCCGTGCCGGAATTCATCGAGATGGTCGCGGACGCCGGCTGCAAGCTCTACGCCTGCAAGGCGACGGTCGACATGTTCAAGCTGAAAAAAGAGGATTTCTGCCCCCAGGTGGATTCCATCATCAACGTCGGCGAGTTCTACGAGATCTCCGCCGGCGGCCAGATCATCTTCACCTGATAAATAAGATCCGGCCCCCTCCGGATCACGCCTGCTCGGTCTTGCCGGGGTCGAGGCTTGTCCCGCAGTACGGGCAGACCTTCCAGCCCGCCTCGACCGGCTTCTTGCACGACGGGCAGACCGCCTTGCTGGGCCTGCCGCAGCAGGGACAGTAGGTGTAGCCGGCCGCGACGGGCTTCCCGCATCCCGCGCAGGACGCGGCAGGCGAAGCCGGGCCCGGCTCCGCCCGCCGGACGGGCGTTTCGTGGCGCATGATGAGATAGATCAGCAGCCCGACGACATTGCCGATCAGGACCAGGAGCGCCCAGAGGATCCCGCTCATGCCCCGGCTCTCGGCGTCCCGGTAAACCCAGATGATCACGAAAACCCAGAGGGCCATGAGGGCGAGGGGCATGAACACGAACGGGATGAACCCGAACGCCCCGCCCAAAGAATGGCCGGCGTCCCGGAAGACATGGGAGATGCCGGGGAAGAAGCCGAACGGCAGGACGAAGAAAATGGACCGGAAGGCCAAAAGCAGCAGGAGCCCGATCAGGACCACGAAGGCCCATGTGGCGTGGTTATTGTTCGTTGTCATGTGAACCTCCTTGGAACCCGCTATCGGGACGAAGATGTCCCGTTTTCCCGTGGCCAGGCCATCCGCAGGATGACCGGCGAGAGAAAAAGCACCAGCACGTTCTGGGCGATGAAGACGATCGCGGCCCACGCGCCCGACGGCAGCGGCTGCCCCGGCGTGACATCGATGAGGGTCGCGGTCAGCCAGATCGCCGCCAGGACCGTGAACAGGACCGAGGCCGCGATGACCAGGCCGGGGATTTTCGCTTTTCCGGCCGCCCGATCCCTGTCCAAAGCCTCCCGGACCAGACGCCGTGTCCTCAGGTCGAGGGATTGAGGCAGCTCCGCCCGGACGAGGTCCCGCACCCCCTTCCGGATCGTGAACCGGTCGGCCTGGAACATCCGGCAGCGGGGGCAGCCCCGGAGATGATCCTCGACCAGCTCCGGTTCATCCCCGCGGAGGGGGCGCTCTTCGCTTTCGAGGATCAGCTCTTCGATCGCCTTGCAGGTCATGGCTTATTCTCCTCTGACGCCTCCGTCCGGGGCCGCGGGGGTCGGAATGCCGCCAGGTCTCTTTGGAGGCCGTTCACAGCCCGGTGAAGGAGGGTCCGGACGGTCGTTTCGGGGATGCCGAGCATCCGGCCGATCTCCGCGTGCCTGTAGCCCTCGATGTCCTTGAGGACAAAGACCTCGCGCTGCCGGGCGGGCAGCCGGGATATCGCCCGGCGCAGGCAGAGCCGCAGGTCCTCCCGGGCGGCGAAGTCCCGGGCCGAGAACCGGCCCGATTCCCATCCGGTGTCCGCGTCGGCTGCCTCGTCCGTCATCGCCCGGGCCCGCTCGAGGAAAAAGAGCCTCCGGATCCTCTTCTTCCTCAGACCGTCCCGGTGCAGGTTGGCCGTGATCGTGAAAAGCCAGGCCCTGGTATCACCCGGCCGCGGCTCTTCGCGGCCCGAGCGCACGGCCCGGAGCCAGGTTTCCTGGAAGAGATCCTCGGCGTCCCGGGCGTTGTCGGTCAAGGCGCGGGCCAGGCGGAAGACGGGCTCCTTGTACATCTCATAGATCCCGTCGAAGGAGTCCTGGGTGAAGGGCATAGCATCCGGCCGCGGGGCGACTTTCAGGCCTGGCATCACGGCTTCCATCTCTTTTTCCGCCTCACTCACGAAGACGCGCGAGACGGACATTCGTTCTGCCAGGTATTATATTCGATATTGATTGACGCGGTCACCCGGCCGGCGCAGGGCCGGTTCAGGCGCCCCCGTCCGGGGGCTTGATCGACTTCAGGTAGCTCTCGATCTGGGTCTTGAGGGCCGGGTCCTGGATCCGGGGGAGCGCTTTTTCCAAGACGGGCCGGGCTTTGTCCGGCTCGTTGTTGTTAATATGGGCGATGCCGAGGTTGATCTGGAGGTTGAGGTCGTCGGGGGCCAGGACCAATCCGGCCTGGAAGCTTCCGGCGGCCTCCGCATAGCGGCCGAGCTGGTTCAGGACGACACCCTTGAGGTTGTACGCCCCGGGAGCCCGGGGATCCAGCTTGAGGGATTTCTGGACCTCGTCCAGGGCCTGGTCGAGTTTCTTCTGGCCGAGATTGACCCTGGCCAGGTAGTAGGCCGTGTTGGCGTCTTCCTTGATGGCCAGGGCCTGCTTGAATTCGGACTCGGCTTTTTCCAGGGTGCCCGTATCGAACGAGACCAGGCCGAGGTTGAAGTGAGCTTCGGCCAGCTCCGGCCGCAGCTCCAGGGCCTTTTCGAAGGCGGCCGCCGCGTCCGCGAAATCTCCCTTCTTGTAGTAGGCGTTGCCGAGAAGACTATGGCCCCCATAATGCTTGGGGTCGAGGGATACGGCCAGGTTCCCGTAGCGGATGGCTTCGTCCGTGAGCCCGTAGCGGAGGGCAATGACCCCCTTCTCGAACTGGTACTGGGGGTCTTTGTCCGAATTCTTGGCGGGCTTCTTTTTTTGGGCCGCGGCCGAGGCGCAGCCGGCGAGGACGAGGATGACGAGGATAGCGATGATATATCGGTTGGGCCTCATGGGCAATCTCTTCCGTCGAGCTCAGTTTCCAAATATTTATGATGGCACAACTCCGAGACACCTGGCAAGTGCTCCCGGCGACTTGTGCGAGCATCTCTTTCCCCTGCTATAAACTAAAGATGGAGGGGCCTTTCCTGGCACTGGAAAAGGGCTGAGGGGAATGGCCGGAACGTGATAGAGCGGTTTAGCCTTCCCGAGGCGTTTTTTGAAGGTGGAGGCTCCAGAGATGGTTTCTGCCAGCAAATGAGGTTGAGTTCGGGGGATTCCCTCTGAGTTCAGTATTGTCGAACGGGTCCTGGCCCGGTGCGTCCCCGTCCGGCCTCGGCTCCACCCATCCCCCCGAGCCTTTGGAGGGGGGCCAGAGCCCCCCTTCCAACGTTCGCTGCGCTCACTGCCTCACCTTCTCACACTTGGCTCCTTCCTGGCCGCAGGGCGCAGCCAAGTGTTGCGACCAAGGGGAGATGTCCCCTTGGAGCCCCTTCCCAAGTCCCGGGCGGAGGGGAAGCCGCCCCTTGGAACCCCCAGCGCTCCCGCGCAATCCCCTTCCGCCTCGGGCGGGCGGGGACTGGCGCCGTGCCACCCGTTCCTTCACTGTATTTTGAGACGATCCCCCTGCGCATTTTTCTTCTGCCGCTTCAGCTATCACCGAAGCCCTGAAATTGAAAGCGCCGAGGCAGCCATCTTCTTTTATCGCTAAAAAAACGTAAGAAAACGGAACGCTCTCTTGGCTTGTCTCGCGTGGACCGGCGTGGTAGATTTAAGCCCGGATTTTGTGTTCAACACATCCGCTTGGAGGAGGGTCAGCAATGATCTCGAAAAATAGTCTGAGCCGGCCAGCCGCGGCCATCGCCCTGGCCTCGTTCATTGCCATTTGTTCCTTTGCCGCCGAGCGCAACGGCACCTCGCCGATGGCTTCCCCACGCGTGCCCGGCGCCACAGACCCGGCCGCCCTCAGCTTCGATGTGAAACCTACGGTCTTTTTTGTCAGGGCCGGGCAGGGGCTCAAGCAGCTTCTGACCGTGAGCGTCGATAACGGCGGCGCCCCGACGTCCGGAGAGCTGGCCGTCAGGGTCAACGGACGCGACATATCTTTTCCTTTGAACCCGATCGCCCGGGGCAAGAGCTCATTCCCTGTCGCCATTCACGAGATCACGCAACCGGCGCCGGCGACATTCACCCTCAAGTCCGGCGGCCAGATGGTCAGGAAAGATGTTTCCCTCAAGCCCCAGCGCAAGTGGAGCATCTATCTCTTTCATCATTCGCATACCGATATCGGGTACACCGAGCTCCAGTCCCGGGTCACCCAAAATCACGTGGAATACCTCGACTCCGTCATCGATGACTGTGACGCGACCGACGACTATCCCGATGACGCCAGATTCCGCTGGAATATCGAGGCCTCCTGGACCCTCCAGAATTTCGTCAGGCAGCGGCCCGAGGCCCGGGTCCGCCGGCTGGTTGAGTTGATCAAAGCGGGCCGCGTCGAGCTCTCCGGGCTCTATGTCAACCAGTCCGACAGTTTCTCCCACGAAGAGCTCATCCGCTCCGTCGATTTCTCCCGGGAGTTCGCTAAAAAGTACGGGTTCGACGTCATCTGCGCCATGAACGACGACGTGACCGGCTTCGGCTGGGCCCTGCCCCAAATCCTACATCAGGCTGGCATCAAGTATTTCGCCACGGGCATCAACGAGACGCGGTCCCGGGCGCCCCTCCGCCGGCCCAACCCGTTCTGGTGGGAATCGCCGGACGGGAGCCGCGTCCTGCAGTGGAACGGCGAGCACTATCTCTTCGGCAACTATGATCTCCTCCTGCACGAGCCGCTCGATAAGAGCTCGCCCAAAGTCGGGGACTACCTGGCGAAACTCGAGGCCCGCGGCGATTATCCCTACGACCTCATCGCCTTCAATATCAGCGCTTGGACGACGGACAACTGCCCTCCCGGCCGCGGACTTTCCGACCGCGTCAAGGAGTGGAACGAGAAGTTCGCCTATCCTAAGCTCCGGCTGGCGACCCTCCACGAGTTCTTCGAGCGCCTTGAGAAGGCCTACGGCCAGAAGATCCCCGTCCACAAGCTCGGCTGGCCCGACTACTGGACGGACGGCGTCGCCTCGACCGCGTTCGAGACAGGCCTTAACCGGCTCACGCACAGCGATCTCATTTCGGCGGAAAAAGTCTCGGCGCTCGCGGCCAGGCTGGATCTTGCCAAGGCTTTTCGCTTCCCGGGCGATCAAATCCGGGAGACCTATGACCTCGCCATGCTCTACGACGAGCACACGTGGGGCGCCTGGAACTCCATCGACGACCCGCAGTCGGAGCTGGCCCGCGGCCAGTGGGCCCTCAAGTCGAGTTTCGCCTACCGGGCGAGGGAGGCGTCGCGTACGCTCTTGCGGCGTGGGACCGAGGCCCTGGCCGGGCTTATCAGCGCCGACGGCGATTACGAATTCGCCGTCTTCAACCCCCTCTCCTGGGCGCGGACGGACGCGGTGCGCGTGACGCTGCCGGCCGGGCCGCTCCGCGAGGCGAAGGGGAAAATCCGCGTCATCGACCGGCGCCTCGGGAGCGACGCGATATTCCAGGTGATGGGTGATGACGCTATCCTGGTCGTCGCCAGAAACATCCCCTCGATGGGATACGCCGTCTTCGCGGTCAGGCCGGGGGAGGGGGACAGGGAGGGGGTTGGGTTGGTACCGAATGCCAAAGAGGCGAAGATGGTGACTGACCAGGCGGGCCGGCCCGTTATGGAAAACCGATTCTACCGCGTCTCCGTTGACCCCAAGACCGGCGGCATCTCAAGCCTCGTCGATAAGGAGACCGGCCGCGAGATCGTAGACAAGACCTGTCCCTGGTCGCTCAACACATACATTTACGAGCAGCCGGAGGGCGGCCGCAAGGCCGTGGACGACATGACGAAGCGGGCGATCTTCCATCGCTGGACGCCAGAGTCCGCCAAGGTCACGGCCGGATGGCGGGGGCCCGGGGCGACGAGTTTTCTCGTCACGACCTCCCCCAAGATGTGCCGCAAGCTCGAACAGAGAATCATCCTCTACGACGATATCAAGCGGATCGACCTCGTCAACGTCCTGGACAAGGAAGAAACCTTCGATCCCGAGGCCGTCTATTTCGCCTTCCCGTTCGCCGTCGGGCCCGGCCTCCCGGGCGCCTTCAGCAACAAACTCGGCGCAATCCTGCCGGCGGATAAAGCCAAGGGAATGCAACCCGGCGCGGCCGCCCTGCCGGGCCCGAACGTCCGCTTCGAGATCTCCGACGGCGACATGGCTCCGGGGACGGAGCAGCTGCCCGGGACGACCCTCGACTGGCACGCCGTCCAGAACTGGGTCGAATTCTCCGGGAAGGACGCCCGGGTCATCTGGTCGCCGGTCGAAGCGCCTCTCGTCATGGTCGGCGACATCAACATCGGCAAATGGCTCACGTCGCTCGACCTCCAGAACGCCTGGGTTTTTTCTTACGCCATGAACAACTACTGGATGACGAATTTCAAGGCCAGCCAGGAAGGCCGTGTCGAATTCCGCTACTCGCTGACGAGCCTTCCTCCCGCCCCGCCCTTGACAGGCGCGCCCGCCTCTCCCGCCGGCTCTGACCGGGTCGTTTCCTCGCGCTTCGGCTGGGAGGTCCATACTCCGCTCGCCGCGGTCTGGCTCCCGGCGAAAAATAAAGGGCGCATCACGACACCCTTCGAATCCCTGATCTCCATCGACCAGCCCAACGTCATCATTCAGGCTCTCTGGCTCGATTCTGACGGCAAGCCCGTCGTCCGCCTCCGCGAGATCGCGGGCCAGGCGACGGAAGCCCGTGTTTCGAGCGCCGTATTCCTGGGGTTTACGACCAGGAGCGTGGGCGGTCATCAAAGTGTCGAGGTCGAGTCGATCCCCGTCAGCCTCAAGCCCTTCGAGATCCGGACGTTGAGGGTCGCGGTCGGGAATTGAGACGAGGATCAAAAACGGGATGGCGATGGTCGGGCGCTGATGAATGCCGCCCATCCGTTCCTTGCTTACGGCCGCCGTTCGCCCTAGAATGGGAACGACACAAGGATTCATCCATGGATAACGATGCCGCGAGAAGAGACGAGCTCGACAGGCTCCACCGTCGTGAGGCCGAGCTTCTCGAGAGGATCGAGAGGCTGAAGGCCTCGATGGACCACACGAGCGAGATTGGCACGCTCGTTTTCAAGAACAACCTGATGAAAGAAGCCCAGGATGAGCTGAGGCGGGTCCAGGACAAGCTCAGCGGCGTCGCGGAGAAATAGCGCCCTCCGTCAGCCCTCCTTGCGATAGAGAATCTTCCCGCCGACGATCGTGTAAAGAACCGCGGCGCCGCGGATCTCCTCCTCCGGGCAGGTCAGGATGTCTTTTGAGAGGACGGTGATGTCGGCGAGCTTCCCGGCCGTGAGCGACCCCTTGATCCCCTCTTCGAAAGCCGCGAAAGCGCCGTTGATCGTGTACGCCCGGAGGGCCTCCATCCGGCTCATTTTCTGGTCGGGGAAAAAGGCCGTTCCGTCTTTCATCTTCCGTGTCACGGCCGCATAGAAACCGGGGATCGGGTCGACGGGCTCGACGGGGACATCCGTACCGTTGCAGATGACGGCTCCCGCCGCCATGAGCTTCCGCCAGACATAAGCCCCTTCCTCGGCCCTTTTCTCGCCCAGCCGCTTGAGGACCCAGGGCCCGTCCGAGGTGCAGTGGACCGCCTGCATCGAGGCGATGACGCCGAGCCGGCCGAAGCGCGGGATGTCGGCGGGGCTGAGATGCTGGGCGTGCTCGACCCGCCACCGGACGTCCTTTTTGTCGGTGTGGGCTTTGAAGGCCTCCTCGTAAACGTCCAGCACTTCGCGGTTGGCCCGGTCGCCGATGGCGTGAATGCAAAGCTGAAAGCCGTTCTCGATCGCGAACCTGGCCGTTTCCTTGATATCCGAAATGGGGTCCGTATTCAGGCCCGTCCAGTTCGGGCGGTCCGCATAGGGCTCGAGGAGCCAGGCCCCCTGGGATCCGAGGGCGCCGTCCATGAACCGCTTGATGGCCCTGACGGTCAGGTGGTTGTCGGCGGCCCCGATCATCCTGTAGGTGGAGCCCCGGGCGGCGAGGGCCCGGTTGTTCTCGCTCAACATGACGTTAAGCCTGACGCCGAGGGCGCCTTCTTCGGCCATCTTCCTGTAAAGGTCAACTGTCGCAAAGGAGGTGCTCGCGTCATAGAAGGTCGTCACCCCGTTCCTCAAGCATTCCTGGGCGGCGAGTTCTACTTCGCGCCGCGCCTTGGTCAAGGCCTCAACCGGGGTGAGATTCGGCTCCCTGTATCGGATGAGACCCTGGGCATTCTCGAGGAAGGCGCCGATGGGATTTCCCTTGGCGTCCCGGATGATCTGGCCGCCCTTCGGGTCGGGGGTCCTGGAAGTGATCCCGGAGAGCTCCATCGCCTTGGCGTTGGCCAGGCTGGAATGCCCGCTGGCGTGTTCGAGGAGGACGGGGTTCGCCGGGGCGGCCTGGCTCAGGGCGTCATGGAAGGGCAGGCCGTCGATGTTCGGCTCGGGAACCTTGTCCCACTTCTCCTGGTGCCAGCCCCGGCCGAGGATCCAGTCGCCGGGCTTGGCGGCCTTGGCCGCCTGCCCGACCATGGCCACGATGTCGTCCCATGAGTGGGCCTTGGTCAGGTCGAGGATCATCTTGGAGGCCCCGAGGCTCGTGAAATGGCCATGACTGTCGATGATCCCCGGAATGGCCAGAGCGCCCTTGAGGTTAATGACCTGGGTTGATCCGCCGATATAGCGTTTGAGGTCCTTCTCGGTTCCGACGGCGACGATCCTGCCGGCGCGGATGGCGACGGCCCGGGCCTCCGGGATCCTGTCATCGACCGTCACGACCTTCCCGTTCGTGAGGACGAGGTCGGCCGCCGTCTCTTTCGGCGCGGACCCTGCGGCCATCCACAGGGCTGGCGCTATCGACGCGGCGAGGATGGCGGTGAAGAGGATGCGGCGATTCTTGGGCATGAGGTTTCCTCCAAAGCGGGCGTTCATGGCCACGGACCAGAAGGGTATAACGGCTTCTCCGGCCTGTCAACTTCTGGCGTCCGGCTCTTTCCGTCAGAAGTAAAAAGGGCGGCCCGGAGAGGGCCGCCCGTGTGAAACGTGGGCGTCTCTGTCGCCCTTACTTGTTCTTGCGGATGAAAATGTCGCCGTTGAACGTGGTCAGGGTGATCTCCTGCCCGCCGCCGTTGATCGTCCCGTAGATGCCCTTGTCGAAGGAGATCCGGTATTTTCCCATCTCTTCTTTCTCGGCGTCCTCGGCCTTCGGGGAAGGCTGCTTGAGCACGACATCAAAATCGCTGTAGATGTTGCCCTGCTGGGACTTCATCTTGACGCTGGCCTTGATGTCGGCCGGGAGGGTGACATCGATGTCCCCGTTCATGTTGCTGAAGGACAGGGGCTTGTCCGCGGAAACCTTGGAGAGCACGGCCTCGATGTCGCCGTTCATGGTGTGGACGACGGCGTTCCCGGAGACGTTGCGCAGGGTGACGGAGCCGTTTGTGCTGTTGACTTCGATTTCCCCGGAAACGTCCTCGACGACGATCTTGCCACCCATTGAGGATCCCAGGGAAAGGGAAGAGGAATAGGGGACCTGGATGGTCAGGTCAACGGCGTACTTCCAAGAGTCGGCCTTCACAGTGACGGTATTGTTGTTCTCCTCAACCGTGAGCCCCGTCAGGGCGGCGGTAACGAGCTTCATGCCCTCGTGGCTTCGCTCCTTCTTTGTCTCCTGCCCCGGAGCGAGGGGCGCGGGGGGCGCGGGGGCGGCCCAGGCGTTCATGGCATCAGTTTCCCGGGCGAGGGCCTCGGCGAGCTGCTCGGGGTTCTTCCCGGCCGTCTCGGCCTCTTTCTGGAGTCTGTCCAAGGCTCCTTTCTGAGCCTGCGTGAAGTACGGGCTGAAGAGGCGCGATTCGGCGAGCGGCTTTTCCCGGGTCCGGGCTTCGGCGATGACTTCTTTGCCATCATAGCCCCTGACCGTGATGCTGCCCCTCATGACCGAGGCCTCGAGCTTGGCCGGCTTGGCCGGGTTGCTGAGCGGCACGACGGCCCGGTCGGGTTGGCTGACCCGTTCGGGTTCGGGGGTCTTTTCGGCCTTTGGCGCCTGCTGGGAGAACGCCGTCGAAACGGCGAAGGCCAGCAGGACCAGAACAAACATACGTCCGATCGTCTTTTTCATGGTTACCTCCATGACCGCTAGGCGGTCCTTTTCTTGATGAGAATATTCCCGTTCATCGTTTCCGGGACGATTTCGGCGTGTTCGCGATGATATCTTTCGCCTCATATCAGCTGCTTGATCCCCTGCTCGGCCAGCTTTTTGACCTCGGGGTGGAGCTTTTCGTTCTTGATGAGGGCTTTTAGGGCCTCGGCCGCCCGCCCCTCCCGGATCTCGACCAGGAGGTCGATCAGGGTGACCTGGACGAGCGGGGAGCTCTGGATGGCGAGCGAGCTCGTGAGACTGTCCATGACGCCGGGCTGGTTCCGGAAGAGATAGAGGGCTTCAACGGCGGCCAGCCGGACGTTGGGATTGGGGTCCGTATTGAGGGTGTTGACCAGGGCGGTCAGGGTCTTGGCGCTGGGGTTCCGGAGCGCGGTGCTGTAGCTGACACCCTGGAGCCTCTCCGAGGCCGATGGCCGGCTGAGGAGGGAAAGGGCGACCGTCTGCCGCATGTCCTGGACTTCCTTTTGGAGAGAGGAGAGGCGGGCGGATTTCCCGCCGCTCCCGCTCACGAGCCAGCCCGTACCGATGCCCAGGAGCAGGAGGAAGGTCGAAAACGCGGCGGCGAAGGCCGGCCGCCGAAACGTGAACCACTCTTTCCATCCCGATAAGATCCGGGCCCGGGCGGAAGTCTTTCCGGCGCTTTTGACTTCGCTCTTGTACCCCTCGAGCATGGAATAAAATCTGTGGCGGAGGTCGCCGCTCGGCTGTTCCTGGGGAAGGACGCCCAGCTTGGCCCAGATCGCCGTCAGGTTCTCGATCTCGGCCCGGCACGGAGCACAGGAAGAGATATGGTCCCGGACTTCCCGCCGGGCTCCCTCGTCGAGGTCCCCGGTCAGGTAATCGGCGAATCTGTCCTGGATTCTTTCGCAGCTCATGAGGCTTTCCCTCCCTGGAGTTCGAGATAGATCCGGCTGAGGTCCTTGAGGGCCCGGTGGACCTGGACCTTGATGGTCCCCACTTGGCAATCGAGGAGCTCGGCGATCTCCCGGAGCTTGAGGTCCTGGAAGCGGAAGAGGACGAGAAGCTCCCGCTTTTTGACGGGGAGTTTGTCCAGGGCCATGCGGACGAGCGCGGCTTCCTGGCCGGCCTCGTAACGCTCAGCGGGGAGCGGCTCCCGGCCCGGCTCCTCGGTGAACTGGTCGTCGAGCGCCAGTTCGCCCTTCTTCTTCCTCAGGAAATCGATGTGGGCGTTCCGGGCGATCTGGAACATCCAGACGTTGAAGCGGCTCTCCCCCTGATAGCCCGCCCTGTACTTCAGGATGCGGATGAAGACCTCCTGGACGAGGTCCTCGCTCGCCGCCCGGTTGCCCGTCAGCCGCACGAAGAAGTTGTAGAGCATCGTTTGGTACCTCTCGAACAGGATGGCCAGCTTCTCGACCTTGCCGTCCCTGACCTGTTCCATCAGCTCGTTGTCTGTGGGCGACATGCGTCCCGTCTTCTCTTGCTCCGAATTCTCACCGTTCAAGGATATGTACGGCCCTCCGCCGGAAAGGTTACACCCAAGCCCGCCTTTTTTATATGGGTCACAGGTTTGACTTGCCCGGGACGGGGTGTTATAAAAAAGGCGGATTTCCCGGGGAGAACGCAGCATGACGAGACTGACGTACGCAAAGGCCGGAGTCAACATCGACGCGGCCGACCGATTCATCCGGATGATCAAGCCCCTGGTCCGGTCGACCGAGCGCCCGGAGGTGCTGGGCACGATCGGCGGCTTCAGCGGGCTTTTCCGGCCGCGGATCGCGGGCCTGAAAAGGCCGGTCCTCGTCTCCTCGACGGACGGCGTGGGGACCAAGCTCATGATCGCCGACATGCTCGGCAAGTACGACACGGTGGGGATCGACCTCGTGGCCATGTGCGTCGACGACGTCGTCGTCCTCGGCGCTGAGCCCCTGTTCTTCCTGGACTATATCGCCGTCGGAAAGGTCAGGCCCCGGGTGCTCTACGAGGTCCTCAAGGGGATCGCCAGGGGCTGCCGGGAGGCCCGCTGCACGCTCCTCGGCGGGGAGACGGCCGAGCTCCCGGGCCTGTACGCCCCGGGCAAGTGGGACCTGGCAGGCTTCTCGGTCGGGATCGTCGACGAAGCGAAGATGATCGACGGACGGGCCTGCCGGGCCGGGGACGTCGTCATCGGGCTCGCCTCGTCCGGACTCCACAGCAACGGCTATTCGCTTGCCCGGAAGGCCTTCTCCGAGAGAGAGCTTAGAAGCGGCATGGGGAAAGAGCTCCTCCGGCCGACCAAGATCTACTCATCCATTATTCTCAAGGTCCTCGAAACCGTACCCATCAAGTCCATGGCCCACATCACGGGCGGCGGCTTCTATGACAACATTCCCCGGGTCATCCCCGAGGGGCTGGCGGTCCGGATCGAGAAAGGCGCCTGGCCCATCCCGGCCATATTCCGTAAGATCGCTGCGAAAGGACACGTCAGCGAGCGGGAGATGTTCCGGACCCTCAACATGGGGATCGGCATGGCCCTGGTGGTCTCTCCGCGGTATGCGGATAAGGCCCTCTCCCTCTTTGCCCGGCTGGGGCAGAAGGCCTGGCTAATCGGCGATATCGTCCGGGGAAAGCGCGGAGTCGCCATCCTCTGACGTGACATTATCTGACATCATCAGACATCCGGGGCCGAGCTATTGACATCAGGGGGGATTGACGTATTTTGTTGTTGTCGGGGATCAAAAAGGCGAGGCCCAAAGGAACCAATCAGGTGGGAATAGAGCAGGAGGGGGCTTTCTATATAATCAGCAACTGATAAATGCCCCTGACCGCGCCGCCACCGCGTTCCCCCTGATCTTCGCCGGGCTGTCCGATAAGTTGACCCCCAGGGTGAAATCTCCGGCCGGGCCGCCCCTGGACTCAATGAGATAGAGCTCGTCCCCGAGAAGCCCCAGGACCCGGCTTTTCCCTCCCCTGAGCCCGAGAGACCGCCTGAACAGGCTCTTTCCCTCTTCCCCAACCAGGGACAGATTGTCACTGTCGATAATCATGTTGTCCAGGGCGCCGCACGCCAGGGCGTAGAGCTCGCGCTCGTTTCGGCTGAGCTCGATCTCGCGGTCCCTGAGGAGGACGCAGTCCGGATCGTTGAGCCAAAATTTCCTGTGCATGAATTGGCGGAGGAGCGCGTTTTTGAGGGCGAAATAGGCGTTCGGGCCCTGGAAGGCGGATGACTTCGTCTTCCAATAGGGGGCCGTGTCCTCGCCGATCCTCATCCCGTCGACCAAACCGACCGAGGGCAAAAGCGGCGCGCCGCAGCCAAGGACGAAGCTCGTTCCGACGGCCTTCCTGATGATGCGGAGACCTTCCCGGTAGGCCTGAATTGGTGTCACGTTTTTCCGGCGATCGCTCGGCATGGCCGCGCCGAACAGGAAGTCGATCTTGAAGTAGTCGAACCCGGCCTTCTTCAGAGTGACAAAAAGGTCGAAGACGTGGGCCTGGACGGCGGGCTGGGTCAGGTCCAGGGCATGGATCGTCTTGTTCCAGCTCCAGTGGCAGGGCTTGGGCCGGCCGTCCTCGGCCAGCATCCAGCCGGGGTGGTTGGCGATGACGTCCGAGGTTTCTGCCGCGCTGAAGGGAGCGGTCCAGATCCCGGCCCGGAACCCGTTGCGGGTGATGGCGCGGGCCAGACCGTCCAGGGCCGGATAATCCGGCTTGGCCTTCAACCAGTCGCCGATGTCGCGCTCGTACCCGTCATCGACCTGGAAGACCTCGAAGGGAAAAGATTTCTTGTGACTGCGGGCTGTTTCGATATTCCGGACCACATCATCCCAAGTGAGGCTGCCGAAATATTGGTACCAGCTGCACCAGCCGACGGGATTCCAGGGGTTGATCCGGACCCGGTTCTCCTTCTTGATGAGAGACCCATAAACGTCCAACAGGTCTTCGACCGCGCCGCCGCGTAGGATCGCTAGGGGCTCGAGCGGCACGGGGTCGTCGAAGTCGGCGTCGAAATATTCCAGGTAGCCGACGAGCTCGGCGCCTTCGACGAGGAAAAAGGGATGGGCGATCTTGGATGTCAGGAACCCGAGGACGGCGCCCTCCCAGGCGATGAAATAGTCGCTCCAAACGCGCGGCAGGAGCTCTCCGAGGAGCGGCGAGAAGCCATAAGGATTCGTGGCCTGGATCGGCCCGAGCTCGGGGAACGTGTCCGCGGGCGTCGCCTTTTGCGTGGGGCCCCAGGACTGCCAGTTGTTCATGAGGAAGGTCTCGGGGACGGGGAGGCGCAGGACTTCGACGCGACCGGGGCGGCCCGCGACCGTCCCGCGGACGATGAAGCCGCCGGGGGTCTTTTCCACGGCGACCTCGAGGCGTGCTTTCCCCAGGCGCCTGACCGAGCGCCCCATCCGAACCGGCTTTCCGAAGAGTTGCACGCCGAACGAGCTCCTCACTTGATATCGTTCTTGCGGACGAACTCGTCAATCTTGGCCCGGAGCTCTTCCGCCTTGAGGATCGCCTTGTCTTCGGTCAGCGTGCCCGTAAGGCGGGCCAGCTCATCGCGGGTTTTCTGGACCCGGATGGCGGCGGCTTCCGCCACATCCAGCCCGACAGCGACACCGCCGGCCGCTGCCCCCATGAATTTGGCGGAAGCCGAGAGGAAGCGCTCCTCGACCGCCTTGACCTTGAGCTCTTCTTCCGAGAGCGGCTTGTGGGTTTGCTTGTAGAAGAAAAAGGCGGCCACGGCGATGAGAAGGATGACCAGGAATGCCTTGCCCATGATGCCCTCCTCGGCCTCATTCTAGGCCAAAGCCGGGCCCCGTTCAATGAGCTGCCGTGGAAAAAAACCAGGAAAAATGGTACAAATAGAGTTCCCTTCGTGCTTGATGTCCGACGTGGGCGGTTAGCTCAGTTGGGAGAGCGCGGCGTTCGCAACGCTGAGGTCGGGAGTTCGAGTCTCCTACCGTCCACCATTTTTTTGTCCCCGGGAAGCGGGCCTCGGTCCTCCGGGGCGGAGATGAGAAGAGATGATCGCCCGCGAAATCTGGGTCCTGGCCGGGACGGCGGCCTCGATCGGCCTCGTCCATACCGTGATCGGCCCCGACCACTATCTCCCGTTCATCGTCATCAGCCGGGCCCGGCGCTGGACGCTCCGCAAGACCCTGTTCGTGTCCTTCCTAGCCGGGTTGGGGCACATCCTGAGCTCGGTCGTCCTCGGTTTCCTGGGCATCGCCCTGGGCATCGCCGTGGCCAGGCTCGAGGGCTTGGAGTCGGCGCGCGGCGAAGTCGCGGTCTGGCTCCTCATCGGCTTCGGGTTCGCCTATTTCGTCTGGGGGATGAGGCGGGCCCGGAAGAATAAACCTCACTCTCACGCCCACATCCACGGGGATCTTGACGCGCATGAACAAGCTCCGGGCCGGGAAGGTGCCCATGAACATCTCCATACCCATGCCGATCCGGACCACATCCATCTCCACGGCGAAGAGAAAAAGGCCAATATCACGCCGTGGGTCCTATTCACGATCTTCGTCTTCGGCCCCTGTGAGCCGCTGATCCCGCTGGTCATGTACCCGGCGGCTCGGCATAGCACGGCAGGTGTCGTCCTGGTCACCGCGGCCTTCGGGCTCGTGACCATCGCGGCCATGCTCGTCATCATCACCGCCGCCTCTTGGGGCGCGAGCTTCGTCCGGGTGGGCAAGCTCGAGCGCTATTCCCACGCCCTGGCCGGCCTGATGATCTTCGCCTCCGGGCTGGGCGTTCGGCTCCTCGGGCTGTAAGGGAGCCCGCCCCAAGGGGGAAGCCAGATGAAATTCGTTGCCGACTGCATGCTCGGTCGGCTGGCCAAGTGGCTCAAAATCCTGGGTTTCGATGTCCTCTTTTTTCCCAAGGCCGAGGACAAGGACCTCATCGACATCTCACGCCGGGAGGGCCGCGTCCTTTTGACCCGAGATACCGGACTCATCGAAAGAACGAAGAGGCAGAAAAGCCGGTTTTTCGTGATCAGCGACGATTGGGAAGAGCAGCTCGTCCAGGTCCTGGACGAATTCGCGCTCTGGGACGACATCCGGCCCAATTCCCGTTGCCTCGAATGCAACAGGACCCTCAAGTCCTTGCCCAGATCCCGGGCCAAGAACCTGGTGACCCCCTATGTCCTGGAGCACGCCGAATCCTTCGCTCTCTGTCCCGGCTGTGACCGCGTCTACTGGCAGGGGACGCACTACGGCGATATGGGACGCAAAATCGAGGCGATTCTGAAGCGGCGGCGGACACCCCGTGCGGGTGATTGACATTCGGATTTCAATCCGATAGAACAGGGGCGAAATGGATCGGATTTCATTTTCGGGGGAGGGCCTGACATGACGAACAAAAACCGCATTCTTCATAGCCTATTTTTCCTGGGATTCGTGTTCTCCTCCGGGCTCGCCCCGTCCGTCTCGATCATGGCCGGTGAAGCGGGCTCCCGGCAGAAAACGGCCGCTCCGGCCGACACGAGCGCCGAGCTCCTCGGGTTGGGGGCGCAGCGCGTCTTCGAGGGCGCCGCGCTCAAGGAAGTCGCCTTTCCCCTCGGCGGCATCGGCACCGGGACGGTGTCCCTCGGCGGCCGCGGCAACCTCCGCGACTGGGAGATCTTCAATCGGCCCGGCAAGGGCGTCAACCTCCCGTTCACCTTTTTCGCCCTCTATTTCGAGCAGGACGGGAGGAAGCTCGTCCGCGTCCTGGAAGGCCCGCTCGAGCCACCGTTCACGACGGGCTTCGGCTTCCGCCGCGAGGACGTCCCCGGCCTGCCGAGGATGGAAAAAGCCCGGTTCAAAGGAGAATACCCTTTCGCCGAGGTCGAGCTTTCCGACAGCCAGATCCCGCTGGCCGTCACGCTCGAGGCCTTCAACCCGTTCATCCCGCTCGAGGCGGAAGACTCCGGCATCCCGGCCGCCGTGCTGAGGTTCAAGGTCAAGAACACGGGACCATCGCCCGCCCGGATCACCATCGCCGGCTCCATCCTCAACCCCATCGGCTACGACGCCGAGGGACAGATCGGCGGCCTCGGGAACGACAAGTTCGGGCAGAACGTGAACGAGCTCAAGAAGACGGCGGCCCTCCGCGGGCTGTCCATGTCCTCGAACAAAGTGAAACCGGAATCTCCCGCCTCCGGCACGATGTCCCTCGCGACGCCCTGGAGCGACATCACTTATCTCACGCACTGGGTGCGGGGCGAGTGGTGGGACGACCTCCAGATCTTTTGGGACGATTTCGCGGCCGACGGCCGGCTCAAGGACCTGGCCGAGGTCTCGCCGTCCCCCGACAAGCAATCCGACGTTGGGACGCTCGGGCTCGTCGCCTCGATCGGCCCGGGCGAAGAGGTCAGGCTGCCCTTCATCCTCTCCTGGAGCTTCCCCAATTTCCTGGATTATTTCGATGTCGTTCCCGAGCAGCGCGGCCGGATCTTTAAAAACCACTACGCCGAGCGGTTCAAGGACTCTTGGGAGGCCGCCGAGTACCTCCAGGCGAACCTGGACCGGCTGGAAAAGGACAGCCGCCGTTTCCACGACGCGCTCTTCGCCTCGACCTTGCCGCCCTACGTCCTCGACGCGGTCTCGAGCCAGGCGGCCATCATCCGCACCCCGACCTGTCTCTGGCTCGAGGGCGGAAAGTTCTTCGGCTTCGAAGGCTGCGGCGACCAGACGGGTTGCTGCCCTCTCAACTGCGCCCACGTCTGGAACTACGCGCAATCGCTGGCCTTCCTCTTCCCGTCGCTCGAGCGGTCGATGCGCGAGACCGACTTCCTCAACAACGTTAAGCCCGACGGCGCCATGACGTTCCGGACGTCGCTGCCGCTCGGGAGCGGCGTCTTCTGGAACTTCAAGCCGGCCGCGGACGGTCAGATGGGCCGGATCATCAGCCTCTACCGGGACTGGCAGGTCTCGGGCGATACCGCCTGGCTGAAAAAGCTCTGGCCCCAGGCCAGGAAAGCCATGGAATATGCCTGGACGTCCTGGGACGCGAACAAGGACGGCCTCATGGAGGGCGAGCAGCACAACACCTACGACATCGAATTCTACGGCCCGAACAGCATGATCGGCGGCTTTTACCTCGGCGCGCTCAAGGCCGCGACGGAAATGGCCGTGGCCGTGACCGACTGGCCCGCGGCGAAGGCCTATCGAGCCCTCTACGAGAAAGGCCGCGGCAACTACGATGCGGCCCTCTGGAACGGCGAGTACTACGTCCAGAACTACGACAAAGTCATGGAGAAGAAATACCAGTACGGCGAGGGCTGCCTCTCCGACCAGCTCCTCGGCCAATGGCTGGGCATGGTTTCGGGGCTCGGGCGCTACCTGCCCCAGGAGCGTATCCGGTCGGCCCTCGGCGCCATCTACAAGTACAATTTCAGGCCCGACTTCCGGAATTTCTCGAACGTCCAGAGAACCTATGCCCTGGCCGATGAGAAAGGCCTGCTTCTCTGCTCCTGGCCCAAGGGCGGACGGCCGCCCCTGCCGTTCCCCTATTCGGACGAGGTCTGGACGGGCATCGAGTACCAGGTAGCCTCCCACCTGATCTACGAAGGGCTTGTCGAGGAGGGCCTGAGCGTCGTCAAGGCCGCCCGCGACAGGTACGACGGCCGCCGTCGCAATCCGTGGGACGAGGTCGAATGTGGCCACCACTACGCCCGGGCCATGTCGTCCTGGGGCGTTCTCCTTGCCCTCAGCGGCTTCTCGTATTCGGGGCCCGATATGAAAATGGGATTCGACCCAAAGGTCGCTGCCGAAGATTTCCGGACCGTCTGGACGGCCGGCCCGGGTTGGGGGACCTACGTCCAGAAGATTTCGGACGGGAAAGCGGCCGAGCTGAAAGTCGAGGTTGAGTCCGGCGGGCTGACCTTGAGAGAATTCGTCTTCACGGCTCCGGCGTCGCTCCAAGCCATTAAAGTAAAATCGCTCCGAGGAACACTCGGGAATACGGGCACGAAACCTTCCTTCAAGAAGGTGGGGAGCGTCGTCCGTGTCCTGTGGGGCAAACCCGTCGTCGTGAAGCCCGGCGAGCCGCTCGCGCTCGAACTCCAATTCTGAGCCGACATCCGCCCGCCCGCGGTTATCATCGCCGTTCGAAGGGCGATGTCCCACCTTGGGGTGTTAAGAGATCTATCTCCAGCTCAATGACCTTATATCGGGGGTCTGGACCGCCCACGAACCGGCGGGTTTCCTTGAAGCCCAGGCTTTGATACATTTTTTGGGCTGGCATAAAAAACGGGTGCTCGCTCGTTGACACACGGGCGGCGCTGGTTTGACTTTCCCCGAACCTCCCCAAAATTTCAAGAATCTGTTGTTTCCCAAAGCCTCGTCCGCGGTATTCCGGCAAGACGCAATTTTGGCCAATGAGGCCGTATCGGGGTCCATGGCGCGGATCATAGGAAGCCAAGCCAATGGACTGATCATCAAGGCAGCTCACAAAAACACATTTTCCAATGGTGTCAGGATGGGCAAACGACTGCCTGTCAAAATCATCCCATTTTTTGCCTTCCTGTTCCCAATACTCGGGACATTCTTGGATCAATCCCGCATAACTTTTATGGATGAGAGCCGATAATGCGCCAGGTTGATAATGTGAAATCGACGCAAATTTGAGCGTTGTAGTTTTCATGTGTTCTTGAGAACCCCCCGCTCCCTAGGGAGCGGGCCCGAACATCGATCAACGTCTAACAAAATCTCTCCGTCCTGTCAATTTGTTGGATGATTGGACTTTGCTGAATTTATGAGGGGACAGATTCCGCCCCATTTTGGTAAGATAGGGCTCCATGGATCGTCCTTTGTCCGGAGGTATCGCGTGAAAAAAAATCCGATCGTTTTCCTGATCATCCTCCTGGCCTGCTCGCTGGCCACCCAGGCCGGGCCGAGGGGCGACCTGTTCATCATCGGCGGCGGGGAGCGCGACGCGCCCCTGATGAAGCGATACATCCAGCTCGCCTCGGGGTTCGGCACAGGGAAGATCGTGATCTTTACCATGGCCAGCGGCGTCCCCCAGGAAGTCGGCCCCGAGCTCCTGGCCGAATTCAAGGGCAACGGCGCCAAGGATGTCGTTTTTTATCAGTTGACGCACGAAGAGGCCATGAAGCCCGACAGCGCGAAGATCCTCGACGGCGCCGGCGGCGTATGGTTCGCCGGCGGCGACCAGTCGCGCCTGACCGCGGCCCTCCTCGACACTCCCATCCATCAGAAGATGCTCGAGCTTTACGCGAAGGGCTGCATCATCGGCGGCACGAGCGCCGGCGCCGCGGTCATGAGCGAGGTCATGATCACGGGAGACGAGAAAAGGACGGCCAAGGAAGACGAGCAGTGGCAGGTCATCTGGGCCGCGGACATCGTCCGGGTCCGCGGATTCGGCTTCGTCACGAAGGCCATCATCGACCAGCATTTCGTGACCCGGCGGCGCCACAACCGGCTGATCAGCCTCGTCCTCGAGAACCCGAAGCTCGTCGGAGTGGGGATCGACGAGTCCACGGCCGTCCTCGTCCGGCCCGACGGCCGCTACGAGGTCCTCGGCGAGAACCAGGTCATCATCTATGACGCGCGCAAGGCCCAGACCTTCAAGACGCCGGCCGGGCGGCTCGGCGCCCAGGGCATGACCATGCACGTCCTGCTGTCGGGTAATGTCTATAATCTCGCGAAGGGAAAAGTGGAGGCCCGATGAGCCTGAAGACCCTGAAGCTCCCCCACACCCTCATCCTCATCTATATCATGGTCGTCCTGACCGTGGCCGCCACCTGGATCATTCCGGGCGGCCAGTACAAGCGGATCGAGAAGGATGGACGGACCATCCCCGTGGCCGGGTCCTACCAGCGGGCCGAAAGCCGCCCCCAGGGGCTCGGCGGGCTCTTCGTCTCGCCGGCCAAGGGGTTCGTGGACGCCGCGGCCATCATCATCATCGTCTTCATCTGCGGCGGCGCCTTCTCGGTCATCCAGAAGACCGGGGCCATCTCGACCGTCATCCACAACCTGGCCCTGAAGTTCGGACAAAGCAAAACCCTCCGGGTCCTCTTCATTCCCGTGACGATGATCATCTTTTCCCTGGGAGGCGCCATCTGGGGCATGTGCGAGGAGACCATGCCCTTCATCCTGATCTTCGTCCCCCTCTCGCTGTCGCTCGGCTACGACACGATCGTCGGCGTCGCCCTGCCCTTCCTGGGCGCCGCGTCGGGATTTGCCGGGGCGTTTTTCAATCCCTTCACGGTCGGGATCGCCCAGGGCATCGCGGGCCTCCCCCTTTATTCCGGACTGGGGTACCGGCTGATCGTCTGGGCCGGCGGGACGGCCATCGTTATCGCCATCGTCATGCGCTATGCCGGCCGGATCTTCAAGGACCCGAAGCTCAGCCCGACCTACGAAGAGGACCTTGGGAAGAGGAAAAAGCTCCAGGTCGGAGGCCCGGTCATCGAAAAGCTCCCGCTGACGGCCGCCCACAAACGGGTCATGGCGGTCTTCTTCGCCGGCTTCGGCTTCATGGTCTTTGGCATCCTGAAATACCATTGGTTCATCTTTGAGATCGGCGGCGTTTTCCTGGCCATGGGCATCTTTGCCGGAATCGCAGGCCAGCTCAAGGGCGATGAGCTGGGCAAAGCGTTCGTCGACGGCGCCAAGGACATGGTCAACGCGGCCCTCATCATCGGCACGGCCCGGGCCATCCTCATCGTGGCCCAGGACGGAAGGATCCTGGACACCATCCTGGCCGGGATGGCCGGCGCCATCTCGCGCTTCCACCCGCTCCTCTCCTCCGAGCTCATGTTCGTCTCCCAGTGCGTGATCAATTTCTTCGTCCACTCGGGGACGGCCCAGGCCGCCCTGACCATCCCGATCATGGCCCCGCTCGGGGACCTGGTGGGGATCACCCGGCAGACGTCCGTTTTCGCTTTCCAGCTCGCCGAATACATCAACCCCGTCCTGCCGACGTCGGGGGTCACCATGGGGATCCTGGGCCTGGCCGGGCTCAAGTGGGAGAAATGGGCCAAGTGGATGGTCCCGCTCCTCGTCGCCTGGGTCCTGTTCGCGGCGCTGGCCCTCATCCCGCCCGTCCTGATGCGCTGGGGCCCGAACTAAACCCAAGAATCGGCTTGGAGACACGTGATTTCGATAGGGGGCGGAGATCTGCCGTCCTTGAGCGGATTTCGCGGCCGGCGCCTCGTGGCCTGCAGATTCGATCAAGATTATCGCGCCGCACAGCCTGACTTTGAAAGAGATTGACAGCAACGTCGGATGAAACTATTATAAACCTATAAGATTTGTAGGGGTTCCCTGAAAGGAAAAACAAAAATGAAGTCATTGACTCGGAGTCTAGTCATGATCGCCGTGCTCGCTTTGAGCTTGATGGCCTCCTCGGCTTGTTCCAAGGGCGCGAACAAGAGCGGTTACTCGCCTGAGATGCAGGCCAAGATCGACGAGATGAAAGCGGAGCTGGCGAAGGTCACGGACGAGAGGGCGACGGTCGGAAAGAACCTCGAGACCTTCGACACCCTGGACTATATCGTGTTCAGCAATCAGGAGTGGGTCCGGCTGCACGAAAGTCATTCCATGGACGTCGTCGTCAACTGGCCCGACGGTCACCACACCAACGGTATCGAAAGGCACATCGAGGACCTCAAGGCCATGTTCGTGTATGCCCCGGACACGAAGATCAAGGTCCATCCCGTCAAGTTCGGGTCGAACGATTTCACTTGCGTGACCGGGATCATGACCGGGACGTTCACCAAGCCGATGCCCATCGGGAACGGCAAGTTCATCCAGCCCACCGGCAAATCGTTTTCCCTTCCCATGTGCACCGTGGGGCATTGGAAAGACGGCGTCATGATCGAGGAGTGGCTGTACTGGGACAATGCCACCTACATGAAGCAGATCGGAGTCGGGAATTAGGTCCACCGAAAACCCGGATAAAAAAATACGCGGGCAGGCCTTCCACGGCTGACCTCGACCTGCCACGAGGGGCCTTTTTTGACCATTTTACGAGGGCGAGAGCATAATTAAAAGAGGCCGCGATCATGAGCGATTCGAAGAATATCGGGCGAATCAAGGTCACGAAGGACGGCCCCTATATCGTCACCGGGAAAGTCCCGTTGGCCCAGGACCGCATGATCATCGGCACCGACGGCGAGCCGGCGAAATGGGAAAAAGGCGCCACGTACCCCGACCGGGGCACATCCGCCCTCTGCCGTTGCGGTAGGTCAAAGGACAAGCCGTTCTGCGACGGCAGCCACTTTGAGATCGCGTTCGACGGGACCGAGACGGCGGGGCGTGACGCCTATCTCAAACACGCGGAAAAAACGGCCGGTCCTGGGCTCGACCTGACCTGGTCGCCGGAGTTCTGCGCGGTGGCTCGCTTCTGTCACAGGGGGGAGGAGGCCTGGGGTTATGCCGAACGGTCGGACGATCCCACGGCCAGGAAGACGGCTGTCGAAGAGGCCTGCGCTTGCCCATCGGGGAGCCTGGTCGCCTGGGACAAGACGACCGGCGAGGCCATCGAAGCCGAGCTCGAACCATCGATAAGGTTGATCGAGAACCCCAAGGCCGGGACGAGCGGTCCCATCTGGGTTAAGGGCGGCATTCCGATCGAATCGGCCGACGGCGTTGTCTACGAAACGAGGAACCGGATGACGCTCTGCCGCTGCGGCCTATCCAAAAACAAGCCTTTTTGTGACGGCACCCACGTCTCGGCCGGCTTCAAGTCCGGGGCCTGATGGACCGATCGCCGGGAGCGGAGATCCCGCGGACCTGATATTTGAGATTATTGCCCTGGAGATGGCCACGGGCCGGTTCAATAAATCAAGATTCATCCTTCTTCGTCACATCCCGGGCCGGCGCCCGGCCGCGACGCCCTTGACCGTTTCGGCGATCCGGCGCCGACGCGTTTCCGGCCCGTTGGCGCTCAAAATCCACCAGGCCCAGAGCTTTTTTTGAGACGGTGCCAGCCGCTCGAATTTTTCTTTCGCCGCCGGGTTCCCGTCGAGGGCCTCGTGAAGGTCCTCCGGGATCTCGTTGGTCCGGCCGATCCGGTCGATATCGCTCTGCTTGTCCCATGAGCCGTTGCGCTTGGCCGCTTCGATCTTCGCCATCCCCGGCGCGGCCATCCGGCCTTCGGCGATGAGCTTCCGGACCCGCCTTTTGTTGGCCGCCGACCAGACGCTGTCGGTATTCCGCGGCGTCCATCTCTGCATATACCGCTCGCTGTCGAACCGATTGGTCGTCGAATCGATCCAGCCGTAACACAGGGCTTCTTGAAGCGCCTCCTCGTAGGTCACGGATGTCTTGCCCGACCCCTTCTTGTAGTAGACGAGCCAGATCCCTTTGTCCCGGGAGTGGTTTCGCTCCAGCCAGGCCCGCCAAGCGGCCGTTGTCTTGAACAGCCTTTTCGTCATGGGGAGAATCCTATTTCATCCGGCTTTTTGCTGTCAACGCGGCCGCCTCGAGGTTCTTGCCCGGGCAACCTTTTGCCGGGGCGTTTCATCTATTACGGGTGAGGAAAGAAATGGGCGCACGCGACCTGATCCTGGCAGTCCCCGGGGAAATCATGGATAATAAGGTCCATGACGAGCGGGAGGAATTCCCGGAGGCGGCCGGCTTCGTGAGCGTAATCAAGCCGGACGAGCCCGTCTGGGGGACGGCCGACAAGGCCCGCCTGGCCGACCTCCTCGCGCGCGGCCGGGCCGGCGACCTCGCGGCCATGGAATCCATCTACGAAATGTTCAAGCGCGCCGTATTCGGCCTGCAGTACCGCCATACCCTGAACCAGGCGGTCGCCGAGGACCTCCTCCAGGACGTTTTCCTGAAGGTCTTTTCCCATCTCCGGGAAGTCCGGGACGCGGACACGTTCCCGGCCTGGGTCTACCGGATCGCCCTCAACACCTGCTACAGCTACCTGCGTCAGAAAAAGGCCCAGAGCGGGAAAACCGTCCCCCTCAGCGAGATGGAAGGTCAGATCCCGGACGAGGGCGCCGAAACCGTGGAAAAAGATCTCAAGGAACCCCTGGAAACGGCCGTGCAATCCCTTCCCCCGCGTCTCCGGAGCGTGTTCGTCCTTCACGACGTCCAAGGGTACAAGCATGAAGAGATCTCCCGGCTCCTCGGCTGTTCCGTGGGGACCTCGAAATCCCAGCTTTTCAAGGCCAGGATGAAGCTGCGGGTCTTCCTCAAAGCAAGGAAAGTCGTTTGACGGAGAAAAACCATGCGGTGTCATCAAGCCCGAAGACTCATCAGTGAATACGTCGACGGCTTGCTCAAGGCCGGGAAGGCCGCCGGGCTCGAACAGCACGTCCGGACATGCGCGGCCTGCCGGGAGCTCCTCGGGGACTTCCGGACCGTGACCGAAGCCGCTCCGGGCCTGGCCGGCCGCGAGCCCGGAGACGCCGTCTGGCTGAAGATCAGGCGCCGGCTGAGTGCCCCCGAAGCGGGCTCGGCCGCGGCCTCGGCTAAAGCGCCCCGGTCCTGGTCGTTCGGCTGGAGCGCGCCGGCCTTGAGATTTGCCGGAGCGGCCGCCCTCGCCCTCATCCTCATCGCCTCGGGGATCATCGTCGAGACCCGCCAGGGACGCCGGGGAAGCCTCGTAATTCCCAGGAACTCCGAGAAGTACACGCTGGCCAAGCTGGACGAGGCCGAAGGATACTACAAGAAAGCCATCGCGTCCCTCGGAGAAGCGTTCGCCTCTCAGAAAGGGATGATGGTTACGCAGGCGGCCGAGATGTTCGAGAAGAACCTGGCCGTCATCGACGCCACCATCCAGGCCTGCCGTCAGGCCGTTTTGAAGGAGCCGGACGACCTTCAGGCCAGGAATTACCTCCTGGCCGCCTACCTGGACAAAGTCCACATCCTCGACACGGCCCTAGAGTTCTCCGGAAAGAACCCGGCTGCCGTCAAGCGGGGAACGACCTTATAAAAACACACAAGAAGGAGGATGACTATGATGAATCGGGAAAGCATGAAAAAGCTGGCGGTCCCGCTGGGCCTGGCCTTCGTCCTGACCCTCGGCGCGGCCCTGGCCCTCGGCCGCGAGAAGTACGAGGAGAAGTTCGAGAAGACGGCAGCCCTGGCCCAGGGCGGCAAGGTCTACCTGATCAACGTTTCCGGCGACATCGAGATCAAGAGCTGGAAGGAAGACCAGGTCAAGATCGAGGCCCTCAAGGTGTCCGAGGCGTCGAGCCTCGATAAGGCCAAGGAGAACGCCAAGGAAGTGACGATCGAAGTGACCAACGAAACCGGCGTTGTCCGGATCGAGACCAAATACCCCGAGCACCACGGCTTTTGGGGTAACAACATCAACGTCTCGGTGTCCTACAAACTCTGGATCCCGGAGAAGGCGGCTGCCGACGTGAAGTCCGTGAGCGGCGATGTCACGCTCGATTGCATTCACGGCGGTCCGGTCAAGGTCAACTCCGTCAGCGGCAACGTGAACGTTCTCGGCGCGGCAGGCGTCGAAGTCAAGCTGGTCAGCGGCGACATCACTCTGGAGAACGTGATGGGCGACGCCTATCTCAAGTCCGTTTCCGGGGACGTCAGGGCGACCAAGGTCAAGGGTTCGGTAGAGCTCGAGTCGGTCAGCGGCGACATCGAGCTCAATGACGTGGCCGAGGCCCGGACGGTGACCGGGAAGACGGTCAGCGGGAATATCACCTACGCGGGGACCATCATGCCCGGAGGGAACTACGAGCTCAAGTCCCACAGCGGAAACGTCGAAATGAAAATCCCGGCCGGCTCGGCCTTCGAATTCGAAGCCAACACGTTCAGCGGCGTCATCGACAGCGACTTCCAGATCGAGGTCGTCGGCAAGCTCTCTCCGAAAGAGATCCACGGGACCGTCAACAAGGGCGGGGCCAGGATCCGGCTGGGAAGTTTCAGCGGCAACATCGACCTCAAGAAATACTGAACCGGAGGGGGACGCGATACTCTGCCCCGGTCATTCAGGGACAGAGCATTGTGTCCCACGGTCTGATACGGGGGGCGGCCGGCGGACCGCCCCCTTTTTTATTCGGCGTCCTCTTATGACGGATCGGCCGGCCGTGGTATGATGTCGCCATTCGACTATGATCCGTAAGATCCATATCATCAACTTCGTCCGGAAGCTCACCTTTACGGCCGCGCTCTTCCTGGCCCCCCTCCACTTCCTGAAGCTCGGGTTCAACGGCCTCGAGATCGGCCTCATCATCTCCTGCCTTTCCTTCGCTCCGATCGTTTTCTCTTTTCCCACGGGCTGGATGAACGACCGGCTTTCGATGAAGAAGGTCATCCTCATGGCCCTGCTCGCCCAGGGATTCATCTTCGTCCTGATCGGACTGGTCCGGGGAGCGGGGCTCATGGCCTTCGTTTTTCTCCTCTTCGGCATCGCCAACAACGCCCTCGACGTCTCGGCCAACAGCCTCTATTACAAGGACGAGACGGACCGGAACCCCAACCGGAAATACGGGACATACAACTTCTGGCTGGCGGTGGGGCCTCCCATCGGGCTCGTCGCCGGCGGGGCATTGACGCTTTATGGGGGCTACCGGGCTCTGCTCGCCGTGTTCGCGGTCCTCATGGCCCTCTCCACACTGGCCCTGCGGGGATTCGGCCGGGAGAAGTTCTCGGTCGTCACCATCCGGGAATACCGATCGAACATCCTCAGAAAGAGGACCCTGGCCTTTTCGGCCTTCCTCTTCGTCCTGGCCCTCCACTGGGGCGTTGAGGGGACGGTCTACAGCCCCTTCCTCAAGGGCCGTTTCAAGCTCGACGATTTCCAGGTCTCGCTCTACATGGCCCTGGCCTACCTGGCCCTGGCCGGGTCGTCCCTATTCGTCAGCCGCTTGAAAGTCGACCCGGGACGGAACCGCAGGCTTCTCCTCCTCGGCATGATGCTTTCCGGCCTGGGCCTCGTGCTCATGGTCCAGAGCGACGTCCGGCTGTCATTCCTCTTCCGGGTCGTCCACGAAGCCGGCGACGGCCTGATGGGTGCCCTGGTCCTCCTGACCATCTCCCGGCTCTTCGAGAAACGGACGATCGGCGGGAGCGCCGGCCTGCTGATGTCCCTCCAGACCATGGGCCAGATGACCGGGGCCGTGGTGTTCTCGTCGCTCGGCTTCCGGGCAGGGCTTCAGTATCCCTTTTTCTTGGCGGGGGGTTTGCTCGTCGCGAACGCCGTTTTCGGGCTCTACGCGGTCCCGCGGGAAGGCGGCCCGGCCGGCACGCCGGCCTAAGGCCCGGGTTGTCCCCCGCTCCGGCTTCCGCCCGGCCGATCGATCAGCGGCGATTTGCCGAATTTTATCGCGAGCCTTTTTGGGTGTGGCGATCCCAACCTTTCGTTCGCGCGGAGACCGCATGCTACAATAGCGCTGATGATCGCGACGCACGGCTCCGGGTTCGACGTCATTCTCGTGAGCGGCGAGCCCTACGCCGACCACCCGCTCTCTCCGGTCGGGGTCATCGCCCGCGTTCTCGACGCGAGGGGCTACAGCGTCGGCGTCATCGAATCCCCGGACTGGAAGGGCCGTGAGGATTTCCTCAAGCTCGGTCGGCCGCGGCTGTTCTTCGGCGTCACTTCGGGCTCGATCGACAGCATGCTGGTCAACTATTCGCCCCTTAAGCGCGACCGTGCCCGCGACCGTAATGTCCCCTATATCGCCCGGATGCCCGACCGGGCGGTCGTCGTCTACGCCAACAAAATCAGGGAACTTCACCGCGGGGCGACCATCGTCCTCGGCGGGATCGAGGCCTCGCTCCGCCGTCTCGCCCACTACGATTACTGGGATGACGCGGTCCGGCGGTCCATCCTCCTCGATACCCGCGCGGACATCCTGGTTTACGGCCCGGGGGAGATCCAGGTCCTGAAGATCGCGAAACGGCTTGACCGCGGCGACGGGCTGGACGGGATCCCGGGGACGTGCGTCGTCCGGAATGAGCCGCCGGCGGGCGCCGAAGCGATCCCGTCCTTCGAAGATGTGAGCCGGGACAAGGACCTGTTCTGCGAAGCCCAAGGCCGGCTTTCCAACCGGCGCCTGCTCGCCCAGGGACACGCCAACCGGTTCGTCATCCAGTATCCCGCCCCCGAATACAAGACGAGCGACCTCGACTGGATCTATGGATTGCCGTTCTCGCGCGTGATCCCGGGCGGCTATCCCGAGCTCGGCATGGCCAGGTTCTCGGTCGTGACCCACCGCGGCTGCGTCGGTCGCTGCTCCTTCTGCTCCCTTTCCCTCCACCAGGGCGACCTGATCGTCTCCCGGAGCGAGGAATCCATCCTGGCGGAGATCCGGCGCCTGACCAAGCATCCGGACTTCAAGGGCTTCATCGATGACCTGGGCGGCCCGACGGCCAATATGTATGGAATGGATTGCGAAACCCCTTGCCGGGACGGGGATTGCCTGTCTTGCGCGAGGCCAGACCGGAGTCACAAGCGGCTCATTGGCCTCATGCGGAAAGCGAGGCGAATTCCCGGGGTGAAGAAAATATTCGTCCGGAGCGGCATCCGCTATGACCTGGCCCTGGAGAGCTGGGAATATATCGAAGAACTCTCGAAGCACCACATCTCGGGGCTTCTGAAGATCGCCCCCGAGCATGTTTCGGACAATGTCCTCCGGCTGATGGGGAAGAGTGGCGGCCGGCGGTCGCTCGAGGAGTTCCGGCGCGTCTTCGCGGAGATCAACAAGAAGGCCGGCCGGGGCCGCTGGGCGAGCCCGCAGCATCTCAAGTATTACTTCATGGTGGCCCACCCGGGGACCACGGATAAGGAGGCGCGGGAGCTGGCCGCCTATCTCAAGGAGCTGGAGAAAGACGGGGAGAAACCGGTCGAGGGCGTCCAGATTTTCACCCCGACGCCGATGACCCGCTCGACGTGCATGTATCACACCGGGAAGGACCCGGCGACCGGCGAGAGCGTCTACGTCCCGCGCCCTTACGCCGAAAAAAAGGCCCAGAGGAGGATGCTGGGCGGCCCGGACGGAGATCAGGGCTGAAGCCTCTGGCCCCGGTTCATAAGTGTTCGTATGGGGAATGAGTCGGGCTGCCGGTCATGGGGTGTCGAAGGCAATTTTGATGAAAAATGTTGATAGAAGTTGTCTAACTATCAGATAGCATGACGATTAAGACGGGGTCAGGTCGGGGAAAAGTGCAAAAATGAAGATTTGACCCCGTCAATAGAAGCATTCCCGCGCGGCCTCGGCGTAGATGCGCAGGTTCTCGGGCGGCGTGTCAAAAAAATGATCGCTCGCGGACAGGATGTACCCGCCTTCGCCGCCGACTTTTTCGAACAGCTTGAAGACCATGGCCCGGATATCGGCCCTTTTCCCCGTCGTCAGGACGTTGAACTGGTCGAGCCCTCCGATGAGGGCCAGGCGGCCGGCGGTCTTCTCCTTGAACTCCCAGGGCTCCTGGTTCCCGCCGATCGAGGTCGGGGCCAGGGTCTCGGACGCGTCGCAGCTGTTGGCCACGATCAGCTCCTCGATGCCCCTGGTCCCGCCGCAGGTGTGGTAGGCGACGGTGAAGCCGAGGGCGTGGAGGGCGTCGTGCATCCGGCGGTCGTAGGGCAGGCAGAATTCCCGGTGCAGGGCCGGAGAGATGAGCGTCGACGAAGCCGACCCTCCTCCCGTTTCGACCAGGTCGAATTTGGCACCCTTCATGGTCTCGATGAACCGGAGCTTTTTCCGGAGCAGGATCCCGAGCAGCTCGTGGACCCAGCCCGGGTCGTCCATGGCCTTGAGGATGAGCTCCTGGATGTCCATCAGGCAGGCGGCGTGCTGCCAGCAGCCGCCCTGGTTGCCCCAGACGAAGCCGCGCAGGATCCCCTTGTCCCCGACTTTTTCGTACATCCGGCTGACCGCGGCGCGCTCGAGGCCGGGGACGGGCATGTACTTAGCGATCAGAAAAATGTCCTCATCACGCTTGATGAGATATTCCGTGATCCAGGTCGTAGCCCGGTTGCCGGCCGCGGCGTAGGTCAGCGTCCCCCCGGGCGTCCGGATCGTGTGGCGGCAGGCCCTGTTGTCCGGGTCGTCGCTGAGGACTTCGACCTCGTCTTGCCAATCGGGGGCCGAAGACTTGCCGGAGTCCGTGCCGGCCAGCCGGAACTGCCCCGCGTCCTGGGAATATTGGATGGAGGCGTCGAGGCCGAACATTTCGAAGGCCTCGAGGTCCGTGATGCCGCCCAGATAGTTGTCCAGATGGAATTTCTGCCACTGGTGGACGGTCGCCGGCAGGCGGTCGGGCTTCCCCTTGGCCAGGGCGCGGAGCATTCTTTCTTTTGAGGTCATCACAGCGATTATAGGAGGGGCACGCCGGGAGTTCAACCTCTCTCTCACACGGAGGGCTTCAAAAAGGGCGCCGGTGCTGGTAAGATAGGAATCCGTCGCGCCGAACGATGAAAAGAAAATCCGCTTCGTGGCCGGTCCTCACCCTCTCGCTCCTTCTTGCTTCCGCCTCGGTCGCGTCCCCGGCCGGGCCGGGCGTTGATGCCCCCCTCCAATACGTGATCCCCCAGGCGGCGGCCGGGGAGCCGCTGGACGCGAAATGGGCGGAGCTCGAAAAGGACATCCTGAGGAGCCTCCGCGATTTTCAGGGCACGCTCGGTTTCGTCATCAAGGACCTCCAGACCGGCCGGGCCATGGTCCGGAACCAGGACCGTCCGTTCCCGTCGGCGAGCATGGTCAAAATCCCGATCATGGCCGCCTGCTTCAAGGCGGTCGAGGAGGGCCGGATCTCGCTGGAGGAGGTCCTCACCCTGAAAAGGACGGACAAGGTCCGGGGCTCGGGCATCCTCCGGGCGGCTCCGGCCGGAACTCCGGTGACGATCGAGAAGCTCCTCGAGCTCATGATCACGGACAGCGACAACACCGCGGCCAATATGCTCATCGACCTCCTCGGGTTCGATTATCTCGGCGGCACCTTCCGAGAGTTCGGGCTCGGGCGGACGAACCTGTCGCGGAAGATGATGGACTTTCGGTCCCGGGCCAGGGGTATCGAGAACTTCACGACGCCGCGCGAGATGGCGGACATCCTGGAAATGATGTACCGCCGGAGCTGCGTCAGCCCGCAGGCCTCGGAGAAGTGCCTGGCGGTCCTCAAGGAACAGAAAGTCAATGACCGGATCCCCCGCTACCTTCCCCGCAAGACCCCCGTCGCCCACAAGACCGGCCTCGAAAACAAAGTCTGCCACGACGCCGGGATCATCTTCACCGGGCGGGGGGACGTCCTGGTCTGCGTCCTGACCGAGGGGGACACGGGCGCCGTCATCGCCAAGCGGATGATCGCCCGGATCGCCTCCCGCGTCTACAAGCTCTATAAATAGGACCGTCCGCCGCGTCTGCTCAGCCGGCCGGGAACCCTTGAACCTGGCGGACGGGCGCTCCGGGCCTTGACAAGCCCCGTTGGATATATGAAAATATGTTCATATGTCCAAGCCCGTCAGCGGAAAAAAGTCCGGCCGGAGCGTTCCCGGGGGACATCGCCTCCTGGCCTATCTCGGAAAAGGGGAGCGGGCCGCGGCCGTTGTCCAGGCCTTAGGAAGGAAGAAGGAGGCCGTAGAGAGCCGCCGCCGCGTCCGAAAAGACGGGAGCCTGGTCGTCCCTCCGTCCGCCGCGAAACGCCTGGGACTCGTCCCAGGTTCGCTCGCCGACATCCGCTTTGACCGCGGCCGCCTCGAGGTCCTGCCCGACATCCACAGCCTAGCCCGGGTTTACGTGGAGCCCACCTCTCGCTGCGGGCTGAGCTGCCGGACGTGTCTCAGGAACACCTGGAATGAGCCTACGGGCGACATGGATCCGGTGGTTTTCGACCGCCTGAACGCCCAGGGACCGCATCATGTCGAGCTCGGGATCGCCTTCGTCCTCCTTCGCCGGAATCTGGCCGACCTCAAAGATCTCGACAAGCTCGCCCGAACCGTAGGAGCGCGTCGCGTTTCGGTCAGCCACGTCCTTCCCTACAGCCCGGAGATGGAGAAGGAGATGCTCTGTCTTCAGACCTTAACCCTGGATACCTTCACCGCGGCATCCGGCAAGACTGAGATCAATCTTCCCCGGCTGGACGTCAACAACACGACCAAAGAGGCCATGTTCAGCCTCCTTCAGGGATTTGAAAACCTGTCTTTCATGGGAAACCGGCTGAGCGTCGACGCAAGGCGCTGCCGGTTCATCCACGACCGCTGCACATTTGTTAGGTGGGATGAAAAGGTGACCCCGTGCGCCGGCCTTCTGCATACCCATCGGACATATCTCTACGGGCTGGAGAGGACAATCTCGGCATACATCCTCGGCAATATCGAGAGCGGCGACCTCTTTGACATCTGGAACTCGCCCGAATATGCCCGGTTCCGGGAGAAAGTCCGCGATTTCGATTTTTCCCCGTGCCACGTCTGCGGCGGCTGCACGATGCTCGAAAAGAACGAGGAGGACTGCTACGGTAACACCTACCCGGTCTGCGGGGGATGTCTATGGGCCCAGGGAGTCATCCAATGCCCGTGAAAGACGCCATCCGGACCTTCAAGGTTCTGTCCGACCCCACGCGGCTCCGGATTGTGCTGCTCCTGATGGAAAAAGACCTGTGCGTCTGCGAGTTGATGTTCATCCTGAAGAAGGAGCAATCGTGCCTGTCGCATCAGCTGAAGGCCCTGCGCACCGCCGGCCTGGTCGAGGACGTCCGCGAGGGACGGTGGATGATCTACCGGATTACACCCGCTGCCCGTAAAACCCTGGAGACCCTTTCGCGAACAATACTCAGGCATGATCTCAAGGAGTCGGCGGATGTCCTGCGGGATGTCAAGCGGATGGATATCTGCCTGAGGGAGGAAATCCGCCTCAAGCACGGGAGCCGTTCTGGGACGGCCTGGAAACGGGGGAGGGGAGCTAAAGGTTGAGGAGGCCGTTCGCCATGAAAAAGAAGATCCTGTTCATCTGCGTCCACAACTCGGCCCGATCCCAGATGGCCGAGGGCCTGGTCAACGCCCTATATGGAAACACGTTCCTGGCCTCGAGTGGCGGGACGATGGCCACGAGAGTGCACCCCGGGGCGATCCAGGCCATGGCCGAGATCGGGATCGACATTTCCGGTCATCGTTCGAAGAGCATCGACGAGTTCACGGGCCAGAAGTTCGATCATGTGGTAATGGTTTGCGACGATTCGCAGGCGGATTGCCCCTTCTTCCTCGGCGGGAAGGAGTACATCCACCACGCCTTCGATGACCCGGCGGCCTGCACCGGGACCGATGAGGAGATCCTGGCCTGTTTCCGGAGGAGCCGCGACGAGATCTGCGCCTGGATCGAAGAGACCTTCCTTCAGGGTGAGGAGGAGAAATGATGAGCGATAAGGCCTTGGAGCTGGCGGTTGATAAATTCCGCTTCCGCTTTCCCGCCGACCTCTATTACAGCGAGGCCGGGATCTGGGTGAAATTCGAAGAGCGGCGGGCCCGCATCGGCCTTTCCGATTTCACGCAACAGAGGAACGGGGACGTCGCTTTTGCCGAGCCGAAAGAGGAGGGGACCCAGGTCCGATTGGGCGACGAGGTGGCCGTCGTCGAGACGATCAAGGTCAACTTCAGCATCCCGTCCCCCGTGGGAGGCAAGGTCGTCGAAGTCAACAATAACCTCTTGACCGCTCCCGAGCTCGTCAACCAGGATCCCTACGGAAAAGGCTGGCTGGCCGTCCTCGAGGTCGAGGATAGCGAAGCGGCTCGCCGAGTCTTGAAGACGGCGGCCGACTACCTGGCCTTGGCCAAGGTCCAGGCGGAAGCGGAGGTCCTGCGATGAGCAAAACACGGCGCAAGATCTCCGTCGTCCCTTGCAGCGGGATCGGGAAAAGCCTAGGGGCGGCGGCCCGGGAAGCAGCTTACATCCTCGCCGAGGACCTCCGCCCCGAAAAAACGAACATTGTCGCCCTTGCCCTCCTTGTCCTGGGCGACAAGGAAGCAAAGCGTGAAGTCGCCGACGGCACGGCCGTCGCGATCGACGGCTGTAAGCTCGAGTGCGCCGCGAAGGGGCTCGAGGCCGCCGGCGCGGGCCGGATCCACAAGGTCGCCGTCTTCGACGTTCTCCGCCGTCACCGCGGCCTCAAGCCCGAGGGCGTGTGCGATCTCAACGAGGACGGATTGAAGCTGGCCCGCGCGGCGGCGGATGAAGGTGCAAAGATCGTTGATAAGGTCGGCGGGGAGGAAGGCCATGCCTGATCTCCCGAGAAAGAAAGTGGGACTGATCTCCTGCTCGGGGGAGGAATTGCCCGAGGGCACCGTGACGCGCAGGGCCGTCCGGAAAGTGCTCGAAACATTGAGACCTGACGACACGGTCACCCTCTGTCTGCCGCTATTTCTGGCGGGTGGCGAGGGCGAACGGGCGTTCGCCCGCTATTATCCGACCATCGCCGTCGATGGATGCGATAAACGGTGCGCCGCGGTGGCCACCGAAAAATACAGCGCCAAGCCGGCCGCGTCGATCGTCGTGACCGCGATCGCAAAGAAAACCGGCTGCAGCACACTCGGCAGGGCCCGGACGCTGAGCGAGGAAGGGAGGCGGTTGGCCGAAACCGTTGCCGGGGAGATTGCCGTCGAAACGGACCGGCTCTTGAAGAGGAAGCGGGGACTGGAATGAACCTGCGACCGGCCGCGTCGCCGGGACGGTCCCGCTATTTGAGGAGGCAAGCCGATGGCTCGGACAGAGAGCTATGAAACTTCCGTGATCTGGACGGGCGGACATGATGGTCGGGTGCGGATGGGGAACGGGCCCGAGATGGATTTTTCCGCTCCTCCCCAGTCCCAGGGTCGGGCGGGAGTCCTCACCCCCGAAGACGCGTTCGTCGCCGCCGTCAACACGTGCGTCATGCTGATGTTCATCTGGGCTGCGGAACGCTTTCACCTGGATCTCATGTCCTACGAATGCCGGGCCGAGGGGGCCAAGCTTATCGAGCTCGACAGGACCGAGATCTTCACCCGTGTCGTTCTGAAGCCCCGGATCATTGTGGGGGCCGAAAACGCGGCGCGCGAGGCCGTGGAAAAGCGCGTCCTCCGGGCCCTGACCTCGGCCCAGAAATACAGCCTCGTCGCGAATTCCGTCAAGAGCGAGGTCATCATTGAACCGGACATCATCGTCCGGCCCGAAAGCCGTGACGGGGCATGAGCTCTTTTTAGCGCGGACTTACCACCCGAGAAAAACGAGGAAAAGGAGAGACCGATGACGCCCGGAAACGCGAGACTCAAGTTCCTGGACCGGTACCTGACGCTCTGGATATTCCTGGCGATGGCCTTCGGCGTGGGCCTGGGCTACTTCTGGCCGGTCGTCGTCGGCTTCATCAACAAGTTCCAGTCGGGGACGACGAACATCCCGATCGCGGTCGGCCTCATCCTGATGATGTACCCGCCCCTGGCGAAAGTGAAGTACGAGGAGCTGGGCGACGTTTTCAAGAATACAAAGGTCCTTGTCCTGTCGCTCGTCCAGAACTGGGTCATCGGGCCGCTCCTGATGTTCGCCCTGGCCGTCCTCTTCCTCCGCGACAAACCCGAATACATGTACGGCTTGATCATGATCGGCCTGGCCCGCTGCATCGCCATGGTCATCGTCTGGAACGCGCTGGCGAAGGGAGATACGGAATACGCCGCCGGCCTCGTGGCCTTCAATTCGATCTTCCAGGTCCTGTTCTTCTCGGTCTATGCCTACGTCTTCATCACCATCTTCCCGACCTGGCTCGGGCTCAAGGGGACGGTCGTCAACGTCACCATCGGGCAGATCGCGAGAAGCGTCTTCATCTACCTGGGCATCCCGTTCCTGGCCGGCCTCTTGACCCGCTTCAGCCTGCTCAAGCTCAAGGGCCGGACGTGGTACGAAACGAAATTCATCCCGCGGATCAGCCCGATCACGCTCATCGCCCTCCTCTTCACCATCGTCGTCATGTTCTCGCTCAAGGGCGAATTCATCGTCAAGATCCCGCTCGATGTCCTACGGATCGCCGTACCCCTCCTCATCTATTTTGTGGTCATGTTCCTTGTCTCATTCTTCCTCAGCCGGAAGGCGGGCGCGGACTATCCCAAGGCGGCGACGCTGTCGTTCACCGCCGCCAGCAACAACTTCGAGCTGGCCATCGCCGTGGCCGTGGCCGTCTTCGGGATCGGCTCGGGCGAGGCGTTCGCCGCCGTCATCGGGCCGCTCGTCGAGGTCCCGGTCATGATCGGGCTGGTCAACGTGGCCCTCTATTTCAAGAAAAGGTATTTCGCCGCCTGAATTCGAGGACATCGTACAAATTTCCAAAACTCCGGGCACGGAAGCGACGCCCGTCTGGAAAAATCGGTAATGGATATTGTGTCCCCAATTTTCATATAATCGGGGGGCCATGGAAGATATCGCCCGGGGCGTCCGCTCCTTCACCGTCGGCACGGCCGTCAGCCGCGTCATGGGCCTGGTGCGGGAAATGGTCTTCGCCCATCTCTTCGGCGTCGGCCTCGCTACGGACGCTTTCAACGTCGCCTTTCGTATCCCGAACATGCTCCGCGACCTTTTCGCTGAAACGGCCCTCTCGGCCGCCTTTGTGCCGGTCCTGACCGCCGAAAAAGCCAAGAGCAAGGAAGCTCAAAACCGTCTGGCCTCGAACATTCTTAACGTCCTCTTCGTCGTGACAGGCGTGGTTTCTCTCGCCGGGCTCCTGCTCTCGCCCCACATCGCGAGGTGGATTGCCTTCGGCTTCGGCAAGGTGCCCGGGAAAATCGACCTGACCGCCGACTTGACAGCTATCCTCTTCCCGTTCCTCCTCTTCGTCAGTCTCGGCGCCTGGGCCATGAGCTATCTCAATACGGAGAGGTCTTTCTTCGTGCCGTCGGTGGCGCCGGCCCTGTTCAACCTCTTCTCCATCCTTTTCCCGGTCCTGACCTACGGCTGGTACGTTGCTCACGGCAAGGAGCCGATCTTCGGCATGGCCATCGGCGTCCTTGTCGGCGGCCTGATGCAGTTCCTGATCCAGATGCCGCTGGTCTACAAAAAGGGATTCCGCTACAGCTTTTTTCTGAGCTTTCGCGACCCGGAATTCCGCCGGGTCATGGCCCTCTTCATCCCGGTAGCCATTGGCCTCGCCGGGCCGAGGATCAACGTCCTTATCAACACGATCCTCGTGACACCCCTGAAACAGGGCAGCGTGAGCTGGCTGACTTACGCCTTCAGAATTATGCACCTGCCGCTCGGGCTTTTCGGGATCGCCGTCGGGACCGTGGCCTTGCCGTCGTTCTCCAGGCTCGTTCTCGAGAACGACGTCGCCGCGATCCGATCCACTCTCACGGACTCGCTGAAAATGGTCTTTTTCCTGACCGTCCCGACCTCCCTCCTCATCGCTTTCCTCTCCCGGCCGATCACCCGGGTCATTTACCAGCGCGGGCATTTCACGGCGGCCGACACCCTGGCCACGGCCGGCGCCCTTGTCCTCTATACCCTGGGGATCCCCTTCATGTCCGGCCTCCGGAATGTGGCTGCGGTCTACTACGCCTACAAGGACGCGAAAACGCCCATGTTCGCCAGCCTGGCCTCGGTCGCCCTGACGATTGCCCTCAACGTATCGCTCATGTGGGTCCTCGGTTTTATGATCTTTCCCCTGTCGACAAGCCTGGCCGCGGTCCTCAACCTCTGGATTCTGTTCGCCTTTCTGCCGAGGAAGATCGGGAAGCTCGAGCTCGGTCCGCTGGCGGGCTATTTCTTGCGGCTGACCTTCGCCTCGGTTCTCGGTGGTGCGGCCGGCTGGTACGCGAACAACCTCCTCCTCGCACGGTTCGGGATGTCCTTCTGGGTTTCACTCGCGAGCGTCATCGTCTGCGGCAGCCTGGGCCTTGCGGTCTTCTACGGAGCTTCGCGGCTTCTCGGCGTCACGGAAACGCGCGATTTCGTCAAGCGCTTCCTCCGGCGGGGAGCGGATTCTGAGGAGCGACCATCAGAAGGGCGGCAGAGCGGCTCGTAGCCGTCCTTCTGGGAAATATCTGAAGGGTATGGATATAAACCATGGCAGGAATTTCCGCCGGAGGGAGGCTTCTGATGAACAGGCGATTCGATGAAAATGCCAATAAGATCCTGGACGAGATCGTCCTCGCCCGCCGCACGATCCGGGCCTTCGCCAAAGAGCCGCCGTCCCGGGGGACGATCGAGCAGCTCATCAAGGCCGGCCTCCAGGCCCCCTATGCCGCCCTGGCCGTCGCGGGCCGGGACGATTTCCGACGCTTCTTCGTTTTCACGCAGGGGACGCCGGCCATCGCCGAGGCCGGACGCCTCATCCAGCAGGCGGCCCGCAGGAGGTTCGAGGAGACGCTCCGGACACGAGGCCGGGCGCCCGTCGCGGCAGAACGGGATTTTCTGTACATGGACAGGCTCAGAGGCCTGGCCGAAAACGGCCATCCCTCGTTAAAGACCGCGCCCTATTTCATCGTCGCCGCCGAATATCAAGGGGTTCCTCCGGCCGGGCTCCAGTCGCTCGCTCACACGCTCGAGAACATGTGGCTGAAGGCCACGGCGCTGGGCCTGGCGTTCCAGCTCATCAGCGTCACGGAATCCATGGCCGAGGACGAAGCCTTTGTCCGTCTCCTGGGCCTGCCCTTCGGGGATTATGTCCTCGACGGCTGCGCCGTCGGCTGTCCGGCCGCTGAGCCGCCCGCCGCGAAGCGATTGGACCTCGGCACGGTCCTCAAATGGTTGTGATCCTCTGATGACGAGCGTCGCGGCGCCTTCCCCCGACCGGCATCAGGCATCGCTCCGGCGGACGGCCCTCGTCTCCGCTAACCTGGCCGCTTTCCTGACCCCGTTCATGTCTTCCGCGATCAACGTCGCCCTGCCCTCGATCGGCCAGGAGTTCTCCATGAGCGCCGTGTCCCTGGGCTGGGTGGCCACGGCCTTCATGCTCCTCGCAGCCATGTGCCTCGTCCCCATCGGTCGCCTCGCCGACATCGTCGGCCGGAAGAAGATCTTCGCGATCGGGCTCGGGGTCCACACGGCGGCGACGATCCTGGCCGCGCTGGCCCCTTCCGGTCCCGTCCTCATCGCGGCCCGCGCCCTTCAGGGCCTCGGCGGGGCCATGATCTTCGGCACGGCCATCGCGCTCCTGACCTCGGTTTTCCCGCCGGGCGAACGGGGAAAAGTCCTCGGCCTGAATTCGGCGGCCACGTATCTCGGCCTGTCGCTCGGCCCCGTGCTGGGCGGTTTCCTCGTCCACGCCTGGGGCTGGCGGAGCATCTTCTGGTTCACGGTCCCGGTCAGCCTGGCCGGCTTCGTCCTCGTCGTCTTGAAGCTCGACGGGGAATGGGCCGAGGCCCGCGGTGAGGGGTTCGACGGAAAGGGCTCGGCGGCTTTCGGGCTCGGGCTCATCGCCCTGATGTACGGATTCTCGCGCCTGCCGTCTTTGCCAGGGCTCATCCTGACCCTGGCGGGCCTGGCCGCCCTCGCCGCCTTCATGGCGATCGAGAACCGGGCCCGGGCCCCCGTCCTCGACCTCCGTCTCTTCCGGGCCAACCGCATCTTCCTTTTCTCGAACCTTGCCGCCCTCATCAATTACAGCTCGACGTGGGCTGTCGGCTTCCTGCTGAGCCTCTACCTCCAGTACATCAAGGGGCTCCCGCCGCACCGGGCGGGCCTCGTTCTTATCGCCCAGCCCGTCGTGATGGCCCTGGCGTCGCCCTTTGCCGGGAAGCTTTCCGACCGCTCCGAGCCGCGGACGATCGCCTCGCTCGGCATGGCCCTCACGGCCGCCGCCCTGCTCCTTTTCGGGTTCCTCGGCGCCGGGACACCTTTCCCCATCCTCGTTTCAGGACTGGCCGTACTCGGCCTCGGCTTTGGGCTTTTCTCCTCGCCTAACACCAACGCGGTCATGGGCTCTGTCGACCGGCGCTTCTACGGGGTAGCCTCGGCGACGCTCGGCACCATGCGCCTTTCCGGCCAGATGCTGAGCGCCGGGATCACCATGCTGATCTTCTCCGTCTTCCTGGGCCGGAGCCCGATCGTCCCCGACCTCTACCCCGTGTTCCTCTCGAGCGTCCGGGTGGCCGTCGTATTTTACAGCCTCCTCTGCACGGCGGGAGTTTTCGCCTCCCTGGCCCGGGGCAGCCGTCCCCTCTCATTGTAACAGGGCGCGGTCGAGAGGGTTGAAAATATGCCACGGCCCGGCTAGAATGAGGGAACCTTCCGGGCGATCGAGAAAGGAGGGACCATGAACCTGTCCCGCAAGCAATTCCTGAAGATGTTCGGACTCGGTGCCATCGCTGCCGGGACCGGGGCCTACGGATCGGCCTCCCAAAAGCTCGAGGAGTCCAGGGCCGCCGCGAAAAAGCTCAAGATCAGAGACGTTGAGATCTATCTCTTCGACCTCCCCCTCGCCGCGCCGTTCAGGATCTCGATCGGCGAGATGAAGGCGGCCAACGACCTCCTCGTCCGGGTCGTCACGGACCAGGGCATCGTCGGCCTCGGCGAGGCCTGCCCCTTCCCGCCGATCACGGGGGAGACCCAGGCGACCAATGCCGCCGCCGCCCGGACGATCCGCGAGATGCTCATCGGCAAGGACCCGCTGGCTGTCGACGGCCTGGTCCGGGAGATCGGCCCCATCGTCCACGCCGATCCGAGCGCCGTGGCGGCCTATGACATGGCCCTGTATGATATCCTCGGCAAAGTCGCCGGACTGCCTCTCTTCAGGCTTCTGGGCGGAGACAAGACCCGGTTCGAAACGGACGTCACGGCCGGGATCGATACCCCCGAGGCCATGGCCGCGGAGACAAAAGGGTACGCCGACTCGGGATATCGGACTCTCAAGGCCAAGGTCGGGCTCGACCCGGACATGGACGTCGCCCGGATCCAGGCCATCCGCGGCGCCATCGGCTACGGCATCAACCTCCGGATCGACGCCAACCAGGGCTGGACGGTCCCCCAGGCGATCTACGCGCTCCGGAAAATGGAAAAGTTCCGCATCCAGCTCATCGAGCAGCCGGTGGCGGCCTCGGACATCGCGGGCCTCAAAGCCGTCAGGACCGCGAGCCCGATCCCGGTCATGGCCGACGAAGCCTGCTTCCTCCCGGCCGACGCCCTCAAGCTCATCCTGGCCGAGGCCTGCGACTACTTCAACATCAAGCTCATGAAAGCCGGCGGGATCCTGAACGCGATCCGGATCGCCCACATCGCCGACGCCGCCAACATCCGGTGCATGGTCGGCTGCATGGTCGAATCCAAGCTGGCTTTGACGGCGGCGGCCCACGTCGTGGCGTCCCAGGCGAACATCATCTACGCCGACCTCGACGGGAACTCGGAGCATACCGTGGACCCGGTCACGGACGGGATCACGGTCAAAGCGGGGACCATCACCATGCCGGAGACGCCGGGCCTCGGGTGTGACGTGGACCCGGCCTTTCTCAAGAAGCTGCGCAAAATCTAGGCGCCTAGGGAAGAACGGCAATAGGAGAATCTGATGCGCTGTCGGATCCCCATGGTCATTCTGGCGATCATCTTGTCAGCCGGCTTGTTGACGGCCCAGACGGCCGGGCAGGAAAAGGCCAAGGAGAAAGCGAAAAAAGGGCAGAAGGCCGAGGCCAAAGAAGAGACGAAGTTCTTCCAGCTCGACGCGATCATCATCGACGTCATCGAGAAGGCCCGCGACGCGGAAGTCCCCAACATGACCGTCGTCAAACCCGAGCTCTTCCCGATGACCATCGGGACGTCCCTGGACACGGCCCTGGAGCGGCAGCCGGGCATCGACGTCCAGCGGGTCCAGGAGGTGGGCACGGCCATCGACGATGATTCGATCAAGATCCGCGGCATGAGCTCGCGCCGGATCAAGGTCATGGATAACGGCCGCCCCCTCAATGCCCCCGGGGCGGCCGGCGGCTATTTCATCGACTGGACCATGATCCCCCTGACGAACGTGGACCGGGTCGAAGTCATCAAAGGCGTCGGCGACGTCCGCTACGGGAACGCCCTGGGGGGCATCATCAACCTCGTCCCCAGGCGGCTCCCCTCGGAACGGCCCCTGACCGAGCTCCAGGTCTCGGGCGGAAGCTACGCCACGGCCGGCGTCAATCTCTACCACGGCTACAAGCCCGGCGCGTTCGAATATTCCGTGGCCCTGGGCGGGAACCGGAGCAACGGCTACCTCAGGAACGGAGCGATGAAATTCGGCAGCGCGGACCTCCACCTCGGCTATGACTTCTCATTCAAGGGGCGCCTGACGGCCGACATCAGCTATGCCGCGATCCGCAAGGGCTTCGTCGTCCCGAACCGCGTCTCCCAGGACCCGGACAGCCCGGACTATGTGGTCCCCTCAGACACGGGCTATCCTGCCTCGGACGGCGAGTACATGTACGGGGGGATGGGGGCCTACCCCGAGCCCGGGAGCTGGTGGAAAAAGCGGAAGTGAATGTTCGAGACCGGCTACGAGCAGGCCGTGGGCGAGGCCGGCGTCTTCAGCGCTTATGCCTGGCTGAACCACGGCGACCGGGAATCCTACAACACCAGGGCGGCGCTCGACCGCATCTTCCACAAGCTCTTCTATGAGGACCGGTCCCAGGGGTACGGCGGAAGCTACAGGCACGCCCTGGGGAAGAGCTTTATCCAGGCCGGCGTCGATTACAGCTTCCTCCATGACGCCGGCGAGCGGGTCGAGTCCGACGACTTCCGCGGCGCCTCGTCACAGGGGTATTACACCGGCGTCAAGAACATCGAAGCCTACGCCATGGCCGACCTGGCCGTCGCCGGGGGGCGTTTCGTCCTGTCCCCGGGCGTCCGCTACATGTCCTGGCAGGGGATCGCGGAGCCTTCGGGCATCGCCGAAGGGATCCCCGACGTCCGCATGAGCGGCCTGGCACCCTCCTTCAAGATCACCTTCACGCCAAGCCCGGAAAGTCTCGCCTATCTGAGCGTCGCCCGGGCGGTCCGGATGCCGGCGGTCCCCGAGTATTTCTGGCATTACGACATCGACGCCGGCGTGGACACCCGGGCTATCCCCTTCCGCCCGGAGGACGGGATCATGGTCCAGGCCGGCTGGCGCACGTTCCTGACGTCCCGGACGCGCTTCGAGATCGCCCCGTATTACTACCGGATCCTCCACTACATCCAGTTCGACCTCATCAACTTCATCGCCTACAACATCGACCGGGGGACGATCTACGGGGTCGAGCTCGAGGCCGCCCAGCAGCTCGGCCGGGGCTGGTCGGCGTTCGTCAACTTCACCTTCCAGAAGAGCCGGACCGCAGGCGACCAGTTCACGGCGAACTTCATCGATCCCCGCGACCAGGGCTTCAACGAGGTCCCCGGGCTTCCGGCCTCCAAGGTCAACGTGGGACTGCAATACAAGACGCGATCGAACCTCAGCATCGCCGCCTTCATCCAGTACGTCTCCAGCCAGAAGGTCATTTACAGCGACAATCTGCTGTACAACACGGCCCTCCGGGTGAGGACCCAGGGCTCCTATGCCCGGCTGGATGTCGAGGCCCGCTGGCCGGCCGCGCGCGGGCTGGAGATCTCGGTCTTCGGCCGGAACCTGACGAATGCCCATTACCAGGAGAGATACGGATTTCCCGCGGCGGGGCGGACGGCGGGGATCTCGCTCAAGACCCGGATCTAAGACGAGAATCCTCCCCTCTTCTGAAGCTGACGGCGGATCGGAAAATCAGCTCGGGCGGACGGGCGCGCTATTGTTTGACCGCCGTCCAGGTCCCGCTCTGCCCCCCCCCGGTGAAGGATCCCGAGCTGTACCCCATGTTATAGACCGTCCCGGCCAAAACGTAGAAATTCCAATCCCAATAGGAGAGAAGGAGGGCGTTCGAGCTCGCGGTCCATGTCCCGTGGTATCCCCGCTCGTCGGTGAACGTGCCCGACAGCCGGTCCGGTCCGGTGAGCGTGATGATGAACGGGTCCGGGGCGGTGATGGTCGTATCCGTATAGGTCAGGGCGATCTTGTAGGAGGCGCGGATATCGATCACGTTGGCCTTCAGCTCATAGCCGTCCCCGTACATGATGACGGAGCCGGTCCCCGTATTGCGGATCGTACCGTTGAGAAAGACCTCGACGGTCTCGAGGGTGTTGACCGCCGTATAGTTAAGAGTGACCGTCGTCAGCTCTTTGTACGCATGCTTCCCGGCTTCGGGGGTCCCCGTGACGCCAGCTTCGAGGACGACGTTCAGGGTATAGTCGGGGGTTCCCCACTTGCAGCTCCCGGAAACCAGAAGGGCCAGGAGGACGACCGCTCCAATGGGGAATCCGCTTCGTTTGCCTCTGCTCTCTCGATTCATGTCCGTTTCACCTCTCCGCCTCTGGTCCAGTCGACACCCACCCATTTTAACATATTCCCCGGCCTCGGCGTTGCATTATTTGCCGGTCCGAAGGCGGGCGGGGGGTGGGGCAGCGGAAACGCTTCCGCCCAATATCGAGTTGTAGTCCTCTGGAGAATGTGCTAATTTAGGACTTCGGGGACGATGGCCCTGACCGGATAGGTCGGAGGCCGGGGATCCCGGGAGAAGTGAGATCCGTATGGCAAGGCTGAAGAAACCGGGAAGATCGGGGGCCGCCCTCATGGCCGCGCTGGCGGGGCTGCTCTGGCTGTCTTCCGTCAGCTGCAAGAGCAGCACGTCGTCAAGCACGACGGGCACGATCACCGTCACCAACTCCTGCGGGGCGACCATCATCGTGTACTTGGACGGAACGTCGAGGGCTACGATCGAGACCGGGTCGAGTGACACCATCGAAAGCGTAACCATCGGCTCACACCTGCTCGAAGCCAAGAAATCAGACACCGGGGTTTTGATCAACTCCCGGACGCTCACCGTCACGACCTCGGGCGTCTCCGTGACCATCGGGGGAGCGGCCTCCCTGCGGGTGACCAACCAATACGGGGAGATTCTGCGCATCTACTTGGACGCTTCCTACCTGGGGGACATCGGGGACCAGATCACGCAGACCATCCCCTATATCACTTTTGCCAGCCACGTTTTCACGGCGGAGACGAAGACGAGCACGACGGTCGTGGCCACGATCACTATCGACGTCACGGACGTGACGCAATACACCTGGACGATCACAAAATAGCCCGAAGATCGCCGCCGATGGCCGACCTGCTTTATCGGAAGGAATTCGCGGTCCATAGCTATGAATCGGATCTCGAGGGGAAGGCCCGCCTCGTCTCCCTCCTCAACTTCCTCCAGGACGCGGCCGGCGACCACGCCGCGCTTCTGGGCTGGTCGGTCACCGACCTCTGGCAGAAGAACATGACCTGGGTCCTGTCCCGGTCGCACGTCGTCGTCCGCCGCTACCCCGCCTGGGGCGAGCGGGTCGCGGTCCTGACCTGGCCGTCGGGCCGGCACGGTTTTTTCGCCCTGAGGGATTTCGAGGTTTCCGACGGGAACGGGGACACGGTCCTCGTGGCGACGACGTCCTGGATGGTCCTCGACCTCGGGCGCAAACAGCCTCTGAAAATCGAGGAGATCCTGCCCTCGGACTTTCTCCTCGAGAAGCGTTCCCTCCCCGATGACTTCGCGCCCCTGCCGGTTCTCGCCGGGGCGGAGCGGGAAGTCCCCTTCCGCGTCGAGACGGGCCACCTGGACCTCAACAGGCACGTCAACAACGCCATTTACGTCCAGTGGGCGCTCGAGGCCACCCCCGAAGACGTCCTGACCCGACGCCGGCCGGTCGACCTCGAGGTCTCCTACCGGGCCGAGGCCCTCTACGGAGACACGGTCCTGTCCCGGGTTGCCGCGGCTCCCGCGCCCGCCCCGTCCGGGACCGGCGATTCTCCCGGTCCCGTTTTCCTCCACCAGATCGTGAACGCCGGGACCGGCGCCGAGCTCACCCGCCTCAGGACGGGGTGGAGGTAGGGCGGCGGCTCCCTTGAGAAAAAAAGCATGGGTCCCGGCCTTCCTTGTCAGCCTGGCCGTTGCCTTGTCCGCCGCCCCGGCCGACACGCCGAAGCTCCCCGAGCGCTATCAAAAGTGGCTCGACGAGGAGGTCGTTTATATCGTCACCCCGACGGAGAGGGACGTCTTCCTGAAGCTCCGGACGGACCGGGAGCGGGACCTTTTCCTCGAGGCTTTCTGGAAGCACCGCGACCCGACCCCGGACTCGACCGAGAATGAATTCAAGACGGAACATTACCGCCGGATCAGCTACGCCAACCAGTACCTGGGCCGGGAGGCGCCGGCCCCGGGCTGGAAGACCGACCGGGGCCGCATGTACATCCTTCTCGGCGAGCCCCAGGATATCCAAAAGTTCACCGGGAAATCCGGACTCTATGACTGCGAGACATGGTTTTATCAAGGGAAAACCGAAGGGGGGCTCCCGCCCGGTTTCTACCTGCTGTTCTTCAAGGACCACGGACTGGGCGCCTATAAGCTCTACAGCCCGCTCCATGACGGTCCGCAGGCCCTCCTGTCCAGCTATCACGATGACCCGAGGGACTACCTCAAGGCCGCCCAGGCCCTCGAGGACATCGAGCCGACCTTGGCTCCCATCTCCCTGGCGCTCATCCCCGGCGAAGACACCGGGACCGTCGGACGGCCATCCATATCTTCGGACATCCTGATCCAGCGGATCGAAACGCTGCCGTCGCGGACCGTCCAGGAGAAATACGCCCGCAAGTTCCTCGAATACAAGGACCTCGTCGAGGTCGAGTACTCGGCCAACTACCTCGAAAGCGACAGCCTGTTCAAGGTGTTCAAGGAGCCGGCGGGGCCCTATTTCGTGCATTGCGCGGTCGAGCCCCAGCGGCTGTCGGTCGACCAGTATGAACACAAGTTTTATACCACCCTAAAGGTCGCCGGACGGGTCACGACCCTCGACGGCCGCCTCGTGTACCAATACGACAAGACCGTCTCCCTCGACATCCCCGAAGCGCAGATGAACGAGCTTTCCCGCGGGCCCTTCGATTACCACGACATCTTCCCCCTCATCCCCGGGGACTACAAGGTGTCCATCCTGATCAAGAACGAGGCCTCCAAGGAATTCATGTCCGTCGAGCAGGCCGTCCGCGTCCCCCCAAAGGGGCCGGCCGTCGAGATGAGCCAGCCCGTCCTGGGCTACAAGGTTGTCCGCCTCGCGCCGGAGGAGAGAAAGGTCAAGGCGTTCAGGATCGGACCTTACCAGGTCTATTGCCAGCCGGGCCGGGTCTTCACGAAGAAGGACACCCTCGCCGTCGCCTTCCAGGTCAACGACCTCCCGGCCGACCTGGCCCGGAACGGCCGGATCAGACTGACCTTCCTGAAAGACGGGCGACCCTTCCGGGAGATCGTGAGGAAGACCCGGGAATACCCGGACCTCCCCAACGCTCTCGAGGAGATCGCCCTGGCCGATTTTCCGCCCGCCCACTATGAGGTCCGGATCTCCTTGCTCAACGAAGGAGTCGAGGTCGTCAGGGCGCGGGAGGAGTTCGACGTGACATTCGCCGAGGCCCTGGCCCGGCCCTGGTTCTCGTCGCGGATCCTGCCGGCCCCGGGCGACCCCGTCTATTCCCAGATCATCGGAGCCCAGCTTTTCAACCTGGGTCGGCCTTCGGAAGCCCGGGGCTATCTCGAAAGCGCCTACGAGCGCCAGCCGGACTCCGCGGAGGCCGCCCGGAACCTGGCCCAGGTCTACGTGGCTCTCGGGGATGACCGAAAGGCCATCGGGGTCCTGGAACCCTTTCTCAGCCAGGCCCAGGCCGCCCCGTACGAGATCTTCGTCCTGGCGGGAGAGGCTTACAGGAAATCGGGGGCTTTTGCCAAGGCCGTCGAAGTCCTGGACAAGGCGGTTTCCCGTTACGGCCTCAACGCGTCGCTGCTCAACGCCATCGGCGAATCTTACCTCGGCCTGGAGAAGCTCCCGGAGGCCCGGGCCGCGTTCGAAAGATCGCTCCAGCTCCTTCCCGACCAGCCGGAGATCCGGAAGAAGATCGAGAACATTAAAAAATGAGCGAAGGAGGGCGAATGGACAAGAAATTTCTGGCCGTCATCCTCTGCGTTGCCGTCGGCATGGCGGCGTCCGCGTGCCAGAACGGAGACAAAACCCGGGCGGCGGCCGCCCCGACGAAAGGAGAAACCAGCATGCCCGTGAAACACGAACCGTTCGGACGGCTTCCCGACGGCACCGCGGTCGACATCTACACCCTGACGAATGCACACGGCATCGAGGCCCGGATCATGACCTACGGCGCGATCCTCGTCTCGCTCCGGCTTCCCGACCGGAAGGGGAAGTTGGAGGACGTGGTCCTCGGCTTCGATGATCTCGCCGGTTATCTCGGCGCGCATCCCTACTTCGGGGCCATTGTCGGGCGATACGCAAATCGCGTTGCCAAGGGCCGGTTCACCCTCAACGGCGTGACCTACGCCCTGGCCCAGAACAACAACGGCAACAGCCTTCACGGCGGCCTCAAGGGATTCGACAAGGTCGTCTGGAAGGGCGAGCCCGTCCGGGACGCGGGCGCCGTCGGCGTCAAGCTTACTTACGTCAGCAAGGACATGGAGGAGGGTTATCCCGGGAACCTGGCCGTCACGGTCGTCTACACGCTGACCGACACCGACGAACTCAGGATCAGCTATGAGGCGACGACGGACAAGGCGACGCCCGTCAACCTGACGAACCACGCCTACTGGAACCTGGCCGGCCAGGGCCAGGGCGACATTCTTGGTCACGAACTCGAGCTCGAAACCGACGCCCTCACGGCGGTCGATTCCGCGGCCAACCTCATCCCGACGGGACGGATCCTGGGGGTGAAAGGGACGCCCTTCGATTTCACATCGCCGCACGCGATCGGCGAGCGGATCGCCCAGGTCGAGGGCGGCTACGACCACAACTTCGTCCTCAGGAGCGGCGGTGGGAAGATGGCTCTCGCGGCCAGGGTCTACGAGCCCGCGAGCGGCAGGGTCCTCGAGATCTCCACGGACCAGCCGGGCATCCAGCTCTACTCCGGAAATTTCCTCGACGGGACGGTCAAGGGCAAGGGCGGCGTTGCCTACCAAAAGCACTTCGGCTTCTGCCTCGAGACGCAGCACTTCCCCGATTCGCCGAACCACCCGAACTTCCCTTCGACGATCCTTAAACCCGGGGAAAAGTACACAACCCTCACAGTGCACAAATTTTCCGTGAAATAGGCAGGGTCGGTCAACGCTTTTCGGGCAGGATCTCGACCCAGTAGCCGTCGGGATCTTCGATGAAGTAGATCCCCATCCCGGGATTCTCGTAGCAGACGACGCCCATCTCCTTGTGCTTCCGGAGGGCCGCGTCGAAGTCGTCGACCGTGAAAGCCAGGTGGATCTCATTGTCGCCGAGGTCGTAGGGCTCCTTGCGGTCGGAGAGCCAGGTCAGCTCGAGGCGATGGGCGGTCGTCCCGTCCGTGAGGAAGGCCAGGACAAAGCTCCCGTCGGCGGCCCGGTGCCGGCGGACCTCCTGGAGGCCGAGCGCGGATTTATAGAAGGCCACGCTCCTCTCCAGGTTCAGGACGTTGATGTTATTGTGGGCGAACGTGAATTTCATGCGACCTCCAGTCGAGAGAATATTCCAAGGCCCGATCCAGGATGGGCTCAGCGCAGCAACGGCGTGATGCAGGCCTCGATGATGGCCGCGATGAGGAGGAGCGGCAGGACGACGAGCACAAACGAGCGGACGACCTTCCCCGCGAGGTCTCCGGCATCGTCGTCCGCGCGGGCGGCCTGAGATTCCAAGAAACCCTCCGCCGAAGGAGGCGCCTCCGATCCCTGCGGCTCCCGGCCCCCCCCTTTCCGCCAGGCCTCCTTGGCCAATTTCCCAAGGGTCAGGGAAAGATAGATCCCGACGCTCGTCGCATAAAGGACGGCCGGAAGCTCGAAGATCCCGTGGGGCGCGACGCTCTTGAGAAAGAGCAGCGGAACGTTCAGGCCCTGGTGTTTCGATATGGACGCGAGGAGTCCCAGCGTCGCCCCGTTGGCGAGGGGGTCCAGGACGGGAAGGCAGGCGAGAGGGACCACTCCGGCCGCCACCGCGATGACCGAGGCGCGCGCATTGTGGTAGAAGAGGGTCAGGGCCAGGACCAGGGGCGAGGCGCCGAGCGGGATGTCTTTCAGGGACTTCATGACGAAGGCCAGGGCCTTCTTCTCCTGCGCCGGCCGGGTCATGAAATAAACGAAGCCGAGAATGAATCCCAGCGCCAGGGCCCGGGCCGCGAGCTTGAAGTACCTCCGGTAATGCGCGCGCCACGCGTCCCATTCTTCCCGATAGAGCCGCTGAAGAAGGCCCTGCGGCCGAGGGACGACCGGAGGCGTTTCTTTCGGAATCTCCAAGGGCTCCGGTCCTGGCATCGCTTTTCCTTATCGTCCGGGGGCATTATTCCATGGCCGGCTCCGGGTGTCAAAACACTCGCGGGCGCCTACGCCGGCCGTTTTTCGACGAGCTCGTGCTCGATCCGCTCGAGGGTCTTCCCCTTGGTTTCCGTGAGGCGCTTCCGGATGAAGACGAACCCGAAGACGCTGATCCCGGCATAGATCCAGAAAGTCCCGGCCGGTCCGAGCCCCTTGTTGAGATGGGGGAACGTGTAGGTCAGGACGAAGCAGGCCGACCAGAGCGAGAAGGTCGAGACCGACATGGCCGCGCCACGGATCCGGTTCGGGAAGATCTCCGAGAGAAGGACCCAGGTGACGGGCGCCAGGGATAGCGCGTAGAGCGCCATGGAGAGGACGACCAGGATGAGAAGATGAAGGCCCCGGCTGTGGACGGCGTAGCTCGCGCCGATGAGCCCGAAGGTCACGGCCAGGCCCGCCGACCCGGCCGTCATCAGCGGTTTCCTTCCGAGCCTGTCCACGAGCCGGATGGCGACCAGGGTGAAGATCAGGTTGACCGTGCCGGTGATGACGATGTTGAAGAGGATGTCGCTCACGCCGTAGCCGGCGGCCGAGAAGATCTCCTCGGCGTAGTAGAAAATGACGTTGATGCCGCACCACTGCTGGTAGACGGCCAGGACGATCCCGATGAGAAGGACCTTGGACATGCCCGGCTCGAGGAGGGCGCGGAAGCGGACCTTCTGGACGTCGGCCTCGGCGAGGGTCCCGCGGATCTCGGCCATGGCCTTCCCTGCGAAACCGGCGCCGCCGACCTTGGCCAGGACTTTTTCGGCCTCGCCGCCGCGGCCGTTCTTGGCCAACCAGCGCGGACTCTCCGGGACCGTGAACATCAGGAGAAAGAAGAAGAAGGCGGGCACGGCCTCGGCCCCGAACATCCAGCGCCAGCCGACCTGACCGTTCCAGGAGCCAAGGATCTCGGCCGCGGTGGCCCCGGCCGTGACCGGCCTGGCGATGAGCCAATTCACCAGCTGGGCGGCGAGAATGCCGATGACGATCGTCAGCTGGTTGACCGAAACGAACTTCCCCCGGACCTCGGCCGGCGAGATCTCGGCGATGTACATGGGGGAGAGGTTCGAGGCCAGGCCGATGGCGATGCCGCCGAGGATCCGGTTCACGACGAAGAACGTGAAATCCGGGGCCAGGGCGGTCAGGATGCCGGTCGCCGTGAACAGGAGGCCGGAAAGGATCAGGAGCTTCTTCCGGCCGAACCGGTCGCTGAGCGCCCCGGAAACGAGGGACCCGAGGAGGCAGCCGACAAGGGCGCTGCTCATGGCCCAGCCGATCTCCGACGGGGTCGTCAGGTTGAAGAATTTTTCGTAGAAGGGCTTGGCGCCGCCGATGACCACCCAATCGTAGCCGAAGAGCAGGCCTCCCATGGCCGAGACCAGAGTCGTCAGCCAGATGTAGCGCATGTTGTAGGCCGGACGATCGTCCATCTTGCCTCCTTGCGTCTCCGGCGCCAGGAATTCCGCCCAAATTCTACGGCTCGCCGTCGGCCCTGAAAAGCGCTTTTTACACCAAATCAGGGCAAAAGTGTATAGGTTTTTTCCAATTATGGCCGATCGATGATGAGTAATGAATTACCCAATGTCCTGACTTGATGTCACGAGGGGGAATTGCCGGCACCGCAGGGAGAAAATAAATTTAAAAAGAGCTTGATTTTCGTCTGATATCTGATATATTACAATCAGGTATCCATCAAAAGGCATTATTCTATAATTAGTTACAGGGCGATAAAGCGGGAAGGATTTTCCGGAGCTGACGAAAGATGACCGGACGAATTTTCGACATCAAACGATACTCGATCCACGACGGGCCGGGCATCCGGACGACCGTTTTTCTCAAAGGCTGTCCTCTGCGCTGCCTCTGGTGCCACAACCCGGAGGGGATCGACCAGGCCCCCGAGCTCATGCATTGGCCGTCGCGCTGCTCCCGCTGCTATGCCTGCCTCGCCGCCTGCCCGCCCGGGGCCATTTCCAAGGCAGCGGACGGGGCCGTCGCCGTCGACAAGAAAAAGTGCGACCTTTGCGGCAAGTGCGCCGAGGCCTGCCTTTACGACGCCATGCAGGTCGTCGGCCGCGAGATGGCGGTTGAGGGCCTCGTCGCGGAGATCGAGAGGGACCGGATCTTTTACGAACAGTCCGGCGGCGGGGCGACGTTCTCCGGCGGCGACCCGCTGGCCCAGCCGGCCTTCCTTGAAGAGCTCCTCGGCGCGCTCCGGAGCCGGGGCATCCGCACGGCCGTCGACATCTGCGGGTTCACGCCGGCCCCGCTCCTGGAGAAGATCGCGGCCAAGGCCGATCTCGTCCTCTACGACCTCAAGGTCATGGACGAGGCGAAACATCGTGAGCTGACCGGGAGCTCGAACGGGCCCATCCTGGAGAACCTCAAACGCCTGGCCGCGAACGGGACCGAGGTCTGGGTCCGGATCCCGCTCATGGCCGGCGTCAATGATGACGACAAGAACATCGACGGGACCATCTCTTTTCTCAAGTCCCTCAAGAAGATCAAGAATATCGGACTCCTGCCTTACCATTCCGGCGGGAACGAGAAAGCCCGGCGGCTCGGCAAGGAGTCCTGTCTCAAGACCTTTGAAGCCCCCTCCGAGGAGAGGTTGGCCGCGATCGAAGCGGCCTTCCGCGGCGCGGGCTTCGACGTCCAAAGGGGAGGATGACCATGAACGAACGGATCAAGAAGCTGAGACAGCAGACGCTCGACGCCCGGCCCACGATCAGCGTCGAAAGGGCCAAGCTTCTCACGGAGTTCTACAAGACGCCCGAGGCCAGGAACGCCTCATATGCCATGCGGCACGCCCTGGCCTTCAAGCACATCATGGAGCACAAGGCCGTCGTCTTCAACGAGAGCGAGCTCATCGTCGGCGAGCGCGGCCCGGCCCCCAAGGCGACGCCGACCTACCCCGAGGTCTGCATCCATTCCCTCCAGGACCTCCGCTACCTCAACGACAGGAAAAAGACGGCTTTCGCCTCGGATGATGAGACGAGACGGCTGTACGCGGAGGAGATCATCCCGTCCTGGCAGGGCCGGTCCCAGCGCGAGCGGATCTTCGCCGCGATGACGCCGGAATGGATCGACGCCTACGAGGCCGGCGTCTTTACCGAGTTCATGGAACAGCGGGCACCGGGCCACACCGTCCTCGACGGCAAGATCTACCGGAAAGGCATGCTCGACTTCAAGAAGGATATCGAAACCGCCCTGAGCGGCCTCGATTTCATGAACGACCCCGAGGCCTATGACAAGCAGGAGGAGCTCAGAGCCATGCTCGTCGGCGCGGACGCGATCATCGCTTTCGCCAGGCGGCACGCCGAAAAGGCGAGGGCTCTCGCGGCCGCGGAGAAGGACCCGGCCCGCAGGAAAGAGCTCGAGAGGATCGCCGAGGTCTGCGAATGGGTGCCGGCCCACGCGCCGCGCGACTTCTGGGAGGCCCTCCAGTATTACTGGTTCGTCCACCTGGGCGTCATCACCGAATACAACACCTGGGACTCCTTCAACCCGGGGCGGCTCGACCAGCACCTCTGGCCGTTCTACCAGAAGGGGCTCGCCGACGGAACGCTGACGAAAGAAAGCGCCCGGGAGCTCCTCCAGGCCTTCTGGGTCAAGTTCAATAACCAGCCCTCGCCCCCCAAGGTCGGCGTCACGGCGGAGGAGAGCGGGACTTACACTGATTTTGCCCTGATCAACCTCGGCGGGCTGAAGGAAGACGGAACGGACGGCGTCAACGATCTGTCCTACCTCATCCTCGACGTCATCGAGGAGATGCGCATCCTCCAGCCGAGCTCCATGGTCCAGATCAGCGCCAAGGGGCCGGATGCGTTCCTTCTCCGGGCCCTGCGGATCGTCAAGACCGGGTTCGGCCAGCCCTCGATCTTCAACACGGATGCCATCGTCCAGGAGCTCGTCCGCCAGGGAAAAAGCGTCCAGGACGCCCGGAACGGTGGGGCCAGCGGCTGCGTCGAGTCCGGGGCCTTCGGCAAGGAGGCCTATATTCTGACGGGGTATTTCAACCTGCCCAAGGTCTTCGAGATCTCCCTCAACAACGGCCTCGACCCCAGGACGGGGAAGAGGATCGGCCTCGAAACCGGCGACCCGCTGGCGTTCAAGACCTTCGATGAGCTCTTCGAGGCCTTCCGGAAGCAGATTCGGCACTTCGCGGACATCAAAGTGCGGGGGAGCAACGTCATCGAGAGGCTCTATGCGACCTATCTGCCCGCGCCTTTCCTGTCCATTCTCGTCGACGACTGCATCAAGAACGGAAAAGACTACCACGCCGGTGGCGCCCGCTACAACACGAACTATATCCAGGGCGTCGGCATGGGGACGATCACCGACGTCCTGAGCGCCATCAGGTTCAACGTCTATGACCACGGGCACTTCACGATGAAGGAATTGCTGACGGCCTTGGCCAAGAACTTTGAAGGGTCCGAAAGCCTGCGCCAGCGCGTCCTCAACCGGACGCCGAAGTTCGGGAACGACGACGACTATGCCGACAATCTCATGAGGCAGGTCTTCGAGGCCTATTTCGAGGCCGTCGACGGCCGGCCCACGCCGAGGGGAGGCAAGTACAGGATCAACCTCCTGCCGACCACGGTCCACGTCTATTTCGGCAAGGTCACGGGCGCGACGGCGGACGGGCGGCTGGCCGGGGACGCGGTTTCCGAAGGCGTGTCGCCCGTTCAGGGGGCCGACCGGAAGGGGCCGACGGCGGTCATCAAGTCGCTCGGCAAGATGGACCACGTGAGGACGGGCGGGACGCTCCTTAACCAGAAATTCACGCCTCAGCTCCTCGCCGGCGACACCGGACTGGCCGGGGTCAAGGACCTGGTCCGATCGTATTTCCGGCTGATGGGCCACCACATCCAGTTCAACGTCGTCACGGCCGACACGCTGAGGGAAGCGCAAAAATTCCCCGAAAAGCACCGGGATCTCATCGTCCGCGTGGCCGGTTTCAGCGATTACTTCGTCGACTGCAGCACCGAGCTCCAGGACGAGATCATCCGCCGCACCGAGCACCAGGAGATCTGATAGAAAACGGCGTCTCCTGTGTCACTTATGTATCTGATCCTGCACATTCTTGACATCTGCCCTCCACCGGCCATATCATCCTCCTGTCTCTGGAGGTTGACCCTGAGCTCTGCGGCTGGAGGGAATCGCTCAGGGCACTCAAGTTCATTTTGCTTTTATAAGCCGGCAGCCGAATCGGTTGCCTGGAGTGAAGAGGAGGGGATTATGTTCCATCTCATCTGGTCGGTCATCGTAGGCTTCGTTGTCGGGCTGATCGCCCGCGCGATCCTGCCCGGTGTCCAACACATGGGATTCATCCTGACGACGCTGCTGGGGATTGTCGGATCGTTGCTCGGCGGTGTCATCGGCGGCCTGATCTGGAAGCCTAGGGAAGGCGCGATGTTCCATCGGGCGGGGTTCATCCTGTCCATTATCGGGGCCATCATCGTCCTGTTCCTCTGGCAGCGCTTCGTCCGCTGAGAGAGGGCCGCCGCCCCTCAGCGCACCCGGACCGGCAGCACGATCTGCGACGGATGCGCCCGGGAGCGAAAGACGCGCTGGGTGGCCGGCCGGTAATCCGAGGCTTTGGCCAGGAAAATGTTCTCGACGTAGGTCTGCGGATTGCGGTCGATCAGGGGGAACCAGGTGCTCTGGACCTGGACCATGATCCGGTGGCCCTTGAGAAAACAGTGGTCCGCCGCGTGGAGGTCGATCGTGAAGTCCGTGACGCGGTCGGGGACGAGCGGCTCGGGCTTCTCGAAGCTCGCCCGGAACCTGCCGCGGAAAACCTCGTCGGCGATCATCAGCTGGTAGCCCCCCATGGCGGGCTCGGCCGTGTAATTTTCGGGATAGACATCGATCAGCTTGACGATCCAGTCACTGTCCGTCCCCGTCGTCGACGCGAACAGGCGGGCCAGGATGCGGCCGGTCACGGTGATGTCTTCGAGGAGGGGCGCCGTCTCCCAGCTCAGGACGTCCGGCCGCAGGTGGGCGAACCGCTGGTCGCCGACGAGCCAGGTCCCCCAGCCGGAGCCGCGCGGATCGTAGGTCGCTTCGACCGGCCGCGGGCGGTAAGGCATCGGGTGGGCCGGGTCGGAGACGTAGCTGTCGAACGCCTCGCCGTCTTCCAGGGTGGGGGCTTCGAATGACAACCCACCGTCCTCCCGGAAATAAAGGCCGCGGTCCTCGGTCAGCTTGCGGGGCGGCCATTCGTCGTAGACCTCCCAGGAGTTAGTCCCCGTTTCGAACGTGATCGCCTCCGGGACCTCCCAGCGGCCCTTGCCCTTGAGGTAATAGGCGAAAAAGGGAGCCTGGATCTTCTCCCGGAAGTATTTCGAGGTATTGCCGCCGAACTTGATCCTTCCCAGGATGCTTCCGTCGTCCTTCATCCAGCCGCCGTGGTTCCACGGGCCCGCGACGAAAAAGTTCATCTTCCCGCGGTCGAGCGGCTCGAGCGTCTCGTAGATCTTCTGCGGCCCGTAGAAATCCTCCTGGTCCCACCAGCCGGCGACATCCAGCGTCGGGACCGTCACCCGCGTCAGATATGAGGCCATCGCCTGTTTCTGCCAGAAGGCGTCGTAGTTCGGGTGGGCGACGAAATCGTTCCAGCTCGGGATCTTGCCGAGAAGGTATTTTTCGTTCACCGTGGCCAGGGGGCCGAGGCGGAGGTACCACTCGTACGTGTCAAAATTATCGAAGCGGAAGGACGCATTCTCCTTGGACGTCTCCATCATCGCGGCATACTCGAAGCCGTAGCTCAACCGGAAAGCGCCGTTGTGATGGAAGTCGTCCCCGAGGTACATGTCCGCCGGAGAGGCCTGCGGCGACACCGCCTTGACGGCCGGATGGGGATCGAGCATGGCCATCGCCGTCAGCCAGCCGCCGTAGGAAATCCCCATCAGGCCAACGCGGCCGTTGTGCCCGGGGACGTTCTTGAGCAGCCATTCGACGGTGTCGTAGGCGTCCGTGCTCTCGTCGATCGCCCGGGGGTCACGCCTGTCTCGGGGCGGCCTTTGCATCAAGAAGCGGCCTTCGGACCGGTAGCGCCCGCGGATGTCCTGGAAGACGAAGATGTAGCCCTCCTCGACGAGCTCCTTGTAGGGCTCGGACGTCAGGGGGCGGGGGGATGACGGCGCCCCGTAAGGCGTCCGCATGAGCAGAAAGGGAAGGGGCGGAAGGGCCTTCTTCGGCCTGAAGATGACTGTGTGCAGCTTCACCCCGTCCCGCATCGGGATCATCGCCCGCGTTTCCGTGAACTCGGGGCTGACGACTGAGGGGGTTTGGCCGGGCGGCCCCATCCGGGCGAAAGCCGCAAGAGCGGCAACGAGGGCCAGGCCGATAAGGACCGTTCGCGTTTTTGGAAAAGGACATCTCATGGGGACTCCCGTTCGTTCGATGTGAGGGAATGATATCCCGGCCGGTCCTTCGCAGTCAACGCATCTTCCGCCGGCTCCCGCCCGTGCCCGGCCGCTCATTGACGCGCCCGTCTCCATGTTGGATACTACCTGTGGAAGCCCGGCAGCCGCGGGCCGAAAGGAGAGCGGAGATGTCTTTAGAGGTCCAGGCAGAAGCCGTCTTCCGGGGCGGGATGCGGCTTGAAGGGAGGTCGTCCCGGTCCGGGAAGACGGTGGATATCGATTTTGCCCACGAGGGCGAAACGGTGGCCGGCTTTACCCCCCTCGAGCTTCTCCTGACGAGCCTCGTCGGCTGCAGCGGCCAGGTCGTCGTCGGGCTCTTGAAAAGGATGGGCCAGGAGGTCCAGGGGCTCACCGTGCGGGCCCGCGGGGACAAGCGCGAGGTCCACCCGATGGTCCTGATCTCCGTCGAGCTCGACTTCGAGTTCCGAGGCGGCCGGGTCGACGGCGCCGCGGTCGAGAAGGCCTTCGCCCTGTCGGAAGACCGCTTTTGCCCCGTCTGGGTCATGCTCAAAGCGAGCGTCCCCATCGTGGCGAAATATCGCCTCGTCCCCCCGGATTGACCCTCCACAGGAGATTCAGACATGATAAAACGTAAGACGATCGGCCCGGCCGTCTTGCTGGCGTCCGCGGTCCTGGCCGCATCCGTCCCGGAAAAGCCCAATTATTCCGGAGTGTGGATGATCAACCCCCAGAAAAGCCAGCTGGCGAATTGGGCGAAGTACGACCAGACGACCATCACCATTGAGCACAAGGAGCCGATATTCCGCTTTCACCGCGCCTCCGTTAAAGCTGGAAAAACCGACGAATCCGACTACGAGCTCACAACGGATGGCGTCGAGAAGGTGAATAAAGAAGGGCGCATGACAGAGTACAACCGTCTTTATTGGGAGGGCGACTCACTGGTTTATTCCTCCCGAATGGTCCTCCCCGACGGACGGGAGGCGACCGATACCGTGCGCTACACCCTCATGCCCGGAGGGAAGACCTTCGTGGCCGAGGAAAAATTCCGCGGACCGGTTGTCAAGTACGACAATCTCTGGGTGGCCGATAGGAAAGCCGGGTAGGCAAGCCCCTCCAGGTCATGGCGTGACCAGGGCCTTGATGACCCCGTCGCGGTAGTGGAGGACGGTGTCGAAGGCCTTCTGCGCGTCCTCGAGCCGGAACGTGTGGGTGGCCATGAAGTCGACGTTGATCCGGCCGTCCCCGATCATCCGGAGGGCCGGGCCGATGCACCGGTTCTGCCGGCGGACGTTTTGGAGCCGGAGCTCGCGGCGCCTCAGCCGGTTGATATCGAACGAGACGCGCCCCTCGAGGGGGATGCCGACGAGAAGGAGCGTTCCGCCGGGCTTCAGGAGCTCGACGGCCTGGTCGAGCGCCTCCTGTTGGCCGCAGCATTCGAAAACGACGTCGAGGCCGCCGGGCGCGAGCCCCAGGATCTCCGCGACGATGTCCGCCTCGAGCGGGTTCCCCGTCCACTGGGCGCCGGCCTCCCGGGCCGCGACCCGGGCCCTCGCCTCGACCTTGTCCGTCATGAAGGTCGCGGCCGCGCCCGCGTGGAGCGCGACCAGCCCTACGCTCAGGCCGATCGGCCCGGACCCGAGGATCGCAGCTGTTTTGCCCTTCAGGTTCCCGGCCAGGTTTACGGCATGGAGGCCGATCGACAGGGGTTCGGCCAGGGTCGCCTGGGCGAAGGTCATGCGATCGGACAGCGGATAGCAATTCTCTTCGGGCATGACGATGAGCTCGGTCAGCGCCCCGGTCCGCTCTTTCGGGTGGCCGAGGAAGGAGAGCGTCCGGCAGGTGTTGGGCCGCCCGCCCCGGCATTGATCGCAGACGCCGCAGGAGATGGCTGGCTCGACCGCGACCCGATCTCCCGGCTTGACCTTTTTGACGCCGGGCGCCGTCTCCTCGACGACGGCGGCGCACTCGTGACCGAGGACGACCGGGTAGCGCATAACGGTATCGCCGACCCGTTCCTCGCTGTAGTAATGGAGGTCGCTGCCGCAGATGCCGACGGTCTTGACCCGGAGGAGGACGTCGGTCCTGTCCTTGATCTCCGGCCTCGGCCAGTCGCCGACGGCGATCTTTCCGGGCCCGGTCAAGACGGCGGCTCTCATGGCTTCCCTATTATAGATCATCCGGCGCCGATTTCGAAGAACGCGTCGGCTCGTCGCGAACGCCTCCTGCCGCTTCATTGGCAACCCCGCCTCAGGCCGCCTTGATGGCGATGTTGACTTTCCTGCTGAGTATGATAGTCAATAGAGTCCATGGGTGAAGATTCCGCCCGCCTTCGTCCGGCTGACGTCCATCCGTCAAGCCTTGTCCCCCCGGTCCCGGAACTGGTCACGCGATTTGCAGCTCTCTGGAGCGAAGGTGGGGACGGCCACCCGGACCTGGGGCGGACGTTCACTCGACGGGAGAGGTCCGGCAAAGAGAAGGTGCTCGCCCGGTTCGTCGAAGCCCTTCGGGCCGAGACGAAGCGCTCTCCGCTCACGCCGTCCGGGCGCGAGGCCTCGGAGAAGCGCATTTTCGGCGCATTTGGCCGGTTCGCCCGGGAGGCCCTGGACTGGCAAGACCGGCACATCGATATCCTGATGGGCGGGGGATTCGATCGCGGGGCGACGGAATTCGTGCGGATGGCGCGGGAATTCGCCCCCGGCACGAGCTCGGGTGACGTCTTCCAGGCCTGCCGCAACGTCTGGGTGGCGAACGGGCTCCAGCGGCTCCTCGGCCTGCCCGTCCGGCTGACGCCGGCGATCTTCGCCTACAGCCTGCTCTATCCCGTGACCGACAATTATCTCGACGACCCGGCGGCAACCGATGAGACCAAACAAGCCTTCAGCAGCCGGCTCCGCTCGCGCCTTGAGGGCCGAGACGTCGCGCCCGCGAACCCCCGGGAAAGAACGATCTTCGATCTCGTCTCCATGATCGAAGGGGACTTCACCCGTATAGGGAATCCCCAGGTGTTCGAGAGCCTGATCGCGATCCACGAGGCTCAGGTGAAAAGCCTGCGCCTGCTCCGTTCGGAGGGGCTGCGGACCGAAGAGGAGATCGTGGCCATCAGCCTGGAGAAGGGGGGCGCTTCTGTCCTGGCCGACGGCTGCCTTGTCTCCGGCTCGCTCGCTGCCGGCCAGGTGGAATTCCTGTTCGGCTTCGGGGCCCACCTCCAGCTCATGGACGACCTGGAGGACGTCATCGAGGATGGAGAAGCGGGCTTGAGGACGGTTTTTTCCCGGTCGGCCGGCCGGGAGCCCTTGGACGCGGTCACCGATCGCCTGTTCCGCTTCGGCGCCAGGGTCCTCGAGGGCCTGGACGGCTTCGGCGGGCCCGATGCCGAGCCGCTCCGGGAGCTCGTCAGGTCGAGCCTCAGCCAGGGCGTCGTTTCGACCGCCGGCAGGTTCAAGCAGCTTTACACCCGCTCTTACCTGAAGGCGCTCGAGGCCCATTCGCCTTTCCGCTTTTCCTTCAACAACAGGCAGCGGCGCAAGCTCCTCCGGCGACGGGCCGCCTTCGCCCGCCTCTTCGAGTCCTTCGCCCAATCCTGATTCGTAAGGGAAGTGAATGACCATCCCAGAAAATCGAGCGGCGATAGTTGTGCGTGGATGGAAGCCGCCCGAAAGACCCCGTTAATTCGGTGACATACAACTAATTACCGAAATTCTAGCCTCTATGGAATTAAGTGATTGAGTTGTACGTCACTAAATTAGAAGGGGTTTTCGGTCGAATACAGCATGCCCGTCGGCCGGTTGAACGAGATGTCCTCGATCCCGAGCATCCGCATCGCCGCCCAGAACGTCTTTCCGGCGTGCCGGAAGGCCACGGCCGTGTGGTGGGGGAAGCGCTTCTCGATCAGGATGTGCCGGTAGAACCGTCCCATCTCCTTGACGCCGATGATCCCGATCCCGCCGAACGACTTCGGGTCGACGTCGAGGACCTCGCCCTCGGCCACATAGGACCGCAGGACCGCGTCGGCCGTGGACTGGAGCCGGAAGATCGTCACCTCGCCTGCCCGGATCCGGCCCTCGAGAGTGCCGCGGGTGATGTCCGGATCTTTTCCGGGCTCCAGGAGCCGGTGCATGATGAGCTGGTAGCGCATCTCGGGCATCATCATGCACGGCGCCGGCGTATTGCCGCAGTGGAAACCCATGAACAGGTCCGTCGCCTTGTAGTCGCCGACGGCCTTCTTCGCGGCCTTGATCATGTCGTAGGGTACGGTGTTGTTGATATCGAGCAGGGTTGCCGGAAGTTCGGTCGCCGCGGCGCAAATATACTCGCTCAGCGCCCCGTAGATATCGACCTCGCATGAAACCGGGATGCCGCGCGCGGCCAGCCGCGAGTTCACGTAGCACGGGACGAACCCGAAATACGATTCGAAAGCCGGCCAGCACTTGTCGGCGAAGACCCCGTACTCGGACGCGCCGAGGTTCGTCTCCATGAACTTGAGGAGGGCCACCTCGAACTGGGCCAGTTTGGCCAGGGCGTCGGGGAACTTGTTGCCGGCACCGAGCTCCCCGGCCATGTCCCTGGCCACGGCCTTGATGCGTCGCTCGTCCTTAGCCTTGAGGAAGATGTCGTAAAGGTCGAGCTCGCTGTTCTCCATGATCTCGACGCCGAGGTCGTAGAGCGGCTTGATGGGCGCGTTGCAGGCCAGAAAATCCTGGGGCCTCGGCCCGAAGGCGAAGATCTTGAGCTTCTTGAGGCCCAGGATGATCCGGGCCACGGGGACGAACCCCTTCATCATTTTCGCGACCTCTGCCGGCGTTCCCACCGGATATTCAGGGATATAAGGCCGGAGCTTCCGCAGCCCCAGGTTATAGGACGAGTTGAGCATCCCGCAATAGGCGTCCCCCCGGCCGTTGACCAGGTCCTTGCCCGTCTCTTCGGCCGCCGCAGCGAACATCACCGGCCCGCCGAACTTCTGGGCCAGGATCGTCGTCGGTCCCTCGGGGCCGAAGTTGCCGAGGTAGATGACGAGGGCGTTGACGCGCTTCGACCGGACCTCCTCGAGGGCCGCCAGAGCGTCCTTCTCGTTCTCGATCGTCGTCTTGATCTCCGCGACCGGGAGCCCGGCCTTGCGGCATTCGGCGACGACCTGGACGCGTCGCCTCCGTGACAGCTCGATCGGGAAGCAGTCGCGGCTGACGGCGACGATCCCCAGATTGACCTTCGGGATGTTCTTCATCGGGGTTCTCCTTTTTTCTGGCCGTACGTTGCGTGGGGCCCGTGCTTTCTCTGGAAATGCTTTTCCAGAAGGAAATCCTCCAGGGGCGCCTGTCCGGGGTTGAGGGTCATCGTGACGAAGGCGGTCTTGGCCACCTGCTCGAGGATCATGCTGGCGCGGACTGCCTCCCCCGGGGACCGGCCCCAGGTGAAAGGCCCGTGGCCGGCGACGAGTACGGCCGGGATCACGAGAGGGCTGAGGACGGCGAAACGTTCGACGATGACCTTGCCCGTGTTGACCTCGTAGTTGCGGACGACCTCGGCCTCGGCGAGCGGCCGCGTCACAGGGACCGGGCCGTGGACGAGATCGGCGTGGGTCGTCCCGAGGCAAGGGATCTCCCGCCGGGCCTGGGCGAACGCCGTCGCGTACTCGCTGTGGGCATGGGCGATGCCCCCGATGTCGGGAAAGGCCTTGTAGAGCTCGACATGGGTGGGCGTGTCGGAGGACGGGTTGAGGCCGCCCTCGATGACCCTTCCCTCGAGGTCAACGAGGACGATGTCCTCGGCTTTGAGTTCTTCGTAGGGCACGCCGCTCGGCTTGATGGCCAGGATTCCGCGCCGGCGGTCGATGCCGCTGACGTTGCCGAAGGTCAGGAGGACGAGTCCGGACTTCGAGAGGTCCAGGTTGGCCTTCCAAACGAGTTCCTTGAGCTCGGTCATCATGGCTACGGCCTCAGCTGGCGGTCCCTGATCGCCAGAAGCTCCTTCATGACGGGGGACAAGTTCCCCCTCCACTCCTTGGTGCCGAAGGCGTCGTGGAGCTCCCGGTAAAGGCGGTATAGCTCCACGTAGATTCTATGATTTTCCGGGTCCGGTTTGAAGGTTTTTTTCTTGACCTCCGACATCGCGGCCTGGGCCGCGGCGAAAGTCGCGTGGCCGCCGGCCTTCTTCCCGGCGACCACGGCCCCGGCCATGGCCGAGCCGAGGGCGCAGGTCTGGGCAGAGCGGGCGACCTTCATCTCGAGGCCGGTGACGTCGGCGTAGATCTGCATGACCAGCGGGTTCTTCTCGGCGATCCCCCCGCAGTTGACGACCTCCTCGATGTTGACGCCGTATTCCCGGAAGCGCTTGATGATGGTCAGGGCCCCGAAGGCCGTGGCCTCGATGAGGGCCCGGTAGATCTCCCCGGGCGTCGTGTGGAGGGTCAGCCCGACGATGAGGCCGGTCAGCCGCTGGTCGACGAGGATGGTCCGGTTGCCGTTGTGCCAGTCGAGGGCGAGGAGGCCCGACTCCCCGGGCTTGAGGGTCGCGGCCTTCCGGGTCAGAGCCTCGTGGGAACCCTTCTTCGGCCCGCCCGGCTCCATCTCGTTCACGAGCCAGTTGAAGATATCGCCGACCGCCGACTGGCCGGCCTCGAGCCCCAGGTAGCCCGGGAGGACCGAGCCGTCGACGATGCCGCAGAGGCCGGGGATGTCCGGGAGCTTTCTCCCGGCCGGCCAGACGCAGATGTCGCAGGTGCTCGTGCCGATGATCTTGACGAAGCGCCCCGTGTCCACGCCGGAGCCGACGGCGCCGAGGTGAGCGTCGAAGGCCCCGACCGCGACCGGGATGGCCGGCCTCAGCCCGAGCTTCTTGGCCCAATCCTTCGTGAGCGTCCCCGCGGCGACGTCCGTGGTGTATGTTTTTTTATAGAGGCGGTCGCGGAGCTCGCCGAGCCGGGGGTCGAGTTTGGCCAGGAAATCCCTGGCCGGCAGGCCCCCCCAGGCGTCGTTGAACATCGCCTTGTGGCCGGCCGCGCAACGGCTCCGTTTCATCGTCAACGGGTCCGTCGTGCCCGTGAGCACGGCCGGGATGTAGTCGGCGCACTCGACCCAGGAGAAAGCGGCAGTCGAGACTTTCGGGTCGACCCTCAGGCAGTGGAGGATCTTGCTCCAGAACCATTCGGAGGAATAGGTCCCGCCGCACTTGGCCAGGTATTCCGGGTGCTCGCTTGCGGCCAGGGTCGTGATCTCGGCGGCCTCGCGGTGGCCGGCGTGGTCCTTCCAAAGCCAGGCCTGGGCGTTCGGGTTCTTCCGGAATTCCTTGTAGAGGGCCAGGGGCTTGCCGGCCCGGTCCACGGGAAGCGGAGTCGAGCCCGTCGTGTCGACGCCGATCCCGATGACGCATTGCGGAGCGAATTCCCTGTCCTTCTTTCCGGCCGCGGCGACCGCCTCCCTGACCGTCACCTCGATCCCCTCGATCCAGTCGGCCGGGTTCTGCCGGGCCAGGTTGGGGTCCTTGCGGTCGAGGATGATGCCGGCGCCGCCGGTCGGGTAGCTGAAGATCGCGGTCCCGACCTCGTTCCCGTTCCGGGCGTCGACGATGAGGGTCCGGACGGAGTTGGTCCCGAAGTCGAGGCCTATGGCATACCTGGGCTTTTCTTTGTCAGCCAACTTCCGCTCCTTTCCGTCTCCGCCGCCTTTCCCGTCGCCTTCTTATTATATCCACCCCGGCGGACGGGGCAACCTCAAAAAGAAGTGGGGACAAGAAGTGGGGACGGTCCTGTTTTTTCACACGATCGGGGAAAGGCAGGCCGAGCTTAACGCGGACGAAAAACAGGACCGTCCCCATTTTTGATATATAATATTTCAGGCCCGGGGCCAATAAATGCGATGATTATCGCCGGGAAATTTCGGAAACCACGGGAGGACTCATGAAGACCCGTCCGCCCGAAAGACTTTTTTCATGGACCTTGATCGCTCTCCTGGCGGTCGGCTCCGCGGCCGTCGCGGAGGAGCGGTCCGCCGGGGACCTTCTCAAGAGCTTCCCCTATCGCAACCTCGGCCCCTTCCGGGCGGGCTCGTGGGTGTCGGCGATCGCCGTCCCGGCGGCTCCGGCGCGGGAGCACCTTTACACCATCTACGTCGGGATGCGGAACGGCGGCGTCTGGAAGACGACGAACAACGGCGTCACCTTCGAGCCCGTCTTCGACGCCCAGGAGAAGCTCTCCATGGGCGACATCGCCGTCGCTCCCTCGGACGCGAACATCGTCTGGGTCGGGACCGGGGACGCCTTTTGCACCCGGATGTCGACGTCCGGCGACGGGATCTACAAGTCCGTCGACGCCGGCAAGACCTGGACGAACATGGGCCTCCGCGATTCGCACCACATCGCCCGGATCATGATCCATCCGGGGAACCCCGATATTGTCTATGTCGCCGCGATGGGCCACCTCTTCTCGACCAACGTCGAGCGGGGCGTCTTCAAGACGACCGACGGCGGCCGGACCTGGCAAAAAATCCTGTACGTCAATGATAAGATCGGCGCCGTGGACCTGATGCTCGTCCAGTCGGCCCCCGACACCCTCTACGCCGCGATGTACGACAAGGTCCGCCTGCCCTGGAATTACGAGATGGGTGGGCCCGAGAGCGGGATCTACAAGACGACCGACGGTGGCAGGACTTGGTCTCGCCTCAGCGGCGGCCTGCCTTCGGGGCGCGTCGGCCGGATCGGGCTCGATGTCTTCCAGAAAAACCCCGACATCCTCTACGCCATCGTCGAGAACGGCAACCCGCGGCCGGCGAATCCCCAGGAGCTCGAGCAGGACAAGCGACGCGACGTCGCGCCGCGCCTTCGAACGTTTGGGAACGAGGTCTTCCGCACGGACGACGGCGGCCGGTCCTGGCGGAAAGCCAACAAGGGCTATGAAGCCGCGCTCGACAAGGCCCCCTACTCGTTCAACATGCTCCGCCTGGACCAGCAGGACCCCGATACGGTCTACATCACGGCCCAGTCGCTGGCCAGCACGAATGACGGCGGCAAGACGTGGAAGGGGCTGAGCTGGCCGTCGAACGGCGTTTTCGACCGGGGTTTCGGCGACTGGCGGACGCTCTGGGTTGACCCGGCCGACTCGGGCCGGCTGATCTTCGGCAGCGATGGCGGCACCTACATCTCCTATGACCGTGGCCGGACCTGCCACCATTTCGCCAACATTCCCGGCGGCGAGTTCTATGCCGTCGGCGTGGACATGGAAGACCCGTACAACATTTACGGCGGGCTGCAGGATCACGACTCCTGGAAGGGCCCGTCGAACGGCTGGGCCGGCGAGGTCAGCCTCTCCGACTGGGTGACGGTCGGCGTCGGCGACGGCATGTACAACCAGATCGACCCGGCGGACAGCCGCTGGGTCTACAACAACCGCGAGTTCGGGGACATGTGGCGCCTGGACCAGAAGAGCGGCTTCCAGACCGACATCCGGCCGAGGCGGGCCGCGGGGGACAGGCCGCTCCGCTTCAACTGGACACCGCCCCTCCATCTCTCGCCGCATAATCCGGCCATCCTCTACGCCGGGGCTCAGGTCCTCTTCCGCTCCCTCGACCGGGGCGACCATTGGGAGGAGATCAGCCCCGACCTGACGACGAACGACGACTCCAAGGAGCACGGCGAGGGCAATATCTCCTACTGCACGCTCACGACGATCGGCGAGTCGCCGGTCAAGCCGGGCGTCATTTGGACCGGGGCCGACGACGGCAAGGTCCAGATGACGAAAGACGGCGGCGCGACCTGGCTCGACCGGACGGCGAAGCTCGCGGCGGCCGGCGCGCCCGAGAACTTCTGGGTCAGCCGTGTCTTCCCCTCGCCGCACGACGCCGGGACGTGTTTCGTCGCCAAGACGGGACTGCGGTTCGACAAGTTCGAACCTGTCCTCTGCAAGACCACGGATTACGGCGAGACCTGGACGTCCATCGCGGGCGACCTCCCGGCCGGGAAGCCGATCAACGTCGTCATCCAGGACCGGAAAAACGCCGGGCTTCTCTTCGTCGGGACCGAGCAGGGCGTGTACGCGACGCTCGACGGCGGCAGGACCTGGGCCCCGTTTAAGGCCAATATGCCCTGGCTCAAGGTCACGGACCTCCTCATCCACCCCCGCGAGAACGACCTCGTTGTGGCGACCTTCGGCCGCAGCCTGTGGGTCACGGACATCTCGCCGCTCCAGGAGCTGGGCGAGGCGACGCTCACAGAGGACGTCCATCTCTTCGACATCAAGCCCCGGACGGAGCGGGTCTACGGCGGAATCGGCAACTACCAGCTCCTCGGCGACAGCCACCTCTCGACGCCGAACGAGCCCAACGAGGTCAGGATCAGCTATTATCTGAAGGCGAAGGCGGCCGGGCCGGTTAAGATCACGGTCGCCGACCCCTATGGCAAGCTCCTGGCCGAGCTCACGGGCAAGGGCGAGGCCGGGCTCAATAGCGTCGCCTGGTCCATGCGGGTGGAGCGGCCCGGCCAGCGGCAGGAGGGCTATGAGGGGTATTCCGGGGGGCAGCTCGTGGACCCGGGTGAGTACATGGTGACCCTCGAGGTCGGGGGCCGGAAGCTCGCGAAAAAGGCTGTCATTCGGGGACGTCAGGGCTGGACCGTCGGCCCCGTGCCGGTCGAGATCAAGTAAAAGGGGCGGAGGAGATGTTCGGAGTCCTCATGGATCCGGCACGCACTCCGTGAGATGACCGGCGGACGATGAGCATGGGTAACTCGCTATCTGGCGTATTCCTAGCCTCTCTGTTCTTCTTCGTCACCCCAGCCCTGAGCATCTCGAGCGAAAAAAAGGACTATCCCATCACGCCGGTGCCGTTCACGCAAGTCCAGGTGGCCGACGCCTTCTGGCTTCCCCGGATCGAGACGAACCGGGTCGTGACCCTTCCCTTCCTGTTAAAGAAAAACGAGGAGACGGGCCGTCTGGACAATTTCGCCATCGCCGGCGGGCTGATAAAAGGAAAGTACAGGGGCGAGCGCTACAACGACACGGACGTCTACAAGCCGATCGAGGGCGCGTCGTATTCGCTTATGGTCCATCCCGACCCGGAGCTCGACCGGGCCTTGGACGCCATGATCGTCAAGATCGCCGCCGCCCAGGAGCCGGGCGGATACCTTTTCACGGCCCGGACGTGCGACCCGTCCCATCCGCAGCCCGGGATCGGCCCCGAGCGCTGGGTGGAGGAGGCCATAAGCCACGAGCTCTACAACGCCGGCCACCTCTATGAAGCGGCCGTCGCCCATTACCTCGCGACGGGGAAGCGCTCGCTCCTCGACGTGGCGATCAGGAACGCCGACCTCGTCGCGGCGACCTTCGGCCCCGGGAAAAGGCACGGCTTCCCCGGCCACCAGGAGATCGAGCTGGCCCTCGTCAAGCTCTTCCGCGTGACGGGCGACGAAAAGTACCTCGCCCTGGCTAAATATTTTCTGGACCAGCGCGGCCGGGAGGTCAAGCTGACCCAGTATCCTCCGGGCAGCCGCTTCTCCATCTATAACCAGCCGGAGCAGATCCAGGCCCATAAGCCCGTCCTCGAGCAGGACGAGGCCGCCGGCCACGCCGTGCGCCTCACGTACATGGCCGCGGGCATGGCCGACATCGCCGCGATCTCCGGCGACGCGGCCTATCTCGGGGCCGTCGGCCGGCTCTGGAGAAACGTGGTCGAAAAAAAGATGTATCTCACCGGCGGGGTCGGTTCCCGCCACGACCGCGAGCGTTTCGGCGAAAACTACGAGCTTCCCAACCTGACGGGGTATCTCGAGACCTGCGCCTCGATCGGGATGGCCTTGTGGAACCAGCGGATGTTCCTCCTCACGGGCGACGCCCGTTATGTCGACGTCATGGAGAAGGTCGTTTACAACGGGGTCCTTTCGGGCGTTTCGCTCGACGGCCGGGAGTTTTTTTACGCCAACCCGCTCGAGTCCGACGGAAAGTTCCGGTTCAACCAGGGCCTGCTCGGCCGGGCGCCGTTCTTCGAGACGGCCTGCTGCCCGGGCAACATCAGCCGGCTCATCCCTTCGTTCCCCGGATATGTGTACGCCGTGAAGAACGACTCGTTCTATGTCAACCTCTTCGTCCAGGGCGAGGGCACGGCCGATGTCGGGGGCCGGAAGGTCAGGCTCAGACAGGAGACTCGCTATCCCTGGGATGGTGCCATCAGGATCACGGTCGAGCCCGAAGGGAAGGCGGTCTGGACGCTCCTCGTCCGCATCCCGGGCTGGGCCCGGGGCGAGGCGGTGCCGGGCGATCTCTATCGCTTCATCGACGACCCGAAGGGGAAGTTGTCGCTCAAGGTCAACGGGGAGGCCGTCGTGATCACCCTGGACAAGGGCTACGCCAGGATCCGCCGGGAGTGGAAGAAGGGCGACGTCATCGAGCTCGCCCTAGCTATGCCGGTCCGGCGCGTGGTCGCGAACGAGGCCGTCAAGGACGACGCCGGCAGGGTCGCCCTCGTCAGGGGCCCGATCGTCTACTGTGCCGAGTGGCCCGACAACGGCGGACACGCCCTCAACCTGGTCCTGCCGGACGACCGGCCGCTCCGGGCGGAGTTCCAGCCGGACCTCCTCAACGGTATTGTCGTTGTCAAAGGGGAGGCGGCGGACGTCCCCGGCGATCCGGGCGGCCGCGCTTCCCCCCGGAGCCGGCCTTTCCTGGCCATCCCGTATTACGCCTGGGCCCACCGCGGGCACGGCGAAATGGCCGTCTGGCTGCCCCGCAAATAAATTGGGGACACAATACTCATTTCCGAATTTCTTAGTCGGCCGCGCCGGAGATTGCCGCAGTCCGGGGGAATTCGGTATAGTATCCCCGTAGAGACGTCTTGCCGGAGTGAAGAGAATTTCGGAATTGAGTATTGTGTCCCCGAATTAAAGGAGGCTGGCGATGAGAAACGGAATCCCGGCCAGGGTCCTGCTCCTAACCCTGGCCCTCGCCTTTTCGCTGACGTGTGCCCAGGCCCCGAAGGCCGATTATCCCGTGAAACCGGTGCCCTTCGCGGACGTCCATCTCACGGACGTTTTCTGGGCGCCGCGTCTCGAGACCAACCGGGCCGTGACGATCCCGCACATCCTCAAGGAGAACGAGGAGACGGGCCGCCTCAAGAACTTCGACCTGGCCAAGGACGCCCTCGCCGGCGCCGCGGACCTCAAGTTCTGCACCCGCTACCCGTTCGACGACTCCGATGTCTATAAAACTATCGAGGCGGCCTCCTACGCGATGGCCACTCGCTCCGACCCCGAGCTCGACAAGCGTGTCGACGGAATCATCGACAGGATCGCCGCGGCCCAGGAGCCGGACGGCTACCTCTACACGGTCCGGACGATCGGCGGCCCGCCTCCCGTCGATTGGCTGGGGAAGGAACGCTGGTCGCACCTCGCCATGAGCCACGAGCTCTACAACCTCGGCCATCTCTACGAGGCCGCGGTCGCCCACCACCAGGCCACCGGGAAGACGAGCCTCCTGAACATCGCCATGAAAAGTGCCGATCTCGTCGCCCGGGAGTTCGGCCCCGGCAAGCGGAGGAACCCGCCGGGCCACGAGGAGATCGAGATCGGTCTGGTCAAGCTCTACCGGGCCACGGGCAAGATGAAATACCTCGACCTGGCCAAGTTCTTCATCGACGCCCGCGGCAGGACCGAGGGGCGCCTCCCTGATCAGGGGGAGTCCGGGAAAAGCCTCCTCTACGGCGAATATTCCCAGGACCACAAGCCCTTCGTCGAGCAAACGCAGGCCGTGGGGCACGCCGTCCGGGCCGGGTATCTCTACGCGGGCGCGGCCGATGTCGCCGCCCTCACAGGGGACAAGGCCTACCTCGCGGCCCTCGACAAGATCTGGGCCGACGTCGCCGGGACGAAGATCTATCTCACGGGCGGCATCGGCGCGGCCGGCGGCTGGGAGGGCTACGGCCCGGCCTACCGGCTGCCGAACGCCAGCGCCTACGCCGAGACCTGCGCCAACATCGCCACCTTCCTCTGGAACTCACGGATGTTTCGCCTCGAGGAGGACGCCAAGTACGTTGACGTCATGGAGCGCATCCTCTATAACGGCGTCCTCTCCGGGATCTCGCTCTCCGGGGACCGCTTCTTCTATCCCAACCCGCTGGCGTCCTTCGGCCAGCACGCGCGCGTGGCCTGGTTCAGCTGCGCCTGCTGCCCCCCGAATGTGGCCCGGGTCCTGGCCTCCGTCCCCGGGTACGTGTACGCGGCCGACGGCGACAAGGTCTATGTGAATCTTTACGCCCAGGGGACCGGAACGATCACGGCCGGAAAGGCGAAGCTCGATATCGTTCAGACGACGGAATACCCCTGGAAGGGGGACGTCAGGATCGAGGTCAAACCGGCCAAGCCGGCGGCGCTTACCCTGTACATCCGGATCCCCGGCTGGGCGCTCGGCAGGCCCATCCCCTCCGACCTTTACAGGTATGCGGACAACCCGGCAGGAACGCCCGCGGCCGAGGCGAAAGGCGCGGAGGCCGAGGTCATGCCCTTGCCCCTCGTGAAGGACGTCGAGCTCCCCGAGGTCAAGCTCAACGGCGAGCCCGTCGACCTCGTCCTCCAAAAGGGCTATGTCCTGATCAACAGGACCTGGCAGGCGGGAGATGTCGTCGAGGTCAAGCTCCCCATGCCCGTCCGGCGGGTCGTCGCCAACGACAAGGTCGAAGCCGACCTCGGCCGGATCGCGGTCGAGCGCGGGCCGTTCGTTTATTGCGCCGAAGGGGCGGACAACGGCGGCCGGGTGTCGAACTTCGTCCTTCCGGACGGCGCGGCCCTGGCCGCCGAGACGCGGCCGGACCTCCTCGACGGGGTCGTGGTCGTCAAGGGCGAGGCGGAAGCCGTGAGCGAGAAGGGCGGACAGGCCGTCATCGAGAAGAAGGCAATCACGCTGATCCCGTACTTCGCGTGGGCCAACCGGGGCCGGGGCGAGATGGAAGTCTGGATTGCCCGCGAACCGGCGAAGGCCAGGGTCGCGGCTGAACCCGGGCTCTCGGCCAAGGCGACCGTCACGGCCTCTGAAGGGGCGAAAGGCCTGAAGGGCATCAATGACGAATACGTCCCCGAAGGGTCCGACGATGCCGCGGGATACATGCACTGGTGGCCGAAGAAGGGAACGGCCGAGTGGGTCGAGTACGCGTTCAAGGAACCGGTCCGGGTTTCTGAAGCGTCCGTGTACTGGTTCGACGATACGGGCGGTGGCGAGTGCCGCGTCCCGGCGTCATGGCGGATCGTCTACAAGGCGGGGGACAAGTGGCTGCCGGTGGCCGGCGCAGGAAGCTATGGCGTGGCGAAAGACGCCTGGAACACGGTGAGGTTCGCGCTGGTCCGGACAACGGCCCTGCGGCTCGAAGTCCGGATGCAGGAAAAATGGTCCGCCGGCGTCCACGAGTGGAAAATCAAATAGCTATTTCGGTGACACACAACTCATTACCGAAATAAGTGCAAATCCCTATTTAGTGTATTTAGTTGTGCGTCACCGTAATTACCAGTAAAAAACAGGTTGACAGTATGTACATATATACATACATTACTAGTCGGAATATCTACGAGGGATGGTCGTACAGTGCGGAGAAAGAAAATGGCCGGAAGGAGGTCGTTTTTCCGATGAAGAGTAACAAAAAAAAGGAGCTTGGACTGGAGGGGGCAAATGACGCCTCGTCAGCCGGCAAAACCAGGATCACCATCCGGCTGGATAGCGAGATCATCGACTGGTTCCGCTCCCAGGTCGAAGCGAAGGGTGGCGGCAATTACCAGACCATGATCAATAACGCCCTCAGGGATTACCTGAACCAGGGCGGGGAACCCCTCGAGTCGGTGCTGCGTAGGGTCATCCGGGAAGAGCTGAGGAATGTCGGCTCGGAAAGCGAGGCCCCGCCCATACCGCGGGGCCGCCTCTAGCCCTCCGATCTTAGCGGGTCGAATGGGGGTCGCTCCTGGCGGCGGCCAGGCGATTCGTAGGAAAAAGCGCCGCCCCGAGGAGCGTTGACAGACATCAGGAGGCCGGTGTAAAGTCCCTCCCATCGGCCCCGCCCGTCCCGTCCCCGACCGCGAACCGCCTCGCCGGCGGCCGATTCGGCCGAACAGCAAAGGAGGAGTGATGAGCATGCCCCGCACGTCCCATCGGTTGGCAACGATGTTTTTTGTCGTTCCCGGACTTGTTCTTATTTTCGCGGCCTGCAAGTCCGGCCCTTCCAGTATGGCGGACGAATTTGCCGGCAAAACCCAGTTCGTCGCCAACCCGTCCTTCGAAGAGATGGCCGGGGATCATCCGAAGGGCTGGGAGCCTCGCATTTGGGAAGCGGAAGCGGTCTTCAAGGTCGAGCCGGCCGGCCGCACGGGGAACCGCTCGGTCATGATCGGCTCCGAAAAGGGCGCCGACGCGTCTTGGGTCGCGGTCGTCCCCATCAGGCCTTACGCCCGCTACAGGCTCAGCGGCTGGATCCGGACGGAAAACCTCGTCCCGGGCACGTCCAAGGGCGCCGTCATCAACATTAACGGCGTCCGGCAATGGCAGACGCCCGCCGTCAGCGGCACGAAAGACTGGACCCGGGTCGAGGTCGAGCTCGACGCCGGCGCCAACGACGCCCTCGAGGTGACCTGCCTCTTCGGCGGCTGGGGCAAAGCGACGGGCAAGGCCTGGTTCGACGACGTCGAGCTGACCTGGCTCTCGGGGGGCGAGCTGGCCCCGCCGGCCGTCAGGATCAACGCCGAAAAAACGGGCGCTCCCGTTTCCAAATACATCTACGGCCAGTTCATCGAGCACCTCGGCCGCTGTATCTATCAGGGCATCTGGGCGGAGATGCTCGAGGACCGCAAATTCTTCTGGCCCGTGGGCCAGGGCGAGTCGCCCTGGAAACCGGTCGGCGACGCGGCCCTGGTCACGATGGATAAAGCCAAGCCGTTCACGGGCGGGCACACGCCACGGATCGCCCTCACCGGAAAAACAGCCGGCGGACTTTTCCAGGAAGCGCTGGCCCTCGTCGAGGGGCGGGAATACGTCGGCCGCGTGGTCCTGGCCGGCGAGCGGGCCGCGGCGCCCGTCAAGGTCAGCCTCGCCTGGGGCCCGGAGCCCGGGAATAGGCAGGTTATCGAGATCAAGGACCTCGGCCCCGAATACAAGACCTTCCCCTTCGTCTTCACGGCCGGCGCCTCGACGGAAAACGCCCGGCTCGAGATCGTGTCCGCGGGCCGCGGCTCATTCAAGGTCGGCGCGGTCTCGGTCATGCCGGCGTTGAACGTCGACGGCTTCCGCCCCGAGGTCCTGGGCCTGCTCAAGGAGCTGGATTCCCCCGTCTACCGCTGGCCCGGCGGAAATTTCGCCAGCGGCTACAACTGGCGGGACGGGATTGGCGAGCGCGACAAGCGGCCGCCGCGCAAGAACCCGGCCTGGCAGGGCGTCGAGCACAACGACGTGGGTATCCACGAGTACATGGACCTTATGCGCATCCTGGGCGCCGACCCCTACATCACGGTCAACAGCGGCCTGGGCGACGTGAAGATGGCCGTCGAGGAGCTCCAGTACGCGAACAACGGCCCGGCCGATTCCCCGATGGGCAAGCTCCGGGCCGCGAACGGCCATCCCGAGCCCTGGGGCGTCAAGCTCTGGTCGGTCGGGAACGAAATGTACGGAAGCTGGCAGCTCGGCCACATTACTCTCTACGACTACGTCCGGAAGCACATCCAGTTCGAGGTGGCCATGAAGGCCGTGGACCCGTCGATCAAGATCGTGGCCGTGGGCGCGGTGGGAAGGTGGGATGAGACCATGCTCGCCGAGGCCTCGAACCACATGGATTATCTGAGCGAGCATTTCTATGTCGGCGAGAAGCCGGGGCTGCTGAGCCACGTCGACCAGGTTCCGCGCGAGGTCCGGAGGATCGCCGAGGCCCACCGGAAATACCGGCAGGCCATCCCGACGCTCAAGCTGAAGGAGGTCCCCGTCGCCCTCGACGAGTGGAACTACTGGTACGGGCCCGACCTCTACGGCGAGATCGGGGTCCGCTACTTCCTGAAGGACGCCCTGGGGATCGCGGAGGGGTTTAACGAGTACGCCCGCCAGAGCGATATCTACGTCATGGCCAACTACGCCCAGACCGTGAACGTTATCGGGGCCATCAAGACGACGAGGACCGCCGCCGCGTTCGACACGACCGGACTGGTCCTCAAGCTCTACCGGAGCCATTTCGGGACGGTCCCGGTCGAGGTCGAGGGCGCGGCCGAGCCGCTCGACGTCATGGCTTGCTGGAAGGACGACGCGAAAAAGGTCATGACGGTCTCGATCATCAACCCGACGAGGACGGGACAAACGGTCAAGCTCGACTTCGGGACACTCCGGCTGGCGAGCACGGCGAACCTTTACCTGATCGCGGGCGGCGACCCGCAGCTCTACAACGAACCCGGGAAGCCCCCGGCCGTCGTCATCGAGGAGAAGGACGGCGCGCCGTTCGGGAAGAAGGTGACCGTGCCCCCCGTCAGCATCTCGCTCTACGAGGTTGCGGTCAAGTAGAGGAAAACGGCCATGGGGGACGATTTCCTGCACACGACGCTGGGCCAAATAGGCCTCCCGGTCCATCGTGTCGGCCTGTCCGCCACCTACCGGCCGGGGAAAGATACGGTCCGCCGCGCCATCGACGAGGGTCTCAATTATTTCTTCTGCTTCGGCATCGACACCCAGATGACCAAGGTCCTGAAGGAGGAGATGAAGAACCGGCGGGAGAAGTTTGTCATCGCGACCGGCGCCTATAACCTGCTTTTCGGCCACCCCAACATCGAACGAAGCCTCGAAAAGCGGCTCAAGCAGCTGGGCACCGATTACATCGATGTCTTCATGTTCCAGGGGGTCACGAAGGAGAAACATTTTCCGCCGGAATTGATCGACAGGTTTCAACGCCTCAAGGACGGCGGCAAGGTCCGTTTCATCGGCCTTTCGGCCCATGCCCGGAAATTCGCTGGCCGCCTGGCGGCCGAAGGCCTGGTCGACGTCCTGATGATCCGCTACAACGCCGCCCACCGGGGCGCGGAACAGGACATCTTTCCGTACCTTTCCGCGCACAATCCCGGCGTCACGAGCTTCACGGCGACACGGTGGCGCGAGCTCATCCGGCGGCCGCCGAAGACGAAATGGCCCGAGGAGAAGCCGGTCCCGACCGCCGGCCAGTGCTACCGTTTTGTCCTCTCCAACCCGGCAGTGCACGTGTGCCTGATGTCACCGACGAACATCCGCCAGCTCGAAGAAAACATGAAGGAGATCCGCGAAAAAGGGCCACTCAGCCCCGACGAGATGGAATTCATGAGGCGCTTCGGCGACATCGTCCACCACACCAGGAAAAAAATGTTCGGTCCGGGCTAGGAGAATCGGGCTCCGCGAGCGAGATGCCGGCACACGAACATCCTCTCATCGTCGATGGGCACGCCCATTCCGCAGGCGAGTTCTATAGGGGGGAGGACATCGTCCGGATCATGGACGGGCTCGGGGTGGACCAGGTCGTCCTGTGTCCCGGGCCCCTCAACGAGCCGAAAAAATGGCCGGTGCCCGACCTGGCCAGGATCATCAGGAAGCGAGGCCTGGGGATGGTTGGAAACAGGCTTCTCCGTCTGACGTCCGGCTACGTCAGGCGGCGATTCGACTTCGAGGTCAACAACGCCTACGTGGCCGCGCTCGCCCGTCGGCATCCCGGACGGATCGTCCAGGCCTGCTGGGTGGACCCGGCGAACCCGGGACTGACGGGCTGGCTCGAAGCGCACCGCGCCGAATGGAAGTTCAAGGCCCTCAAGGTCCACCAGTGTTTCCAGCGGTCCAAGGCCGATTCCAAGGGCATGCACGATCTGGCCCGGTTCGCCGCGGCGACGAAGATCCCGGTCTTCGTCCACCTTTTTTCGAGGCGGGACGCCATCGACCTCCTGAAGCTCATCGTCGCTCATCCGGGGACGATCTTCGTCATCGCCCACGTGATGGGGCTCGGGGCTTTCGCTCCGGCGGACGGCGGGGACGTTCTCCGGAATGTTTACTTCGATACGTCTCCCCCCAACCTGTTGCCTCTGGGCCTGGTCGAGAGAGCCCTCGGGATCTTCGGCGCGGGGCGGCTTCTTTTGGGGTCGGATACACCCTACGGCAAAAACAACTTGGCGGCGGCCATCACCCGGGTTCACCGGTTGGACATTTCGGACGAGGAAAAGGCCCTGATCCTGGGCGGGAACGCCCGCCGGATCTATTCTATTTGATGCCGACGACCTGGAAGCCGGCTTTGGCCTTGAGCTTGGTCAGGAGGCCGTCGAAAGCCGTGTTCTGCTTCTGCTGCTTGAGCTGGGCCTCGATCTGGGCCTTGACCTGGTCAAGCGGCTGGGTCTCTTTCTTCCGGTTCTCGATCTTGAGAATGTGGTAGCCGTAGGTCGTCTCGACGATGCCGCTGACCTGGCCGACTGCGACCGAGAAAGCGGCGTCCTCGAACGGCTTGACCATCTTGCCGCGGCCGAAGTCCTCGTACAGCCCCCCGTTGTCCTTGGACCCGGGGTCCTCCGAGTACTGCTTGGCCAGGGCGGCGAAGTCCTCGCCCTTTTTCGCCCGGGCCAGAATGTCCTCCATCTTCTTCCGGATCTCCGCCTTCTCGGCGGCGCTCTTTCCCTGGGTCAGGAGGAGGATGTGGCGGACGGTAGCGGTCTTGTCCTCGGCGTAGGCCTTCTGGATCTCGGCCTCGGGCACCTTGACGCTGTCCGCCATGGCAGCATCCAGGTACTTCCCGATCGTCAGGTCGTCCGTGATGCTTTTCTTGACGTAGTCGAGGCTGACGCCGTTCGTCTTGAGCATCTCCGTGAACTGGGCTTCGCTGCCGGCCCGGGCGTACTGGGCTTCGAGAGCTTTTTTGATCTCCGCGGGGGTCACGGACTTCTTGGCCTCGGTCGCCGCTTCGAGCAGGAGCTTGCGCTCCCCGATCTGAACCGCGGCCCGCTCGATGACGGCCTTCATCCGCTGGGCGTCGAGGCTCTTGAGCCCCTGGGCCTGGCTGCCCATGGACTCGAGGAACATCTGGAGGGCCTCCCCGGCCGTGACATCGAACTTCCTGGACGTGACCACGACCAGGTTTTTCTCGGGGTCGAGGGCCGGCAGGATCGCCGTGAGGTCCTTGGCCAGCTGGTAGGCGGGCGTTCCAGCGGCCAATTTCATCGGGGCCTCCTTCCTGGTCGAGCAGCCGGCGGCCGTGAGCGCCGCGGCGATCAAGAGAACGAGGGCTTTCTTCATGTCTGTCTCCTTAGGAACGAAAGAGCACTACTTAACTACATCCAGGGCTGAAATTCAAAGGGTATTTTCCGGGTCCCGCCCCGCCTCTCACTTTTCGAGGCGGATATTCTCCCGGTAGTCGACCGAGATCTTGGCCCCGCCCGGGCGGGGCCTGAGCAGCTCCACGACGCGGAGAAAGGTCCTGTTGCGCCGCTTCCACATCCGGTTAAGGCGGCGGGCATAGTGGGCAACGCCCAGGCTGAGCCATTCCCCGGCGAGGAGCTTCCGGGCCATCTGCTTCAAGGAATAGAATTTTCTGTGGCAGAAGATCTGGGCCTTCTGGAGGTCCGGGAGGGTGAAGCGGGCGGGCTGGAAAACGGCGTGGTGGGCGTCGTAGAGGGCCCAGTCGCGGAAGCGGAGCCGGCCCTCGGCCTTCATCCGGTTGTAGAACTCCGAGCCGGGCAGGGGGGTCAGGATGAGGAACTGGCTCGTGGACAGCCGGGCCTTCTTGGCGAACCGAACGGTCTTCTTGACGGACTTCCAGTCGTCCTGGTCGAAGCCCAGGACGAACATGCCGTGGATGTGGATCCGGTTGCGGCGCAGGACCCGGGCGGCCTGGACGAGGTCGGCCACGGTCTGTTTTTTCTTCATGGCGTCGAGGCTCTCGGGGTTGACCGATTCGAAGCCGATATAGAGCGTGTGGCAGCCGGCCTTCTTCATCAGCCGGACGAGCTCGAGGTCCCGGGCGACATCGGCTCGGACCTGGGTCGTCCATTGGAACTTGAAACGCTCGCGGATCATGGCCTGGAGGAGCTCCTTGGCCCGGTCCCGGTTGGCCGTGAAGTTGTCGTCGTAGAAGAATACGGTGCCGCCGCGGCGGTCGTAGCGGCGGAGTTCCTTGATGATGTTCTCGGTCGAGCGGAATCTGTACTTTTTCCCGAACATGCCGGTCACGGAACAGAACGAACAGTCGAAGGGGCAGCCGCGCGACGTCTGGACGGGGATCGGCGGGGTGAATTTATGGCGCCCGGGGTCGGCCTTGAGGAGCGAGAAGTCCGTCAAGGGGAGCGCGTCCAGGTTTTTCTCCAACGGCAACATCGGGTGATGAACGACGCGGCCGTCCACCTTCAAGGAGAGGTTGGGGACGGCCGAGAAGTCCTTGTCGCGCTCCCAGGCGTCGATGAAGGCCGTCATGGCGGATTCGCCCTCGCCGCGGATGACGAAGTCGGCGTGCTCCAGGGCCTCCTCGGCCAGGTAGGTGACGTGCGGCCCGCCCATGAGGACGGGGACGCCCATGGCCCGGACCCTGTCGGCGATGGCGTAAGCCCGGGGCGCGGTCGAGGTGATGGTCGAGATCCCGAGGAGGTCGGACGCGGCGACCAGGTCGTAATCGACCCGCCGGAGGTCCTCGACGAAGACCTCGACCTCCCAGCCGCGCTGTTTCATCATCGTCCCCAGGATGAGGGTCCCCAAACGGGGCAGGGGGAACTGGGAAAAGATGTGAAGGTTCGGCGCCTGGGGCTCGATGAAGACGATCCTAGGCATCGCCGCTCCCCTTGGCGGCCTTGGCCGCTTTCTCCCGCTTCCGGTTCTTCTCCTGGAGGGCGCGAATGTCCTTTTTCTTTTTCTTGAGGATGTCCTCCCAACGCTCGATGCCCTCCTCGAGCAGGGCCATCCTGTCGAAGAGCGCCCGGATCGCCTTGAGCAGGACCTCGAGCCGGGCGTCCACCTCGGCCCGCGGAAATGCACCGGGGTCGTCCTGGATGGCCATGAGGGAGCGGAAGTCGTCCGAGACGACCTTGACCTCTTCCAGGGTATAGCCGAAAAGCTGAAGGTCGCGGATGAGCTGGCAGATGAAAACATAGACTCCCGAGTAGAGGCGGAACCCGCCCTCGGTCCTCATGTCGGGTTCGATGATGCCCTTGTCCTCCCAGTGCTTGATCGTCCGCGGGCTCACGCCGGATTGTTCGGCGAGGTTCCCGACCGTGAGGAAGCGGTCCTTCTCATGGACCGTCTTCCGGCCGCCGCCGTCCTGGGGGAGGCCGACCTTCCTGATGATCTTCTGGATTTCTTCGGTCCCGTAGCCGAGCTCGGCCAGCTTCCGGACGTGGGCGACGCGGTCGAGAATGCTGGCCGGGAAGAGGGGCGTCCGGTCGTCGGCATATCCGGCCGGCCGCAGGAGCTTGGCCTTGACCCACTCGGCGATGCAGTCTTCGCCGACACCCGTCCTCCGGGCCAGGTCCTCGGCCGTGAAGATATCCTGATTCATTGTATACCTACGCGTACAAATTAATTAATTATTGATTAAGCATATACGCATAGGAATATTTTGTCAAGGTCGGTTGGGGTCGGACCACAGTAACCTATTGAAATAAATTAAGATAGGGGAAAATACAGGGCATTTTTAGGGCCTAAGTCCGCGTTTTCGACCCTCAAAACGGGGACTTAAGCACCAGACAGGGGCAAGATCAGGATAAGGACGGATGGAATGGGGGATGATCTGATATCGCGAATCGTCGGTCCGGATGAAGGGCCTAATCGGTCTCCGGAGTCTCTTTTTCGGGCGTTTCCGCGCCCGCCTCTGGCTCCTGCTCCTGCCCCTCCACCGGCACCGCGTCGTCGGCCGACGGATTCAAGTGCCTGGCCAGGCGCCTCAATCTTTTTTCCTCTTGCTTCTTCTGGCGCGCCAGCTCCCGGCTCCTCTTTGAACTCTTGTAGGCTCTGTTGCTCTTTACCAATGGCCCTCCTTCTTGATTTTTTCCGCGGCCATCATAGCACATCCGGAGCCGTGAGGACAAGGGACACGGGACGGGACCGGAAGGGGCGGGCCGGGACTGCCGGCACCGGAGGCCGCCCGGGCCGCGGCCCCCGGAAAAAGGGCTTGACACCGATTCTGAATAAGAGTAATATTCAGATAAATCAGATTATAAAGAATAAATGGAGAAAGTCCATGATGCACAAACCGAAAAACGACCCGGACAGCTGCTGCCGGGTGGAAGCCCTCATCAGCGTCGACGAGAGAGGCCAGATGGTCCTCCCCAAGGAGGTCCGTGAGGCCGCCGGCATCCGGGCCGGTGACAAGCTGGCCCTCATCCTGTGGAGGAAGGGCGGGCGCGTCTGCTGCATGTCCCTGGTCAAGGCCGAAGAGCTTACGGGGATGGTGAAGAGCCGGCTCGGGCCCCTGATGAAGGACATCATTTCCTGAAGGAGATATGACATGGCCAGGAAAGACGACGAGATCAAGAAGCAGGTCCGGGAACGGTACGCCCGGGCGGCCAAGCCGGAGGCGTCCTGCTGCGCTCCGTCCCCGTGCGGCTGCAGGCAACCGGGCTTGGGCGAAGAGAAAACAAGCCGGATGGTCGGGTACTCTCCCGAGGAGCTGAAGAGCGTCCCCGAGGACGCCAACCTCGGCTTGGGCTGCGGGAATCCGGCGGCGCTGGCCGGCCTCAACAAGGGCGAGACCGTCCTCGACCTCGGCTCCGGGGCCGGGCTCGACTGCTTCCTCGCCGCCGGAAAGGTCGGCCAGGCCGGCCGGGTCATCGGCGTCGACATGACGCCGGAGATGATCGACCGGGCCCGGGAAAACGCCCGGAAAAACGGCTACGGGAACGTCGAGTTCCGCCTGGGCGAGATCGAAAACCTCCCGCTGGCCGACGGCTCGGCCGACGTCATTATTTCCAACTGCGTCATCAACCTGTCGACGGACAAGGCGCGCGTCTTCCGGGAGGCCTTCCGGGTCCTCAGGCCCGGCGGCCGGATGATGGTCTCCGACCTGGCCTTGAAGAAGCCCCTTCCCCGCGCAATCCGCGAATCCGTCGAGGTCTATGTCGCCTGCATCGCTGGCGCCCTGGTCAGGGAGGATTACCTCGATGCGATCAGAAAAGCCGGGTTCAAGAGCATAGAAGTCGTGAGCGAGAAAGCCTTCCCGGCCGAGCTCGTGCTCGAAGATTCGCTGGCGCCCGAGATCATCAAGAAACTGAACCTCCCTCAGGAAAAACTGATGGAGCACGTCTCGTCGGTCCTCAGCCTGAGCGTTAAAGCCGTCAAGCCTGCGAAATAGCGGAGAGAATTCCCAGACATTTTCTGTGAGTCAATCGGCATTCTTGACAGAACGCGGACAGAGGATTATCATAAATTCTTTGCTGTCAAGGTCGAATTGCATCGTAACAAGTCGGATGGACGATAAGATTAGCACAGGTAACTGAGACCCCCCAGGACATCCCTGAGAATCGCTCGGAGGCACGATCAATGAACCCTCAAATAAAGAACTCCCCAGGCGGCCGTCCGTCGGATGGTCCGATGGACGTCCACGAAGCCGAACCACGAGCGGTCAGACGCCCCCGGTGGCCGTGGGTCCTGGGTTTGGCCGTGGTCGTTCTCGCGGGATCGTTCCTGTGGAAGCGATCGCTGTCTGCCCAGTCCTCCCAGAACCGCGGGGCCGGCCGTGAGGCGGCGGCGCGGGCGGTCCCGGTGACCGGGGCCGTCGCCAAGGTCGCGGACCTCGGTGTCTACCGGGAGGGCCTCGGCACGGTGATGCCCCTCAAGACGGTCACGGTCCGCACCCGGGTGGACGGCCAGCTCATCAACGTGGCCTACCGTGAGGGGCAATTGGTCCGGGAGGGAGACCTGTTGGCGATGATCGACCCGCGTCCCTTCGAAGTCCAGCTTCATCAGGCAGAGGGAGAGATGGCCAAGGACCAGGCGGCTCTGGCCAATGCCAGGGTCGACCTGAAGCGCTACGAAGCTTTGATCAAGGACGACTCCATCCCCCGTCAGCAACTCGACACCCAGGCGGCCGTGGTCAACCAGTACGAGGCGGCCCTGAAGAGTGACCAGGCCCAGGTCGACAGTGCCAATCTCAACCTCACATATTGCCGCATCACGGCGCCCATCTCGGGCAATGTCGGTCTCAGGCTGGTTGATCCCGGGAATATCGTCTACGCTGGCGGTACGGGCGGGCTCGTGGTGATCACCCAGCAGCAGCCCATCACCGCCGTCTTCACCATCGCCGCCCGCTATCTGCCGCAGATCCTGCAGCAGCTCCGGACCGGCAACAAGCTCGCCGTCGAGGCCTGGGACCAGGACCTCAGCCACAAACTGGCCACCGGCTCCGTGCTGGCGGTCGATAACCAGGTCGATCAGAGCACCAATACGATCCGGATCAAGGCCCTCTTCCCCAATGAGAATTATGCGCTCTATCCGAACCAGCTGATCAACGCCAACCTCCTCGTCGACACTCTGCGCGGCGTGGTTATCGTGCCGACCGCCGCGCTCCAGCGCAGCCCCCAGTCCACCTACGTCTTTGTCGTCAAACCGGACCAAAGCGTCGAGATCCGAAACGTCGACGTGCAGCTCACGCAGGGTGACAACACCGTGATTCGGCAGGGGCTCTCGGCCGGGGAAACGGTCGTCATCGACGGCGTCGACAAGCTCCAGGCGGGGACCCGGGTCGCGATGGCCGGCGCCAATAGCGGCGTCGCACCCAGGAAACGCTCTTCATGAACCCTTCCCGGCCCTTCATCAGGCGGCCGATCGCGACATCCCTCCTCATGGTGGGGCTGCTGATCGCCGGCGCGATCGGGTTTCGGCAACTACCGGTTTCGGCCCTGCCCCAGGTGGACTATCCCACGATCCAGGTCGTGACCTTCTACCCGGGCGCGAGCCCCGACGTCATGGCGTCGGCCGTGACGGCGCCGCTCGAGCGCCAGTTCGGGCAGATGCCGGGCCTGAACCAGATGATGTCGACGAGCTCCTCCGGCAGCTCTCTCATCACCCTCCAGTTCGTCCTCGAACTGAATATCGACGTCGCGGAGCAGGAGGTTCAGGCCTCGATCAACGCCGCGGGGACGTACCTGCCGCGCGACCTGCCGAACCCGCCGATCTACAGCAAGATCAACCCTGCCGACGCGCCGATCCTGACCTTGGCGCTAACGTCGGACACGATCCCACTCTCCAAGGTCGAGGATTACGCCGACACGCGATTCGCCCAGAAGATCTCGCAGCTGCCCGGCGTCGGCCTGGTCAGCATCAGCGGCGGCCAGAAGCCGGCCGTCCGCGTCCAGGTCAATCCCATCGCCCTCTCGTCGCTCGGGCTCACCATGGAGGATATCCGGACCGCCATCGTCCAGGCCAATGTCAACCAGGCCAAGGGCTCGTTCGACGGCCGCCAGCAGGCCTATTCGATCTGGGCGAACGACCAGATCCTCACGAGCGCGGACTACCGCCCGCTGGTCATCGCCTACCGCAACGGCGCGCAGGTCCGCCTGTCGGACATCGCCAGGGTCGTCGACGCCGCCGAGAACATGAAGCAGGCCGCCTGGGCGAACGAGAAGCCTGCGGTCATCGTCAACGTCCAGCGCCAGCCAGGGGCCAATATCATCTCCGTCGCCGACCGCGTCAAACGGTTGCTGCCGCAGCTCCGGGCCTCGCTGCCCTCGTCGGTGAAGGTCTCGGTCCTGACGGACCGCACGACGACGATCCGGGCCTCGGTTCGGGATGTCGAGTTCACGCTCATGCTGACGATCGCGCTCGTCGTCATGGTCATCTTCCTTTTCCTACGCACGGCCGCCGGCACGGTCATCCCGAGCGTCGCCGTACCGCTCTCGCTCGTCGGCACGTTCGGGGTCATCTATCTCTTTGGCTTCAGCCTGAACAACCTGACCCTGATGGCCCTGACGATCGCCACCGGGTTCGTCGTCGACGATGCCATTGTCATGATCGAGAACATCTCGCGCTACATCGAGGAGGGCGTCCCGCCCCTCAAGGCCGCCCTCCAGGGCTCCGAGCAGGTCGGCTTCACGATCATGGCCTTGACGGTCTCGCTGATCGCCGTCCTCATCCCCCTCCTCTTCATGGGGGACGTCGTCGGCCGGCTCTTCCGAGAATTCGCCGTTACCCTGTCGGTGACGATCCTCATCTCCGCGGCCGTTTCCCTGACCCTGACGCCGATGATGTGCAGCAAGCTCCTGCGCCTCAAGCCGGAATCGGAGCGGAGCCGCTTCTATCTGACGTCGCAGCGGGCCTTTGACAGCGTGATCAGGTTCTACGACCGGACGCTGGCGTGGGTCCTCCGCCACCGCAGGGAGACGCTCGTCGTGGCGGTGGGGACGCTCGTGCTGACCATCGTACTTTATTTCGTGATCCCCAAAGGGTTCTTCCCCGTGCAGGATACAGGTGTCATCCTGGGCATCTCCGAGGCGCCGCAGACGGTCTCCTTCGTGGCCATGGCCGAGCGGCAGCAGGCGCTGGCTCGGGAGATCCTCAAGGACCCCGCCGTGGAGAGCCTCTCCTCGTTCATCGGCATCGACGGCATTAATACGACGGTCAACAGCGGGCGCATCCAGATCAATCTCGTGCCTCTTGAAAAGCGCAAGGCGAGCTCGAGCGAGATCATTCGCCGCCTGCAGCCGCGCCTGGCCCAGCTCGCGGGCATCACCCTCTTCATGCAGCCGATCCAGGAACTGACCGTGGAGGATCGCGTCAGCCGGACGCAGTACCAGTACAGCCTCGAGGACCCCGACCCCCGGGAACTCGCCTTGTGGGCGCCCCGCTTCGTGGCCCTGCTGCGGACGCGCCCGGAACTCCGAGACGTCGCCAGCGACCAGCAGACCGAAGGTCTCGAAGCCCGTTTGACGCTCGACCGCACGACCGCCTCCCGGCTCGGCATCACCCCCCAGATGCTCGACGACGCCCTCTACGATTCCTTCGGCCAGCGGCAGGTCTCCACGATGTTCACGGAGCTCAATCAGTACCGCGTCGTCCTCGAGACCCAGCCGGACTTCCAGACGCAGCCGGAGGACGTCGAGCACGTCCGGTTGAGGTCCGGCGGCGGAGGGTCCGTGCCGCTGAGCTCCTTCACCGACATCGAGGTGTCCAACGTCCCGCTGGCCGTGAACCACCAGGGACAGTTCCCGGCCGTCACCATCTCCTTCAACCTCGCCCCCAACGCCTCGCTGGGGGCGGCCGTCCGGGCGGTCGGCCAGACCGCCCAGGAGGTCGGCCTCCCGGCGAGCATCCAGAGGAGCTTCCAGGGCACAGCTCAGGCCTTCCGGGCCTCCCTGGCGAACACGCCGTTCCTCCTGCTCGCCGCCATCATCACCGTCTATATCCTCCTCGGCGTGCTCTACGAGAGCTACATCCATCCGGTGACGATCCTCTCCACTCTGCCCTCGGCGGGCATCGGAGCGCTGCTCTCCCTGATGATCTTCGGCAAGGATTTCTCCGTCATCGCCCTCATCGGGATCATCCTGCTCATCGGCATCGTCGAGAAGAACGCGATCATGATGATCGACTTCGCCCTCGACGCCCAGCGCAACGAGCACAAGCCCGCGGGCGAGGCCATCCACCAGGCCGCCCTGCTGCGGTTCCGGCCGATCCTGATGACGACCATGGCGGCACTCCTCGCCGGGGTTCCCCTGGCCGTGGGTTCCGGGATCGGGTCGGAGCTTCGCCGTCCCCTCGGCATCGCCATCGTCGGCGGCCTGATCTTCAGCCAGATGCTGACCCTTTACACGACCCCGGTGATCTACCTCGGCTTTGACCGCCTGTCCCAGCATGTGACACGGGCAGCGAAGCGCCGGCCCGCCGGGTCGGAGTCGGGCCGCCCGGGGAAGGAAGGCAAGTGAACCTCTCCGCGCCGTTCATCCGCCGCCCGGTGGCGACGACCTTGATGGTCGTCGCGATCGCTCTGGCGGGCGCGGTCGGATTCAGGTTCCTGCCGGTTTCGCCGCTGCCCCAGGTCGAATTCCCGACGATCAGCGTCTACGCGGGCCTTCCGGGGGCCAGCCCCGAAACGATGGCCTCCTCCGTCGCGACCCCGCTCGAACGCCAGTTCGGCCGCATCGCCGGGGTCACCGAAATGACCTCGTCGTGCGGCCTGGGTTCGGCCAACGTCACGCTCCAGTTCGACCTCAACCGTAACATCGACGCCGCCGCCCGGGACGTGCAGGCTGCCATCAACGCCGCCCGCGGCCAGTTGCCGAAGAACCTCCCGAGCAACCCCGGCTACCGCAAGGTCAATCCGTCCGATGCCCCGATCATGCTGCTGGCTCTCTCCTCCGAGGTCGTTGAGCGGGCGCGCATGTATGATCTCGCCTCGTCCATCCTCCAGCAGAAGCTGGCCCAGGTCCCCGGCGTTGGCCAGGTCACGGTCGGCGGCGGCGCGTTGCCCGCCGTCCGCGTCGACATCAACCCGGTGGCCCTGAACAGCACCGGGCTGGGCCTCGAGGACATCCGCGCCGCGCTCGAGTCCGCGAACGCCAACCGGCCCAAGGGCGAGGTCGCCGGCATGACCCGCGTTTGGTCCCTGTCGGCGACGGACCAGCTTATGAAAGCGGCCGAGTACCGTCCGCTCGTCGTCAGCTATCGCAACGGCGCCGCGGTCCGTCTGGCCGATATCGCCAACGTCACGGACTCGGTCGAGGACATCCGTGCGGCCGGCCTCTCGAACGGCAAGCCGGCGATCATCGTCATCATTTCCCGCCAGCCGGGCGCCAACATCATCGCGACCGTGGACGGCATCCGGGCCGTCCTGCCCCAGCTCCGGGCCGCGATCCCGCCGACCATCGACCTGTCGGTGCTCGTCGACGCCACGCGGACGATCCGGGCGTCGGTCCGCGACGTCGAGATCACGCTCCTCATCGCCCTCGGCCTGGTCATCCTGGTCGTCTTCCTTTTCCTCCGGAGCGTGCGCTCGACGTTCATCCCGAGCGTGGCCGTGCCCATCTCCCTGATCGGGACCTTCGGCGTGATGTATATCCTGAAGTTCAGTATCGACAACCTGTCGCTCATGGCCATGACAATCGCCACGGGATTCGTCGTCGACGACGCCATCGTCGTGATCGAGAACATCACCCGGCACATCGAGGCCGGACTGTCGCCCCTGGAGGCGGCCTTCAAGGGCGCCGAGGAGATCGGATTTACGGTCCTCTCGATCAGCCTGTCCCTCGTGGCCGTCTTCATCCCCATCCTTCTCATGGGCGGCATCGTCGGCCGCCTGTTCCGGGAGTTCGCCGTCACCCTGTCAGTCGCCATCCTCGTTTCCCTCGTGGTCTCGCTCACGGCGACCCCGATGATGTGCGCCAAACTCCTCAAGCCGTACCGCAAGGACGGCGGTGGGCGCCTGTTTCGGGCGAGCGAGCGCTGGTTCGCAGCGATCCTCCGCGGCTACGAGCGGGCCCTCGGCTGGGTCCTGCGACATCAGCGCCTGACGATCGCCGTGACGCTGGCGACCATGGCCGCCACCGTCTTCCTCTACGTCAAGATCCCGAAGGGGTTCTTCCCCCAGCAGGACACGAGCCGCCTGACCGGGTCGATCATCGCCGATCAGGACACGTCGTTCCAGGCCCAGAGGCGGCGGATCACCGACTTCGTCGATACGGTAAGCCATGATCCCGCGGTCGATAACGTGGCCGGGTTCATCGGCGGCGGCACCCTCAACTCGGGCCGGCTGTTCATCAGCCTGAAGCCTAAGGAAGACCGGGACGTGACGGCCGACCAGGTCATCGCGCGCCTACGGGCCAAGTCCGGCCACGTCCCCGGGGCGACCCTCTATATGCAGTCGAACCAGGACCTGCGCGTCGGCGGCCGCTTCGGCGCGGCCCAGTATCAATACACCCTTCAGGGCGACGACCCGAACGTGCTGTTCGAGTGGGCGCCGCGTGTTTACGACGAGCTACGCCGCCTGAAGGAGCTCACGGACGTCAACAGCGACCAGCAGAACCGCGGGCTCCAAGCCAACCTGGCCATCGACCGGACCACGGCGTCGCGCCTCGGCATCACGCCGCAGACAATGGACGACTATCTCTACGACGCCTTCGGCCAGCGGCAGGTGTCGACCATGTACACGGCGCTCAACCAGTACCACGTGATCATGGATCTCGACCCGAAGTACTGGCAGAACCCCGAGGGCCTCAAGCTCGTCTACATCCCGACTACCAAATCAGGCCTGGTGCCGCTCGCCGCCTTCACCCAGTTCGAACCGAGGACGGCTCCCCTGACGGTCAATCACCAGGGGCAATTCCCCTCGGTCACGATCTCCTTCAACCTTGCCGCCGACGTCGCGCTCGGAACGGCCATGGACGCCGTCAAGCGGACGGAGGCGGAGATCCGCCTGCCGGCCGGCATCCGCGGCAGTTTCCAGGGGACGGCCCAGGCGTTCCAGTCGTCCCTGGCCAACGAGAATATCCTGATCCTGGCGGCGGTCCTAGCGGTCTACATCGTCCTTGGCGTCCTCTACGAAAGCCTCATCCACCCGGTGACGATCCTCTCGACGCTGCCCTCGGCCGGGGTCGGCGCGCTCCTGGCGTTGCTCCTGTTCCGGACAGAGCTTTCGGTCATCGCCCTGATCGGCATCATCCTGCTCATCGGCATCGTCAAGAAGAACGCGATCCTGATGATCGATTTTGCCATCGACGCCGAACGCACCGAAGGGAAAAAGCCGGAAGAGGCGATTTTCCAGGCGTGCCTGCTGCGGTTCCGCCCGATCACCATGACGACGATGGCCGCCCTCCTGAGCGGGTTGCCGCTCGCGATCGGCGGCGGCACTGGGTCGGAGCTGCGTCGGCCCCTGGGGATCGCGATCGTGGGCGGGCTCATCTTCAGCCAGATGTTGACGCTCTTCACGACGCCGGTCGTTTATCTCTATCTCGACCGCTTCCGGCTCCGGCTGGCGGCGGCCCGGCGGAGGCTTGTCCGCCGCTTCGCTTCTCACAGGGAGGGAGCATGAGGTTGAGACACGCTCTAATGGTCATGCCGATCCTATTCGTCGAGGCCTGCCTGGTCGGCCCCACGTACCGGAAACCCTCGGCGCCCGTTCTTCCGCAGGGATATAAGGAAATGCCCAAGGAGGGGACGACGGCCGCCGTGACATGGAAGGCCGCGCAGCCGGGCGACGCGGCCAGGCGCGCCAAATGGTGGGAGATCTTCCATGACCAGGCGCTCAACGAGCTTGAGGAACAAGTGAACGTTTCGAACCAGACGATAGCCCTGGCCGAGGCCCAGTATCGCGGCGCCCGGGCCCTTGTCGGCGGCGTCCGCTCATCGCTCTTTCCCGCAGTCGGCGTGGGCGCCTCGGTCACGCGGTCGAGCGGATTGACCACGACGTCGGCCGGCGCCGGCCAAGCGCCTGCGGCCGTCACGGCCTACGAGGTCCCTGTCGACCTCGGTTGGGAGCTGGACCTTTTCGGCCGGATCCGGCGCAGTGTCCAAGCCGCGATCGCCGGCGTTCAGGCCAGCGCGGCCGACCTCGAGAGCGTTCGGCTGGCCATGCAGGCGGAGGCGGCGGCGGACTACTTCCTCCTCCATGGCGTGGACGCGGAGATCCAGCTCCTGCAGAAGACGGTCGCCGGCTACCAGACCGAGTACGGACTCACGGAGAACCGCTACCGGCAGGGCGTCGCCTCGGGCATCGATGTCGCCCAGGCGAAGACGCAGCTCGAGTCGACGCGGGCCCAGGCGACCGACCTCGAGATTACGCGGGCCCAGCTCGAACACGCCCTCGCGGTGCTCGCCGGCAAGGCGCCCCAGGAATTCTCCGCCGCTGCCGCGCCGCTCGGGGCGGCGCCGCCGGAGATTCCCGTCGGGCTTCCGTCCGAACTTCTCGAACGTCGGCCCGACATCGCCGCCGCCGAGAGACGCGTCGCCGCGGCCAACGCCCAGATCGGCATCGCCGTGGCGGGATACTTCCCGACGTTGAATCTCACGGGTCTGGCTGGCTACTACGGATCGCCGCTCGCCAGCCTGTTCTCGCTGCCGAACCGCATCTGGTCGTTGGGGGCGTCCCTGGCCGAGACGATATTCGACGCTGGAAAACGCCGCTCGACATATCGTCAGGCCTGGGCGGCCTACGACGCCACCGTCGCTGAATATCGAGAGACGGTGCTGACGGCGTTGCAACAAGTAGAGGACAACCTGGCCGCGCTCCGAATGCTCGCGCAGGAAGCGCAGTACCAAGCCGTGGCCGTCGCGGCAGCCGAGCGGACGCTCAGCCTGGCCAAGAACCGCTATATGAACGGCGTCACATCATACCTCGAGGTCGTGTCGGCGCAGAACACGGCCCTCGCCAACGAACGGCTGGCGGTCGAACTGCTGACCCGGCAATCAACGGCCAGCGTCAACCTCATCAAGGCGCTGGGCGGCGGGTGGCGGAGTTCGGACCCCGCGGGGCTCGCGCCGCCGCCGTCGGCAGCGCCCACGCCGGCCAAACCACCCCGGCCAAAAAAATAGGCCAAGACCGGCTCGAGATCGTGTCCGCGGCTTAAGCGGATGGCTCCCGTCTCGAGGTCGCTATCTTCAGCGCGAGTGAATAAATACAGATGGCCATCAGCGCCGCCCTCAGGCCCTTCTCCTAAGTTCTCAGGCTTTCTTGTCCGATGCGCCGGGCTTGGTGATGGGCAGGCCCTTCTTGCAGAAGGGGCAGACATCCGGCTCGAAGGCCTCGACCTTGAGGGCCAGCAGGCTGCCGACGGCCTTCCCCTCGACCGGGATCGCCCCGCCGCTGCGGTCGACGAGGACGTAGATCCCTCCGATTGAGACCTGGTGTTCCTTCAGGCAGGTGACGACTTCCTGGATCGATCCGCCCGTGGTCAGGATGTCCTCGACGATGACGGCCCGGGAGCCGTCGAGCCCGGAGAAGCCCGAGCGGATGGTCATTTTCTCGTCGGCCCGCTGGGTGAAGGCGAACTTCTTGCCGAGCTTGAGGGCCGCCAGGAAGCCGATCGCGATCGCTCCGTAGGCCGGCGAGACGACGTAGTCGAAATCGGGGACCTCGGCCTCGATCTTCTCGACCAGGAGGTCGACGATCTTTTCGAGCGCCGCCGGCTTTTCGATGAGCCGGATCTTCTCGAAGTACCACTCGGAGTGCTTGCCCGAGGTCAGTTTGAAATGACCCTGGAGCAGGGCGTCGCATTCCTTAAAGAGGCTGAGGACCAGTTGATCGTGCGGGTTTTCGGCCATCGTTTCGCTCCTCTGCGCGGATCTCGGATCTGGGAGGGCCGATTATAGCTGGATCGGCGGCCGTGGACAAGGAGTATCCGGCAAGCTGTTCAAGGTCGCGGTCTAAGGCCCGATCCTTCAAAGAAGACGGTTCACCAGAACAGAAAGCGGCAGGCGACGACGACGAGAAAAAGCCCGTAGAGGAGTTTGACCGTCGCCGAGCGAAGGCGGATCGTGATCAGGGCGCCGAAGACGGTGCCGACGAAAAGTCCGAGTGCGATCCAGGCCGCCGCGCCGAGGTCGAGCGTCCCGCTGTGATAATAAACGAGGATGCCCGGCAGGCCGAAGGGCAGGAGGATGGCCCCGAGCGAAGTGGCGATGGCCCGCTTGGCAGGGTAGCCCAGGGCGAGGATGAGCAGGGGGACGATGATGTTGCCGCCCCCGATCCCGAACATCCCCGCCATCAGGCCGGCCAGCAGTCCGATCGAGACGAGCGCGGGAACGGGCGGCCGCGGGTTCGTTTCCGGCTCGGTCCTGGCCGGGACGATCCGGCCGCGCAGGCGACGGACGCGGCGGACCGGGTCGATGAAGTTCCAGCCGACATAGAGGCAGAAGACCGCGAAGACCTTCCGCATGATCTCGACGGGCAGGGTGTTGGCGAGCCACGCGCCCGCGGCGACCGACGTCATGAGTCCCAGGGCGATGAAGAGGGACGCCCGGAGGTCGATGATCTTGGCCCGGTAATAGGCGATGACCCCGAGAATGCCGACGGGGAGAAGGATCGCGGCCAGCGATGTCCCCGTCGCCTTGACGAGGGGAAACCCGGCGAGGAGGATGAGGGCCGGGACGATGATGATGCCGCCGCCGATGCCGAACAGCCCGGCGAACACTCCGGCGGCGGCGCCGACCAGGATCAGCCACGGTCCTGTCATGACCTCGCAGTCCCGGCGGACGCCCTGACGATCTCTTTCATTTGGCCCCTGAATTATATAGGAATCGACCCCGGGCCTCAATCCATCGTTCCATCGTCGTTTTTGGCCCCCGAAAACGGGAAGTTGAGGAGACAGCCGGTGAATCGCGCCGGGCCGCCGGGTGGTTCATTTATTGTATAATAAATTGTCTGGCCTTATGACCGGAGGAAATTCATGCCGCTCTCGAAGAGACTGACCGGGTTCGCCCCCCTCGCCCTCGCCATCGTTGTCTTCGTCCTCCCGGCGCTCTCGCCGGCGATCGCCCCCGCCCGTGATCTCCGGGTTCCATCCAGGACCCTCCAGAAGGACTATCCGGTCCGGCCGGTAGCCTTCACGGACGTCAAGATCACCGACGCCTTCTGGGCGCCGCGCCTCGAGACGAACCGCACCGTTTCGGTCCCCTCGGCCTTGAAGATGAACGAGGAGACGGGCCGTGTCGACAACTTCCGCAAGGCCGCCCGCCTGATGACCGGCTCCTATAGGGGCAAGCGCTTCAACGATTCCGACATCTACAAGGCCATGGAGGGCGCCGCCTATACGCTGATTCTCCATCCCGACCCGGCCCTCCGGAAGCAGCTGAACGATCTTGTCGCGATCATCGGCAAGGCCCAGGAGCCGGACGGCTACCTGTACACGGCGAGGACCATCGATCCCAAGAACCCGGCTCCCGGCGCCGGCCCGGAGCGCTGGTCGAACCTCCGCGTCAGCCACGAGCTCTACAACGTGGGCCACATGTACGAGGCCGCCGTCGCCCATTATCTGGCGACCAGCGAGCGCTCCTTCTTGGACGTTGCCCTGAAGAATGCCGACCTCCTTGTCCGGACCTTCGGCTTCGGCCCCGGGCAGCGCCGCGGCTTTCCCGGCCACCAGGAGGTCGAGATCGGCTTGGCCAAGCTCTTCCGGGCCACGGGACGACGGGCCTATCTCGACCTGGCCAAGTTCTTCCTCGACGAGCGCGGACATTACTTCGGCGGTGAGAAGCACGCCCCGAACGACCCGTTCGCCGTCTACGACTCGGACGAGTACATGCAGAACCACAAGCCCGTCCTCGAGCAGGACGAGGCGGTCGGTCACGCCGTCCGGGCCATGTACATGTATGCGGGCATGGCGGATGTGGCCGCCCTCGGCGGCTATCCGGAGTACGCGACGGCCATCGACCGGCTCTGGGAGAGCGTCGTCGGCAAGAAAATGTACCTGACCGGCGGGGTGGGCTCGCGCGGAATCGTGGAGGGCTTCGGTGAAAACTACGAGCTGCCGAACAACGCCTATGCCGAGACCTGCGCGGCCATCGGGAACGCCCTCTGGAACGAGAGGCTCTTCCTCCTCCACGGCGAACCGAAATATATCGACGTCATGGAACGGGTCATGTACAACGGCCTGTTGTCCGGCGTGTCGCTCTCCGGGGACCGCTTCTTCTACCAGAACCCGCTCGAATCCGCCGGAGGCTATGCCCGCAGCCCCTGGTTCGAGGTGGCCTGCTGCCCGCCGAATATCACCCGGTTCCTGCCGTCCATCCCAGGCTATGTCTATGCAATGAAAGAGGCTACGGTCTTCGTGAACCTTTATATCGCGAGCGGGAGCCGGATCGACATCAACGGGAAAAAAGTCGTGCTGATCCAGGACACCCGCTATCCCTGGGATGGCACGGTCAAGATCACGGTCAACCCGGAGGGCGGGATCGCCGAGTTCGAGGTCGCGGTCCGCATCCCCGGTTGGGCCCGGAACGAGGCCGTGCCGGGAGGGCCCTTCCGCTTCGTGGACAGGAATGACGAGAAGCCGGAGCTCAAGGTCAATGGAAAATCGGTCGGGATCGACCCCTCGGCCGGTTACGCCAGGGTCCGGCGCACCTGGAAGGTCGGCGACGTCATCGAGCTCTCCCTGCCCATGCCCGTCCGGCGGGTGGTGGCGAACGACCTCGTCGCGGCCGACGCCGGGATGGTGGCTCTCGAGCGCGGCCCGATCGTCTTTTGCGCGGAAGGGATCGACAACGGCGGCGATGCCCTCGACATGGTCATCCCGGACTCCGCCAGGCTCCGGACGCTCTTCCGGCCGGACCTTCTCGGCGGCGTCCAGGTCATCACGGGTCCGGCGACCGTCTATGTCAAGGTCAAGGACGGGAAGACCGAAATGAAAAGGCTCGAATTCCAGGCCGTCCCGTATTATGCCTGGGCCAACCGCGGCGACGGCGAAATGTCCGTCTGGCTGCCACGGACCAAGGAAGCCATCAAGCCCCGAGAGGGTCGCGGCAAAGTGGACCCCGTGCTTTGAGGCGACCATGGAACGAGATGCCGGGGAAATCCCCGGGTCCGGAGCGTGTGAAAACTCAGGGCCGCGGGTGCCGGCGGGAAGATAAGGACTGGATATCCCGTGAATAAGAAGCTCCGGCGCATCATTCTTCTCCCGTTGATCTTCTTCGCGGTCGCGGTGGTCGCTTTTCTCTTGCTCCCGAAGCGGCCGGCTTACGAAGTCACGCTTTTCCTCACCTCGGACACGCACTACGGGTTGAGCCCGACGGTCGCGGCCGTAAACGAAAAGACCATTGATGCCATGAACGCCCTACCCGGAGCGGCTTATCCGAAGGAGATCGGCGGCGTCGTCGGGATTCCCCGCGGCGTCGCCGTCCTGGGCGACCTGACGGATGACGCGGCGACGCTCGGACAGCAATTTTCCTGGCGGCAGTTTACGGCGGACTTCGGCGTCAACGGCGAGGGCCGGCTCCGGTTCCCGGCCTATGAGCTCCCCGGCAATCACGACGGCGGCGAGAACCAGTTCGTCCGGCAAGGCATCCGGGAACGCAACAGGATCCGCCCGGGCCTGAGAAATGTTTCAGCCAACGGGATTAATTATTCGTGGGACTGGGCCGCGGTCCACTTCGTGAGCCTCGGGCTTTTCGCCGGCTCAGACGGGGACGTTGTCGTCAACCCGTGGGGACGGCATTTTGACGGCCCATGGCGGCTGCCCGGGCACAGCCTGGAGTTTCTCGAGGAAGATCTGGCCGGGAATGTCGGCCGGAGCGGCCGGCCCGTCGTCCTTCTGCAGCACTACGGCTGGGACGTATGGGGCTTGGGCTGGTGGTCCGACCGCGAGCGCCAAGCCCTTTCCGCCGCCATCAAGGGCTATAACGTCATCGCCTTCTTCTGGGGGCACACCCACGTCGTGCAGCGGCTTGACGTCGACGGAATCCCGACCTTCTGCGTCGGCTCCTCCCAGGCCGACCCGCTGCCGGGATCTTTCCTGGTCGTCCGGATCCGGCCGAAAGAAATGATCGTGGCCGAAAGGAAGCCGGACAGCTGGGGCTACGCGGCCCGCATCCCCCTGAAGAAACCTATTGGGGTCGGGCCTCAGGAAGATGCTGATAAAGAATGAAATGAACTTAAAAGATAGGTCGTTTTGGGACCTAACTCCGTCTTTTTGGCCTCGAAAAGAGCGCTTTAAGATCGCCCTGCGATTATAATGCGAAATCCTTAAGTCCTCGCTTTTCCCCCTGCACATTCAACTTCGAAGTGCAACGACTCGGGTGAAGACTTCGAGGGGTGTTTTATACTTCAAGCACTTCCTCGGTCGGTTGTTGATCCGGGATTCGACCGCCATGATCTCTTCCTCGGTG
>Ga0187886_1000059_pt1 | contig 158969 bp, 160 predicted proteins | sample June2016WEW_20_1_FD_133001 | JGI IMG/M metagenome (GOLD analysis project Ga0187886, IMG submission 133001) | Peatland microbial communities from SPRUCE experiment site at the Marcell Experimental Forest, Minnesota, USA - June2016WEW_20_150 | ecosystem: Environmental > Terrestrial > Soil >...
ACAATTCATTTGGCCGATCAATGAAGTCATGTCGAAAACCATCCAGATCAATAAGGGTTCCAAGTATTCTCTGACCCGAAAGCAGATGCATTCCTTGTTGAACACCTGCTGGCGCCGTAGTTTGAACCGTCGGTAGACGTCAATTTTCATGTGTGTGGGTATGGTGGTGCGGGCAGGGTGATTTGAACTCTAGTTTTCGTGTGCGTGTGCCCATCATGCAGCGCCCACAGCAAAGCAAAAATGGCCGCAGGTACTATTCTACGATCGTCTGAGATTTGTGACCCAGGCCGAGTCGTGGGAACCATGTTTGAGTGCTGGTTCTCGGCGGCCGCACCACTTCTTTTCGACTGAAACGCTCTCTCGTTTCCCAAAAGAATTAAACTGACTCATCTTTCAGCTATTGTTGGCTCTAGATGACCAGTCAACTCTCGCTTCAGCAGCATGCCCCCGCCGCAAGTCTTCATTTCAGATTGAATGGGAAGCCCGTCTCAATTCGAGCGCCCCGGGCGAAAACCCTTCTTCGCCTGCTGCGCGAGGATTTCGACCTGACGGGGGCAAAGCCTGGTTGTGAAGCCGGCGAATGCGGAGCATGCACTGTTCTTCTAGACGGTAAAGCAGTCACCTCATGCATGGTGCTCGCCGCTCAGGCGGATGGACGCGAAGTGACGACCGTTGAAGGACTTTCGAGCGGACGAAGGGTTGATCCAATAATTCAAGAGTTGGTGGCCCAGGGGGCGGTGCAATGCGGATATTGCATTCCGGGTTTCGTGGTCGCGGCCAGAGGATTGCTCAACGAGAATCCTCACCCCACACTTAACATGATCCGTCTCGCTCTTTCCGGAAATGTTTGCAGATGCGGCGGTTACTCAAAAATCGCAGATGCCGTCGCCAAGGTCGCTCGCAAAGCTAGGTAACGGGAGGACTTCATATTCTCTACTCTCACGTGGAAGTCATCTCTCCCGAATCGGTCGTGGATGCCCTTGAAGCGTTAGATCGTTACGGCGAAGACATTCGGATAGTTGCGGGTTCGACGGATATTTCCGTCATGTTGAAGGATGCGCACGTACCGGAAAGCAGATTTCTCGACCTTTCACACGTTGACAACCTCCGGTACATCAAAGTCGGAAAAGATGGAATGATCCATATCGGTGCCTTAGCAACCTACGGAGACTGCGTCAGAAACCGCGTCCTGCGGAAGTGGGCTCGAATATTGCTTGACTCGGTCGAGACGATCGGGTCACCGCAGATCCGGAATCTTGCGACGGTGGCTGGGAATTTGGGGAATGCCTCGCCAGCAGGCGACGCTATCCCTCCCCTATTCGTCTTAGACGCGAAAGTAGTGCTCGAGAGCAAGTCTGAAAAACGTGAAATCTCCATTGAACAGTTCTTCTCGGGATACCGCAAAACCGTTCGTAAACCAAACGAGCTTATCGGCGAGATCAGCTTTCATCCGGTAACGCAAGGGGAACTCACATTCTTCAGGAAACTGGGACTTCGTCACGCGAACGCGATAGCGGTCGCGAGTGTGGCCTTTTGGGGGAAAAGAGACGGCGACACATTTAGTCAGGCAAGGATTGCGTTGGGTGCCGTGGCTCCAACGGTAATTCGAGCTAGGCGGGCCGAAAAGATGCTGGTGGGAGCAACGCTGACGCCCGAGAAAATGAGAGAAGTTGCCAAAACCTGCGCGGAAGAATCCTCTCCGATATCCGACATTAGAGGGACTGCCGCCTACCGACGGCAAGCAGTCGAAGCGTTAACATACATAGGTCTCATGGACACAACTCGCGCATCGTCAGACTGAACAAGCCTCTCATTACAATGCGAAGAGACTCTGTAGGCAGACTTAGCCGAGTAAGGACGAAATGAAGCAAATCATAGTGGCCTTAACAGGAGCCAGCGGAGCAATCTACGGAGTACGTCTGCTCAAGGCGCTCAAAGAAGCAAAAGTGGCCGTGCACCTCACAATCTCACCCGCCGCAGAAATCAACCTCAAACTTGAAACAGGAATGACAGCAGACGAACTCTCAAAACTCGCGAAGCACGTCTACCCGGCAACCGATTTGGCAGCCCCCATCTCAAGCGGCTCCTTCCCCATTGATGGAATGGTAATCGTCCCCTGCAGCACGAAGACATTGGCAGCGATCGCGAATGGCTATTCCGACAATCTGATTACCCGTGCAGCAGACGTAACGCTGAAGGAACGACGAACACTAGTCCTAGTCCCCAGAGAAACCCCGCTGAATCAAATTCACCTCAAGAACATGCTAACACTGGCCAGGGCGGGCGCGATAATATTGCCAGCCAGCCCAGGCTTCTACCACGCCCCCAAGAAAATAGACGAACTGGTCGACCATATCGTAGGCAAAATAATGGACGCCCTCCATATCGAACATAGTCTCTACAAACGTTGGAGCGGGTTACCTTAGAGATTTGACTTTGTCAAAAACATCTAAGTCTCAAAGGCTGATCGTAGACGCCCACGAAGACATTTCGTTTAATTCGGTCGTACTGGGGCGTGATTTTCTCAGCTCAGCTTATGATAAACGGGCCCGCGAGAGGCCGCCTAACCCACAAGTGGGAACGGCAACCCTCGGCCTTCCCGAGCTGTTGCAAGCGAACGTCAGATTAGTTTTCGCATCAATCTGGCCCGTACCCTGCGATTATCCAGACCTGAAAGTCACCCCATGCTACACGACAACGGAAGAGGCGTATGCCCAAGCAAAGAAGCAATTGGCATACTATCTCTCGCTTTCTAAAGACCCACGTATCCAACTGATAACCGCTCACGAAGACATTGACGGCGTGATCAATTCAGGCGTCGGAAGGTTAGGATTGGTGTTATCCATTGAGGGAGGCGATTCAATCCCCACACCCCAGCACGTTCACGAATGGTGGGCCAGCGGAGTACGCATTATCGGCCCAGCTCACCGGAGAACGCAGTACGCTGGCGGCACGGGTCAACCAGGTCCGCTCACTCAAGCAGGCCGACAACTGCTTTCGGAAATGGCTCGCATGTCAATGATTCTTGACGTATCACATATGGCTGAAGAGAGTTTCTTTCAAGCGCTGGACCAGTTTCAAGGCCCTGTGATCGCCAGCCATTCCAACTGCCGCGCTTATGTGCCAACTGACCGGCAGCTCAGCGATGAGATGATTCAGCTTTTGGTCAAACGCGGCGGGGTAATTGGTGTGGTGCCATACAACGACTTCTTGTTGGCGGATTGGAAGAAAACTCATAGACCAAAAGCAGACGTTACGCTGGCCGCCGTGGTCAAGCATATTCGACACATATGCGACGTGGCGGGGGACACGATGCACGTGGGCATAGGGTCGGATTTCGACGGGGGCTTGGGTATGGAAAGCATTCCGCTCGAAATGGACACTGCGGCCGACCTTCCAAAGATAGCTGACGCACTTGCACAAGCTCATTTTACCGACAAGGATATTGATAACATACTGGCAGGCAATTGGTTAAGATTCCTTCAAGAATCGCTGCAGCCTCGAACCTCCCGTTAGAACGAGAGTCACGTTCGACTAACGTAACCAACGGGCCAAGTACGAATCCCGGCGCCCGCATCTAGACATTAATGAATAGACATTGAGTCAAGATCAGACCGTTCAAATTCAGGTGCTCGCACGACCAGACCCACACACACTGGAAAACCACAACCTCCCGTTCGCAACATCTCCACCGCAAAGAGGGACAGAAGACGCGCGACATATTCGAAGGACACTACAAATACCGTTAGTGACTCGATAGATCGACCAGATATTTGTAATTGCGCTAAAAATATCTCGTGTTGAACTCTTATCGGTTACTCAAGTTCAGGCTAGGGGTCGAAGGGGTTGCGAACATTTACTTACTCTTCACCTACGTAATCACAAGCGTACGTACTTACAGTATATTGAAAAGTCGTATCTATAGTGTTCACGGTTTAATACACGATGGATGTTGTCGACGGTTATCTGGAGTAGGAATCTTCTCCGAACCCTCCTGTTAGCGCTAATGTTGATCGGCTCAATCCTTACCTCCGCGTACGCTTTCACCACGGGCATGCCCGCGAGCCTGGTGATCGGACAGAGCGATTTCACAACCGGCGCAGCTCACACCACTCAGACCGGGTTGCGGGAGCCAGTGAGTCTGCGTTTTGATTCGTCAGGCAACTTGTGGGTTTCTGACTGGAGCAACAACAGGGTTCTGATGTTTAAGCCACCATTCAGTACTGGAATGGCAGCGAGTCTGGTGATCGGTCAAGTCGACTTCACGCAGAATTCCGGGGCCACATCTCAAACGGGTTTATCGGGCCCGTATGGTCTGGGCTTTGATGCGGCGGGTAACTTGTGGGTTTCTGACGGGAGCAACAGCAGGGTATTGATGTTTAAGCCTCCATTCAGTACTGGAATGGCGGCCAGCTTAGTCATTGGTCAAAGCGGCTTCACAACCAGTACAGCTCAAACAACTCAAACCGGGTTGCATTGGCCGTGGGATTTGGGTTTTGATGCGTCCGGTAACCTGTGGGTCGCCGACTGGATAAATAATCGTGTTTTGATGTTTAAGCCACCATTCAGTACTGGAATGGCAGCGAGTCTGGTGATCGGTCACAAGAGCTTCCTTTGGAATGGGCTTGCTACAAACCAAACCGGGTTAAATCGGCCCATTGGGTTGCGTTTTGATGCGTTAGGCAACTTGTGGGTTTCTGAAGGAAGCAACAACCGCGTTTTGATGTTTAAGCCTCCATTCGCGACTGGTATGGCTGCGAGCCTAGTCATTGGCCAGAGCGACTTCACAACCGGTACAGCTCAAACAACTCAAACCGGGTTGCATTCCCCGACAGGTTTGGGTTTCGATGCGTCGGGTAACCTGTGGGTTGTTGAGGACGCTAATAATCGTGTTTTGATGTTCAAGCCTCCGTTCACTACTGGAATGGCGGCAAGTCTGGTAATTGGCCAAGCCGACTTCACGCACGGTTCGGGTGCCACAACTCAAACCGGGCTGCACGCCCCGATGGGTTTGGATTTTGATACAGTCGGTAACTTGTGGGTTGTTGAGGACGCTAATAATCGTGTTTTGATGTTTCCTGGTTCCACTGGTCTATCCGCTTTCTTGTTGGAGTTGCAGGCTGGTTGGAACCTGATCAGCCTACCCCTGGTGCCCACGCAGACTGCGACTGCGAAACTTCTCACGCCTCTAATTCAGTTGCATGAGTTGGTGGTTGCCTGGGGCTTTACGGCTCCAAACACATGGTCCTATTTCAAGCCCCCCAACCTAGGAACGCTGACGACCATGGTTGACGGGAAGGGATACTGGGTGCTCGTTACCGACGCAATCAACATCACCATAGCGGGATACGTGATAACACCAGGCTCCGCTCCCCCCACCTATTCCTTAGCGGCCGGCTGGAACCTATTCGGGTTCAAACCTCAACCACTCATCCAAAACGAAACCATGGCCACGTACTTGACGAGCCTAGACACAAAGTACAGCTCAATCTGGGTCTACGATAACCTGAACGCCACGTGGATCAGGGGCACTCCCGAACTAGTCCTCGCGCCAGGTGAGGGGATATGGATCTACATGACCACGCCAGCAACCCTACTCCCATAATTGCGTGCTATATCCGCCCACGCTCAACCGGCTTGTGAAGAGGCAACGCTACGCTATACCTCGCTTTGGTTGTGTGCCTCTACTGATGCAGGATCGGTAATTTGAACCGTCGTTGGTCGTGGTAGAGTGTGTGTGCGCACCATCTAGAGCACCGATCAGAAGCCGAGAGCCGACGAATAGTTTGTCCGCGCCGGACTGCGATGAGGGGGAAGTTGTCGGGACGCTGATGTCGCTTCCCCCAAGCAACATACCGGGCGTATAGGAGGAAGATCGCGCTCTCAACCAAAGACGTTATGGAGTGGGTCTGGGCTTTTATTTCAAATAGGAAAGCTAGGTTCAAAGGAAAAAGGTGATGGGAGAATGCCGTTGGATTTTAGTTTCACAGAGGAGCAAGAGCTTTTCCGCAAAACTATTCGTGAATTCATGGCCAAGAATATAACGCCGAAGAAGAAGGAGCTGCTCCAAGCCAGGATCATGACGGCGGAGCTTCACAAAGCCTTCACAGGCATGGGCTTGTACGGGCTGCTGCTTCCCGAGGAGTATGGTGGCTCGAACTCCGACTACGTAACCTTCCTCATCGCAGTTGAAGAGCTGACCCGTGGCGACCTAACAGCGATTACAGGCTTACCAGTCTGGTACGGCGCCTCATGCGCACGCATGATTTCCGCATACGGGAGTACTCAACTTAAGGAAGAGGTCCTGCCCAAAATTGCGAGAGAGGGATGGATAACACCGCTTCATTCTACGGAGCCTAGCTGCGGAACGGATTTCACAGCAATAACCACGACCGCGAAAAAATCGGGTGAAGAGTATATCGTCAACGGAGAGAAGATCTGCCTTAGTTGTGTGCCGGAAACGATGAAATTTGGAGGAGGCTACATCACTTCTGTCAAAACGCGGCCGGAACTCGGCGGCAAAGGCATGAGCCTACTATTCATCCCAGCCAATTCGAACGGAATTACCACGACCACCTACACCGGTATGGGCGTAGACATCGGTGGTGTTCGGTACGAGAATACCCGTGTCCCAGTACGTTTCCTGATCGGGTCCGAGGGCGCCGGGTACCAGATGACTTACGAGTCCTTCGTTCATGCTCGGGTTCCAATGACTATGAGCATTGTCGCCGCAGCCGAAGCCTCGCTTGAGGACGGCATCCAATACCTGAAAGAGAGGAAAGCCTTCGGGCGTCCAATAGGTGCGCATGAAGGCGTCCAATTCGAACTCGCAGACGACTACGCCAACATCCAAGCAGCGAAATGGCTCTGCTACCGCGCCGCATGGCTCGTCAGCCAGTACCACAAGGGAAAGGCCTCATTCCGCGACGCCATGACCGCCGCGTCCACGGCTAAACTATTTGCCTCCGAACACTGCGTGAAGGCGGTGAGCGACATTCTGGAATGGTACGGAGGACTCGGAACAACAACCGAGTATGATATTCAACATGTCTTCCAAACGGTCAGGCAAGCAGTAATAGCTGAAGGCACCAAGAACGCGCAGAAAATCGTAATAGCCTTACAACTTCTCGGCCGAGACATCGCAGCATGGGAGAAGAAGGACTAGAACAGTCACTCAGCTAACGGTTCATGAATTATGGGCGCGCCTGGTGAACGGGAACTGTTTTCTCGCGCTGACTTTCAGACCTCAGGTTAAAGTCGCACGCAGGCCGGCCATTTCCTATGGATAATACACTTCGGAAGCGCCTGAAAATACCGGCGAGCAGCCTCGCATCAATTAACGATTTCTTTCTTGATCCGAAGAATCCATTGGTCAACGAGATGCTGGCTGTTATTGCTAAGTACGGAACGATTGAAGAGATTAACCGTAAATCCGAGCAGGCCCGGAAACTTCCCAACCTTTTGGCCCGGCTCAGGAAGATGAACTCCCCATTCGTCCCGGACCTTGAGTGGCTTGTAAAGGAACGTGACCGAGGCGCATTCATCAGTATCCTAGATTATAGGCGGAAGATTCTGGGCGAACGAGTTGAAACGGTGAAGTTCAAGGAAGCGAACGCAGTGACGCTGGAGATCAGCGCGTTCCAGTACTTCCCCTGGATCATTGCCGAAGCAAAACAGGCGATTGAGAGAGGCGAAGTTATGCCCGGGCGGTTCATTCGGGTGCGATACATGAAGGAGTCTGAGTCAGATCAAGGGGACCTGCTGGCAGGTATGGCCGCGATGCAGATCGTTGGCGCGTCGTACGTCGACACGCTGGACACGAAGGGTACGGACGGATCAAATGTTCATCTGGGCGGCCCAGATACGATTACGGGATACTTCGGTGGCATCGGTGAACCAAATGAGTACGCCCTCAAATGGTTCGACGAGTTCCTGTACTATTACACGAACTATGGCATATACCAGGTTCTAAACATCAACTCGGGCACAATTCTGCTTGGTTTTCTTGCCCACAGGTTGGGGATTAACAATGAGTTCAAGATCTCAGTCTTCGCAGGCACGGACAACGCCTACTTTATCCTCTCGACTCTGCTAATGGCGAGACTCTTCGCCCGTCCCGACGGAACAACGCCGCTCATCGGCTTCAACCTGAGCAACTCCGTGAATAGAAGCACGATCGAGGCAACGGCGAAGATACGCAAGTCGTTTGGGTTCGAGGACGTCGTCCGCATCGAGCACCACATCACAGAGGCGTACAAGCACATTGTCCGCCAACCCTACCTACGGCGAGCGGAGCTACTGGAACTCGCCGATCACGTAAAGAATATTTCAGCGAAACATGAGGGCGGAGACCCTGAAATTGAAGCGACCCGAGAACACCCATCCGACATTCTAGAGTACTTCCTTACAAAATCGGATGTGGAATCGAAAGGGCTGATGCCTACACTCCTTGCGAACTACATGGACAAGCACGCTGCGCTCAACCGCACGGCTGAAGCGCTGACGAAGCAAGGACTCGCCTTCGTCGCCGCGAAGAATCTTCATAGAAGACGCTGATGGTTCTTGGCGGCCGTACCACTTCTCTAGAGACTAAGTCGTGCACAAGGGAAACAGAATTTTCAGCAACTCTTATCTATGCTCCTCCGCTTCAACAATCGCCGTGAGTTCTATGGTGACCGAGAAAGTCATGCAATTTCAAGGAAAGAACAAGGATCTAAGTCAGCTATCGCAACAAATTGCCCAAAACCTTCAGAACGAAGGGTACAAAGTGCAAAGCACTTCTTCGGTGAGTCCTCCCGGGTTTGTGATTCAGGCACAGAAGGCCGGGATTCTGCGTGATATCATAACCGCTGATAGGTGTTTCACAATTGCAATAAGCGGGCAGCCAAACGATTTCACGGTGAAAATTGGGATAGGAAAGTGGGTGCAGAACATAGCGGTTGCAGCCGCTGAGGCGATTCTGCTATCGGCCCTGTTCCTAGTCGTCGACGTCCCTGAAATGCTTTGGACCGTGCACGTTGAAAACGCAATCGCAAAGAAAATAACTGAAACGATCGGCTAGCGCCCTCGCGAAAACAGCGCTGTCAATAGAGAGAGCGCTGTGTAAAATGGCGCTGGTGCCGTGACAGATGAAGCAGATTCTTGTTGTCAACCTCTTCCTGGGCCCTAAACGTAAGTTGAGCTTCAACAAACTGGTTGCGAGAGTTAGGGAAGCGGGTGGGGAAGTCTCAACTGCTAATCAGGGAGACTGGTCCAGTTCAGACCCGTCGGCTCTCACCAGGTCCTGCGATGGCATTATCCTTAGCGGCACAGAAGCCTTGCTCACCCGTACGGCTGACCGAAAACAGTTCGTGAATCTCTTCGAATTCTTACCAAGGGTCGATGTCCCAATTTTGGGAATATGCGGCGGCCATCAAGCACTTGCGATTGCGTACGGTGGCGAAGTGGCGAAGTCAGCGCGCCATATTGAGAGCTTTCGGACGGTTGAACTCGAAGATAAGGACCACCTGCTGGCCGGCCTGACGGCGAAGATCAGGGTGATGCAGAGTCACTATGAAGAAGTGAAGCGCCTACCGCCGAAGTTCGTGCGAATTGCAAAATCAAAGGACACGAAAATCGAAGCAATGAAGCATGAAGAGAAGCCTGTGTACGGCGTGCAATTTCACCCCGAGAGATGGAACGAAGGGAACCAAGCGGGCAAGCGAATTCTAGAGAACTTCATTGAAAAGATAGCTGCAAAACAGTAAGTCGTTTACCAGAAATGGAAAGCAGGCTAAGCGCTGAAGCCCAAGCAGTCATCAGGCCTGGGATGCCGTTACGAATCTACCCGTCATACGCTTATCCCGAGGCATGAGTCAGGGTGCAACCATCACGCAATATCCTCATGGAGGTAAGGGTTCGAAGGGCTAAGTAAGTATGTGAAGCCTGCCCCACTGGCCATGAATAGACCGGCGACAATGAAGGTAACGTAGAATCCTAAGTAAAAGGAGATGAACCCTGAGATGAATGAGCCTACCATTGTTGCGAAACCAACGAATGCGCTGTAGATCCCCAAAGCGGACCCTTGCCCACTCCGACCGAGCGTGTTAAAGACCATCACATTGGAAGCCGCGTAGTAGACCGCGTACGCAAGCCCCGCGGCCAATGTATAGAACACCGTCGTATACGCGAAGAACGGAAGTCCTACGAAGAAGAAAGCAGCGACTCCAATCGCCAGATAACTAAGTGAGCGCAACACGAGCCCTCCGACGGCGCTCTGCCTCAAGTTTTGCTCATTCATACGTTTCCCATAGTAAATGAACGAAATTGTTTGGACGACCATGGAAACTAGGGATACGAGGAAGACTTCGCTCTTTGAAACATCGGCCTTGTACAGGGATGGAACGAGAGACGTGTTGAATATCCCGCTAGCAAAGTAAAATGCTGCTATAGAACTGTAGAGGAGTACGGGTTCCCTTGTCAAGGGAGATTTTCCGCCCTTGAAGAATCGCCTGAAATCCATCAAGCTCGGTAATTTCAAGAAAAACAGCGGCAACGCTAAGAACAGGTGAAAGAAGCTGCGGCTGAACATCACGATCATTTCGCGTTCAAAGACGAAGCCAGGCTCCTTGATCATAACGGCCGACATTGCAGCCGAAAGTATTGAGAGCACGCTCAACGGGATGACGAGAAGGGTGAATGGTAGAAAATCACCCCAAGCAACACCGAGTAGCAACCCTACGACAACGCCGACACTTGACATCATCGATAAGCGAGCGAAAACCAAGGCCCATCGTGATTTCGGCTGAGTCTCCATTATCAGTAAGTTCAACGGCGTCGCGGCCGCAGATGACACGAGTGAGAAGATTGAGTAAAGGATGTCCACCCCATAGATCGTCCGGGCTGTGAGAAATAGAATCAGGGTTCCCCCAACAGCAGCGTAGCTCAGAACTATGATCGGTTTCCTTCGTTCAGAACGGTCTGTTGCGAACCCCCAGATTATTGCTGCTGGGATTGTCACCGCATTGAATAGTGTAGTTGCAAGGGCAATGTCGATCACTGACCCATGAAGTGTCAAGATGTACAATTGAACGAACGTCGATACCGGACCAAGTGCGATGTTGATGGGTAAAGTGGAATAGATCCAATCGGCCTTCATCTCGCTTGGTTTCGAGTTATCAGTTGAGGAAGGCACTTTGAATCCCCATGGCCGGCGCCAATGGACTGATGGCTAGTTAGGCGTTGAGGCCAAACGCTACGTCTGGCTCTTTACTGTGTTGTTTCTGATTTGCGATAGTTAGTGAACTATTCCGTGGACTGTTTTCTCATGGGCCCTAAGCTCCTCCAGCGTTTCGAAGAATCGCTTGCACGCGGGACAGATGTAAGTTCCCACAAATACCGGTTTATCCGTCGCCATGGGCTCCATCTACTCGTGGTCTGGTGTTCTTGCGCAACCATAAATGCGTATACCAGATTCACGCCGGAAAATCTCCCATTTCTGGGCCAACAAAAGAGTGACGCGCGCCTTATTCTTCCAGCGCGCTCACGGGGACGTTAATTGGTTTAGCTTGTTCAGAGGGTTTGTGTTCGAAGAGCCTTCAGCGACACTTCCGTGGCTTTGATTGTTTCTTCTACTTCTCGTTCGGTATGGACCGCTGAGAGCAGTAGTCGTTCTAGGCCATCCGGATGCATATAGACGCCGTGTTTCAACATTTCGTCTCTGAAACGTTTGTATTTCTCGATATCCGTTTGAATGGCTTGCCTGTAGCTTGAAACTTTCCGTAATTTGGTGAAGTATATCGAAAGCAGTGGACCGACTGCGTTGATTACGACGTGGTAGCCCGCCGCACGGAATGTTTCCGTCAAGCCCTGCTTAAGTTTGGAACCGATGTCCGTCATCTTCCGGAATGCTTCGCCGTCATTCTCCAGAAGAGTCTGTAGCGTGGCTTTTGCAGCTGCAAGGCATAATGCGTTGGCGTTGTATGTGCCGCCAAAGCTTACGCTTCCAGGCGCGATCATGGACATGATTTCTCTTCTGCCAGCCACTGCGGCCACCGGTGCCCCGCCTCCAATCGCTTTGGCATAGCAAGCAAGGTCCGGTTTCACACCGTAGAGTTCTTGGGCTCCTCCCTTGGCGATTCGAAAGCCGGTTAACACCTCGTCGAATATCAGAAGCACATCGTGCTTAATGGTCAATTCCCGAAGCTGTTTGAGATACTCCGGCTCTGGCGGAATGATTCCTTGATTAGCCATTACGGGTTCAGTTATTACGGCTGCAACGTCTGCGCCATATTTCTTCAAGATACGTTCAAGTGAAGTAGGGTTGTTCCATGGAGCGACAATGACCGTCTTCGAAACTTCATCAGGAATACCCGGGTAGTAAGGGAGCTTCGTGGGACTTGCTTCCAGCCCCGATACTGCGGAAGGCGAATCGACGCTGAACAGGACGTAATCATGGTGCCCGTGGTAGTGTCCTTCGAATTTGATTATCTTGTCCTTCCCAGTGGTTGCCCGCGCTATCCGGATAGCTTCCATGGTCGCTTCTGTTCCGGTGTTAGAGAACGAAACCATCTCGGCGCAAGGAACTACACTGGTCACGAGCTTCGCGACTTCAATCTCCAGCTCCGTTGTGGTTCCCAACATTGTTCCCTCGCGGAGCTGTCTTTGGATTTCCGCAACAATCCTAGGGTGCTTGTGGCCGAGGATCAGGGCTCCGTAGGACATCAAGTAGTCGATGTAGCTGTTCCCGTCAACATCTTGGACCCTGGGGCCTTCACCGCTCTTGAATAGGATCGGGTAAGGCTCATGCAAGTGAACACGAACATTCGAGGATGCTCCTGCAGGAAGATATTTTCTGGCTTCCTCATTGAGTAGTTCGGACCTCGTCGTTGAGCGGGTATTCTCCATTTGAGGTTCAATGATACCGAGCAGTTTCGGTTCCTTGCGCGGTTCAAGCGCCTGCTGCATTTCCATCAAACTCCTCAACAACAATATCTACCATTTCCTACCATATATGTTAGTAGGATGGTAATTTAGCGAATTTTCCACATTTTCACGACATAAAAATGCGTATTCTGCTACAAAACCCAGCATTTTCCATTGAATTCGTGACCAGCTTGACTGTTCTCTGAGAATTTGAAGGAGAAGACCCGTCAACACCGCATGTTCCGGCTTTTGCGGGGTATAAATACGTCCATACTTACCTCAGCCTAAGGTCACTCGCCACTCACGTTAACTACCCGAGTCTCCTCAAACCACCCGACGCCAATGTTCGCAGTCATTGGGGCGGGAGGCGTCGGTAGGGTCATCGCTCGCCACCTAGCCGGACGAGGAAGGGTGAGGGTTGGCGACATTGACCTGTCGGCGCTGGTAGAAACAAGGAAAATCTCGGACGCGATTTCAACACGAAAGCTGGACGCATCACGTCCCGAAAATGTTCGCCGATTCATTAAAGGCTGCGATGCAGTCATCAACGCGTCCGACCCACGCTTCAACCTCCTAATCATGAAACAGGCCCTCAGAACGCGCGTTCATTACATCGACCTGGCGGGCTACCCGGATAAGCAATTGAAGCAATATCGCGCCTGGAAGAAGGCAGGCCTATTGGCCGTGTTGGGGATGGGTGAGGATCCGGGCTTATCGAACATCATGGCCAGGCGCGCCGTAGACATGCTTCAAACCGTAAGTGAAATTCGCATTCGCGACGGTGAAACATCCACCAGCGATACGTACCCTTTCGTCTGTTTGTTCGCACCTGGAGTCTTCCTTGAAGAAGCCGTATCGCCCGCGCACTACTATGAGGGTGGAGAAATCAAAAACAGCCCAGCCATGTCCATGAAGGAGACGTATCCCTTTCCGCAACCAATCGGGAACGTACCAGTCTATGCCATGGACCACGAGGAAGTTCATACTCTGCCTGAATTTTTGCCCAAGAAACCGAAATACGTCGATTTCAAACTGGCCCTTACTGATGAGACGGCTTCAAACATCAGGCTCTTTCAATCGCTTGGCTTACTGAGGACCGAGATGATCCGAGTGGGCGGAACCAAAGTCAAACCCTTAAGCGTTCTATTAAGCCTCCTGCCCAAACCTTCCCAGGTTGCGGGGAAGATTCATGGCAACGCAGGAATCCTCGTCGAGGCTAAGGGAACGATTGCAGGGGAACGGTACATCCTCAAGCTGCATACAACCATGACGCACGAAGACGCTTATCGAAAATACCAATCAAACGCCACATCATACCTGACAGGAACACCGACCGCAGTGTGTGCACTATTGCTCGCGGAAAATCGTATCCAAACACGCGGAGTCATAGTTCCGGAGTGCCTAGACGCAGAATCGTTTCTGGACAAGGCGAGGAATTTCGACGTTCGTGTAGAAGTGGAAAAAGCAAAGTTGGATTAGTGAAAAGATGAATATTTCGCCGGTGAAAGTCTCGATTTGGAGCACCGGGCCGGAGTGGATAGGAAACGTTAAAAGTGGAATTCAAGCCGGTTGTCAATTTGAAGTGGGACTCTAACTTGAGTAGTCGAGCCATTGCAAAAGTTCAGGCCGCTATTATTATCGTAGTCATATTGGTTGCCGTAGCAGGGGCAGCGTACTATTTCTCCGCAAGCCAGACCGCGACCACGAATGTGTCGACCAGCCAACTGCCCACATCATTAGTAGTAGAGGAGGAAAGTCAGCCTGACTCGATGGACCCTGCAATCGCTTACACGACCCCCGGTTGGGAGATCGTGGAACAAGTCTATCAAGGACTACTGGCTCCGAACGGAAGAAGTTACACCACCTACGTCGGTTCGTTGGCCAAGAACTGGACTGTTTCCCCCGACGGAATGACTTACACTTTCTTTCTGAGACCGAACGTCGCCTTCAGCAACGGCGACCCGTTCAACGCGTACGTAATGTGGTTCTCGATCTACAGGACCATCATATTGAATCAAGCACCCGCCTGGATTCTCCAGCAGAACTTGGCGGCTGGAAACGGTGTGGACTTCAACATTACGGATGCGATTCTGAACTCAATCAACTACCAGATTCCGACAACGAAAGATCTGGGTTACATGACCTATGCGAACCAATCTGTTCAAGTCGTTTCTGCTGATGTTTTGAGCATGCACTTGGGGTATGGTTACAATGGTCCGGCGCCGTATTCTGCGTTTCTGGCGACGCTCATTACGCCGATGGCTATGGCTGTTGACCCGATTGTTGTTGAGGCGAATGGTGGCGTTGTTGCTGACCAGCCGAACAATTACATGGAGACGCATGCTCTGGGTACGAGCTTCTACGAATTGCAATCCTGGGTTCAGGGACAGAGTATCACACTAGTTAGGAACAAGAGCTATTGGGGGATGAATGTTCCAGCATCCGACCTCAACGATGCGATTCAACCAGCGAGCCTCGACACGATAAGCTTCTTCTACAAAGCCACGTCAGCCATGATTGCTGATCTGAAATCGAACACCGCTCAGATGATCATTCCCCCTTCATCGCAGTACAGCGTTCTGCAACAAACGAATGGTGTTACGACTACCATTTTGCCCACTGTTTTCGGCTCTTCGCAGAGCATCATCTTCATTTACATGGACCAATACGCATTCCCAGCATTTCAAGACAGGCGAGTTAGAGAAGCAATTTCATACGCGATTGATTACACATCGATAATTCACTCGGTCTTCAACGACCTTGCTACCCAGTGGATTGGCCCTGTTCCTCCGGGCTTCCCAGACTACAATGAGACAACAGCAGGTCTGCAGCCTTACCAATTCGACCAGGCTAAAGCGGCTACCTTGCTGGGCGAGGCTGGATACAAGTCTGCGCTTCCAGACGGCACAGCGGTAAATCCGAATGGGAAAGCGTTTCCCTCTGTCAACTTCCTGTACGACGCTGACTCATCGACTGAAACTCAAGTCGCGGAGATCATCGCTTCAGAGCTTCACGCAGTAGGCATCAACGTTGCCCTCACTCCACTGACATTCAAGCAATACGCAAACGTCGTAACTTCAACGGAAGACGTGGACAGCACGTCTTACCCCTTCGGCATAAGCTACTACAGCGAAGACTACACGGCGAGCATAGACTACGTTTCCGCCCTAACCACAACCGGACAGGTAGGGTTTTCCGGGTACTACAACGACACTGTTGTTGGCTGGGAGACTGCCGCTGCGACGGCGCTTGATGAGGGAACTGTGATTCAGAACTTCCGCCAAATCACGTTAGCCATGTATAACGACTACACAGACATTTGGCTGTACGTACCTTACTTCATCACGGCCAACAGAAGCAATGTTGTGGGCATGATCCCGAACCCGGCGGGATCCGGGATGGGGTACTTCATGTTCTACAATACGGTGCACTTTACCTCGTAGATGACCAGTTCTGGTTTACTTCAAAGATTTCCTTTCTCTCCTCGGAAGAAGAATAGTCGGGTCCATACTGGTATCCATCGGCACAATTACCATCATATTCGTAATCTCGCATGTTCTCAACCCTAACCCTGCAAGGCTTTGGGCTGGGCCGAGGGCACGGGCGGCTACAATTCTAGCCGTCGCAGTTAGATACCATTTGAATGAACCACTTTACTCACAGTACTTTTACTTTATGCGCGACCTTTTCACCGGAAACTTCGGCACTGATCCGCTAACTGGACAAACGATACTCTCTGAAATCGGGTTCTATCTCCCTAACACTCTAGAATTAGTGCTAGTTTCTTTCGTCCTTCTGGTAATCGTTGGAATCAGTTTAGGATACTTCGCGGGAATGCACTTCAGCACTCTCGGAGATTCCCTGGTGAGGGTAATCTATTTGACGTCTTGGTCAACGCCGATGTACTTGGCTGCGATCGTTGCTATTCTGTTCTTCGCAACTTACATCCCGATATTTCCTTCGGGCGGCATGTACTCACTGTCGATTAAGCCCCCACATCCTGTGACCGGGATTTTCCTTGTAGATTCTCTCATCCAACTGAATATCCCCGCCTTCGCGTCCGGGCTTCAACATTTGATTCTCCCTGCAGCCGCGCTTGCATTCGTGAATTTCGGACTTATCTCCAGAGCGGTGAGGTCTTCGATTCTGAACGTGCGGTGGTCAACCTACGTGAAAACTGCCCGAGCGAAAGGGCTGAGCGAGGGTGAAGTCAGGCGGAAGCACATTTTGCGGAACGCCCTGATAGACGCGACCAGCCTGAGTGCTGTTATGTTCGGCTGGCTGCTGACCAGCACCGTGGTCGTTGAAGAGTTGTTCGCATGGCCAGGGTTAGGCCAGTTTGCCTTCCAAGCAATCTACAGTAACGACTATCCAGTCTTGATTCCGATTGTAGTGGTCTTCACGCTTGGGGTAATCATCGCTAACTTCGTCGCAGATGTGGCCTACTCGCTACTTGACCCGAGGATTGCAATGGGTGGCAAAAGTGGCTCAGTCACTTAAGTTCCGCCAACTCATCCTCTCGAGCCGCCTCTCGACCTTAGGCCTGATAGTGGTAATAGTATCCGTCGCTTTGGCGATCGGCTTCTCCATTTTCGGAGGGCGAGTCACGCCCTACGACCCGTTCGCGTTGAACCTTCAGCAATCCAATCTTCCCCCTAGCCCAGCCCATTTCTTCGGCACAGATTTTCAGGGAAGAGACATCTTCTCACGGGTGATCGCAGCCCTGCCCATTGACTTGGGCTTACCAATCGCGATCGTCCTTCTCTCCAGCGTGTTGGGAATATTCCTCGGCATGGCGGCAGGCTACTTGGGCGGCATCGTGGACGAAGTCATAATGAGAGTGACTGACCTGTTCCTTGCCTTCCCAACCATAATCATGGTTCTCGCAGTCGCCGCAACGCTTGGCTCCGGCCTCGTGAACGCGATGCTTGCGTTCGTGTTCGTCTGGTGGCCTCCCTATGTTAGGCTGGTTAGGGGAGGTGTACTGGAAGTGGCCGCGGAAGATTTCATCGCTATTTCGAAGGCGTTGAACTCATCCTTCCGGCACATAATTATGAAAGGGATACTCCCGAACATCATACCCTCGGTCTTAACCTATGCAACCCTCGATGTTGGAACGGCACTCCTCGAAGTCTCCATCCTGGGCTTCCTAGGGGTCGGCATCCCACCTGGGACGCCGGAGCTAGGCGTAATGGTGGGCTCGATCAGTTATGGGCTCTACACCTACCCATGGCAGGCCCTCTTCCCAGCCTTCGTAACAATGATTTTAGTGGTAGGTTTCAGCTTTCTTGGCGAAGGAGCGAGAGAAGCCTCGGACGTGAAGGTGCGGCCATACATTCTCTTCAGAAAACGAGGCCTCAAACCTAAGACAAAGGCTCAGGGGACAGAGCCCACACCTTTCACACATCAAGGCGTGATAAATTCTGCCAGTTAATGAGGTTGAATTTCTGCATTGAGTGACGGTTCTCCCTCGTCATCGGACGGAAAGATTCCTCTTCTGAAAGTTGAGGGGCTAACCCAGGATTTCGCTACAGTCGACGGACGAGTTCGCGTACTCCAGAATATCTCAATGCAGATCGAAAGAGGGGAAATCGTAGGCATCGTGGGAGAAAGCGGATCCGGAAAGTCGACCCTCGGCCTTGCGATAATTGGTCTTTTGGACTCACCGCCGTCGGAAATTCTCAGCGGCTCAATAGTCTTCGACGGACACGAAATGCTTAAGCTCGATGCCAGTGGGCTTTCACACTTCCGGGGACCCGGCATTGGCATGGTATTCCAAGAATCATTGGCCGCATTGAATCCTGTGTACAAAACTGAGTCACAGCTCAAAGAGTCCATCGAAGTTCTGCGTAAGGCGCAGAAGCTGGAGCTGACAGATACCGCCGAAAGAGACATGATGCTGGAAATTCTCACGGACCTTCGCCTTGACAAGCCGGAAGTGGTCTTGAAAAAGTATCCCCATGAACTTTCAGGCGGAATGAGGCAGCGCATATCCATCGCTATGGCAATCATCGAGAAGCCGCGATTACTCATACTGGACGAAGTGACAACCGGCCTAGATGTGTATGTCCAGAACAGAATCCTAGGCTTATTGAAAGAGTTGAACCGGCGCACCGGAACGACCATGATACTTATCACCCACGACTTGACCGTCGCGTCACAAATCTGCAATACGTTGTACGTGATGTACGCGGGCCGGCTGATGGAGGAAGGGAGAACCGAGAACCTCATCAAGGCACCGCAGCATCCCTATTCGCAGAAACTCATGGCCGCAATCCCACAGGGATTCGCCGACGCCCCCGCGTTGCCAGCCCCCACCGGCGAAGCACCAGACATTAGGAAGCTACCATCAGGCTGCAAGTTTCATCCCAGATGCCACGTGGTAATGGAGAAGTGCAAGACCGAGGAGCCCCCATACTTTGAAACTTCTCCAGGATGCCGTTCCTCCTGCTGGTTGGCGCAGAAGACATGAGCAGCATCGTGGACGTGGAGAATCTCACTGTCACGTTTAGAGCACGCGGAGGCGGAGGGTTCCTTTTTGAAAGAGGAAAGAACACGATAAATGCAGTTGAAGACGCCACCTTCCACGTCAAGGATGGCGAAACCTTTGGGTTAGCCGGAGAAACGGGTTCAGGAAAATCAACGATCGCCCGAGTCCTCGTCGGCCTATACAGGCCACGCGCCGGAATCATAAGACTCCTCGGCAGAGAAATCAATTTTCGCAATAAATCGGACGTGGCTTACTTGAGGCGGAACGTGGGAATCGTTTTCCAAGACCCGGTGGGGTCATTAAACCCTCGGCTGAAGGTCAGAGAGATTCTGAAGGAGGCATTGATTGCCGCAAAGGCTCTTGATAAACGAGAGTTCCAACGGAGAACCGAGGAAATCTTAGAAAAAGTTGGGTTAAGAAAGAGCAGCATTGAAGCCTACCCGCGCGAGCTGAGCGGTGGAGAGAAGCAACGCGTGAGCTTAGCCAGAGCGCTAATCGTGCCGAAGAAACTGCTGGTCCTTGACGAACCGACAACCAGCTTGGACGTATCGATCCAAGCGCAGGTGTTGAACACTTTGAGAACGTTAAAGTCAGAGCTGGCGCTCTCGTGCCTCTTCATCACGCACGACATTAACGTCATCAAATACATGAGCAACACTCTCGGCATCCTGTACTACGGGAAGCTCGTGGAGGTGGGGCCGACCTATGATGTTGTAATGACCCCGAAACATCCCTACACAGGTAAGCTCATGGCAAACGTTCCAAAGCTCGAACGGGCTGAACATGAGCAGGAAGTTTTAGCCGACCTAGGACCTTCCGCGACGGGTTGCATATACAGCAAGGTCTGCCCTCAGAAGTTCGAAAAGTGTGCTGACCCTCCGCCGATGTTTAATGTGGGTCCGAGGCAATTCGCCGCCTGTCACTTATACGAGAACTCCAAGGCATTGCACTGAATTCACGTCGTGCGTTCGTCTGTTATTTCAGAGTGTCGTGAGTCACCGGAGCACACGATACATCGTGATATCTTCCATTCCGATTTGCGCCTGAAAGGATTATACACACGTTTCGATAACGCGTGATTTATGGCACTGACGATTTTCCATGTGGACGCATTCACTGAGAAGCCCTTCGCTGGGAACCCTGCCGCAGTCTGCATTCTACCGGAACCGCGTGAAGATGGTTGGATGCAAAATGTAGCTCGGGAAATGAACCTGTCCGAGACCGCTTTTCTTCAGAGGCGAGGGAACGGGTTTAACCTGCGCTGGTTCACGCCGGCTGTCGAAGTGGACCTTTGTGGGCATGCGACCCTCGCAAGCGCGCATATCCTTTGGGAGCAGAGGATTCTGAAGCCTGACGAGGCTGCTCGGTTTCACACTCGCAGTGGTCTTCTGTTGGCGCAGCGCCAAGGTGAGTGGATTGAACTCAATTTCCCATCCCTCCCGGACAAGCGGACTAAAGTCCCTCGCGGCCTTCCTAAGGCTCTTGGGGCAAAGCCAAGGTACATTGGCAGAAGTCGGTTTGATTACATTGTTGAAGTGGGATCGGAGAAAACTGTCAGGGAATTGAGGCCTGACTTCACTCGCCTTTCGACTGTACCAATCCGCGGGCTCATCGTGACCGCCAAGGCAACAACCAAGCCATATGATTTCGTTAGCCGCTTCTTTGCGCCTCGGGCCGGAGTCAACGAGGACCCCGTAACGGGCTCATCACACTGTGTCCTAGGCCCGTTCTGGCGCGACCGGCTAGGCAAGAACGAACTACTGGCCTACCAAGCCTCAGCTCGCGGCGGCGTAGTACGCGTTCGGGTCGGCGATAAACGGGTCTACATCGGCGGCCGAGCCGTCACTGTCTTGCGAGCAGAATTCCGCGAATAATTTCCTAGAGACAATACGCGCGGCCTCTTGCCCGCTTATCATGACGATTCGTTTCAACCGACCTGCCGTTCTTTCCATTCTCTCCACCACCAACTATATTGCTTAACACGGGGACGTATGCTCTAAGAAACGCTGGTTCAAACAGGCCTTGGAGGTGAATTGAATGACAGTAAACATAACAGTAGCCAACTTACCGACTTGCAGGAAGTGTTCTGAGGGTACACTACTCCCGGTTGCGGATACCTGGAAATGCTCCAATCCCGACTGTGACTTCGAATTGTAGTGCCAGGGCGATGGAACGGCCAAAAAACCCCTTTGGGTGGCGCCCCTTTGCGATTGGGGGCGTTTACTTGCTTGCTTTCTTGGCAATGAGCCCGTCAATGCTTAGTAGGGGGCTTCCATTCGCGAGTAACACAAGTGCTCCAGCCATCAGGCCGTAGTCCTTGGTTAGTGCGCCTATTCCCCCCATGAGGCCTACGCTGCCAGTGATGGCGAATTCTACGACCGGCCATACAGCCGTTAACCTTGTGAGTAGACCCAGGATCAGGGCGATCGCTCCGAGAGTTTCAAGGGTTGTGAAAAGATAGGAGAGGAGCACTACCATGCTTGGCCCAAATAGGTTTCGAACAAGCCCGTTTGCTTGTGGATTTCCCGCGGCCAATGCAATCCAGCGTGGGATGTCGGAGTTGAGCCAAAACCCAGCTATGGCAAGTCGAAGGGCCACAAACGCGTACTGGCCCCGACCAGTGGGCTTAGGAAACAAAAATGAAGCTAATTTGGAATTCAACGAAAGACCACTCTCGCTTCATTCAGGCGACCGGATTTAAGCCTAACCCTTTCATTCGCATATTTCTTCAATTGTGTCACCTCGCGCGGCTTCGCCTTCCTCTTCCACGCTCGCGTACCAGCCCCTCCGCTGGTAGATGGCTTTCACAATATCCTTGTCCTTTCCAGCGTATGGAAGCAAGTATAGGATTGAGCACGGGTCGCAAGGCTTGGTGATCTTAATCACAGCTCGCCCAATTTTGTATCGCTTCCCCGGAGCGAAGCTGCTGTACGGGATTCCTGACGTTGTGAAATTTTCGCCAATATCCCCCGGTTTGATCGGCCAACCTTCTCTGTTGAGTTCTTGAATTGTCTCGATGGGCATGAGAAGCACAGCCATAGCAGGGTCATCGTGCGCTTCCTCATGCCGCCATCTGTTGAAGTCGCCCACAAGCCCATTCCGTTTCACTAACACGCGATCAACCGGCCTCTTCGGGAGTCCTCTTTCACCATGCGCCTCCGCTTTGACATTGATTTGGCGCACTTCACCTATGGGCCGTTCAGACTTCATAATGCTCAGCCGAGCTTTTGCGTCTTGAGTCAGATTTAATGGTTGACTGGACGCTTACGCCGACCCGCGGCGCCCCTCTAGGTTCAGAGCCTTCTCGTAAACTTCGTAGTCGGATTGTGAGAAGCAGACAAAGATGATTTTCTCGATGCTCTTCGTATTCTCGATGGCCTCGCGCACCGTTCGGGTGGCGATCAGTGCGGCTCTTTCGATCGGGAAGCCGTAGGCGCCTGTGCTAATAGAGGGGAAAGCGATTGTTTTGACTCCATTAACCTCTGCCAGGTTCAATGAGTTTCTGTAGCAGTTTCGGAGGAGCTTGTCTTCACCTGCTTTTCCGCCTCGCCAAACCGGGCCCACGGTATGGATCACGTGTCTTGCTGGAAGATGGTACGCTTTGGTGATTCTTGCTTCTCCGGTGGGGCAGCCGCCGATTCTGCGGCATTCCTCCAAGATTCCAGGGCCAGCGGCCCTGTGAATGGCGCCGTCCACTCCACCACCACCTAGCAGGGTCGTGTTGGCAGCGTTCACAATTGCGTCAACCTTTTGCTTCGTAATATCGCCGAGCACTAGCTCAATCTTCCCCAACCCGCTGTCCCCAATATGGTCTTCTTCGCCTGTTATTCGGGCTCTACCCTAGTCTAATCCGTAGGGCTTGAGGAACGTGACCACACGCTCCTTTACGGCAAAGTACAAAATCGAACCGAGTATGCCTATGGCTATAATGCTCCCCAGCATGACTTCAGCCCAACCGGTTACGATGGGAATTGCAAAAAGGTAGCTAAGGTAGCTGCCTACAATCAGGCTGACTACGAGGATCTCGACGACTACTCCAACAACTCCCCATGATTTGGATTTGTGGCGTGCTATACGCCATGCAATGAAGGTTGCCAGAAAGTTAGCGATCGCTCCGCCGACCATGTCGACGGGCCCCAAGCCTCCGAAAATATTGGCGACCAAGGCACCAAGCGATAAACCCACAACTGCTGGCCAACCAAAAAGCATGGAGAGCGGCAGAAGTGCGTCTGCTACTCTTACTTGGAATGGCAGGAAACTAATTTGTGCGAGGACCACTACGCCAACCGCGTAAACGGCTGCGAACACTGCCGTCAAAGTGACGGATACCGATTTCTTGCTTTTCACTACGTAACCTCCCTACTCCGGGGTTTTGTTCGGCGCAACGGGTGGGAGGCCCCACTCACGCGCCTCTATGGTGCAAATAAGGTCAAATCAAAATTAAGTCTTTCCGACACTGCGAGAAGGTTAAGAAAAATGTAGGAAAGGCCGCTAGGCCTTCCAGAAGTCGTCTACGCGACGCTTGTGGGATTTGATAGTTTCTTGCTGACTTCTACCAGCTTCTCGCGTGTCTTCGAGTTGCCGAGGACACCGGCTACGACTGCGCCGATTGCGAAGGATGCGAGTGCTACGGCGAAGCTTCGTCTGGATTCTCCATTCATTTGTTTTCTTACCTCCTGTGATTGCGATTCGAAAGTGCAGTTGGTGTTTGAGGTATATTAATGTACCATAAATGAAACATTCATATACCAACAACCATGTAAGGTCTGGTCATGGCAACCCGCCCGGTTGGACATGGGGGAATAGTCATAAGCCCGAAATCCTCCTCAACCCCACCAACCCATTTCTCCATGCCCACCGCCGGGCCGCCAATGCGCGAAGAGGTGAAATTCTCTTGGTGAAATGTCTCAAATGCGGCGGTGAAGTTGCAGGACCAGCAAAAGAATGGGATATGCATCCCAAAGATGGACGAGGACCGGCGCTACACATCAAGCACTTCTCCTGCCCCCAATGCGGAAAGAAATTCAGGCTGGCAACGAAGTTAGCAGGCGCCTGACATGGAGTCCCCGCCTCCATCCTTTTTCCCGACTTCATTTGTTCGCTTAGACAGGTGGCGCCTGTAGCCTTCGTTTCTCACGTGGAAGCTCCGTCCATTTCACGAACTCCCGCGATGGCGGATCTTCTTCATACAGGCGTTCTCGTTGAGATTCAAGCAACTTTGGGCGGTCGCCCAAGTACCCGGCGGCGGTAACCAATTCATGCCCGGCTTCTGAGCTGGCCTGAAGCACGGATTTCGCTTCGTCCTCCCACTTCTCAGAGCGTAGCACATGATGTTCGAATATTATCTTCGGGGTTTTCCCAGCTATTCTAGAGGCGTTCTCTAACCCCTTGTGGATGGAAGCTTTGTCGACTCGGACGCCTTCCAAGTACAACGGCGGCCCTCCTAGGATTAGGGTGCCGGGTTTCTCTTTCAATATCAGCCGAGTAGTCAGCTTAGACATAGGACCCTGAACGTCCGACGCGTGAACCACTTTCTCCCCCTGAGATTCAATTGTAGTCATGAGAACCCATCCGAGTTCCGTTTCGTCTTCCCCGTGCGGGACCGGTTGAGAAATCTTCACCGTCGTGCCGCCAAATTCATAATCCCTGCCATCAGCCACCTCGCATTTGCTCCCTATCCGCTTCACAAACCGCTGGAACATCCATCCCCTCCTGCGCTGGTTGAAGTTGATAGCGTTCCGAATATCCTTCACAAGAACAAGTTTGTCCCGATAGATTTGCTCAGATTCTTCAGCGCTACTCCCAAGCCAGACAGGTTCGGCGTAGTTCGGTGTGTGGTGGTCGTTGTGATAGTGGGAGATGACTACGACATCAGCCTTCGCCGCATACTCCCTGATCCGCTTACGACACTGGTCCCGGGCACGATACTCCTGCGGGTGGGGTAGTTTTCGGAAACGTGGCCCCAACGCGACGCCTGCATCGACCAAGATTCTCACGTCGGGCGTCTCGATGAAAGTGCACATCGACCTCACACCTAGACTTTCAAACCCGACGGGCACTATTCGCACCCCAGGCAACTTTCCGCATCAACCTTCATTCAGAAATTCTAGGTGCGACTACTGGTCGCGTTGAACATAAGCTTGCAAATTGCTTCGGTTAGATATGCAAATTAGCGGGTATTATGCTAGCTCTATGGGCGGGCGATGACGAGTCTGGCCCAATTGATCGTAAAGTGAGATGGATCTTGAGTGCGCGAGCCCGCAGTCATATGTATCCTGTCAACCTGTAGAACACTTCGAAATGGAACATTCGAAGAACCCTACTTGCGGTGGACCTTTGAACGTAGATGTTACTCGTTTCCGACTAACTACTTTGTTACCCGGGCTAGCTATTGTTGCTTTCTATGACAATCAAGATGGAGAACAGACAGTTCAGCGAGCTACAGTTTCTCTTACCTTATTCTCCGAAGAGCCAGAATTCGTTTCCGTCGGGGTCCTTGAACATCGCGTAGTAACCCCATTCCTCTTTCTTCGGTTTCACAGTGAACTCGACCCCTTTACCACTCATTTCTTTGTAGGCCTTGTCGAGGTCGTCTACGCGAAAGGCAATACCAGTGTTCCCTTGCTCGAGCGTCTTTGACTCGCAAAGGTGAAGGACCGGATCGTAGCCTTTCGGAGCAACCGTGACCCAGTGGTCCTGCTTATCGCGAATTTCGAGGCCAAGCTTTTCCTTGTACCAATCCGCCGATTTGTTTGCGTCGGACACGACAACGGCTATGTCAATTATTGACTTAATCATTCAGCCATCCTCAACGCACACTTATTGAGAGTGATTACTTAAAGCATGACGTGCCTTCTAGGGCTTGGTACAAGATGCCCCCCTTCCGGACTGGAAAAATCCCAACCGAAGTTCTCATCCGCGAGGTGTTTCGTTACAAGGGCATCAAAGACCGCGCGGTGATCATGGGCTCCTCCGTAGGCGAGGACGCTGCGCTAGTCTCGCTGGGAAACAACGTACTCGTCTTGACAACGGATCCGGTTACTGGGACGGCGTCTGACATCGGATGGCTCGCGGTCCACGTTAACGCGAACGATGTAGCCTGTAGAGGTGCTAAGCCAAGATGGTTTCTGTGCGACCTCCTGCTCCCTGAAAAGTCTGGCGTCACTTTGGTGAGCAAGATTATGCGACAGGTCGACAAGGCTGCGAAACAGGTGGGCGTCGCCGTTGTCGGAGGACATACCGAGGTCACTCCTGGGCTGAAACGCCCGATTGTGGTAGGCTACATGGTTGGTGTCGTCCCGAGAAATCGTTTCGTAACATCGAGCGGTGCGCGGCCAGGCGACCAGCTCATCATGACGAAGACAGTAGGCATCGAAGGAACCGCTGTGCTAGCCTCGGACTTCGCTCATAAACTTAGGCCGAAGATAGGTGGGAAACTACTCCAGCGGGCAAAACTCATGAAGAGCTCGATTGGCGTTGTTGAAGATGCTCTAGTCGCGGTCCGAGCGGGGGGAGTTAGGGCAATGCACGACCCCACGGAAGGCGGCTTGCTTCAGGGGGTCTGGGAACTTGCGGAAGCATCCGGCGTTGGTTTCCTGATTCACGAGTCACGTATCGCGATTCGTCCGGAAACGAAACGAATATGCTCCGCATTGAAAGTGGACCCGTTGCGGCTGATGAGCTCGGGTTGTCTGCTCATATCTGCCGACAAACGGAGGAGCCGTCTGATCTTACGTCGCTTGAAGGCGAATGGGATTCAGGCTTCTATCATAGGAGTGATGATGGAACGCAGGCGAGGGAGGAAGCTGATCTTACATAACGGGAAGGCTAAGGGGATTCATGCGTCTGAGCGGGATGAACTCTACAGGGTCATCGAATCATACCGAACCAAATGATGAAATTTAGTCAATCAGTTTCACCCGGCTCTCCTGTTTTTATCGCATCGGAGAACCAAAGCAGATAAGATGGGGGTAGGCTAAGCCATGTCGAGAGTAGGGGCTCTCGTTCAATTGTCTTCAGATATTGTTAAGGAGACTTTGGAAAGGCCCACAGTCTTCAAAGACGAAGCGCCCCTCTCACTGGAATACATACCCCGAAAGCTCCCCCACCGCGACGAGCAAATGCGTTTTCTCACCCAACTCTTCCGCTTCACGCTCGACAGCCCCTTCTCCACAAGCCAACGCGTCCTCATCACAGGCGACGTAGGAACCGGCAAGACTGTACTCGCCCAACGTTTCGGAACAGACCTTGTCAAGGCTGCGAGAAACCGCAAAGTCAACCTGCACTATGTTCACGTGAACTGCCGCGAAGCGAAAGGCAGCCTCTTCATGATCATGAAACGAGTCCTGACTCAGTTCGAACCCGAGTTTCCGAAACGCGGTTTCGCGCCTGAGGAACTCCTCCACACCCTCATGGACATGCTCGATGACAAGAACATACACCTCATACTCGCACTCGACGAGCTTGAGCACCTGATCAGAATGGAAGAATCCACCCCAATCTACAACCTAACCCGCATCCAAGAGGAAAGGGTGGGCAAACCAATACGGCTCTCACTAATCTTCATACTCCGCGAAATTGAATACCTCCAAAAACTCGACAAGAGCACCATCGACACGCTGCAACGGAATATCGTTAAACTCGACAAGTACAATTCCCGACAACTAATCGACATCCTCAAAGACCGTATTGGGTTAGCTTTCAAAGAGAACACCGTGGCCGACGAGGCGCTTCAACTCGTCGCCGACATAGGAGGCCAGAGCGGTGACGCAAGATACTCCATCGAACTACTCTGGCGCGCCGGAAAATACGCCGACTCTGACAGTGCAAAGCACATTCTAGCCGACCATGTGCGGAAGGCTGCCGGAAGCGTTTACCCGATGCTCCGCGGCGAATACATAGCCGCCTTATCACCACACGAAAAATACATGCTCCTCGCCCTAGCGAGGGTTCTAGGGGAATCACAGGAAGCCTACGCTACCATAGGCGTCGTTGAACGCGAGTACAAGGCCGTTTGTGAAGAGTATAACGACCAACCCAGAAAGCACACTCAAATCTGGAAGTACGCGCGCGGCCTAGGCGCGATTGGCGTAATAACGGCCGAAAAATCAGGCGAAGGCGTACGCGGCAAAACAACATTACTCGGCCTACAAAACATACCAGCCTCAACCATGCGCGAGCAACTAGAAGCCGCCCTAACCACAACACGGAAGAGACGCATACAACGAAAGTGATGCGGGTGGCGGAATGCACGTTCCGCCCTCGAGTGTTGATACGTTATAGTCTTAGAGAGACATGTTGAGGGGCTGATGCTCACCCGCGCGGTGCCCGCATGCTATTGTGGAAGCAACGTTGCTGGCGTTTTCATGAAGAGCCACATACCTTCACCCGGCGCTAGCTGCAAGTCCCCGGCACCTTGAAGCCACGTTTCGTTTAGGTTGTCGTAGACCAAGACGAGTGTGTACTTGCCGCTTATGCTCGTCAAGTAGGTGGCGATGGTCTCATTGGCGACATTCGGTTGGGGCTTGAAGCCTATAAGATTCCAACCGGCAACCAACAAGTAACTTGGCGGAGTTAGACCCGGCGGGACGACGTACCCTACTACGGTCATTTTGAACGCATCGGTTACGTAAATCCAGTAAGCTTTCCCATCCACCACGCTCGTCAATGTCCCTGAGCTAGGCGGCCCAGGCTTGAAGAAAGACCAAGCACCAGGCGAAGGGGCAGGCGTGAAGCCCCACACGATGCTTAAGTCATGCCACTGAATCAAAGGCGCGAGCAGCTTTGCAATCGCAGTCTGCGAGGGCACTACGGGTAGGCTGATTAAGTTCCAACCAGCCTGCAACTCCAACAGAAAACTTGACAGGCCACTGGAACTAGCGAACATCAGAACTCGACTGTTGTAGGAATCAGTCACCCATATGTTACCCACCGCATCAAACACCAAACCTGCCGGCTGATACAAGCCGGTTTGAGAGGCGACAGAGACGCTGTGAACGAAGTCCGGTTGACCGATCACTAGGCTTGCAGCCATCCCGGTACTGAATGGAGGCGCGAACCTCAAAACCCGATTATTCCTGAAGTCGGAAACCCATAGATTACCCGACGCGTCAAAACCCAAAGCACGTGGCGCATTTAGCCTAGTTTGATTGTATGTAGAACCATAGTGCGTAAAGTCCTCTTGTCCTATCACTAGGCTTGCCGCCATTCCGTTACTGAACGGGGGTTTGAACAGTACAACCCGATTGCTGAAAAGGTCAGCAACCCAGAGGTTGCCCGACGCGTCAAAACCCACACCAACCGGGCCATTAAGCCTAGTTTGAGATGTAAAGCCGCCACCGGTCACATAGTCGGGTTGGCCTATCACTAGGCTAGCAGCTTTCCCATTGGTGAATGGAGGTTTGAACATCAAAACCCGGCCATTCCCCTGGTCAGCAACCCACAAGTTACCAGACGCATCAAAACCGAGACCCAGCGGATCATACAATGTAGTTTGAGACGTCCCTGGCGCCCAGTCGGTGAAAAGAGGTTGCCCAATCACTGCACTCGCAGCCATTCCAGTAGCGAATGGCGGCTTAAACATCAGAACCCTATTGATATCGCTGTCAGCAATCCACAAATCACCTGCTGCATCAAAAGCAATACCACCCGGTGAGTTCAACCTGGTTGCATTGGTGTTTGGAACGTTGTGAGTGAAATCCCCTTGACCGATGACTAGGCTTGCTGCCATTCCATTGCTGAACGGGGGCTTGAACATTAGAACTCGGTTGTTATACGAATCTGCAACCCACAAGTTCCCAGCGGCATCAAAAGCCGAACTACCAGGAATATACAATCCGGTTTGAGTTGTGACGGGGCTACTGCTATTGAAGTCAGCCTGGCCGATCACTAGGCTTGCAGCCATGCCCGTGGAGAATGCGTAGGCCGGGATGAACAGCGGCCCCACCAACATCAACACTAACGTGGAAGCGAAGAACAGATTCCGAACACGAGGCCTAATCAACAATCTCCTTCACCTCCATGCTATTGCGGGACTAGCGTAGCCGTCGCGTTCAGGTAGATCCACATACCCTCACCGGGCGCTAGCTGTAAGCCCCCTGCGCCTCTGAGCCAAGTCTGGTTTAGGTTATCGTAGACCCAGGCGACAGGGTACTTGCCGCTTATGCTCGTCAAGTAAGTGGCAAGGGTCTCATTCTTGATGGTGGGCGATGGTTTGAACCCAATTAGATTCCAACCTGTAATCATCGGATAGCTAGCGGGAGCTGAGCCAGGAGGGACTACGTAGCCCGTGACTGTCATGTTGAATGCATCTGTCACGTAAACCCAGTAACCTTTCCCGTCCACCATTTTCGTTAACGCGCCCGAGCTGGGCGGCCCCGGCTTGAAGAAGCTCCAAGTAGTAGGGGGTGTGAAAGCCCACACGATGCCCAAGTCATGCCACTGAATCAAAGGCGCGAGCAGCTTCGCAATCGCGGTTTGCGTAGGCACTAAAGGCAAGGATACTAGGTTCCAGCCGGGCTGCAACTCCAACAAGAACCCCGACAGGCCTGTGGAGCCTGCAAACATCAAAACACGACTGTTCTGATTGTCAACCACCCACAAGTTCCCCAGCCCATCAAAAGTCAACCCATAGGGCTGCCACAGCGCGGTTTGGGTTGTGCCAGAGTATCTGTGCGTAAAGTCCGTTTGGCCTATCACTAGGCTGGCGCCCATTCCCGTCAAGAACGGAGACGTATACCTGAGGACTCTCTGATTTGCATCGTCGGCTATCCAGAGGTTGCCGGAGGGATCGAAAGCCACGCCAAGCGGGAAAAACAGCCCAGTTTGAGTTGTGGCATAGCTGCCGCTCACGAAATTGCTTTGACCTATCACCAGACCAGCGGCCATTCCGTTACTGAAAGGTGGCTTGAACATCAAGACCCTACTGTTAACTTCGTCAACAACCCACAAGTCGCCGGACGCATCAAAAGCCAAACCCATTGGGCGATAGAACTGGCTCTGCGACGTGCCAAAGGAACCATGCGTAAAGTCTACTTGACCGACCACTAGGCTTGCTGCCATTCCTGTAGCGAATGGCGGTTTGAACATCACAACCCTATTGTTACCGTTGTCAGCAACCCACAAATCGCCTAATGCATCAAAACCCAAAGCAGCCGTGCCGTTTAATCCGGCTTGGGTTGTGTGGCCGGAACCGCTGATGAAGTCTGGTTGACCAATCACTAGGCTTGCTGCCATTCCTGTAGCGAATGGGGGCTTGAACATTAGAGTCCTATTGTTGTTGTGGTCAGCAACCCACAAGTTGCCGGACGCATCAAAAGCCAAACCCCAAGGATAGTTTAACCCTGTTTGAGTCGTGGCTACGTAGCTGTGGGTAAAGTCCTCCTGACCGATTACTAGGCTCGCCGCCATCCCATCCTTGAACGGAGGCTTGAACATCAAAACCCTGTTGTAGCCTAGATCGACCACCCACAGGTTACCCGCCGAATCAAAACTCGCAGCATAAGGATACGCAAGGCCGGTTTCGGTATTGTGAATCGAACTGCTGGTGAAGTCGGGTTGGCCAATCACTAGGCTAGCGCTTTGGCCGGTTGTGAATGCATACGCCTGTGCGACGACTACACTCACCAGGGTTAATACCAACATGGAGGCACAGAGAAAATCCCTAATGCGAATGCTACGCAACAATCTCCACCTCATCTACACTGATCAGTTGTTTGCCTCGTACATCATTTCTCACTTCGCATCTTACACTATGTAGAGTACAAGCTAGTCCCGTGAAGCCCCACTCAATCCACTTCGCCAAATGATCTTGAGCCAAAATCGAGTTAAGCGCCAGGACTCCTAGTCGTGATCTGCGGCAACAATAGCCCCGGACACGGCACAAGGGCTAATTTGCCCGCACGGCCTTAATGTCAGACTTGAGGTTTGTTCGCGGATGCGCCGTTTCTCCATGGTAGACATCTCCTCGAAGGACGCAATAGTTAGAGAGGCAACGGCGGTCGGCGAGATCGGACTGAAACCAAGCACAATTTCACGCATTAAGCGCGGCCGAATCGCGAAGGGCGATGCTATTGCTGCCGCAGAGGTCGCGGCAATAATGGCTGCGAAGCGTACGCCCCATCTACTTCCTTTCTGCCACTCGATTCCGATAACAACAGTGCGAACCGAGCACTCCTTTGCGGGAAATGCGCTAAGGGTGGAATCGTACGTGAAGGGGCTGGCGAAAACTGGCGTTGAGATGGAAGCGCTAACAGCTGCCGCAACCTATCTCCTCACGATTTGGGACATGGTGAAACAATACGAGAAAGACCCCAAGGGCCAATACCCAACAACCGCCATCACAAACCTCAAAGTAACGAAGAAAATCAAGCGAACATAAATGACCAAAGTCCCGGAACTTCACAAGTCATCCGCACCGAAATCGGTTGGAATCTACATCATAACCTGTAGCACATCAAAATTCAAGGAACTCAAGGCTGGCCAAAAACCCAACGACACTTCTGGAGACATAATTGAGAAGCTTGCGCGAGGCGCAGGCCATAGAATTGAAGGACGCCAGTTGATCTCCGACTCTAAACCAATGATAACAAAAACAACAAAACACGCCCTCAGCACCCACGGGGTTGACGCGGTGATCATAACCGGCGGGACAGGCTTGTCCCCGAGGGACGTTACCCCTGAGAGCATCATACCATTAATTGACAGGGAGATTCCAGGTTTTGGGGAACTCTTTAGAAAAATCAGCTTCGAGACCATCGGTTCCTCTGCCCTTCTCAGCCGCGCATTCGCGGCAACAAGCAAGGGGAAGGCGATATTCTGTCTTCCAGGCTCACCGGACGCCGTTCAAACAGCCATGGAGAAGCTGATTCTTCCGGAACTGGGGCACATCATCGGCGTAGCTCACGAGCATTAACGCTTCTTACGGGCAGGTGCCCGCTTAGCTGTCCTAGCTGGTATACCAGGCTTAACCTTCGCTGCTGGGGCGGCGGGGGTGTTCTTTGCTGCGTACTTCTCGTAAGCTTTCGGATCTGCGAGTGTTTGATCGCATATACAGAATTTCAGAGAGGGGATTAGATGGCTGGGGCAGTTCTCAACAAACTCACATTCTTCACACGGGATCTTCTGCCCGTCCACGTAGCATTCCTTAATGACCTTACCCTCCACTTCAGCCGCGGCTTGCTCAGGGCGCCTGAATTTGATAGGCCTCGCCATTATGTCCGATAACCTTTCTTCAACTGAGTCTAGGTTATCGAGCCGGCGGACGGCGAACTTGCCGCCGCTCCTATCGTAACTAATGCCCGCCCGCATGATTTGGATGAACTTGTCCTTGCCCATGTAAGGCAGCTTGAAACCCGTTGGGTCAAGAACCTCTCCAGGACCTTTCACGGCTGGTTGCGTCTTAGATTCGGAAACCAGGAAATCTATGTCCCGTTCCTCCGCTTCCAGGCTCAGGGCAATTTCCCGCCCACGTTCGCCATCAGACCTGAAAATGGCCACTAGGAACGGAACTACTTCATACAACGCCTTACGTTTCGACATGTGGCATGCCCTGGCTATCCTGCGGCACAGGTGGTCCAACGCCCAAAGTCGATACTGGTAACGATCCACGATTTTCCTCGAGAGCAATGGGGCTACATCCATCGCATGCTCTATGTCGTTATCGACCGGCTCCGTTCCCACCGAAGCCAATTCGTTCAACGCGACGGGGAGTAGACTCCATTCCGGCACAGCATCCCTGCGCGGCTGGTTGAAAGGAGGCGGCATCATCCCACGAGAACGGCTTGCACCAACTCTCCCATACCCGATATCTGCGCCGGACAAGCTGTCGTAGGCTTTCGCCAATTTGCTATGCGTGGTGTACAGGTAGGGGAGCAAATCATGAATGAGCAATAGCAACTCGTCGCGGTAGAGTGGAATCTCAGTCTCGTTGAGGGCCTTTCTAGCTTCGCCGAATCCGTGTGAGGCGAACAGACCCCTTAAGGTTCCTTTTTCATCCAGCTCCCTCGTCCGTTCCGGACGTAGGGTTGCTGCGCCACTGGTTGCGATGGTTTGAATATCATTGACGGCGGACCTTATGTCCCCGTGACTCTCGCGGGCAACTCGTTTCCTTACTTTCTCAGGAACTGAGCGCCCCTCTTCGGCAAGGATATGATTAGTCAGCATGAGTAGCAGGCGGGGGCGAATTTCAACAAGCGGGACGACGATGCAGGCCTTCTTGAGGTCGTCAAATTTTTCGTCGTCTACGTTGTTAGCCGTAAGGACTATTGGTACGGGCGACTGCTTGATTACTGCAAGAATCGCTCCCAATCCTCCGCGGTCTTCCCGCCCGAAAACGCCGTCCACCTCGTCCATGAGAACCATATTTCCTCGACCATCGGCGGTGAAGCTGTCGAGCGTTGAAGAGGACCTTGCGGGAGCAAGCAGGTTCTTGATGGCCTTCTCAGTCCGAATGTCGCTTGCATTCATCTCAAGCACTCGGAAGTGAAAATCGTTCGCGGCCGCTCTAGCGAGCGTAGTTTTCCCAACCCCAGGCGGCCCGACTAGGAGGCATGCCTTCGTGGGTTTCTTCTTCAAGGTCCATTGCTTCATCCAAACCTTGAATGCTTCAACTGATTCCTCGTTGCCTAGAAGCGTTGCTGTGGACAGGGGACGATACTTCTCAGTCCAAGCAACTGTTCGGAGCGTTTGCACTCTACTTTCTTCCAATCACACTCAACTGAGCCAGCATGGCACTGAGCTGAATATCCTCATTTGCACCTTGCGTCAACCTGAAATCACACTCACCGAGTGCACGCACAACCTCGGCCTGCTTGTCACCCTTAACCTCTGAGACGCGGCTGATCTCCCGGTTCGCTCCGCGGATAATCTCTCTGCCGCTCACACCATGCTTGCCCATCAACTCGTACATGGCATCTCGTGCCTTCATGAAATCCCCTTGAAGTGCAAGCTTCAGCATTTCACGAATGAGCTCACCCTGGGCCTCTGGCATGACCTTTTCGAGCGTCGCCAAGTCTAACTTTCCACCCTTCGTGCTTGCGGCCGCAACCTGGAGGTAGTTAATCGCCCTACGAAGGTCACCTTCTGAGAGTTCGAAGACTCGTTCAACAACTTTGGGACCTGCGTCGATTTTTTCAGACTTGCATATCTTTGCCAAGTATTCGATAGCTTCGGCTTCTTCCAATCGCCTGAATCGGAAGACTGAGCATCGGCTCTGGATGGGCTCTATGATGCCGCTTTGATAGTTGCAGATGAGAATGAAGCGGCAGGTTCTGGACGACGTTTCCATTATTCTCCTCAGCGCGGTTTGGGCGTCTCTTGTCATCTCGTCACATTCGTCGAGGATCACAAGCCCAAACTGAACGCCTGAAGGGGTGGTTTGGATTATCTGGGAGAACCCTTTAATTCTCTCGCGAACGACGCCGATACCACGTTCATCGGACGCGTTCAACTCCAACACTAGGCTGCGAAAACTTTCACCCATCAACTGACGGGCTATGCAAAGGGCAACTGTACTCTTCCCAGTCCCAGGCGGCCCCGCGAAGAGGAAGTGGGGCATCGTTGCAGGCGTTTTGAGCAACGCTTTGATTCCGTAAACTGTTTCCTTTTGATTGACGACCTCATCGAGAGACCGAGGTCTATACTTCTCGATCCACATGACGTTGGCTTGGCTCAATACTTCTCCACCGCGCGCAATTTCATGTTCGATTTCCAGTGCAGCTGAGTTTACGAACCACATTCAAAAGCCTTGGCCCAAGCAGAGCTGTGGGTAGTCGCTGTACGCGAAAACGCCCATCATACTTTCATCCTTCTCTCCCGACGCGCAAGTCGCTCCAATGGAAATCTCGACTGAATGGAAAAAAGAATTCGAGTTAAAGCATTTAACTTGGAAAAGGGCGGTTAGTGGTTTGGTGTTTCATTCTTGGCGGAAGCCTTGATGTCAGTCGGCGACATAGACTTTGACTTTGAAAACTCTCAGATCAGGGTAGTTGTGACCCGGGAGTTGCCTGAAACGCCTAGGATGCCGAAATTATCCTCGGCGAAAGTCGGGCAGGAACTTGAAGTTCCCTATTGGACAGCCAAGGAACTTGTGCAGCTTGGGTACGCCAGGTTCAGAGAGGAGGATGTCCTCAACTATAACTCGATTTCAAAAATACATTGGCGAGAAACCATTCCTGCGTCGAGACAATTACCTGCGCTCCAACCAAATTTCTACTGCATGCTCAGGCGGCACCTAGGTGAACTTCGTCAAAAGAGCAAACAGGACCAGGTGAAGCTTCGGGAACTTGAAAGGACCGAAAGCTTAGTGCGCGACATTGTTAACTGTAGAGTTCGAAAGATCGTCTCCATCGCCGCATCCCCAACGCCCTCAGAGGAACTCATTCAAGGTTTGACGTACGAAGAGCGAACCCTCTATTCGACTCTGAACAAGACCATTGAGGATTGGAAGTCGAAGCTCCTTGGACAGGAATTGAACGCTTGACCACGCTGCAGAACCCTGAGGAACGTTTCCAGGACTTCCTCAGGTCTTTCCTGGTTGAAGACGAATACAAATATCGAAAACGCCTTGGCCACGTTGCCCTGACTGGCTCAAGGTCTATCGTGGTCGACTTCGAAGACCTGATAGCTCACGACGCAGACCTAGCGCGTTCGATTCTTGACAAGCCAGACGAATACCTCGAGTATATGGACCGTAGCGCGTGGGCCCAACTGAAAATTGAGGACCCAGAATATGCCGAGGTCATAAAACGGCTTCGCGTCAGGTTCAGGAAACTTCCGGAGAAACACTTACTCCGCAAGATTGGGGCGGAGAACATTGGCAGGTTACTCTCGATCGACGGAATAATCGTGAGGTCGACGTCGGTCAAGCCCCTTCTCATTAAGGCCGCGTTTCAATGCCGCAAATGCAACGCGATGACTTACGTCGAGCAGGCGGGAACTCTGATGCGCGGGCCCGGAGTCTGCCCACATTGCCGAAGCAAAGTGTTCGAATTCATGGAAAAACAGTCCACCTTCATGAACTCACAGGATATCCGAATCCAAGAACGGCCTGAAGACCTCCCTCCAGGCCAACTGCCCAGGGCCATCGACATCAAACTCGCTGAAGACCTGGTCGATATTGCACGGCCAGGCGACCGTGTATCCATAACTGGGATAGCGAGGGGCCAGCAGGAATACGTTGGGAGAAAAGCTAGGCTTCGCACCTTCGAACTGCTCCTCGACGCAAATTACGTTGACGTCGTCGGGAAGGAGGTTGAGGTTGTTGAGATAACGCCTGAGGATGAGAGGGCGATAAGAGAGCTAGCGAAAGATCCGTTCATCCACCGCAAACTCATAGCCTCGCTCGCGCCGTCCATTTACGGTTACGGCGACATCAAAGAGGCCGTCCTCTACCTCCTATTCGGAGGCGTCCCCAAACGACTGCCTGATGGCGTCACAATACGAAGTGAGATCAACGTCCTCCTCGTTGGAGACCCAGGAGTCGCTAAGAGCCAACTACTCCAATATGTTGCAAGGATCGCCCCGCGAGGGCTTTACACAAGCGGCCGCGGAACAACAGCCGCCGGCCTGACTGCCGCAGTAGTCCGCGAAAAAACTGGAGGCATGGTACTAGAAGCGGGAGCCCTGGTTTTGGCTGACAAAGGTGTCGCTTGCATCGACGAGGTGGATAAAATGCGCCCGGAGGACCGGGTGGCTATTCACGAGGCTCTTGAGCAACACACCGTCAGCGTAGCCAAGGGAGGAATCGTTGCAACTCTAAATGCTAGGGCCGCCGTCCTCGCGGCTGCCAACCCCAGTTTGGGTAGGTATGACCCTTACCGGAACATCACGGACAACATTAGTTTGCCCGTGACACTGTTGTCACGTTTCGACCTCCTCTTCATCATGAAGGACGTCCCCGAAGCCGATTCGGACAGTAGGATGTCGGAACACATACTCACACTCCACCGGTTGAAGACTACCCCGGAGGAACCACCACTTCTACCGGACCTTCTACGCAAGTATATTGCGTACGCCAAACGCATCGAACCGGCCTTGTCGGATGAGGCTGTGAACGAGATTAGGCAGTATTACCTGAAAATGCGTTCGATGTCCGGCTCTAGCGAGTCGCCCATAGTCATAACCCCGAGGCAGCTTGAGGGATTGGTTAGGTTATCTGAAGCTAGGGCGAAGAGCTTTTTGCGTGACCGGGTCGAGGCGGAAGACGCTCGTGCAATAATTCGCCTAATGACATTGTCCCTGCAGGATGTGGGCATCGACACGACGACTGGGAAGATGGACATTGATGTCATAATGACGGGCAAGCCAAAGAGCCTGAGAGACAAAATGCAGGTCGTGCTAAGCACTTTCGCTGATTTGGAGAAGCAACTGGGAATCGTCGAAGACTCGACACTATACCAGGCTTTGTCACGGAAAGTTGACATTACCGACGAAGATGCGAGAAGGCTGGTCGACCAGCTTGTCAAGGAAGGAATCCTTTATTCGCCTAAGGCTGGGCACTTGAAGCGAACAGCAGCCTGACAGGCGCAATTTCGTTGCGGATCGACGAACTCCCCATCCCAGACGCTGTTAAGGCTGTTCTAGCTAAGGCCGGGTACGACGTACTATACCCTCCTCAGGAGGACGCTATCAAAGCCGGTGCCTTGGACGGGAAGAACATCGTTCTCGCAAGCCCAACGGCATCAGGCAAGACGCTTGTCGCAGAAATGGTAATTCTCAAGTCGATACTTGAGAAGGGCGGAAAAGCACTTTACCTTACCCCGCTCCGGGCGCTAGCGAGCGAGAAGTACGAAGACTTCCAAAAGTACACATCAGTCGAAAAGGCGCCGGGCCGAAACGTTCGAGTCGCCGTCACTAGCGGAGATTACGACAGGTCCGACATCTATCTCGCTAATTATGATGTCATCATCTCCACGAACGAGAAAGCCGATTCGCTCCTAAGACACCGCTCGCCATGGATTGCAGATATCTCGGTTGTTGTCGCTGATGAAATTCACCTTATCACCGAAGCAGACAGGGGGCCAACCCTTGAGGTCGTTCTGACGCGCTTACTGAAAATCAACCCACGAATTCAAGTCATCGCACTGAGCGCCACCATCAAGAATGCTGCGGAGATGGGTGAGTGGCTCAAAGGCATCCCCATCACTACCGAGTGGCGGCCCGTCCCGCTTAGAGAAGGCGTCTATTACGACGGTCAAATCCAATTCAAGGACGGGGCCTCGCGCTTCATCCCGCACACCGACACGAACCCGATTTTTGACACCGCACTCGACGTTGTGCGCGAGGGGGGCCAAGTCCTAATCTTCGCTGAAACTCGGCGCACGGCTGTGGAGATGGGAAAGAAAGCTGCGGCAGTTCTCAGAAGGTACCTGCCCAAGCCGGACCGTAGGGGTTTGGAGAACATCGCCCAAAGAATCCTCGCAACCGGCGAAAGAACTCGGCTAGGAGAAGTGTTGGCGGAACAGACACTGAACGGCGTTGCCTTCCACCACGCAGGTTTACCCGGAGGACATCGCAAAATCATTGAAGATGCATTCAAAGCTGGGCGGTTGAAGATTTTGTCCGCGACTCCGACCCTCGCGGCAGGAGTCAACCTCCCCGCCCGTACGGTCATCATAAGCAGCTACGAAAGGTACGAACCTGGGTACGGACGTTACCCGATCTCCGTTTTGGAGTATAAGCAGTTTTGTGGTCGGGCGGGAAGGCCGAAGTACGACAAGTACGGTGAAGCCATCCTCATAGCTCGAACCGAAGATGAACAGGACTACCTTCTGAAGAACTACGCCCTCGCAGAACCTGAAAGAATCTGGTCCAAACTCGGTGCAGAGAAAGTTCTCAGGCCGCATGTGCTAGCGACCATTGCCACGCGGTTTGCCACCACTGAAGATGGGTTGACCAGATTTTTCGCGAAGACATTCTATGCCTTCCAATACGACCCCAAGATGATCAAAGGAAAACTCGGCGACATACTTTCCTTCCTCCACAGAGAGCAGATGGTTGAATTCGAGGGCGAAGAGCTGAAGGCTACAAGGTTCGGCCGGCGTGTCTCCGAACTCTACATAGACCCAGTATCCGCAGTTGTCCTACGGGACGGGTTATACACACGGGCCAAACACGTGACCGAAACCAGCTTCCTGCATCTGATATCGAGAACGCCCGACATTTCACCCAAATTGTACCCACGCCGCGGGGAAGATGAAATGCTCGACCTCTTCGCCAAAGAGCACCAAGACGAATTCATGTGTGAGACCCCTGAATACTACGGCGACACCAACGGCGTGACCTATGAGGAATTCCTAGCCGAAATCAAATGCGCAAGGGTCCTGTACGAATGGATCAATGAAACCAGCGAAGACGGCATACTCGAAGTTCACAAAGTTGAACCAGGCGACATACTCAGGATGGTGGACACTGCAAGATGGCTCTTGCACGCGACCTACCAGCTCGCTGAACTGTTCGGCCACAAGGACCTTCTCGCGCAGGCGTACGAACTGCAAATCCGGTGCGCTAAGGGTGTCAAAGCCGAACTAGTTCCCCTAGTCGAACTTGAAGGCGTAGGACGCGTCAGGGCTCGATCCCTGTTCAGCGCAGGATACAGAAACCTTGACGACCTGAAGCGCGCCTCGGTAACGGATCTGATGAACGTCCCACTGATCGGCCCGTCGCTAGCAAAGAAAATCAAGGAACAGGTAGGCGGCCTCATCAAGGCCGAGGAATGGGAAAGATTGAACTCGAAGACCGCTGAGACAACTGAACAAAGCCTGCTAACCGACTATAGAGACGGCGATAGCGAAAGCATCTAGTCCGAAAGGCCACGCCCTTTCCGTTCAGCCACTGTCTTCCCCACCGCAGCGTCCACAAGCTCGCCCGACAAGCCCAGGTAAGACTTGGGATTCAAAGCTGATTTGATATCCTCCTTCGTCAGATACTTTGCAATCGCTGGGTTGGCCTCCAACACTTCGGCGAAGCCTTTGTTTTTCTCCTGGCTATCGAATACGAGTTGCTGCAAGAGCTTGTGAGCTTCTAGCCGCGGCATCCCCTTGTTTACGAGGGCTATCATAACTGCCTCGGACATCATTGGGTCTTTGAATTTCATCAAGTTCTCAAGCATTTGGCGCTCGTTGACTCGCAGCCCGCCAAGAATCCGAACCATCGAATCCAACATATGATCAACCAGTATGAAGGATTCTGGGATCACAAAGCGCTCGGAAGCTGATTGGGATAGGTCACGCTCGTGCCACGTTACAATTCCCTCCAATGCCGGGGCGACCAGGCTTCGCTCGATTTTGGCCAGGCTTGAAACACTCTCGCTTCTCCAAGGATTTCTTTTCTGAGGCATTGTGGAACTTCCCACCTGCTTGCCCACTTCAAACGGCTCACCCAACTCGTCAATCTCGGGCCTCTGCAGGTTCCTGATTTCAACGGCAAACTTGTCCAAGGAACTAGCTATGATAGCAAAAACGCAGACTAGTTCGGCGTACCTGTCGCGTTGAACAATCTGACTAGTAACCTCCGCCGCCCTAAGCCCAAGGCGCTTCATTACCAGCTCCTGAATTCTAAGAGCGTTCTTGCCGAGGCCAGCCATGGTGCCCACCGCCCCGCTCAATTTACCGACGAGAACGCGTTCCTTGCACTGGTTCAGGCGGTCGATATGTCTGGCAACTTCACGCAACCAAACCGCAAATTTGAGCCCGAGAGTCATTGGTAACGCATGTTGGCCATGCGTCCGGCCAATGACCATTGTGTCCCTGTACTTTCTCGACAGGGCGATGAGGCCCTCTTCCAGCCTGTCCAGCCTAGCCTGAACTATTTCCAACCCTTCCTTCATTTGCAAGGCCAATGCGGTATCAAGAATGTCGGAGGACGTTGCTCCAAGGTGAACATACGCTCCGCCCTTCCCGGAAACCTCGGAAAGAGCTTCGACTAAGGCCGCCGTTTCATGAGCGACGACTTTCTCAATCTGACGAATCCTCTCCAACTTAACATGCTTCATAGTCGCGTGACGTTCGATTTCCTCAGCTGCTTCTTTCGGTATTTCACCCAGCTGCCCTCTCGCCCACGCTAAAGCTGCCTCAACATCAAGCATCCTCTGGAAACGCGCCTCCTCCTCGAACACTCCCCGCATCTCCGCGGACCCGTAACGGCCGGTATCAATGGGCAAAATTGGCAAGTCTCAGCCCGAGGCCAACGTAGCGTTCGTACGTAATATAAACTCGGGTGGTTTAACGCAAATATACTCCTTCGGATGCGTGATTGATGATTCGCATGCGGCGCAGCATAGTCTTCGCAATTTTGATCGTTCTTGTTCTCGCCTATTCGCCGCATCAAGTCAAAGCAACACTGGGGCCGTGTTGCGAGTATACGTTCGTAGTCAGTGATTTGCAACCGAAACCTGGGGAACGAGTCGATTTCACGGGCGTGGTCACCGACCAATATGGTGGCGGCGATCCCAATGTGACTGTTCAGTATCAGGACACTGCGGTCAGAAATGGAACCAGCTTGAGCAATTCTACAACAGACGCCAATGGAGCATTCTATCTGAACACCAACATGCCGGTGATCCCTAATCCAAACACGATAAGGTACACGTTGACTATGACTGATCCCGCCATTAATTGGACCACAACCGTCGCGGGCAGCTATCCCCCGCCATCGGGTTCCCCGTCAGGGGATTTTCCTGCATTGTACAATAGCCAATTGGGTGGGCGCGCGAATGCCTACCTCAACATTCAATCAGCCGGCTTTCCCGGGATCATATACATTAGTGAAGGATACGACCAGCCAATCTTGCATGGCGTTAGTTCCCTCGATCAGGGGACAACAGACCTTTTGACCGACCTTGCAAACAAGGGGTTCAATGTGATCGCACCGATCTCGTGGTTCGTCACAGACGTCCCAGTTTTCCCCTACGAACTGGCAGCCATGCTCAAGTTCGCTTTCCACATCAGCCAAGTCTACATAATTGGCTGGAGCGCCGGCGGCACAGTGGCTGCTTGGGTCCTCACGCATGACCTATACGGCATATTCAATCTCGGAGTCGTGATGGACGCGGAGGTAGCTGGGACATCAAATCAAACCGATACCAAACCGTCAGTTTTCAATACCGCCCAATCCTCGGAGAGCGTCAAGATCCCGCATTTGCTCATCTGGGGCATTAGCGATGGTGGCACGACAAGCATTCAGTCAGCATTCTTGTGGGCGAAGCATGTTCAGAACAATCTTGCCCGTATCGACGCCTTCACTTATGGGCATCAATGGATCGGAACCGATGTCGAAGGCAGAATCCTGGCCGACATCCTTGCCTTCTTCAACACTCAATCTGTGGGAACCCTCAGCACCCTCCAATCAGATTATGGAACTGCACAGTTTTTGACTGACAGCCAGGTCCTGAGCAGCAACCCGTATGACGCGCAAAGCAAGGAGTATGTCTTCCAAATCACGGGCCAGAACGGCACGGTAGGTTCAATGAACCTAGCCATTCCCATCGCATCCATTGACGGACAGCCGGTCGTCTTATTTGACCAAAATGCCCTTCCAACTGCCTACTCCTCAGACGCCAACAACTATTACATCTGCTTCACCTACACGCACAGTACGCACACGATACTCGTCGTCGGGCAAAATGACATTCCAGAATTTCCAGTCAACGCGAGCATCGTGCTGGTAGCACTTTTGCTATGTATGTTCATCATGGTTGGGGCTTTTGGCAGAAAGAGAACTAGGCGAATCTGAGGTCTACATAGCTATCATGACCGGTTCTTGTTTGTCACTGCAGCGTACCTGATATACGACGAGTGGAAAAACCGAAGCGACAAAGCTTGGGTGCAATTGCCGCAGCGTTGGCTAGGGACGGGACTGATAGTCAGGCGCTCGTCGAGAATATGCTTCGTTCCTTGAGCCACCGGGGAGCTAACTCGAAGACCCTGAAGATGACTGACGACGGAAACGTCAACCTGTCGGCCGGATACTCTTCTGGAGGCGCGCTTGAAGTGCATGTTTTTGAAGCTAACGGGGCTGCCACTATGCTCGACGGTTCAATCTTCCGAATTCCGCACGCGGCTCGATTCGCACACAAACGCCTAACGAGAAAAGTGTCGGTAGCCAGAGCTGCAAGTTCGCTCCTTGAGGAACCTGGCGCCTTCGCCTGCACATTTCTACAGAAAGGTAAGCTGTGTGCTTTCAGAGATCTAAACGGACTAAAACCATTGTATTATGCGAGGAGCAGAAATCTGACCGTTTTCGCTTCGGAGCGAAAAGCCCTCTGGCGGATCGGTTTGAGTGATGTCAGGAGAGTAAATCCAGGATATCTTTACTCAACTACGGACCGCAGGTTCAGCGAAACCCGCCTAGCCCACATTCCACGGCCCGCCGTGAGAAACATGAACATTCACCAAGCATCATCACGACTCTCTCTCCTGCTGAAGAGATCCATTCGAAGAATAACGCATGGTGTTGACAAGGTTGCAGTTGCCTTTTCAGGCGGCCTTGACAGCGCCATAACTGCACTACTTGCCAACCAGACGCGTTCTAACGTGGAAGCAGTCAGCGTGGGCCTTCCCGCGTCCCCAGAACTCTATGCCGTTGAACATTTCGCGCGGGAACTTGATTTGCCCATTACATTAGAATCATTCAGTCTTGATTCGCTCGAAGAATACGTTCGGCGTGTGGTCTGGCTTATAGAGGAGCCGAACTTGATGAAGGTTAGTGTGGCTGTGCCCCTTCACTGGGCAGCGATTGTCGCCGCCAAACGCCGGTGCTCCATCATGCTTTGCGGGCAAGGCAGCGACGAACTCTACGGCGGTTATTACAAGTACGCGAGAACGCTGGATAAGAGAGGACGAAAGGCACTCGTTGCCGAGCTCTACCGCAGCGTCGTGGATTCGGCTCAAGTGAACTATGAGAGAGATGACCAGGCCACTGCCCCGTTTGACGTAGAGCTGCGCACACCTTTCGCCGACTTGGATGTAATCAGATTTTCGTTGTCAATTCCTTCCGAATTCAAAGTTAGGCCCGGGAATGACCTTACGAGGAAGTGGGTTCTGCGGAGCGCGGCGAAAAAGATGGGGTTGCCAGAGGACATGATATGGCGCCGCAAGAAGGCAATTCAGCATGGGACCGGAGTTGAGAACGCCATCCGCAAGCTCGCGAAAAAGCGGGGCTTAACGGCGGAAGGGTACCTTTCGAAGGTGCATGAAGAAGTCATAAGAATGGAATCAATGCCTTGAGTAATCCCGTTTGGAGGACTAAGGTTCGCAAACTGAAGCTAAGGTCAGCATAATCGTAACGTTGATTCTCATACTTGCCGCACTGTTCGTGTCTCTACAAGTTGCCGCGGTGCTGGCTACAACCTACCTCATAGTATACGCCGTTCGCAGGTTGAGAAAACAGAGAAAGAGCTGACCGACCGGTCTCATAACGAGGCCCACTCTGATTTGCCCTTGCGCATTGCGGTCGATTTAGACGGTGTCCTAGCAGACACCATGGTAGCCTTTTGCAGAATCCTAAACCAACGCCACTCGACACAATTCACGGTGAACTCCTTCGTTCAATGGAACGCATGGCAGGTAGCTCACATCACAAAGGAGGAGTTCTTTCGGACTCTCGACGAAGCATGGTTTGAGTGGGAGAGCATTCCGCCCGTAGAGGAGAATATCGGGGCGCGGGTCAACCGAATACATGGGCTCGGGCGTGTCGATGTGGTTACGGGGCGTAGTCAAGCGACGGTTCAGGCTGCGAAAGCGTGGCTCGAAAAACAGAAAGTCCCGTATGACACCTTCGTCCGAACGGCCAGCACCAGAGCAAAGGCGAATCTGAGTTACGATGTCTTCATAGACGATTCTGCTGAGCTCACGTCTCTAGTAGCTTCCAGCTTCGATAGGTGGGGCGTCCTCTACACACAACCGTGGAACCGAACCGCCAAAGAAATGCCGCGAATCTTCAGGGTCGAAAGGTGGGAACAGATACCAGCTTTATTGGGGCAGGTCTCGGTGACGAAGAAATAACGGCGCTTATGCGTTCTACCCTCTGAACTGGGAGATGAAGGTTAGCGTTTTTCCCCAAGCGTCTTTCGCGGCTTCAGCGTTATGGCCTTCCCAGTTCGGCCGGTGGAAGGCGTGCTGCGCGTTCGGGTAGAGGTGTACATCGACTCTTTTCTTATACTTGGTTGCGGCGGGGAGGAAATGCTGGTACGCCCACGGCGTTACTCTTTCATCCTCTGAAGCCAGCATGAGTTGAACGGGCCCTTTAGCACCCTTAACTTGCTCCACATTTTCGATCATCCCATAGTAGTCTACACAAAAGGCCATGTTCAAGTTGCAGGCGCCCAAGAGCGCAAAAGCTCCGCCCATGCAGAACCCCATTGAACCGACCTTCGCGTCCTGGCCGATCTTCTGCACAAGAAGTTGAAGGCCTGAACCTAAGGCATCTAAGACTTCTTGTTCTTTCAAAGCCGACCTGAGCTTGAACCCCTCTTCAAGGGATGACACAAGCTTTCCGCGGTAAAGATCCACTGCCGCAACCGAGAAACCTGTTTGTGCAAGCTGCGCTGCGACGGAATCTGCATATTGGTCGAAGCCGAATATCTCGTGCACCAAGACGACTCCAACCTTTGAGCTCGCGGGATGCAGCCGAAAATCCCAGCCCCCGGAAGTGACCTTGGTTGACTGTTCTTGCATACTGAACCACTGAGCCACCTGAGATGGCTCTAATTTCCGTCTTTCGCATGTGGCCAGTTGAGCCAGCCGCCCTTGAAGCCTAATTACGGCTTGACATTCCGTCGTGTTTGCATGGCGGTTTAGATGGATAGGAATGATGTCTTGAAACGACTAAAGTCCCACTCGAATCCCGAAGCGGTCAAGGGAATGGCCCGATTCGGAATCAACCCAAACAATACGTACGGCGTATCCATTCCCACCCTCAGAAAGATAGCGAGAGAGCTTGGTAGGAATCACTCCCTCAGCCTGGAACTCTGGGAATCTGGAATCCACGAAGCCCGCATACTCGCCTCAATGATTGACATTCCAGAAAAAGTCACGGCAACCCAGATGGATAAGTGGGTTAGGGATTTCGACTCGTGGGACGTTTGCGACCAAACCTGCAGCAACCTGTTCGACAAAACGAAAGCAGCCTACCAAAAAGCGGTCGAATGGAGTTTACGGCACGAAGAGTTCACCAAGAGGGCAGGATTCGCTCTGATGGCTGCGCTAGCATTTCATGACAAGAAAGCGCCGAATGCAAAGTTCCTGAAATTCCTGAAGGCAATTACAAGAGAAGCCACCGATGAGCGAAACTTCGTTAGGAAGGCGGTTAACTGGGCCCTCAGGCAGATTGGAAAGCGGAACCTTGAGCTCAATCGAGCAGCTGTAAGGACCGCTAAACAAATCCGGAAAATGCCCTCCAAGAACGCGCGGTGGATCGCTTCAGATGCACTGCGCGAATTGACAAGCACTTCAGTGCAGAAGAGGCTGAGAGAGTAAGAGCGCCGCAATTATTTCCATTTGATTGTGCAGCCGACAGGCTTGGTCTCAGCGGTTACCGGCGTTCTCCCCGCCAGCACCGCGTCGAGGGCGTCCCGCAGAAACTTCACCTTGACAGCTGCCGGGTTATCATAGTTGTCATCGATCACGCCATGATACTGTAGCCCACCCGCCTTATCGAACAAGAAGACCTCGGGCGTTCGCTCAGCTCCATAAGCCCGTGCTACCTCTTGGCTCTCGTCACGCAAATATGGAAAGTTGAAATGCTTCTCCCGTGCCCGCTCCTTCATCTTCTCGAAGCTATCATCGGGATACTTCGAGGCGTCATTCGCGTTCACCGCGACTAATTGTACGCCCTTCACGCCATAATCTGCCTGTATCTGGACCATACGGTCCTCCCAAGCGCGAACATACGGACAATGGTTGCAACTGAAAACAACCACTACCGCATTCTTTCCAGAATACTCCGCGAACGAATGGCTCTTACCATCGACGTCGGCTAAGGTGAAAGATAAGGCCGTATCCCCAATCTTCAAGTTCGCCATTTTCCTCATCGCTTCATATCGTTTAGGGCTAGGTTCTACTCTTAAGATTCTCCTTAGCAGCACAAACGGCCTTCCGAATCATTGAGACCGATGGCAATGGAGAGATACGCCCATCTTCAAGGGTGTAGGCTCTGCAGGCTGGAGCAAATTCAAGGCTGGGAATCGGATCGATATCATGCCCATCAATCAGAATCGTGGGCGAACCAGGAAAATGATACCGCTTCGCATCCTCGAAGGTCTCAACTCTGATAACTTCAATCTCTGCAGCTACCCCCTCTTCTTCAAGGACCTTGCGTAACCGTTGAATCGCTTCGTCATGTGAGGGGCATTGCTCTGAATAAAGGAAACGAATCTCCACAGCTTCTCACTCGGCCTCATTGATGCTTATCGAACCGCGTCATCACTGTTGCGCATCGCAGGACATTGCCTTCGTCAGCCCTCTGGTAATCTCCGGTCAAGAGAACACATCCAAATGCGTAAGTACCTGAGTTTGTCGTCCCGAATTCGCAGTAGAAATGCTTGTGGTGTGTTCTAATGTCGATTAAGTTGTCTTCGGGAAAAGAAATTCCAATTGAGATGCACAAGACGCGAATGGTGCAGAAGATTACACTCGTACCCGTCGAAGAACGGCTCAAGGCGATTGGAGAAGCTGGCTACAATACCTTCCTGCTCAAGACGAAGGACATATTCTTAGACATGCTCACCGACAGCGGAGTCAACGCTATGAGCGATAACCAGTTCGCAGCGTTCATGAGAGCGGACGACGCCTACGCCGGCAGCATGACTTTCTACGAATTCGCCGACGCAGTGCGAGATGTTCTAGGCTACAAATATGTCATGAACACTCACCAAGGCAGAGCAGCGGAACATCTGGTGGCCAAGGTCTTCATCAAACCTGGCGATGTGGTTCCGACGAACTATCATTTTACGACCACTAGGGCGCACATCGAACTTTTTGGCGCTTCAGTTCTGGAGATATACTATGATGACGCCCTGAAGACAGAGAGTACGAACCCCTTCAAGGGGAACATGGACCCACAGAAACTGAAGAACGTGATAAAGAAGTACGGGAAAGATAAGGTCGCATTTGTTCGTATGGAAGCGACCACCAATCTGATTGGTGGACAGCCGTTTTCCATGGCGAATTTGAAAGAGATTCGTCAGATCTGCAATGAACACGGCTTAATCCTCGTTATAGATGGAAGCCTCATCTGCGAGAACGCTTACATGATCATGCAGCGTGAGAAAGGATACCAAGCCAAGACTGTTGCTGAAATAGTTCGCGAGATTTCCAGCATACCCGACCTCTTCTACATGAGCGGCAGAAAGAACACGTCTGTTAGAGGGGGCATGATAGCGACCAACAACAAGGAACTGTTTGACAAGATCAGGCCCTGGCTCCCCGTGTATGAAGGGTTCTACACCTACGGGGGCATGTCGATGCGAGAAGTAGGTGCCATGGCTGTTGGAGTTCGAGAAATGGTGGACCCCTCGGTCGCAGGTTGTTCGGTCGAACAGATCAAGTATTTCGTGAACAGGCTTCGTGAAACCGGCGTCCCAGTCGTTACACCCCCAGGCGGGCTGGCGTGCCATCTAGATGCCATGAAGTTTCTACCGCACATACCTCAATCCCAATATCCAGCTGGCGCCCTTTCAGCGGCCCTTTACATAGCCTCGGGAATCAGAAGCATGGAAAGAGGAAGCGTCTCGATGGATAGAGACAAGGAAGGGAAGGAAGTCCCAGCTGACGTTGAACTAACTAGGATTGCACTTCCAAGAAGAGTCTACTCAATATCCCATATAGAATACGCTATTGACAGGATAAATTGGCTCTACAAGCACCGAGAACTTGTCAAAGGGCTGAAGTTCGTATGGGAGCCTCCAGTTCTCCGGTTCTTCGACGGAAGACTCGAACCAATCGGCGATTGGGGAAGAAACCTATCTGACGCCTTCAAGAAGGAAGTAGGAAACAACTAGCTTCTCCAAGAACAAGCAGCAATTGCTTCGGCGTCCTCTACGCAGCTTACTTGCTGCGTATGCTTGTCCAATGATTCACAAATGCGACTCGTGCCGAGTATGTTCAAGTATCTCACCCACCGACGAACAACAGACGCGAAGCAGCCATGAGCGATCTAGTCGGGTTGATTGGCCTATTTCTTGCCGGCATGGTTGCCGGCGGCATCAACTCCGTGGCTGGTGGTGGAACTCTGATCTCCTTCCCTTCCCTTGTAGCCTACGGTGAACCAGAGATCGTCTCCAACGCTACGAACACAGCCGCGTTGTGGCCTGGCTCCCTTAGTGGTGCTCTCGGATACCGAAAGGATACACCAGTCGAGCGCGGCTTGTTCATAATGCTCGCCATCCCCAGCCTTATCGGGGGACTCACGGGAGCGGCGGTTCTTGTGCTTACGGCGCCTGAGCTTTTCAGACGCGTCGTCCCATTCTTGGTTCTCTTCGCGACGTTAATGCTTGCCTCACAGGACCTGATTTCCAGGAGATTTCGACACAGCTCGGCTGACGTCGAGCGTGTGACAAAGATTGGGCGCATATGGGGCGTCGTCTTTCAACTGTTCGTGGCCGCATACGGCGGTTACTTTGGCGCGGGGATAGGGATTTTGATGCTGGGCTCATTCAGCCTCATGGGCCTACGCGACATACATAAAATGAATGCGATGAAAACGCCCCTTGCTGCAATCATAAACGTAACAGCGTTCGTTTTCTTCGCATTCAAAGGACTGGTAGTCTGGTACTTGGCGTTTCTCATGATGGCAGGCGCGATTATCGGCGGATACGCAGGCGCACGCCTTGCGAAGCACGTTAACCCACGCCTTCTGCACCTAACTGTCGTTGCAATCGGCTTGGCTGTATCAGCTTGGTTCTTCACCAAATCCTTCTGACGAAATCCCTCCGTCGTTGAGTAGTCAATAAATAGGTAGAACCTGGCTCTCTCCGCTTAACAAGCGGGGCACGGCCATGAAACTCGGAGTCTTGGGAACTGGGATGGTTGGGAACACAATCGCTACGAAACTGATTCAATTGGGCCACGAAGTGAAAATGGGTTCTCGCACGTCAGGAAACGAGAAAGCTGTTCAATGGGTCAAAGCAAACGGCCCAAAAGCCTCGAACGGCCCATTCGCTGAGGCCGCAGAATTCGCCGAGATAATCTTCAACTGCACCGCTGGCGCAGCGTCACTCGAGGCCTTGAAATTGGCTGGCGCGAAAAACCTGAAAGGAAAGATTCTGGTCGACATATCCAACCCCTTGGATTTCTCTAAAGGCATGCCACCTACATTGACGGTTTGCAATACAGATTCGCTCGGCGAGCAAATACAGCGAGCCTTCCCCGAAGCGAAGGTTGTCAAAGCACTCAACACGATCAACTGCAACGTAATGGTAACGCCACACATCATCCCTGGAACTCACGACATTTTCATGAGCGGAAATGATTCAAACGCCAAATCCAAAGTTCGCGAGATCCTTACAGATTGGTTTGGTTGGAAGTCTGTTATTGACCTCGGGGACATAAGCACAGCCAGAGGAACAGAAATGTATCTGGCGCTCTGGGTACGGTTGATGGCGGTCAACCAGACCCCTAACTTCAACATCAAAGTCACGAAATAAGAATGACGATAGACTCTACGGAGCCAACAGAATCCCGGCTCTGATCAGGATTTGACATGGCTCGCAGCCCTCAACGCAGTCGCACTTATTCCAACGTTAGCCGGTGTAATTCTGAAAAGGAAAAATCCGTCTTTCTGAAGGAAACAGTAGAACACGACTCCGACTATAGGTCGAGTTCAAGAAACAGAGCTCCTGCCATAGGGTTGTAGCGATAGGGCTGAATTTCTTTGAAACCTAAACTTCGGTAGAGTCGGATAGCTTCTTCCATTGAGCCAACAGTATCCAAGCGCATACGGGAGTATCCACGCTTCCTTGCTTGTTCGATGACCGCCACTGACAAGGCTCTGCCGATTCCCTTTCGCCTAAATGCTGGCCGCACATACAACCTCTTCATCTCACAAACGTCATTAGTCAATTTTCGCAAAGCCACGCAACCAGCGACACCATCTCGGTCAAAAGCGAGCAATAGCGCCCCTGTCGGTTGGGAATATTCTCCGGGTAGATTTGCCAACTCCTCCTCAAAATTCTGGAAGGATAGGTCGAACCCAACTGAGGAAGCATATTCCAAGAAAAGCGATTTGACCTCTTGAAGGTGCTCTTGAGAGTCCGCCTGCCTTATTTTCAAGGAACTTCAGGCCCCTTCGATATTGGATATACGCCTACACCGCAGGTTAATCAATCGGTGCTTGAATGCTTGCTCAAATCGATGATGCCCCTGGGATGACCCTCAAGGGAAGGTTCAAAGGGCAATGACTCTACGAAAGCTCCGGGAATTCATCGTCGATCCGGCCAGATTCGGAAAGTGCCTCCCAGAACCAGCAAGGCCAACCACGGAACCACCTCAGTCCACAGCGAGAAATCTATGGCCGTATACACGTTTGCAATACTCCAAGCCGTCTGTAGCCCTAGTCGTTGACACCTATTTCACAAAGGCGCTTTCCGGCGACCAAGAACTTGCCAATCCTTGCATCTGAAGTCGAAGCAATAAGACTGTATTCCATCGAAATGCCCCAAAACTCCAAGTAAACTGCTCAGCCCACTTTGCATTTCCAAAGCAACACTTCCAAGCTTTTCATACTCTCGTTGCCACAGGAGTTGCATCTTCCGGGTAATGGTTAAGTTACGGTTTTGAATCAGTTCCTACGTGATTTCCAGTGGCTATAGGTGATTTACGATTGGCGAACTCACAAACGGGGCAGCGCAAAGTCTGCTCTTTCTGTCACAACTTCATAGACAGCAACGCCCTATTCTGTGACGTGTGCGGTACTCCTCAGGACATGGGTCGAGTTCTTCAGGTTCGATCTGAGATGCAGAAGAATATTGACAACCAGACCGCTTCTGTACGCTCCTTGGAGAGCCGAAAGGCCGCGCTGGAAAGTGAGATTAGGGAATTACAGAATTCCTCCGAGAAGGCAAAGTTAACTCAAAAAATAGAGCTTGAATCATTAGATGACAAGATAAAGACGCTGACGGATGCTCTGCAACCTTTATCACGTGAAGTTGAATCACTGCGGAGCAGGAAAGAAGCACTTACAAATGAAGTCGACGTGCTTGCCACTAAGAAGCAGGAATTAGAGAAGGCTACCAGATCCGAAGCAGAGACTATCGAATCTTTACACAGAGAGAGGCTTGGGATGCATGAGATCAGACGACGATCCGACAAGGCACGCATACGTAGCCCAGCGTCAAGACCAAAAGAAGTGCGTGCTGCGAATAAGCAGACTACTCACACTTTTGTTTGCAAATACGAAGGGACCGGAGACTGGAATACAGAACTTTCTAGGCTAATTGCTCAGTTTGAACTTTCACTGGACCAGCCGAAGTATTCTTTCTCGCCTGACAAAATCGTTCTCCCGGTCACAGGATCGAGAGAGAATATCGAAAAACTGGCTACGGCGCTTAATAGCTTGGAGGGTTTCGTCAACTTGCGCTCGAAGCTCGCTGCAACGAAGAACAGCCTACGGGAGTACGTCAAGGCGAGAACCATTCACAAGCAAGAACTCGATGAGCTTAACAACGTTCCCTGGTACAAGCAAAACCGAAGTCTGAATAAGCGGAAGATTGAACTTAGCCAAAGACTGGCCGAGGATGACTCGAAGGTAGATGCTATCTCAGAAGATTTGAAGACCTTAGAGAGCTTAGTTGGTTCTGATGTGCCTAAGAATTGAGCTGTCTCTGATGGGTTTCGACTTTAAGTTTATTGGAAGCGATTGCCAATGATTGCCATGCGGATGATTTAGTTGAGCAGACGCACACCCGCTAAACGCGAGTCAATATTAGAGATTTACATGCCAATCGGGATGCGAATTCTCGTTGTGCTTTACTGGGTAGGCGGACTATCCGGCATAATGATCGGTATTCTTGCGATAAACCAGGGATTCTATGAAACATTTTTTGACATTCAATACTTGCTCATTGGACAGGGAGTAGCGTTGCTCTCCTTAGGCAGCATCATCTTTCTCGTCGCCATCGGAATGGTCACCGGAGCAAAATGGAGCATAACCATTGCAAAACGGCTTTCTGCAGTCCTAGTTGGTTGGGCAGCAATCGGAACTGTACTGGGCGTGTACACGGCTTATGCCGTAACTGCCTTGGACTCCACATTCGTACTGTACGGCATGGTCGCGTGGCTACTCATCTTCGGAATATGCACTGGCTTGCTTGGATTAAGCTACCTGATGACTCACGGAGTAACTGTAAGAAAATACTCCGAGTACGTTACCACTGAAACATATGCACCACAACCCTACTCTGCCGAGCCTAAACGACTTCCCGCAACGGCAAAACGCGCTGTCATTCGTTGTCTAGATTGCGGGGCCGAACTGAAACCGGGAACATCCTACTGCCCGGCATGCGGAGCACCCCAAGGTGTTTAGGATGAGAAACATCAAGCTACTGCTAATACTGGCCTTAGTCATCGTCAGTATCAGCCTCATTCCCGCAATCGCGGTCAAAGCCCAGACGGGGGACTTTCAAGTCAGCGCGCAACCGTCGCACGCAACGATAGGTACGGACGGAACAGCACGCTTCGTCATTAAAGTCACTTCAATAAACGGGTTCTCTGGAGCAGTTCAGTTGGCTGTAACAGGTCTCTCTCAGACGGGCCAATCGCGGTCTTACGCCTCATTTCAACCTGGCACGCTCCAACTGGCATCTAACGGTCAGGCCTACGCAGTGCTCACACTAACGATTAGCACACAGTACGTTACTCTTGCCACGAACACAATCAGCACGATCAACTTCAACGTCGCCGCGACCGCGAATGGCATCACGACATCGGTACCGCTGGCAGCAGACATTTTCTATGGCACGCAGTCAAACGTTCAATTAGCTGACACTGGACTAACCCTTCAGCCGAACACAATTCAAACTACAGCCACTATAACACAATCCCAGAGCGCCACCGTCCAACTAACTTTAACGTCGGGCGCGACTACAAATCTTGGACAAACAGTCCTCACGGCGACCATAGTAGGATATGATATTCCGAGTGGGCTACTTTTCACAATCACGCCCACGACCACGAACATAGTTGCAGGTCAGACTACGACTGTAACAATCAATCTCCTAATGACCCCGCAATTTCTCCAGGCAGGGGGAACCTACATATTCGCGATTGGAATAAACGCCTTGATGCAGGGTCCTCTACTTAACGCCTATACGTCATACCAGAACTACTTCGTCAGCAAAGACGTGCCCCTAACGATCATTATCCCGCCAGCATTCAGCGTCGCAGCTAACCCAACAATTTTCAACGTGTTGGTCGGCGGGCCTTCTCAACAATTGGGCATAATTGTTACGCCGATAACATCAGGCTTAACCGACCCCATAGTTCTATCAGTCCAAGGCCTACCTGCCGGACTGATCGCAACCTTCCAGAATAATCCCCTCACCCCGAACGGCCTCCAACCATTATCTACGAACCTTGTGATTCAGGCACCTGGGAGCACATTCCCCACGACTACTACCATAACGATCTCGGCTACGGCTGCTGGCGTAACCAACACCGCTACAGTATCATTGACACTTCAACCGCAGGGAGATTATAGCATACAGGCAGATCAGACTATACTGTCATTCACGGGAGCCGGCGAATCAAAGACTATTACGCTGACGATCACTCCGCAGAACGGTTTCAAATCGAACATCAACCTCACGACTATAAATCTGCCAACCGGTTTCACAGATTCATTCAGCCCAACAAATCTCCAAGTACAACAATCAAGCCCTATCACAGTGATCCTAACGATCGTTGCTGGGCCTAATATTCAACCAGGCACTTACTCTGTATCAATCGTAAGCACTACCGGCGTGTCCGCAGCGAAGAACATACCGGTTACGGTGCTTGTACGGGCCGGTGTCGGTCAAATATGGCCAATTGTCTTGATTATGGTCATCCTGATTGCGGTGGTAAGCATCATTGCCTTCATTGGCATACCAAGGGGAAGAGAAGTACGACGGATACCTGAACAACAAACCGGCGTTCCCAGCCTACCGCCATAGAACGGGGAGACACTTTCGATGGCCCACGTGGCACCCATTAGGATTAGGAAGTCAAAAACCAAGACCGGGAAAATTGTTCGCTTAACAATCCCCAAGATTTTACTTGATGACGCTGAGTTTCCACTCGACCTCCGAGAGCAGGTCTACATCCGAATAGTGCCCGATGGACTATTACTAACTCATAATTCGAAAGGAAATGGTACGTGGAAAGTGTGACTGGGACCGGAGCCAATAGAGACTATTATCACGTCTTGGGTGTTCCGGAAAATGCTACAAAAGAACAAGTGAAAGCCGCTTACAGGCAACTTGCCCTGCGATACCATCCTGACAGGAATAAGAGTCCCAAAGCGCAAGAGAAGTTCAAGGAAATATCACAAGCCTACCGAGATGCATGCGAAGCCCTAGAGCATCAACGCTTTGCCATAGAACAAGAGACAACAGATTGGACACCCGGCCCAATCTTAGTACGTGAAGAATTCATTCCTGACCTGAGCGATGGTAGAAGAACCCTCAGCGTGGAAGGAGGAGAGAGGGGGAACGTCAACTATGCGTTGTGGGTTTCCCTGAAAGAAGTTGCAATAGGAACAAGAAAAACAATCTCGATAAGTCGAAGAATCGTTTGCAGTTTCTGTGAAGGGCTCGGCCAGAAAACTGGATGCAGACACTGCCAAGGAACCGGGATCAGAAAGGAAGTACGATTTATTCCGCTTACAATCCCTGCCGGAGTCGAAGATGGCATGCAATTCAAATTGACAGGAGGCGGAAACTTCGGCGGCGACATCTTCGTTGAAATCAACGTGAAACCACATCGACTCTTTCGAAGAGACGTGGATAACATCTACTGTGAAGTGCCTGTATCAACCGCTCAACTAAGAAACGGAACCGAAATACAGATCAGTACTTTGGATGGTTCAACCGCTTTCCTACGTGTTCCGCCCAAGACGCGTAAGGGCACATTATTCGTCTTGCAGGAAAGAGGCCTACCTAGGTGGGGGTCGTCGAGAAGAGGCGACCTCATGGCCAAAATAGTATGACGAATGCTCGCGCACCCTTGACCTTAAGGTGCAGACGAGATTGAACAGACTAGGCACATCTAACACGGTTCTAAACTGGCTGCTCCAAGAAGCCCAGCCTTCGATCCGATATCTGACGCTTACGCAGTTGCTTGAGAAATCTGACGACGACCCAGAGCTTAGATCGGCGAAGGCGATGCGAGTACTGGGCAGGCTTGAGCAAAACTACAACGAATCACTGACGAAATTCGCCCTGAAATCCGAATGTTCTAAAATGCGAAAAGGCTTATCTGAAAAACCTTAACGACTGATTGAAACTATGTCGGCACAGAGTCCGAAACAGGCAGACGTTGAAATCATAGTTCGTCCACTTCGAGAAAATGACCTTCCGGAGGCTGACCGCGTCTGCCGCCTCGCTTACGGCACGTTTCTTGAATTGCCCAACCCGATGACGGTCTTTGGAGATGCTGAATATGTACGGACCCGTTGGTTAGCTGATTCGGACGCCGCCTTCGGCGCCGAGGTTAACGGCGAGCTTGCAGGTTCGATTTTCGCAACGAGTTGGGGCAGTTTCGGATTCTTCGGACCGCTCTCAGTGCGCCCTGACCTATGGGACAAAGGCATTGCCAAACGCCTGCTTGAAAGGACGATGGAGCTCTTCGACAAATGGGGAACAAAGCACATCGCCCTTCTCACCTTTGCAAACAGCGGAAAACACATTGCTCTTTACCAGAAGTTTGGCTTCTGGCCACGATTCCTCACTCCCATAATGTCCAAGGCTGTAGAGCAAAAGCAATTCGTGGAACGGTCGAAGTTTTCTGAAGTGCAGGAGAAGAAACGGGCGCAATGCCTCGATGCCTGCAGCGACCTTACTGGCAAGATCTACGAAGGACTCGATGTAAGGCGAGAGATTCAGGCGGTCGCCGCTCAGAAACTTGGTGAAACGCTGTTGCTGTGGGTTAGGAAGAAACTCGTTGGATTGGCGGTGTGCCACTGTGGTGTGGGTTCAGAGGCGGGCAGCGGTAACTGCTACGTGAAGTTCGGGGCAGTTCGACCCAGCGAGAACGTTAGGCTAAATTTCGGTTTACTGCTAGACGCATGCGAAATGCTTGCAACTGAAAGAGGGATGTCGCGACTTGTCGCTGGTATGAATGTGGCACGCCATGAAGCCTATCGCGTAATGATTGAGCGTGGTTTCCACATGGATTTTCAAGGTGTGGCGATGCAAAAACCTAACAAGCCTGGGTACAATCGACCTGACGTCTTTGTCATCGACGACTTGCGATAAGAGTGCACGGGGCCTTGGGAGCGGCAGGGTGTGCTAGTTCGAGATGAGTTTGCTTTTGACTGTTTAGGTCACGTTTAGCCCCGAGTGATCTGAAGATCTCCGCGGCTTGCCCAAGTATCTTTTTCGATTCGTCTGGGCTCCTTTGCAGTGCTTGAAACAAAGTGGAATGGCTAGTGACTGTACAGTCCCTTCGGGAGTCTCTCTGTCCGTCGTTTGGTCAGCGTCATGAGACGAATTCTGTGCCTCCTGTCCCAATCTTTATCGTCCGAGTCACTCTTTCTTTGCCGTCTTTGAGGTGTCGAATTCCTCTGTCTCTAGCTCCTTGAAACGGGTTTCCACGAATTGAGCTACCTTCTGTTGACTGTATTCTTTTTCCTGTTTCTGCTTGTCGAGGTGTTCTTTGATGACCCTTAGCAGTTCGTCTGTGTTTACGGGTTTGATTAGGTAGTAGTCTACTCCCTTGTTGATCGCCTTGACGGCATTCTGCAATGCGGGGTAACCGGTCAGTATGATCTTGACCATTTTCGGTGTTGTTTCCTTCAGGGCGGTTAAGAGTTCGGTGCCTTCGATATCCGGGAGGCGAATGTCGATTAGTGCGAGATTGTAGAAGTTCGCCTTAGCCTTCTCGATGGCCTGTTTCCCGTTCTCTGCGGTGTCCACCACGTAGCCTGCGCGCTGGAGGGTCATTGAAACCGTTCTCCTAATGCTTTCCTCGTCATCGATTACAAGGATTCTGGCTGATTCCGTCATTCTTGCGTCACCTCCGCTGCGTCAGGTTTGATTGGAAGGCGAATTGTTACAGTTGTGCCTTCACCAGCTTTGCTTTTCACAGATATGCTTCCTCCATGAGCGTCCACAACTCGTTTGCAGATCGCCAACCCCAAACCCAACCCCTTCGCTTTAGTGGTTTGGAGCGGCTTCCAGAGATTCTTCATCACCTTCTCTGGCATGCCCGATCCCGTATCTGAGAACTCGATTTCCACGCTACCATCAGATCGCTTACCACTTATCGTGAGTATGCCACCATGCGGCATCGCGTCGATCGCGTTATCCACAAGGTTGATGAAGACTCTCGTCATCCTGTCCGAATCAACTTTTATTGTCGGGCGCTCTTCCGACCTGTCATGTACTGTAACCACCCCTGGAACACTGACCTTTCCTAATGCTTCTCTTACGATTGATTTCGGAGTCGTCTCGATCAGATTCAATTTGATTTCTGCCGAATATTCGGTGAGGTCTCCTACGATAGCGTCTGAATAACCAACGCTCTCCTCGATCAGTCGAAGCATCTCATCTCTCTCCTTCACCGTCAATGCTTCTTGCTTCAGGAGGTGGACCGCTCCAGCTATTCCTTGCAACGGGTTGCGAAGGTCGTGTCCAACCATGGCCGCTGTTTCGCCTACGGCAGCCAGCCGATCAGCTTGCTGAAGGCGCTGCTCCATTTCTTTTCGCTCGGTGAGATCAATTGTAGAGACCAAAACCTTCGAAAGCGTATCCTCGTAGCCTGGAATCACGCTCAAAATCAAGCTAACGTGCTTTGTGTCGCCGGTCAAAGTTTGATTGTCAAATTCGCTCGCAAATTGTGTCTTTCCCTCACCCAAAGCGACGAGTTCTTCTCTGAATTTGCCGAGGAACTCGTGGGTGAAAACCCTGCTCAATTCACCCCTCAATTCTTCAACTGTTTTCGCGCCGTACAGCCTGAGCGTGGCTTCGTTAACATCAAGGACCTTCACCATAGTTGCACACTTGGCAAGGTCCTCCGGATGCTCAGTGAAGTATCTCTTAAGATCCTTAACCCCTCTATTTCGCAGGTCGTCGAAGTATTTCTTGACTTCAGAGAAATCTTCTTCCCACAACGATATCGGGCTGCTTTCGAAGAGGCGACGGTATCGTGCCTCGCTCTCAGCTAGCTTGCCAGACCTCTCCTTAACCAGCTCCTCTAGATGCGCAGAGTACTGCTTCAGTTCCTCGTCCAATCGCTTGCGTTGGGTGACGTCGCGGAGTATTCCTTCATGGAAGATGACATTTCCCTGTTCGTTGTGAATGTATCGACCATGGTCTTCAACCCAGACCTCGGACCCGCCCTTTTGACGCATCCGGTACACTTCCACTTCTTCCTGACCTGTATCCAGAATGTGGCTTCCCCGTTCTATGGGTGAGAAATACAGTTCCTTCTTGATGTCCGCAATGTCCAAGATTTCCTGCTTGCTCGAATACCCGAACATCCTCACAAAAGCGGGATTGACATCAACAAACCGGCCCTCGTGAGTGCTGAGGTATATTCCATCCAGCATCCGATCGAATAGGGAGCGATATCGTTCTTCCGATTGACGAAGTTCATCTTCAGCCCGTTTGCGTTCGGTGATGTCGTCGAAGACGAACTCAATCGCGGGTCTCTGGTGGTAAGTGATCTTCGCCGCTCTAACCATGACGGGAACTTCAGAGCCATCCTTCTTTGTCAGGCTTATCTCATAAGGAGCTACGCGTTCACCACGTAGCCTCCTGGTTATGTTTTCCTTGAGCACACTTCTGGATTTTTCTGACACAGCATTCTCTATTGGGTCAAAAGAAGGCGATAGGAGCTCTTCGCGGGTCCAACCCAAATCTAGGACTGCTACGCTGTTGACGTATTTCAGAACTCCATCTTGGAGAATCCCGATGAAGTTCGGCGAATTCTCCACCATCGCCCGGTACCTTTCCTCGCTCTCTCGCAGTGCCTCTAAGCTTCGTTGATTCTCAAGGGCAATGGCTGCATGGTTGGCGAACAAAGCTAGCAGTTCGAGGTCCGCCTGCGTGAAGTGTTTCGCCTCCTTATTGTCTAGAACGTGGATCACCCCCGTAACTTGGCCCTGCCAGATCATCGGTGCGCTGAGGACGGAGCTGAACGGTTGATCCTTCTCGTAGACAGCTGCACGGCTTGGCCAAGTTCGATAATCGTCAATGATCAACGGTTTCCCAGTCGTCGCCACGATACCAGCTGCACCTTCACCATACTTGACCACCGTCCCAACAATATTCGTGGCAGTATTGTAACTAACCACACAACGTACTTCTTGCTTCTCGGAATCGCAGAGGTACATTCCTCCGCTGGTCGCGCCTAGCAGCCGGGCTGCTCGTTCCACGATGCTGTTCAACAATTCTGGCAAGTCATGCTTGCCAGTAATGTCAAGCACGGTTTCCTGGAGCACAGCCAGCTCTCCTACCCGGTGGCGCAGCGCCTCCCCGACCCGTTTGCGATCAGTGATATTTTCAAAAACCGAAACGAAATTCCCCCTCGCCGGGCTGGAAACCGAGATGGCCAGACTCATCCCCAAAGATTTCAAGTCAACTTCAAAGTTTTCAGGTTTGCCCGTCAAAGCAACTCTCCCATAGATCTCAAACAACGCTGGGTTTTCCTCTTTGATCCCGGGAATCACTTCGGTGCCTCTCTTGCCCACTACGTTTCTCAGACCAGTCAACCGACTAAATGCGCTGTTAACATCAAGATAGACGAAATCCTCTGGACGGCCGTCGTCGTCAAGAATCATCTTGCAGTAAGCGAAACCCTCCAACATATTCTGGAACAGTGACCTGTAGCGTTCCTCGCTCTTTCTCAGCGCCTCCTCCGCCTGTTTGCGTTCGGTGACATCTTGGTAGATAGCAACAATTTCTCCAGAGGGCAGCTTGTACACGTAGTTATCTCTCCACCCGGCAATCCTCTCGTCCTTGTACAGTGTGGCAGGGTAATGCTCCGGTTTCCCTGTCCTTAATACTCTTTCAAGCACCTCGAAGAGCCCGAAGTCCTTCACGCCGGGGAATACTCCGGCGATATTCTTCCCGATCACATCCTCCCGTCGGACCTTTTCTATTCCTTCGGCGGCGCAGTTGAATGCTTTGAAAACGAAATCCTTTCCTCCATCCACGGCATGGTAGATAACCACAGCGTCACTAGTATTCTCAAACATCAGTCTGTACCGCTCCTCGCTTTCTCGCAACAGGCCCTCTTCCTTTAGGCGTCTCAGCGCTGAGGCTGCGTGAGTGGCCAGCGTTTCGAGGAGTTTTTGGTCATTATCAACGAAGGCATTAGGGAGATTGTTTTCGACATTTAGGACGGCAACAACTGTCTCGTCGATGACCACGGGTACTGCTAGTTCGGATAGCTTTGCTGGGGATGCCTCTTTCCCTGCACGTCCTTCATCGTCAACGTATGCTTCCTCTCTCCTTGTGTCTGAGACGGTCACGGTTCTTCCTGTGTTCGCAACCTTCACGGTAACTCCATGACCGCCTAGGGGCAACTCTAAGAAAGATGTAGCTGTCCCCCGCTTTCCCTTGAAGCGAAGGCATCTTCTTTCCGCATCGACCAACGAGAAGTCAGCCGAGCTGAATCCAAGTGTGAATTCTATAGCATCAAGCGTGTACTTCACTACCTCGTCAACGTTCGTGGCGGAGCTAAGTTGCGATGCATGTCGATGTAGCGCCATCAATTTCTCTTCGTATTCGTTGCGCTTGCTTTTGCGCTCACCGTTGCTCTTGGTTGCCAAAGCTTTCGCCTTCACGACCTTTCGTTTTCTTTTCTTCAAATTTCTCAGCTCAACTTGTCCATTCAATTAAGGGGAGATAAGGTCTGTAGCTTTCTCTTCGCTTCTTCAACGTACTCCAGGAGGCTGTGGTTTGCATTCTCATCGAACTCAAGCTGGAGTTTGGAGTAGAATCTCTTGGCGATGGCTTTGCCTATGGTTTTCCCGCTTGAACCGAACGTCTTCTCTAGAATGGAGAAGAAAGCCTCTAGGCGGTTGGGTAACTCATCCTTAGTGATAGCGCAGAATCTCTCCAGATGCAAATACAACGAATCTAGCACGCCCTTGCCTAGAAGTGCAGTCATGGTCTCGTCTATGGATTCGAGTAGAGCATCATTGAACTCTTTGCTGGTTTGTGGCTGTTCCAACGCACTCAGCGGGTCTTCAAGGGATTCATGCGTGCGCGCCTGAGAGATTCATTCCTCGATCTTCACTGTGCCTCGTTTTACCAGAATCTTATCGCGGTCTTTGATGAACACTATTAGGTCGCCGTTGTCAGCTCTGAGGAATTCTCTTACAGATTTCGGGAGCGTCAATTGATATTTTCCAGTAATAGTAGACTTACCCACAACTTCCATGGAATCACACCTGCATGGAAACAAGGAATACGTGGTCAAAGGTAGTTCGTCACCGGCAACGGGGTTGTTTGGTAACAACGGATAGGCGTAGGAATCTGGACTTTTGGAGGAGAAAAAATCGCATTGGACGCGGTTTTGGTGACGTTGGTGATGATGCGGTTGATCGCTTTCGTCGGTACCTCCATCGGAAAGCCTTGGATATGGATTTTCTGACAACCAAACGAACGAGGAAAAGGCCATTAATGATAGAGCAAGAACTGAACCAGACAGGAACTTGCTGAGGAGACATACTGTTGAGTGAAGAGTCTAACGAGGAAGAGGAAAAGCAGCGTGAGGAATCGCAAGAGGAAGATCAGCGGGAGCAGGAAGACGAGGAAGAGCTGAAACGGGAAGGAGCTGACGAGAGCGCCGAAAAGGAAAGGGATGAGGACAGGCGGGAACAAGATGAGGAAGAACGTGAACACGATAAGGGACGGCGGAAGCGATCACCATAAGCGGCATACTTGGCTTAGTATCAAAGTACATCTAATCGAACGGTCAAAAGCGCATGATGTCTACGCAAGAATGTAAGAGATGTGGCGTCCCTGTTTTCGCTCTTGAGCCGTCTTCGGGCGTCGGCCTTAATTGTCACAAAACAACATACTATCTCTGCAAACATGCGGGAAAGGTTCAGAGTGCTGCAGCTGTAGTTCCAACACTAAGCGCTCTGACACCGAAGCTGGTTGATCCGAAAGCCACCTCGTCAAAAGCAATCGCTTCTAGTTAGGAATAATCGTTCAGCGTTATGGCATTAGGAAGTTATCCGAGACGCTTCTCCTGCTGCCCGGATTTTCGCCTTCTTCCTTCCTTCGATAAGCTGTTTATGAACTGCCGCTGGACGCCAGCCGCCCGACGGAATACCTTTGATAATCCGTCGCGCTTCCTCTAAACCCGCAACGTAGCCTTGTATGTATTGTGCGGTCGTTTTGTATTCCTCATACGGCAGGTTATCCTTCTCTGCTTCTCTCTTGGCGATAAGGTTTTCAATCTTCGTCAGCAGATTTCTCTTTCGAAAACTTTCTCTCTCGCGCATGATCCACACGAATGAGTGAGATATCAATCCGATATGAAAACGCTCGCTCCAAATCAAATTCACCCTTGACCTTCTTTCCAGGTAGTTTCGGGAGCGGAAAGGCCTTGGAGAATGGAAATATCAAGGATGTATTAGACCCCCTGAAGCTGCTGAATCTACCCTGGCGTGTCATCTCCTATGCCGGAATCTAAATCTAGGATGTTTGCCTATTGGTCGTGAACGATCTTGGGATGGAAGGAAAGTAAAGTTAGCCGCAAGAGAAGGAAGAAGGTTGACTTTGACCTTACCTTGCTTCAAGGCAGAGCGAAACGGGCGGGCATTGGTCTAACCCCTGTCAGGAGCAAGAGCAAGAAGAACGAGAAAAAGGCCTTGGCGAAAAAAGGATGACCTGACAGTCGTGAAGTTGTCCGGTCTTAATCTGTAGTGTTGCAAGACTCCTTTTAGAAACTCCGTATTGCCCCAGCGAGAATTTGTGGTGGGGCCGGCGGGATCTGCACCCACAATTCGTGTGACTAATGCCTTCATCTCATATCTTACGCATGACATACAGCAGTCTTGAGGCACGCATTTCAGATTCCATATGCCTTGCGTCCTCAATGAAGTTGGCGGTGAGCATGTCGAAGATGAATAACCCGTTCTCTTTCAGATCCCCATGAACGGTTGCGAAAGTCTGCTCCCTAGGAGATGTCAAGGAGACGGGAGAGTACTATAGTACTGTAGAGGAGTTAATTTAGAAACATGTTTCATTCCAGAGAACCTATAACTTTCTCCACTTCCACAAGGATTTCACATGATTTCACGAGCTCCTTCATCTTGTTGTGATCAGGATAAAGCGGGCGGTCGATTTCAAGATACTCGACGTGTTTACGGATTACATTATGAGCAATTTGTGTTCCCTTTCCGAATTCATATGGTGTTTCATATTTTCCGCGCAAGTCAAGGGCTTGCGCAGCAGCCATGAATTCAATTCCCAAAATACCATAAGCATTGTCGAGAATCTGGAAATTCTTCAGGGCGGTGTTCATGCCCATGGAAACAAAGTCTTCCTGGTCGGCAGCAGCGGGAATTGACTGCATGGAAGCCGGCATACAAAGGATTCGCTGTTCTACGATCTGCATATCAGCGGTATATTGGCTTAGCATTAGCCCGGAGAACATGCCGGCGCCCTTGATCAGGAAGGGCGGAAGCCCCACGCTGAGTGCCGGGTTATTCAGGCGGTTCATGCGGCGTTCAGAAAGTACACTTACCATCGTTACTGCAACACCTATCATATCCATAGGCAAAGCAATGGGCGAGCCCTGGAAATTGGCACCTGAAAGCACCAGGTTTTCATCCGGGAAGAAAAGAGGATTATCCCCTACACCATTGAGTTCAGTCTCTACCTGAGCTCGGGCGAATGCAAGTGCATCATGTGCTGCACCAATCACCTGGGGTGTGGAACGCATCGAATAAGCATCCTGCACCTTCACCTTCAAACGGCCCTCAGCTAGGTCGCCTCCAGCTGTTACCTTACGGATTGATTTTGCACTGCGGACGCCACCGGGGAACCCGCGAACTCGAAGAATCAATTCATGATACGGTTTAAGGTTGGCTTTCAGCGCCTCCAGCGACATGGCGCAGGCTATTTCAGCCTGTTTGAGCCAGTTGTTGGTATCATATATCATCAGGGCCGACATGGCGGCAAGCACATTGGAACCATTAATCACAGCCAGACCATCACGCGCTTCCAGTCCGGGAATGGGGATACTTGCGCGTTCCATCGCCACATGGCCTTCCAAAAATTCACCCTTGTAATAGGCATGCCCTTCACCCATCATAAGCAAAGCAATCTGCGCCATAGGTGCTAAATCACCGCAAGCACCTACCGATCCTTTCGTGCACACGTAAGGCGTAACACCCTTGTTCAACATATCCACCAAAGTCTGGGTAATCGCCAGGCGGCAGCCGGAATTTCCGTGGGCATGCACATTGATGCGCCCGAGCATGGCACCACGTACCCAGTCAATGGGCATGGGATCGCCCATACCTGCAGCATGATTGTAAATCAAATATCTCTGAAAATCCTTTACCTGATCGTCATTGAGCACGACCTCCGACAATTCACCTATTCCGGTATTAACGCCGTACATGATCTCATGGGCTTCAACTTTCTTCTCAAGCATGGCACGGCATGAATTGATCTTTTTAATGGAATCGGCATGCAGTTCCACTTTTTCGCCATGACGTGCAACGCGTACAACATCTTCAACGGTCAATCCTGAACCGCGAATTATCAGTGTCATATTACATCTCCCGATTTCCTTATTCCCTTCACCATTTGAACAGCACTCATGATTCTCACCTCGTGTATTATGAGTACTTAGGTGCGGGTCTCGTAGTTTGAACCGTCATTTTAGCATGTGTGGCTCTGGTGATGCGGGCAACCGAATTTGAACTCTGATTGTTGTTATGGATGAGGCTGGTGGTGCGCACAAGCAAGAAGCTTTGAGATGGGGGTAGTCAGCGCGTATCCGCCTGTTAGGGTACTTTTTGTGAGCTGTGATTTCTGTGGTTTCTTCTCAAGCCAAGTCAGGAACTGGGACAGAGGCTCAATTCCCTTGTCTATTGATTGCTGCCAGCCTCTCATTTTGAAAGCGGTCATGGTGTGTTAGGTTAACTCATTTCAAGGATGTTGTGGCCCATTGCATTATCGTGGTGGGGCCGGTGGGATTTGAACGAACTCCGTTCCGCTTTGCGGAACTACGTCCGCTTCCTCCGGAAGCCCTGACCTCTGGCCTTCTGTCATTGCCCTTTCACAGCCTAATCATTTTGTAAGTAGTGTGCGTTAGGTTATGAATTGTAGGGGGAGATTAGACCCCTACGTTCTTGTTGACCAGAATTCTCGGTCATTGAATTTCCCTGCTATCCGCATCCCGTTTCTGTTCTTGGTATTGCTTCTTGAGAGCAGCGTTAACGTCTTTGATAATGAGGAGTCCCGTTAGCAGGAAAGCGAACGTTGCGATGAGAAACCACAAACCCATAGATGCTTCAATCCATGCAGCACTATAGCCATTAAGCCAAGCGAATGAGAAAATTGAAACTAACATATAACCGAAGAAGGATATTCCTATTCCCCACGTCAAATAGTTAGGAAGCTCTTGATATGTGGCCACATACGATAGTTGCGATTTCAGGGCGTTGATTCGTTCTCTCGTCGTATCTGCGGAAATCTTCCCAACTTCTTGCTTTAGCCCTTCTAAGGCGCCTAACCACGTCTGCCTTCTGTTTGAGAGAATTTCCGCTGCTTTCCCTACGGCCAACGTATAGACTGCCAACACGAGTCCAGAACCCGTAATGCCTGCTACTAGCATCGTCTCGGCATAAGCTTCAAAGGTCATTGCATCTTCACCGCTCGGTATAGGTTACATTTCTTACTATACTTGCCTGCCAGCTCCAAGAGTTTGGCTAAGGCTTCGTCGTCAGTAAAGTAGCATGACCACTCTTCGCAGAACGTAAGTCGGAAATAGCATGCAAGAGTTCTTGTTAACTTGAATTAACTTGCCTGAACGTGAACTAAGCGAACCTGAGAAACGTTATTGGTCGTATGTAAGCGGCCTCACAATTGGTCTTCTTACCGAGCTTAAGGACGCTGGGCTTCTCAATAACGAGCGAGAATGGGACTTGAATACAGTGCTCCAGTTGGACCGAATGACGGGGCGATTCAATGGGCACATGGAGACCGCAAAGGCCCTGACGGAAGCTGTGAGGTCGAAAAGCAGGGAAATTACAGAGTGTCTGAAAAACCTCGACGTAGGCTTCAACGAAAGCAATGTTGGCGAAATCTGGTTTAACGACATGGTTAGTGTGTTCACTGAGAGCTCCGAAATGCTGAAGAGCTATTTTCTCCTTATCCTCAGAACTGATGGAACCAACTTTAGAACTAAGATGACTTTGGGAGATTTGTTTCGAGGCCCTCAGTCAATTGCAATAAGGTGCCCTCGCAATGGACCGAAATTCGCTGCTGAGATTAACATTGACCTCAGAAATGCGTTTTCACACGGTGTTTACTGGTGGGTGAGGGGCGGAGATGGGAACCTTTGGTATCTGGGTTATGCCAAGAAGCTTGGTGATAAGGAGTTGCGTGTCCCTATCCACAAAATCAATGATGCAATTGCAAAGCAAAATACTCTAACGGCTTGTTTTGTGGAAACATTAGGCATAGAAGCCAAGAGCGGATATTTCAAAAACATATGAGAGCATTCGCGCATCTGAAACAGGAATTCGAATATTAGGTAAAGAGGGGGCGTTGCCTACACATGAAAGCTACAGCTGCAACAGTTCACGTGCCTTGGAGACTGTATATCAAGATATCTAACTCACTGATGGGTTGCCTAGTCATCACTCGAATTCAGGTCGAAATCATCCAAAGAACTTTGAAATTGCGGTGAATCGTGTTACAGTCGAGAACAATATTTTATACAATTCTGTCGAAAACTATTAAAGTGCATTAAGGCGATTAACAAGAGCTTCCACTTTCTAAGGGGAGCAAAGGAACGCAATGCGAGGAATTCAAGGTGATTGGTTTACACTCTAGGCGAGTGATAGTAGAAGCGTCGTGGAAGGAGAACTCTCGAAGGTGGTTTAACCGGCCCCTAAGAGAGCTCCCCTTCGGACTGACACCTTTTGCTCTGATGGTGTCTGTCTATTTAACGCTTTGACTTTCATCCGGCCGAGGCCATCATGGAGGTGAGACATGAGCGTGAGCAAAAGGTCACCGATTGCGGCTTATTCAGCAGTCGTAGGGGCACTGGACTCTTTGCAAGCATTCGACCGCATGCGCAAGAAGGCTACGAAGCAAATCGCAGACACATGTCACTTGCCGCAGGCTAGAACAAGAGAAATCCTCAAACATCTGGCAAAGACGGGACTAGTCGCAAGTACGCAAACACTCCGAAGAGCGATTTGGATAGCAAGGTACGTAGCGGGGAAAAGAACCACCTCCTACAAGAAACCTCAGTACCTGTCTGACGCTGCAAACGTCCAAAATCTAGCTCAAACAGATGTTGCCGCAAAAGCATTGCTGGGTACAACAAACCTGAGCCAATTGGATGTGAAGAACAACGAATTTCACAGAGGTCTATTCAACGCAATCGTGGAAGCACTCACCAACGCAGGCCACAAAGGACTGCCTACGTACGATTTCGCCGGTGGCAGTCTCTATTGGTGGCTCACAACCACATCACGTGCCGCAGCCAAGAAGGTAATCCAGAAACTCACAGGGCAAACGACTCTGATATATGATGGGTAGCGAAGGCTAACCAAATAGTGAAATCGCCGCCCTTTTCCCTCTCTTTTTTTGATTAACGAACCTCGGCCTAACGTTAGCTTTCATCGAAGCGATGATAGGTCTACACCGGTCTATCTACTGTAGGACGAAGGTCACATTCAGCTAACCGTACATGTGCTCAGGTTACGCGCTAAGCAGCCTTGTCAGGATTTTCCTCACTATCCTTTCCTGAGTGACTACACCAACGAACTTTCGTTGTTCGTCAACCACCGGCACAAAGTCTGTGTCCGCTTTCTCCATCAGCTCCAACGCCTCTTTATTCGTCGAGGTCCTTTCTAGGTAATCAGTGACGACTCCGGGGCTTGACAGAATGGAGCCGGTTTCAAGCATTCTAACGAATCCATAATCTGAGTCCAAGGTAGTGGGCGGTCTGCCCTCAGCCGGTAATATGCGCTTAACGTCACTGGCCTTCACGATGCCCTTGAATTTTCCACGAGAATCACGAAATAGGATAAAACGGAAGCTCGGTTCCATCTCTAGTGCATTCAAATAATCCCATATCACGTTGACCCTGTAATTCATTTTGCCAATTACGAAGGAGAGAGTATTCGGGTGCTTGTCGGATATTTCCCGGTAAAGTGCATCCAACCCGCCTTTCTCGATTACTCTGAAGTCCGGTTCAATCGTGATTTTCTCTGATTCCACTGGAATCGGCTTTCCAGCCTCGTTACGCAGTTTGATTCCTATTCCGCCGGGTCCAGCTATTTCCGTTATTCTTCCTGAAACTATCAGCCATACGATAAACGGAATTAATGCGATGAACACTAACGTGGAATCCGGCTTTATTGCGTTTAGACTTGTGAAAAGGCCGGACAGAATCAAAAAGAACCCGATGATAAAGCCTGAAATGATTACAGTCTGTAGGAAATGATTAAGCGTCTGGTGTTGCACGTCACTGGATTCTGCATTAGTTCCTCCTCCACTCATTCCGAAGACCCAGTTACTATAGTTGACAATTTCGCCTTAATTGGGTATCCTTGGCAAAACGAACTCATGGCGAGAATTTAGGATTAGATGGCTTGCTGCTTGAGGGTGCGAGTTGCTTACGACCTAAGAAAGAATAGAGTGAGAGGTTTAGGCAGCGAATTTAGGCTTTAATTGCACCACCAACGTTCCATTCCTGTAAAGTGTCCACGATAACTCGTAGCTCTCAGAAGCAGCTAGGACATTTGAGTTGACTAAGAACTTCACTAGTCTAGAAGGTAGCACGGTCTTGTGACTGTGGCCGCTGTAGTAACTGGCTGAATGATACCTTTTCACAACTTGATTATTCAACATATTCACCTCACTAATTGACCTAGTAAGATAGGGTAGATTGGGAAACGCATGAGGATGGATGAAAGGAGAAAGAGAGGACACCCAATAGGAGTAGGGAAACCATTAGTTGACCATCTAGTGGAATCAGTACACTTCTTGAAGGTGTAGGAAAGTGGCTGTGGTAGCATGCTTGAATCAGCACATTTCTAAGCACATTATCAACGTTCAAGACCTAACTCAGATTTCCTAAGACCCTCAAGAAAGCAGCCGTTAGCAGACTAGAACCTCTAAAGAAAAACCGCTTGCAAATAGAATAGAACGATAGAGAGTAAAATCCTACCGTCGTCTAGCTGTGCCTCATTATTTTGACATGTTGGGTTTGTCAAATTTGTCAGCAGAAGGATTACCGTAGAATGGAATGGCGGGGGCAGTTCGACCGTCCTCAACTATCCTAAGATAGTTACTCCGCCAGAAGGCAATTCTAGATAGGTCCGGAGGTCCCCGCCAATGTTATTGATGGCGCCCAGTTGTCGAAGCGGCATATAGGAGAAGGTTAGTTAACCCGAAACCCTTACAGGCCCAACCGTCAAATTGAGAAACCTGTAGGGAAAAAGGTTAACTTAACCCTTCAAGCCGCCATGTTCCTCGCAGACACATGCAACTGAACACCATCAACATGAACACATCCTACTTCCCTCCGCAAACATGTAATCCTCAACTACTGATTCCTCTATGCAATTGCAAATCGTATTCATGGATTGACCGTAAACTTTCCTCACTCGGAGGCATGGGCGGCGGCAACAACTAACCTAGTTACATCAGTCACAATGATTTCCTATAGCCAACTAACCTAGAGAAGGAACCAGCCTTGTGACTTCCCCAGCCATGTGCCATTAATTGAGAGTATGAATGAGTATAGATTAGTAGGTTAGTAGGTTAGGAGAGCAAGGTTTGTCGCATTGGATATTTAATTTTGGTTTCTTGACGTTTAAGCGGTTTAGGACGCATTTTGGAACGTTTTAGGATTCTGTACGATTCATTTTGGAACTGTTTGGTTATTCGGCGGTCATTTCTAACCGTTAGGTATGACGTTTTAGTCATAGGTTTTTTCATATCCCTTAATCGTATTCGGGGTTCCCAGAGTCAAGGGACTTTCTTCTTACTAAAGCATCCCTCCCCTACCGGATACCGGTGGCTGCCACTGCTTCAGCGTCTTCGATTCGTCTGAATAGTATCTGTTCTTAACCAGTTCCGCTAAACAAAGTCTACAAAATTTCTTAACTCCGTTAGTTCCCCGCTCGGTAATAATTTCATGGACAGGGACGCTTCTGGCACAGCGCCTGCAAAACCATGGACTCACTATTTCAGGCATCACTATTCTCTTTCACTTTCCAATTCGTCTACGTCGGTTAGTAGCCTCAAAAAGGGGAGGATGGATGGACGTTGGGATGGACTAGGTTAGCATGCTTAGTCGTTGAAGTGTTTCTCTCTTGTCTGCTTGGCTAAGCCCGGATACTTGTCGTCAACAGGTTCCTCTATCGGTGTGCCTTTGCTTGATGTTCTCTCGTCCGGCAAATATCCTCTGTCGTCGTTGATGGTTAACGTTTGATAATCATTGATTTCGATTTTCACTATTAGTCTATGCGTTACTTCATCCCAATTTGTTGACAATACTTTGACGTTACTATTCTGCTTAGCCCAGAACTGAAATTCTTCTTCGCCTTCAAAGGAAAGGAACATGCTTCCGATTCGTCCACCGGTGCTACGTCCCTCATGAGGGTTAGGTGAAGTTCCTGATGGTTTACTTGCTCCTTTGCCTTGGCCGACAGGAACCGTTTGCCCTGACCGAGGCTCTAAGTCTTGCGTGAGCTTCTTCTGGTGTGCAGCGTCGTCAGCAGCGCTCGACAGTGATTCACCGGACCTTCTAATCTGGTCGATAACGGCTTTCCACTCTGATTCGTTGAAGTGGCTCGGTATAGGCATGTTTGGTTTATGTTCAGGATGAAGCCTGTCGAAGGCTCGTGTGAATTCCTCAAAGGTTACTCCGCTCGCCTTCATTCTCTCAAGGATTTTTTCTGTGTCCTTTTCCGTAATATCGTTAAGTGCTTCTTCTTCTGTTACCAATTCTATTTAGTCACCTTCCTCCAATGTTAGGTCAGTTTCTGGTGTTATTGTCAAAAGAGGGTGGAGAGCGCCCATCCCTGATGAGGACGTTTACGAACGTGTAGTAATTCAGTCCGTGCGTGTCATCACACTTAACTTGCGTGTAGTCACCGTGCAGCTCCACATTGCGAAGCCCTTCTAGTAGGTCAAGGAATTTGTCGACTGCCTCTAATCTGTCCTTGAGTTTTACCGTAAGAAACAGTGATTCTTCCTTCATACTTTCTTTCTATCTCCCTCGTATCCACGGAGATATTGATATCTACGGAGATAGTATCTACGTATATAAGGCTTTCGGTTATCTACGGAGATACGCTTATGTCCCTCATTGAATTACTGTAGGGCTCATTCCTGTGATGTTTATGCCCAAATGGAAGGCTTCGGAGACCAGATTTACGGTCAGTCTCAATTTCAATGAGAAAAGGGGTTATCAGACCACTATACCCAGACCGATAATAACAGCACTCGGATACCCAACTAGCACAATCACGTTTGTCATTAAGGGTAAGACTAAACGTAGGGTAGAGGTAGAGGGCGAGTCATCAGAAACCCAACGGCAAGCCAAAACCTCAGGGGGGCCTACTGCGCCGGGTTCAACCCTAGTTAGTCAGAAGCGTAGCTCGGATAGACTTGCTTAATATTCCCTTTCGAACCAACGCCCAATAAAACCAAACCTAACTTATCAAAAACCTTAGAATCAATATCCGGTGCTGCCCGTGCGGTCGTAACCATCGCCGCTTGATTGTAACCGTAGGCTAATGCCTCGGCTAATTGTCCCATCTAGTCATAGGCGTATCTTTTCAGCACGGCTTCTTTTTCAAGTCAGGGCAGAGCGTTTCATAGGTTAATCTCTCAGAACACCTTCGGAGGAGCCACGCAACGACTAACTAGGTCATCGGCCTTCTTTCTCAATTCCTCGTTGTGGCTATTGAAATATGCCCGTATTGATGTTATGTCTGCATTTAGTTCTCCTAACAGTTCTCCTAGAGATTCCTTGGTTACGATATCGATTATGTAGCTAGCGTTTCTACCAGTAATTGCGTGAGCCGAGGTCTGCGTCTTGAGAAGCATGTGCGTCGCTTCCTTCAATTCCAGATTGCCTGCCTTGACAATGGCTTCATACAGTCTCCCGTCGAAGACAATGATTGGAAACCTTAGGTGTATGCTTCTCCTCGAAGTGTCTCCAGAATACGACCCGTGGACTCCGTGCAGCTCGGAGGAGATGTAACTCATCAGCTGATTTGACGCTTCGAATATCTCACTCTTGCCTGAAGAGGTTCCTTGAATTTTCACTTCTGAATAAGTGTGTGCAACTCTCGTGAAGTTTGCATAATGAAGGTTAGGAAGAGCAAGCTCATCTATGAATCTCTTCTTCCCCTCTGAAAACACCTGAAGGAAATCGTGTGTTTGACCCTCGCCCAAATTGAGGAGAAATTGATATTTCACGGGTCTTGTGAAGAATACCCAGGCTTGCGTGTCGCTCTTCTTGCACTCGACAACAGCGGAGGTTGCGATGAAAAAAGCTGATTTTCTCTCAGTTATCTGAGCTGGTTCACTCAAATGCACGGCGTAGATGTCTATCTCACGGGTTTTGCTCTCTTTTTCGTCCACATACGGAAGGTTATTGAAAACGCTCCAATCGTGTTCCATAATGTCGGAAACTTCAATCTCAAGTGGATAGCCGGTTTTCATAAGTTGTTCCATGATATGCTGAGTAAGTGATTTCTTGGCGGGAGCCATCGAAGCCACCATAAGTTAGGCTACTTTCAAGCAGCGTACGTGGGATAAACTTGCCTTACATTACCTTTCGAATCCACGCCCAATAGTACTAGTCCTAGCTTATCAAAGACCTTAGAGTCAATGTTCCTTGCAGCTCGCATAGTCGTAACTAAGGCAACCTCATTGTATCCGTAGGCTAATGCTTCAGCCAGTTGTCCTATCCCACGCGTAACATCGTCCCGAGGCGTCTTAAGTTCTAAAGCCATCTTCCAGCCTTTCCCTAGAACCTCACCATCTATCGCCACATTGCCTAACCTTATCGAACGCATCTGAACCTGTAATCCTTTGCTTCGGAAATGCCTTGTAATCGCCCACTTCATCCAGCGAAGATTTGTCAAGAAATAATGTTACTTCCGGTTCCCTTCTCTCTTTCAGAGCAGTCAGATTAATTCATTAAGAGTAGAAGCGTACCCGACTTAGTAGAACCGACGTTATTGAAGACTAATTCATTCGTCGGTTAGGGTAGGGTGGCCAGCTTTTCGTCCAAGAAGTTTTCGGCAGTGTGGGCATGGTTTGAAGATGAATTTATGTTTGCGAAGTATCACAACCGGAATCCACTCGCCACCACGATTCTGGCAGAACTCGCAATTCATATTGACCGGGGCTCTCCCACCAACCTGCCGTGAACCAATCAAGCAGATAATCAGAGGTGATAGCGAGGTCTAACGGTCAGTGAATCCTGAAAGTGGAATCGCAGGTACAGGAGAGAAGAATGAAGCTAATTGCCTCTGGGTTGTAAGTAATGTATGATTAGCAAACATCTTTAGAAAAGAATTAAATCCAAACGCTCGCAGTTGCATTATAGTTCGCTGGTTAAATCCGGTGGTACCAAAACCGGCCATGGTTACGGGTCTCCTTCTCATGGTGGCAGTCCTAGCGTTCGCAGGTCTCGCCTACGAACAAGTTCCCATGAGCACAACAAAGTCATCAACTGAAATACTCGAATCATATTCGCCGTACGTAGCGAATGACATCCTAACTTACACCACAGAAAGCTGGGCAAGCACCCCATATTCGACATATACTTGGTCAGCCTATGGGTGTTACTACATCGGATTCGGGCCTTGCTTTTCGGTTGTTATTCCACAGTACTATAACGCAAATGTAACGCTTCAATCCACTTACGAGACACAGACCACAGCGATTATCCCGTACAGTCAAATAGTGATGGAAAGCTCAACTAGCCTCGTCCCTGCTTCTGCCGCTCTTGGATTAACTGAGGGTTCGTTTACTGCACTGGCTGTTGTGGTAATTGGCGTCTTAGCTCTTTTGACGGCATGGGTTACATTGAAACCGAAAGACACGCACAGACCCAAACAGGCACGCTAAGTCAAGTCAGTTTGCGAATGCCAAACCTTCCTCATTCCTCATAGCATCACAAACGTTTTGAGCTAACAAGTGGATGAATTACTGTTCCGTTGGGGAAGGTCCATGTCTCTACTCAGAAATTTAACGTGGCTATTCGTTCTAGCAATTGCTTTCTTTGCAGTCGTTCCTAATGTAAGAGCACAATCCACCTCTATTACAAATTTCCAGAGCCCTGCGCATACCTTAGTAGGCGAGGTCACAGTGTCATTTGGCGTTACTTATTCGATGGGCAGCGGCTCGTATCTCGGAGCGGTCATTTGGGATAGGGACGCAAACACGTTCGCGACTGGTACTGGAACTTCCTCACCAGACTCATGCTTGAGTAAGACTGGGACTCAATACGCAAACGCTGCCAGCTGCCCGATAGGGGTGCCGAAGTCTCCCATCGGAACTGAATCCTTTACCTTCACTCTGAGATTGAACTCGCCGAAGACATATGACTTGGAGGCGCTAGCCGTAATTGAAGACTCTTCTTATACCGGAATTACGAGCTCCCTTTCTTCGCAGGATTTTACGATATTAGTGCGGGACAAAGTAGACCTCACCGTCAGTGTACAGTCCAGTGTTGTTGTAACGGTTGATGGAGTTCAGAAGAGCCCCGGCATCGCGTTCGAGGCTGTATACCCCGGCTCACACACCGTATCCGTTCCTTCATTCGTTCAGGTTGACAATTCGACACGCCTGAGATTCGACCATTGGGAAGATGGCTCCACTTCCACGACACGCACATTGTACATGCAGGATGATACGACGTTGACGGCTAACTATGTTACTCAATACCGGCTGAGCTTGGTAAGCTCTCAAGCTAATGCGTCTGGTTCAGGTTGGTACGATTCCGGGACAGTGCCCACTTTCTCTGTTCCCTCTAGGTCTCAGGTAGTGTGGGTCTTTCAAGGTTGGTATGAAGGTTCAAACCTCCTTACGAAGTCGAACAGCGGTTCGATTAGAATGGATGCGCCGCTTGCTCTTGTGGCTCGTTGGGAACCAGACTACATCCTACTGGGCGGAATTATTGGCGTGGTTGTGGGATTGGCGGTGGGTGTAGCATATTTTGGTGGGAAAGGTCTTCCCTTCCTTACGAAACCCTCAGGAAAAAGGGCTAGAAGAAAGCGAGGCAAACGCACTCAGACCGTTTCTGAACCCGCTGCGGAAGCTGCCACGGTATCAGAGGTAAAGACTACTCCCAAAGAGATTGTAAAACCAAGTACCGATGAAAAAGTTGCTATGTTCTGTACTCAATGTGGTGCCAAGATAGCGAGGGACAGCAAATTCTGTAAGGAATGCGGTACCAAGATTAGCTAGCTATTTTGCAATTGAAATAACGCACCAGAGTTTACGAACTTACCAATGAGTCCGTATGGCATGGCAAGTGTTTTCTGCTAACAAAGGGGGCGTGGCGAAACGTCGAGGTTAGATTAGCCGAAATTAAAAACCGCCTGCCGGTTGACAGGTGCTTGAACATCTTCAGAATTAAGATTAATGGACCCATTAAATCATGAAAATTATGCTCACCAAGAGATAGGCCGAAAGGATGTTCAGTGCAAGTATGAGCAGAAGCAAGAATGGTCCACTCTCTTTCAGACTGGCTGGTATCGTGTAGGCAAAGGTAAGCGAAGCAAACCCTAGACCAAGTAGCATTAGGGACAAGGATACAAAGACTAGGCTGGCCGTCACTTCCGTCCCGGTCATGGGACGTAGCAATGAAATGAACAGCGTCCAAACTGCACCGATTGCGAAGCTCAGGAACGTTAGAACCCCGAAAATCAATGACCGCCCTTCCTTCACGTTGCTCGTGAAATATAACGTAACGAATACCACACCCACGGATGCAAGAATTGAGAAGCTGGTGGGCAGTGCAGACAAAACTTGGTCAATGCTTGTAGGTCCGGGAGTGAACTTGGCAGCGACGCCTGGACTGGTGTGTGTCGTAAGGTAACTCAGATACACTGGAATCCATAGTGAGAAGATGATGAAAGTGAGACCTGCAACCACGAGTATTGACTTCGCTATCGCAGGAGTCTTAGCTCGTGTCCCGACATAACGGTTAGCGTGTATTCCTTTTTGTCGGGCCGATTTAGTCGAAGAATATCACCTTCTAGGATTCGCAAGGAGTTCGCTGTCGAATAGGAACTCCATGCTCAAACTCAATATTGAACCCGCAATCCGTTTGTTTATCTCCTCTGTTTTAGCATGAACGGAGAATATTCTGTATTCATTACAAAGTTGTAGAAGCGGATGGTATTTCGTTGGAAGGCGAGACCTGTATTCCTCTTGGCTTAGGCACTTGTTGACGAGTTGACCCAAAGTAAGTTCATCTAGCTTCGTATCTGAAGGATTGACCTCTTTCATCCAGCGCAAGAGGCGATATTCAATTGCAGTCACTGCCATAGCAACAGTGGAAAAGTAACATCCTTCGAAATAGCAGTGTAGGGCTTCATTCAGCCGCTCCTCCTCATTTCTTGATAGGGGTGAGAGCAGCTTCTCGATTTCGACGCTGCCTTTGGAGAAGATAGCCATCATGCGATTTACAATATCTTCGAAACCGTTCCTCGAAGCGTTCCTGAGAGCCAATGCGTTGTCGAGGTAGTGAGCAAGGTCTTGAAGTTTCTGAATGTTGGATTCGGATTCGATAGTTGTTACCCCAATCAGGTTCACAATCTCGATGCATCGAGCTAGAACATCATAGTGTGCACGATACGCAGGCATGTAACAATAATCACGCTCGGAAGCGTAGTCCGTGAGTTTTCCTCCTGATGTGAACCAAAGTCCAACGACTTCATTCTGGAATCTAATACAAATCCCAGTTATGTCTCGAAGCTTTCTCAAATAGTCGATTTTCATGTTGAAGCCGGATAGACTATTCAATCATCACTTATTCTGATTTTTCATGTGAACCTAGTTTTGACTTAAGATAAGATGCACTCTATCTTTTTCTGGACGCTATTTTCTGTAACGAATTTGTATCCTTCTACATCACAGACGTACACATGCGAAATCAGCATGTTGTTCACCTACCCGCCATATCAATTCTTCATATACCGTAGTCATTTGCGCTTGCGGAAGTAGGCTAACCCGTCCCTCTGTAAGATGAAGTCGAACCCTACCTCAATCAACGCGGTTATCTTCTTCAGACTTGTGGAATGACCGGTTTCGGTTATTTTCGCTCATCTCTCAAACGTATATCTGGACCATCCGCCACAATTAGGCCGGTAAAGCAGTTTTGCGTGATGAACTTATAGACGAAATTGATAGGAAAGCCATTGTCAAGAACGTTAGCTTGGTTTTAGGTCAGTTTGTGGCTACCGTGATTGTTGGGTTATGCCTCTCGTTGCCACTTTGGTCGGCTTTGGTTGCAGGTGCCGTGGGGCCCATTTTCGGGGTCGCTCTAATATTTGCGCCACCCATACATCGAAAGAGCATCGATGAAGGCCGTCTGTATCAGAGATTTAGCCAACGTCTAATTGATGACCTCACAAGAGCCACCCGATAGGGCAAAAGAGTCGTCAGTTAGCCGAAAGTTAATTAGAAATGCATCGGCCTTCTTAACGCTCTTAGGGTTGGAATTAAAGCAAACTGACGCTATTTTCGCTTGCGAAACACCTTGTATCCTTCAACATCGCTGACGTAATCTAAACCTGATTCAACTAGCTCCTGTACTCTTTGACGGTTTTGAGTACTTTAGAAACATGAGCGTCTGCTCGATGTTAACGCAGCATGAAGGCTACAGTCTGTTGTCTTCGTATTGCTTCATCAGCTTATCATAATCTGATTTTGTCCTTTGCCACATCTTCAAAAGGTCGCAGGCATATCCCGTAACTAGAAGGACAGGCGCACCTGAACCCTCATTTGCATTCCATTGACACCAACGAGAATTCTGGTATCTCTTTTCCCAATACCAGAATATGTCCTCTGCGATAAGATGGCGGCTAGCGGATAGGATAGAACTAATCTCATCCATCTCACCTAGAGTAAGAACATACCTCTTTTCCTGCCTACATGGTTCTCTAGCGGGTTCGTTTGCCGCAACTTCTAGGCGATAAAGAAGCGGACCATAGGCGTTCTGCAGTTTGTTGTCAGCTTCAGCCTTGAATTCCCTACGATGAGCTTTTGTACGTTGTTCTTTCCTTCCTCTCGACCTGTTAATTTCCGAGTATCCGACATACAATAACCAAGGTAGGATTATGCCAAGTAATAGTACAATACTAGGATTCTGTAGGACCGCCCACCAATCAGCCAACTAAATTCGATTCCACTTAGGCGATGCCTAGGCGACGCTCTATTTCACTTATTCTTTTGTCCAGTTTATCATACATGTCTATGAGCCGTCGGCTGATTTCTGCGTTGTTTTCCTTGATGGCCTTCTCAATCTCATCTTTCAGATTGGGGAAATCGGTCATGAATGATATTTCAGCCCAAGTCGCTTAATACAACTTCGCTTAGGTCACTTGCGTTTTCTGAAGTAGGCTAACCCGTCCTTCTGCAAAATGAAGTCGAACCCTGCCTCAATGAACTCGGTTATTTCCTTTTGCGGAATAGCATGTAGCCTTCTGGCGTGGTTACCACGTATTGGTAACCCGCTTCTATCAGAGGTGCAGCTTCGGCCTTATTTTTGGCCGCCTTCACTATGAAATCGTCTTCTGCATCGAAATTGACCATCCTAGTATACCGAACTGTGTTTGACAGGCTTCGGTGTCCTATCTGTCTTTGAACAAAGAGAATATCTTTCGTTGATTCATAGAGCCTGCATGCGAAGTAATGCCGTAGGCTCTTGAAGCTGATTAGGTTAACTCTAGGCTGGTTCAACTTGATTGAAGCTCTACGCCTCTGAAACATGTATTCCGTTCTAAATCGCTTAGAGGATTTCCACAATTCAATCTTATGATTTCTGAAAACGTATGTAGGCCATTTCTTGGGAAGGCTATTGAGTAATCCCATTAGTTTCGGGCTTACCTTCATTTGTCTCGCATAGGAACCTTTCAGCGGGATAATCGTTACAGTATTGTTTCCGATGTTGATGTCTTGCCATCTTAGGTTGTAGCCCTCGCCGAATCTTGCGCCCGTCTCTTTCAAGAGTAAAGCAAACACGGACATCTTGGGGCCGAGGCAGGCTATGAGGTCGTTTGCTTCTGGTGTTGTGGGGACAAAAGGCAGCGTATCTATCCGTTGATAATTCGGTTTGGCCCACTGAATGCCCTTGTACCTATAGAATCGGTCTAGGTCCTCGCAAACCTTTCCCTTACGATTAATCGAGCATTCAGCCTTAGCCAGGTAACCCTTCACTAATTCAGGGTCTAGCAGGTTAACGTGATGTGTTAATGCCTTTAGAGCCTGCACGGTTCCCCTAATCGTGGATTCCCGGTAACCGTTCTTCTTTAGATAGAATGCGAACGCACCTAATTCACTGAGTGGGGTCGGTTCGTTGAATGGTGGGGCCGGTGGGATTTGAACCCACGACCTCTGGCCCTGAGACTTTTCATTCTTAGGGACGCCAGCGCCCCAGGTTCACCGCGCGCAACTGCGCTCTGGTATCCTGTTGGCGGAATCGTGTTCCCAGACCAAGCTGTCCAGAGAGTTGCTCTAGCAATCTCTTCTAGACGACGGCCCCGTCCGTCGCAGAGAGCAATTGAGCGCTCATAAGAACTTTTCATAACAAGCCAAGGGTGTCCAAGACGCGTTCCAAATTCTCAACTGAACTCTCTCGTTTGTATTCGCCTAGGGTTTTCACTATGTTCCTTTTGTTTGGGAAGACTCGTGTTGCTTGAAGCGTTCTCGACAGTCTTCCGAACAGGAAGTATTGTAGGATGGATGTGACGTTTGCGACGCGCCTTGTCGTGCTTGCACTCTCGAAATCAACGATGCAGGGTTGGCCGGTGTTGTTGACGAGCACATTCTTGGGAGCATGGCTCAATTCTCCATGGTCGAGGCCGATCGAGTCAAGCGTGAAGCAGCACTTGACGAGGCTTAAGACGAGCTTCTTCACCAATCTTCCCTTGGCGCCTGGGCCCTCGGCCCATCGGAACAAAGGCATGCCACGGAAGAGTTCCATTGCAAGGAAGTTTTTCGTTGCAGAAATCAAACGCGGTCCAGCGTCGACGCTGTTTGCCAACCGCAACAGCCTGGACTCGTTGTTCATCGATGGGCGGTCGGCGTCCAGGCGCCGGATTTTCAAAGCTACCAGTTTCCCGTCAAGGCGGGCCTGCGTCACGACGCCTACGCAGCCCTTCCCGAGAACGGGGACACCGCCAATGCGGGTAACTCCCTCGAAACGAAGAGCCAAAACCCCCATTTGGGAGAGTTCCTCTATCCTTCCCTTTGCCGCTTTGGGATCTGTGCCTGGATAGGTTAGTATGCGCACGTATTGGGGTTCCAGAAGCCCGCGCAGTGGAATTTCGTTTTCATGCAAACCATGCTGGCCTTCCAGAGAGATAGGTTCTCATGGCCTTCGCAAACTCGATATTTGAGGCGATAAGCATTCCGACATTTTCGTTTTCAAGAATTCGCATATTCTTCCTGAAGGACTTGGCCAGCAAACCAGCAACGCCGACATCTTCTCCTCCAGAACGGAGTGTTGATGTGAGCAAGGTTTTTGCGGAAACAAACTTTCGCTTCTTTTGTACTACCCATCGAGCGTTGTCAATCCAAGGGCCGGAGATTGTGCTCGCGCTCTTCGAATGCTTTGACAGGAATGAAGCACTTTCATTAAACTTGGAAACTGGGGGGCCAATATGGTGCCTAGCACCTGGTAATTGTCCTAGCTCCAGTTCGAACAAGATCAGATTTAGTGACTTCTCATCGCTCCACGCCCACGATCGCACCATTTGGAAGTCATTATTCTTGAGAAGACTGGAGAGCGCTCTCTCCGTCCGGTAGAATTGACTCCATAGAATGTCGACGACTGCATCTATTTTCCCCAGGACTAGGCACAGGATTGTCGATCCACGAGCTAGAACAAGTCTCCGGTACTCGGTCCGGGTAAGCGGTTTGACTTTTGGTTCAGTGAAGAGGGCAGTGGTTGGTCTTGAGTTGACCTGTCTAGATGCAGCAACAAAATTCCACAGTTGGTCCTGTCGTACTGCGGCGGCCAGGTTACGCCCCTTGTCCACGGGATCAACGACAATTAATGGTTCCCTAAAGATTCGATGCGCTTCCTCGCGTCTTCCTTCATAGTAGTTTTCGACGTCTATGAAATCATCGTCTCGCCATTGTGTGAAATCTCGGACAACCTGCTGGAATTTTCCGCGCGAAACAATGAGCGTTTCGCATAGCATTCCGCTGAAGCCACCAGTTTTGATATCCGCTCCATAACTTCCTATGCCCCTCATGAAGGCCTTTAGCAGGCGAACTTCGTCGCGCTGCGCCTCGGTGAGGTGTTGCCGTATGTATTCAGTGTGGTAGGGACTCCTGTCGGTGGCACTCAACCAGTTGCCCTTCTCTACTTTGTAACAAGGGACAACGTTAACCCGAAGCTCGCGCCTCTCATCTAATTCTACTGTTGATTCTATGTACGGATGCTCCGCATACCGTTCGACGATTTTGTGAGGTCGGAGTGCCTTGCGGGCGGGTGGCAGGCACACGTCTCGGAGCTGCGTTTTGCTTAGCTGCGGAGAGACTCTCATGAAGATGTCGACGTCGGCATAATCCCGTATCCACGTATCCTTCGCAACGGATCCATCCAGGCGGACCTCGGCTTCGAGCCCCGTCTTAATGCACTCTTGTTCAACAGCAACCCTAATCTCTTCGGCCAGTGCCTTGACCGCGCTTTTCAATTTTGGCGGCGGGACAATCTTCTTCTTAACAGTCTCAGAAACTTCTGCGAACTCGTGCAAGGAAGTGCACTTAATCCGTCAGGACGATGCGGCTACCTCGTGAATCGTCGTGTATATTGGTCCCCTTGGGGTCAGGGTGCTTTTTTTCAGACGGACAGCGTTAACGGCCATCTTCCCGAACTCTTCACTTTTCATGCTTTCTACGTACGCTGCCAGTGCATCTCGGTTCACAGGGGATCTAACGCGGGCGATGGTCATGTGTGGGCTGAAGCCCTTATCGTCCGGAGGCAGCCCGATTTGCCTAAGCTTTGGTTCTAGTTCCTGGAAAATGTGACTTAATTCTTCCCCACCTTGTTTTATTCCCACCCAGACCACGTTGATTCGCCTAGGGTTAGGGAAGACACCAAGGCCAGTGAACTCCGCTTCGAAGGGCGGAAATTGAATGGAATCCATTGCTTCCTTGACTCTCTCCACGGTTGCCATTGGGACCTCCCCAAGAAAGCGAAGCGTCATATGCATTATCTGTGGCTCTACGATCTTCAGTTGCGCACGTGTCTGCTCCAACCCCTTCTGAGCCGCGACTAATCGTTCGCGTATCATGGGCTCATCCAAGTCCACCGCGATGAAGCTCCGTATCCGTTCTTGTGACAAGCGGTTTCCACCAGCGAAGCCTAATATTGAATGACCTAATTTAACGGTTCACGGGGATCGGGCAGAAGGCCTCGGAGACGTTTGCCGGCAAATGCAGGTAAGAAAGAAAGTTATCGCGATTTCAGGCATGCCCGGTGCTGGGAAAGGGGTTGCGTCCGAAGCGGCGAAACAACTTGGCTTAGAAGTTCTCGTGCTCGGCGATGTGATCAGAGAGGAGACACAGCGAAGGGGCCTGGACCCAACACCCCAGAACATGGGTGAAGTTATGTTGAAAGTTAGGAATGAAGAGGGTCCTCCCGCTGTGGCGAGAAGACTACTCCCGAAGGTTGAAGAACGGCAGTCCAAAGTCGTCGTTGTTGAGGGGGTCAGAGGGCCTGAGGAACTTGCCGAACTCAAATCAAAATTCGAGGTTGTTACCATCGCGATTCATGCCTCACCAAAGACGCGGTTTCAGCGGCTTCTATCCCGAGGCAGAAGCGACGACCCAAAGACTTGGGAGACATTCCACGAGCGCGATAATCGGGAACTGAAAGTTGGGCTAGGCCATGTCATCGCGTTAGCGGACGCCATGGTAGTAAATGAAGGCACGATTACAGAACTGCAGTCCTCGCTGAAAGGCATTCTAGCCAAGTTGAAAGCTTGATGGACCTAAGTGTCACCGTTGAAGCGGTTGTTCGTCCGACCGAGGACGAAGCGAAGGTGGAACGAGCGTTGCATAACATCTTCCCATCCGAGCGAATTCAGAAAGTAGGAACGAGTGGAGCTGAGGTCGTTCTTAGAATTCATGGAGGTGAGTTTGACTTCCTGTCCAATCTGCGCAACCTCATAAAGCAGGAAGCAATCCGCAGCGCCGCAAGGTCAATTCTCACTAGTAGAACACACGGGCAACGGATTCTAATTCACCTTAACAAGCAAGCTGCCTTCGCTGGACGGGTTTCATTCTGTGGGCCTGAGGGCGAATCTCCCAATGGACCAATCTCAATTGAAATAGAGTCGTCTGCCCCCGAATCCGTAGTCGACTATCTTGCAACGAGCCCGTGGCAGGGTTTCAGCCGTGAGGCTGCGGGGCGACGTAGACGGTAGCCATGTCACTTGGGAGAAACGTGTGGCGGAATATTCTCTTGGCCTGAGCTAAGAGTGGCGCGGGGTCCTCGTACATTGCGCTGATGTGAAATAGTGCTAATTTCTTGGACTTACTTTTCTTTGCAACCCAGGCGGCCTCGCCCGCGGTTGAGTGGCCATACTCCTTCGCCTTTGTTGAAGCAGCTTCCGCGAAACAACTGTCATGAATCAAAAGGTCTGATTTGGCCGCCAATTTGACAATTGACTCGCATGGTCGAGTGTCAACCGCGTAAGTGACCTTTACTCCGCGTCTCGCTGGCCCCACCACAAGCCCAGCAGAAACTACTCTGTTTCCGACCCTCACAGATTTCCCGGTTTGCAGCCTCTTCCATAGTGGGCCCTCTGGAATGTCTAGCTTCCGGGCTTTGGAGGGGTCAAACCTTCCTGGTCGCGGTTTTTCCACCAACGCGTAGGATAGGCAAGGCATACCATGTTCTCCCGGAGCAGCGTGCACCTCGTACTCCTCGTCATCGACAACCCTGCCATAACGTACCTCCTTGATTCGCATCGGAAACCGCGAGTATAACTTCACGACCCGGTTAACGGACGTCACAAAGTCTTTGATGCCTTTCGGGCCAATTATTTCCAGCTCGCATGTTCTTCCCATGAAGGACAGTGAGTGAAGCAATCCCGGTAGGCCGAATACGTGGTCGCCGTGCATGTGGCTGATGAAGATGCGCATCTTCCGGTTGGTGCCCGCCCTGGCTTGGAGAAATTGCTTTTGTGTACCCTCCCCACAATCGAAAAGCATCACTTCCGGGCCCCTCCGTACCAAGACGCTTGGGAGGTTACGAAACTTGCTTGGGACGCTTCCTCCCGTCCCCAGAAAAGTTACTGACACAGACATTTTTCGAAGCCATTCTACGAGTTTTGCAAGACGACGAACTGTCTTGTTAAGCTGCGGTGAACCCTTGCAAGGTGCTTTTCCTTCAATGCGAAACCCGCATGCTGTGCGTATCCTTCGACATCAACCTCGACCGGGGCAGATATGCAGATATGGGCATCTTTCTTCAGCGAACTCTTCGCTCCTTCTATGAATTCATTCACCAGGGTTGTTACCTTTTTTCCCATCGTGGACGAGCCCCGGCCGTACGGCGGGTCCGTCGCAATGGCGTCCAGGTCATGTCCAGGAAGGAATCGTGCATCCGCATTGAGAAAACCTTCCGCCGCAAGTTCAAAGTGTTTCAAGTTTCTGCGAGCGCCCCTGAGCATTCGTAAGTCCGCATCTAGCCCCAGAACCTTACAGCCGATCACGGCCGCTTCAATCGTGATACCGCCCACGCCGGAGAATGGGTCTGCGAAGGTTGCGCCGGGAACTGCTCGCGCCAAGTTGACCATGCACCTCGCTATCTTCGGCGGCATTGTGGAAGGGTGAAAGACAGGGCGCTTGCGGGGCCGCCGAGGCGCGATCAGCCCGGACGGCTTCAAGTAACCTGATACCCCTAGTAGAAACCTGTCCTCGTAAAGCACGCAAGCAAAGGTCAGGTCAGGGTTCTGAAGCCGCACCTGCATCCTTGGAACCATATCTTTCACCATAGACCCGACCTTACGTTCCAAGTCAACCCGCCGAATCGATTTGTTTACGCCACCCAACCGTGCCGAACGGACGGCGAAGCTTTGGGCATCCCTTGCTACCTGCCCAATCGGTTGACTCCTTACGAAATCCTCAATCTGCCTCTCGCCAGCCTCGCATTCGCCCAGGCTGAGACCACACCAATCGTACATCAGGCTTCTTTCTGAAACTGCCTTGAGGGCGGCGAAAGGGGCGTTTAGCGTTAGCAGTCTGTAGCTCTGAGTCGGCGCGTTGAATTCTACGCCACTCGATTCCAGAATTGCTCCTACTTCTGCTGCGGGCAGTGAGGCATGCTCGCCTGAAAGCACGAAAAAGAGTCTGTTGGCTCGGGTTGGTTCTTGGAGCGACTCCGTTAGCGAGGTCATCGCAGAACGAGCTAAAGGAACGCGGGTCTTGGTTAAGTTTGATGCTTCTTGTGGCCGAGTTTTTCGCCGCAGTTCGTGCAGAACTTCTGGCCTGCAGGGTTTTCGGTTCCGCAGGAAGCGCATTTCAGGCTTTCAGAAGCGCCTGCCTTATCTGCTCCCGGCGTAGGTTTCGTCTCCGGTGCCGGCCCCTTCCGTTTTCTCCGGAACAGGAAACCAGCCACAACTGCAAGGGCGACTATGACTATTGCTATGAGTGGGATGTAGCTGGTTGACCAGACTGCGTGTATCACCTTCGGCTTATCCATCGTAACTGAGCTTTGCGGCGACGTGCCTGTGTAGTCGCCCTCCCATCGGACAAAGATTTGTTGCACGGGGAAGCCTGAAGGTGTCGTTACTGAAAATGTCGCCGTGGACCCGGCCGCGTAGTAGCCTTGGCCCTGCGGGTTTCCGTACGGCGAGTCGATTAACAATTGGTATTGCGTCTCATACTTCGCGACAACTGTGTGGGGTTTGTCCATGGTTAATGAAATTCCGTTCCCCGACTGGGCGGCGCCGTCCACTTCCCAGCCCTTGAAGGCGTATTGTGTCCCGGACGATCCAGGCACAGTGGTAGGAGCTTGGTTTGTTTGGACGCTTGTCCCGGCCTTGTACCAACCCCCACCAGTCACATCGGTAATTCCGGCTGGGTCCGTTACAACCGTCAACAAGTACTGAGTTTCATATTCGAAGGTATGACTGCCCGCTGAACTAACTGTCCAACTATTTTGGGCTGCAAAGTAGCGCACACCCGCGTCGCCCTGAACATACTGATCGACGGCGACGGTGTGGGTTGTGTCAACTTTGAAGGAAAGCTTCTTGATTTCAGCGCCGCCAATTGTCCCCTGTGCCTGATTGTCAATCGTTACTTGCGAAGAGTATTGCGCCGGGACTCCATTCAACGATAGAGAGGCGTCGTAGGTATCCGGCGTCACGTCAAAGGCAGCTGACGCACTACTAAACCCTGAACAGAAGTCGTCGGCTTGAAAGTTTACGGTCCACCGCCCAATCGCGGTCACGGTGAGGGTTTTCGTTAACGAGTAAGTTGGGCCTATGAAAGTGTAGAGGAAAGTCGCCGGAGAACCAGACGGGGATGAAATAATGAGTTGGCCTTCCGAGGGCCGATTCGCGGAGATCACGATCGTCGCCACGTCACCAGTTCTATACGCCGACTTGTCCGTTGAAACAGTAATGGCCAGTGGAGGACCTACTTGAACCACGGTGAGACTAGCACTTGCACTGCCTGAATCGGCGGGCATTCCGGGGGTCGGGGCTGAAGTCGAGTTAGTCGCAGAGACTGTGAACGAATAGATTCCAGGGCAGTAAAGGGGGGTGCTGCTCGTATGGATGCTGAGGCTGCTGCTCCCCGAGCCTGCGGGCGTGGAAACATGGTTCGATGAGAACGAGTACGAGGCTCCGGACACTAGCCCAGAAAGGCTAAGACTGTACGCTGCCTTGGTCCCGCTTGCTAGGCCGATCGAGTAGGATGCTGTGGAAGTCTGGGGCACAGCTTGCGTCGTGGGCGATATGGTTACAATAACAGGCGATGCATAGGCGCCCGGTAGAAGGACGAAGGCTAGGACCATAACGGCGAGCAAGAATACGGGCTTGGAATTACTCATGCTGAAATCACGCTAGCTGTATTCGTATGCGATGGCAGACGATATAAAAGATAGGTACCCCTCGCGAGTTGAGCTAGCAGCTGGCTACGCGTAGCTCACAGCATATGTCTACGGTGCGCTCCAGTTTGGGAGCGTTCAATGCACTCGCTCTCATAGCAGATGGCGGATGCGGGGTGGAACTATTCCGTGCGGATTCTGTAGTGGCTGACGAAACTTCGAAAATCTTCCATAGAGGCTTCATCTAGGTGTGCTTCCAGTGTCTGTTCGAGATGCTTGATTAGGGATTGTTGAAGCTGTAGGAACGCTTGAGCCTCGTCCTCGTCCACAGCGTCTTTGGCTCCGACGGTTACCCAGAAATTCGCTAAGGTACCGTACGCGTAGAGCTTCAGTAGGTCTTTCTGCGCGTTCATTTCGCTAGACAAGATGATGCCCCTTAGGTCTCCGTTTTCGGTTTACCTATACGTAAGCCGATTCGTTTCCCCTTGGAAGGCTTAGCTTTCGTGCCCCCCTTTCCTCGCCTCATCATCAGGATGGCTGCAGCAATTATCGCAACCACCAAGACGCCTGCGGCTATGTAGGCCTGTGTGTAGCTGGTTGTCCATACCGCGTGCACGGTCTTTGGTTTGTCCATCGTGACTGACCCTTGTGGGCTTGTTCCCGTGTAGTCGCCTTCCCACCTAACGAATACCTGTTGTACAAGGAAGCCGACCGGTGAGGCGACTGAGAAGGTTGCGCTTGTGCCAGCGTCATAGTAGCCAGCTCCCTGCGGGTTACCAATACCGCCGGAATCAATTACGAGCTGGTACTGAGTCGCGTACTTCGCGACCGCGGTATGAGGCTTATCCATAGTTACGCTGACTTGGCTGCCGCTCTGTGCGGCGCCATCAAGTTCCCAGTTCTTGAAAACGTATTGGGTGCCACTTGGTCCCTGCACGGTCTGGGGTACCTGGTTCGTTTGAACAGACGCGCCCTCATTGTACCATCCTGCCCCTGTCGTTGGGGTAACGCCGTTCGGGTCGGTGAGGACGCTGAACTGGTATTGGGTTTGATAATTGAATGTGTGGCTGTCTGCGGATGAGACGGACCAAGAGTTTTGTGAGGAATAGTACCTAACTCCGGCCTCCCCTGCAACATATTGATCCACCATAATGGTGTGCGAGGAACCGATCGGGAAGCTCAAAGTCTTCGGCTGAGAGCCCTGGACTGTACCCTGCTGTTGTCCATCGACCTGCAACGTTGAGGAATACTGGGACGGTACACCTGAGAGCGAAATTGTCACGTCATAAGTGTTGGGGTTAACTGCGAAGCTTGCTTGGGCGCTACCGAACCCACCGCAGTAATCGTCCGCCGCCAAGCTGACGGTATACGTCCCGATGGCCCCCGCGGTTAATTTCTTCGCTACGCCGCTAACCGGGCCTGTTGTCGCGAAAGGATACGTTATTGCGGAAAAACCTGAGGGCCCCGTAATCTGTAGGGTACCTTCCGCCGGCCTTGTGAGCGTAACGAATATGCTGATCGTATCTCCAACTCGGTAGGTGGGCTTGTCCGTTGAGACCGAAACTAGTAGCGGGGAACCCACCATTGCCACTGTAAGAGCAGTCGGAGTGCTCGTACCAACATTAGGGCCCGAAGTTGCGGTCACTTTGAACGAATAGCTTCCGGGACAATACAGCGGTAGGCTGCCCGTGTCAATTGTCAGCGTACTCGAAGCATGTAAGGTCACATCGGTTGTAGTTGGGTTGGGCGAGAAAGAGTAAGCAGCTCCCGAGGGCAAACCCGCTAAAGTAAGTGAAAAGGAAACCGAAGGAAATCCCCAAGCAACATCTACCGAATACGTTGCGAGCGTTCCCTGTGGAGCAGGCTGTGATGAGGTGGCTGTGATAGTAACAACGGGGCCAAATGCAGCAACTCTTGGAGGAAGAACAAACGCAATTGCAATTATGGCAACAAACAAACCCATTTTGAAATATTTCAAAACCTTCGACCTTAGGAGAGTAGGATAATCTGAGTGTGCGTATTTAAGATACGCTAGGAGAATGGCCCGCCGGACTTCAAGAAGAGAATGCCCAGAAGGTTAAACTGAACGCAAGTTCATAATTCGATTGCGACGATGAGGGAATCAGAGTTAACCTGAACATTTTGTGTTGATAAGGCATTTACCCTGAGTCGCAACTTGCCGAACTAGAACTTCCTAACGATGTCGCCGTATAGGTGGACTCAAGCTCCTCCGAACGACGAGACCTACGCCGAATCGTAACGATTGCTTGGAGAACGTAGAGTTGATCGATGTTTTTGCGTTTGGGGCACCCTTACATTGGCTGAAAGTGATTTGTTTTTTATTCTCCTTCAATGAAGGTGGGCCGGATTCGAAGTATTAATAACGGTTCGGTACCTATCGCGTTCCTTAGTGGATGCGATGCCTTTCTATCTTTGCGAGAACTGTGCCCGGGACAAGATCAGACTTGACCTTACCTACGCCGGGATAAACCAGCTCTGGCTTCGGGTGTCACCAACGCCCGAAGGGTTCGGGCCACCATGCGAATTCTGCAGCGGACCCAAAGCCATCTACCAGGTCCAGATCGTTGGAACGAAGTTCGACACCGAGAACCAGCACCTGGAGAAAATGAAAACCGAGATGCAACAGAAAACATAGTAGGCAAGATCAGCACCGTTAGTAGGCTGCGGAGTATTTTTCATTCCGTGTGGCAAACTAATGGTCCAGGTGCCGTCTTCGTTGGACATTATCGGGCTTCACAAGAAGGGCGAGGTTGACCTAAACCGAATGATGGCCGACCTTTCGAAGCTCCCTAACTACCATGAAGCCGGGGCAGTAGCCTGCTTTGTCGGTGTAGTCCGCGAAGACCCCGTGCGGGGATCCGACAAGAAGGTAGTTCGCCTCGAATATGAAGCCTATACGGAAGTCGCCCTCAAACGGATGCAGGCGATTCGGGACGTCGTCAAAACACGCCCAGGAATAATCGAAGTCTCAATTCATCATGTCATAGACAGTCTGAACGTGGGTGAACCCAGCCTCTTTGTCGCAGTTCTAGGCAAGCATCGCCAAGACGTCTTCTCGGCCCTTTCTGAAACTGTTGACAAAGTAAAGAAGGAAGTCCCAATTTGGAAGAAGGAGTTCACGACGAAGGACTCTTATTGGGTTACAAGTGAGCCGAAATGAAATGCGGGTGTATAACATATGCTAGACATCATTTTTCCAGAATGACACCGCGGTGCCCAGCAACTTCATAGGCCTTTCTGCGGGTCGACGCGCCTTCTTCTGTACCCATCTAACCGTTAACCACTTTCAGTAGTGAAATCTTATATTCAAACACAGGCGAGAAAACCACAGACGCACGCTTCGCAGGGTGGACAGAATTGACCATAAGCGATAGAACAAGACGATCACTGCAAGAATTCGGGCTAACAGATTACGAGATCCGCTCATACGCCTCTCTGCTTGAGATCGGCCCCGCGACGGCTAGTGAGCTTAGCCAAGCCTCAGAGGTGCCCTATTCGAAAATTTACGAGGTCCTGGGCTCGCTGGAGAAGAAAGGCTGGATTGAAATGGAACATGGCCGTCCGAGCAAATACTACCCCAAACCGCCTTCAGTGGCCCTTGAAATCACGAAATCCCACATTGAGAACTCGCTGAAGACAAACGAAGGCGTAATCTTGGATGAACTTCAGCCCATCTATGAGAAGAAGGGTGTGAGGGAACACCCAGACATTTGGATTGTGCGGGGAAACCTTAACGTTCTCTCTAAGATCAGGGAAACCGTTGAACACGTTCAGAAAGAAATTCTAGTTGCAGTTCCTGGTATACCGGACGCCACCGCGGAAATGCTCATCCCACTCGTCAGAACGATCGTAGAAAGAGGCGTCAAAGTCCAGATTATGACCATGAAGAACCCGATGACTGAAACTATGGCCAGATTGATGAAGTTCTGTGATGTGCGCGTGCGCGAGCAAATGTTCGGCGGCGGAATAATCGCGGATGGCCACGAAGTCATCTTGCTCCTGGGGCAGGAAGGAGATGAGGCGATCGGCTTGGCCATATGGTCCGACCACATTGGCCTCGCAAAGTTCGCGAAGAACTATTTCGAGTTTTTGTGGGCCGATAGTACTCCTAACCAGAAAACGGCCAAAGGCAAACCATAGAAAGCTTAACCTGTTTCAGGACTTCCGCCCCTGGTCTTATGAGGCTAGGACCGAATGCCTGAGCTTCAGTAGCGGGATGACTTGGTCGACGCGGTCGCTCGATTTTATTTCGACCGTCGCCCATTTTACGTCGCCAATCTCCTCGGCTTCTTTCACGCAGTCGATGACCTCCGAGTCGAGGTTCTCATCTTGGAGCACTTTCTTCTCGAAGTTTGGTTCGACTGGGAAGTTGATCCACAAGTGCTCGTCGAAGTGGACCCAAACTAAGTCTGAGCCTTTGACGCGGTAAGCCGGGCACCATTCCCCTGAAACCTCGTCGATTTCAATGGACTCTTCAGTTTCGGGGAGTTCGCGGAGCGCCGTTCGTAATAGTGTGAAATACTTCTTCTGTTTTGGATTGACCTTCGCAAGAAATTCCTGCATTTCTCTTCGAACCGCTCCAGTGCCTGTTTCTCGTCAACCCTTGCCCTATTTGAATTTAATGCGTGTACTCTTTGGGAGAGTGTCCTCGCCGACTCTCTAGACATCATTGATCCTAAGAGAAGCGCGCGTAGGCCTCGCGCAATTCCGCCATGAACCTATCATGCCATTCGGGAAAGCCATCCGGCGAATTCGGGTAGTTCATGTAGTGTTGAATTAGCTTCCTGCTCTTTTCCGCTGTGTACCGCAACCCTCTTGCTAAAGCAAGGCGCGGAAGCGCCCAGAGGACCCTCGCGGGGCTCCCAAAGCCGACTTGTTTGAATTCGGGATGCTCCCTCCGAATGATGCTGTCGACGTCATCTTGTCCGAGGAAATGTTTCATCCCGTAATTGAGGTCATCGTTGCTCAATATCTGCAAGAAGCGCCTAAGAACCTCGGAGCTGGCCATTCTGTAGCCGTACGTCCGAACGTATTCTGTGTTGAACTTCCAAAGACCCGTCTCGGAAGTATCATTCGCTTGCAAAGCTTCAGCAACCACTTTGCCAGCTATCGTGCTAGCATATATCGCCGGTCCGATTCCACCAGCGTCGATTGGCCGTGGCATCCAGGCGGCATCGCCAACAATCATGTAACCGTTTGCTACCATGCAATCGTTCTGCCTTCGAACAGGCACTTGCCAGTTTCCTTTTTCGTTTCCCTTATCTTCTGAGCCGTCCGCAAGCTTCCAGTTCTTGATGACAGGATTAGTGCGCACATATTCATCGATTAGGGATTGCAGGGTATCATTTCGGCCCAACTCCTTGTTTCGGCGTTCGAGAATTCTCTTCTGAACACCGAGGCCTATGTTGACCTTATTCTCGCCTTTTGGAAATACCCAAGCGTACCCGCCCGGCGCGATCTCCTGGTCCAGGTGAATAATGCAGTAATCGGGGTCAAAGAAGGTCCCGTCTTTCTTGCCAACTTCAAATTTGAGAATGTACCGCCCCGTTGACTCCATGTCGTTTTCCTTGTCGATCTCCTTTTCAATGTAGCTCTTTATGGGAAGGCTTGTTCGAAGCCGCGAGGCCGACCCTGTAGCGTCTACGACAAGCTTCGCAGTTTTCTTGAAGCTGGAGTTATCCTTCGAGGATCTGCAATGTATGCCCTTGACGAAACCGTCTTCGTGTATGAGAGCATCAGCATAGGTTTCGAACAGGAACTCTACCCCAAGTTTCTCTGCGTCGTTCAATTGCCTCTGGGGGAGAAGTTTGCGGTTTAAGACGAACCCTTGCCCGTCGAACATGGCTTTCGACTTGTGGTCTGGGGAATATGCGACTACACCGTGAATAGCCCGCTCAAGTTCAGGTTTACTGTAATGTATCCCAACTTCCGAAGCAAGGTAGTCCAGGCTGCCTTTGCTGACAGCGTCTCCGCAAACCCAACCAGTCGCGGTCTTCATTCCCGCTTGAGACCTAGGGTTTCGGTCAACGACAAGGATCCTGAGACTCTGATTAGAGCGCTTTGCAGCAGATGCTGCAGTAATCATTCCTGCAACTCCGGCCCCAGCGATTATGATATCATAATCGGGTTCCATGTAGAGCTGCCTCACCGAAACACGTTCTGCACTAACAAGTGGTTCTACACAAAAACGTTCAGGTTTCCAGCTGGTTTAGTTTTTCTTAAAGCAAATCTAGGATAGAGAACGCGCTAACTCGGCTTAAAGGGAATAGGAAGAAAAGAGAGGCTGAGAGGCGAAGCCGTTATGGCTTGCCTACTTGCCCTTAATCATACCGTTCTCGATCGAGAGTAGTTCTGAGCTTGGCGTGTTAAGAGCGCCTAGTGGGCACCCGCAGCCCGCCGCATGTCCCTTACCCTTTCGTAGAGTGCCTTTGTACAGTCCTTGCTCGAGGGTCGTCTTGTGCTCCTTCTCCCATTGCTCGATGGGGATTCCGTACTTTGGTTGGATAGCGTCCCTGTACCATTCGGGAATGACGTTGAAAGCACAGAAGGGTATGATTCTCATGTCTGGGCTGAGGTAGTGGATGTCGCATCTTCGCAGGCGTTCTTCGTCATGGTTGTACTTGTCCATGAAGTGCATCATGCCGAGGAACATTGACTTGTGATGGAACGCTCCGAGTGCGCTGTAGTCGTTCTTGACGAGTGCGTTGAAGAGCAGTTTGCTGAGGGCCAAGCCCTTTGGTTGCTTACTTCGGTCGATGAACGTTCCCATCTTGGCCAGGACTTTGGCTACTACGAGGTATTTGTTCTTGCCCGCCCTGAGCTCGTCCGCCTTCTCTTCCAAGTATTCGAGTAGGCCTTCGAGGTCTACGAAGGAGGCCATTGAAACCAGTTTGTCGCCGTCCTTGAAGACGTAAGTACCCGCACCGCATGCGAAGTGGATTGAAAGCTCGTATCGTGGGCGTTTCGTTAGGGCTTCGACGAAGTGTGTAATGGGGACGCAGCTTGGGACTGGGAACCAGTCTTCCCTTCGAACTTCGCCGTTTGTCTGCTCCTCGATGCGCTCAATGCAGTCTGGGATTGTTATTCGGTATTTCTCTCGCTCGGACTTGCTCAACCGGCCGGTCAATGAGACTGGTTGGAAGTTGACGGCGTGAATGATATCCATGTTTCTTTGGCCGAATCTTATTAGCCCGCCTAATTCGTGGTCGTTGATGCTCTTGATAACCGTCGGAACCAGTACAACGCCTAATCCCGCTTTTCTGCAGTTCTCAATTGCGATGGGTGCTTCCCAATGGTTCTTCGGGTTTGTTCGCGGCGTGACGCCGTCGAAACTCATGTAGACGGTGTTGACACCCGCTTCCCTGACGCGCCTTGCGCAATCAGAATCCTGGGCCATATTGATTGCATTGCTGTTCAGCTGGATGTGCTCAACGCCCTCTTCCTTGCATATGCGGATGATTTCGGGCAAATCTTCCCGGAGGGTCGGTTCTCCGCCCGTGATTTGGATCGCATTACCCGGTACAGGCCTCTCAGCGCGAAGGACTTGAACCATCTCGCGAATCTTTTCCTGGGTGGGCTCATACACATAGGCGCCTTCAACCCCTTTCTTGGCGTAGAAGAAGCAGTACCAGCAGGTTAGGTCGCAGCGGTTTGTGATGACAAGGTTGGTTAGCCCTGAGTGGCTCAGGTGGCTCGTACATAGCCCGCAGTTTGTTGGGCACGCACATTTCTCGAGTGGGACGTTCGGGTTTTCGATTCCCTTCCCGTTGTGGGAGAACTTGGCGAACTTGTAGTACATGTCGGCGGAGCCAAAATAGAGTTCCTCAATTTCGCCGTGCTCTGGGCAGGTTTTGCCTAACCAAATCTTGCCTGCACGCTCATAGACGTTTGCTGGGAGAATTCTGTTGCAATCAGGGCAAATGCTTCTGGTTTCCCTGATTAGCTTAGTCTCAACCCTTTCCATCTGAACTGTTTCCGTATTAACCACCGTACTTGGTGAACTAAGTCGGGCGCTTCGCTTTTTCGTATATTAACCCTTTCCAAACCTGAACGAAGGTGAAAGAGGGGGCACCAGACGGGCAATTACCCGTCACTCACCCATCATTTGGGTGGAGCCACCCTCAGATTCCCTTATGGCGCTTGGCGTAGCAGATTGGATAGTCTTGTTCAAACTCTCCGAAGCCAACTCCAGAGAAACCGTTATTCAGGCTGACAGCAGGCTCAACACGTGTTGATGCCTATGGAGCAACAGGGCAAGTCGCCAAGAGAATCCTCGACTCGGATGGTACGAATTATGATGCCTATGGATGCAAACGTGGCCGGTAATGTATTCGGCGGCAGTATTCTGCGAATGATCGACGAGGTAGCGTCAATCGTCGCCTTCAGGCACTCACGTAACAACGTTGTAACCGCATCCCTTGACCGCATGGACTTCATTTCCCCAGTCTATATTGGCGATATACTTCGGATGATCGCTTCCATCAACTACACGCACAGAACATCGATGGAAGTTGGAGTTCGCGTCGAAGCAGAGAACCCGCTAACCGGCGAAGTCCGCCACACAGGCACGTGCTACCTCACGTATGTGGCACTCGACAAGAACCGAAAACCAACACAGGTGGCTATCCTGAGACCCGAGACTGGCGAAGAAAAGCGACGTTGGGCTGAAGCTGAGGAGAGACGAAAGCGCAGGCTTAAGGAAATTGGTAAGCTCAAAGATTAGGTCGAATGCGATCCAACCTGAGCGCTATACCTGGCTTCGGGAAAACTTCAAGAAGAGAAGCACAGCTACCTAGCACTCCGGAATTGGCTGAATTGATTGGCGTAGTTATTACATTCGACGACACGGAGAACCAAGCCTGGATAACGGTCTCAGAAATGGACCTAGATCGTTTCATAGGGCATGACGCGTCTTTTCAATTCTCGAAGACCAAAGATTTCAAGGGAAAAGTTATCGGTGTTGAGACCGATTTTCTCGTAGTCAAATTCGAGGAACAACCCCTAGGGCTTGGTCAAGGCAGCCAAGTATCAATAGCCGATTAACTCCCGCCAAGCTGCTCGATTAGCTACGTGTAGTACAACGCCTAGGGGAACTTATAATTCAGGGCGTGAAACCAGTAAGTGCATTCCCTCAGCCACTTGCATGCGCGGGAGCCGCCGAGGTTTAACGTTTGATTAGAAACATGGATAAGGATTGGCGCGAGCGGGTCGTGAAGAACAATCTTGACCTAATCATACTTAGGCTCTTGCGCGCGAAGCCTCAATGGGGCTACGAAGTGAATATTGCGATTCGGGACAAATACCGGGTCTACTTGAGTGCAGGCACTCTGTATCCGTTGCTGCACTCACTTGAAGAAGATGGTTACATTCAAGGTGAATGGGAATCTGAGAAGGGCCGTGGCCGTAGAATCTACAAGATCACTGAAGCGGGGGCCAGCTTCTTGGAGGCAGGGGAACGTGCCACACTCGAACTGGCTCGACTCATGCAAGGCCAGCCGTCGGTAACAAAGACCTGAATCGAGCTCGCGGGCAATTCGAAAGCAATATCAAGGATGAGCGGTTTCGGAGGTGAGACCCGAACTTGCCTAAGAACAGCGCTTCATCGAAGGTCATTCGAGCTTTCAAGAATCCCACGGTACGCGTCCTGATACTCATCGTCATACTATTTGCGGCAACCTATGGTGGGGTCGAGGTTATGCGGTTGGCGCTTCACTCCGAGTCCCCGTTGATGGTTGTCTCATCTGGGAGCATGGTACCTGTCCTCAATGTGGGGGACATCATAATTGTTCGTGGAGTTGATCCACAGACGGTGACTGTGGGGACGATAATCATCTTCCACAGCCCGTACGAATACGACATGCCGATTGTGCATCGGGTTGTCGCCGTGCTCAACGAAGGGGGCTCGCTATTCTTCCAGACCAAAGGCGACCATAATGGCATTCAGGATGGTTGGAAGGTGCCCGCTGCGAATCTCATGGGAGTATACGTAATGAAGATCCCTTATGTTGGGCTCATAAGCTTAGAACTGCGCGGGCCCCTCGGGGTCACTCTCATAATTCTACTGGTCGCGCTCATTATCCTAGTTGAATATAGCGAATCGAAATCTCCCAAGAAGAAAACCTAGTGCATGCTTTCTCGGAGATGTTCCGCGAACCTCCGAGCACGTTTCAGTTCTCAATCACCTGTAGTCACAAGTTCGCCTACGATCGCGGTGTGCGTTCGGAGCACACCATCCAATGTCTGGATACGTGTCCTCACAGTCCCAGTGAGGTTGTTGATGTCTGTGGCTTCAAGGTAGGCGATGATATCGAACATTCCGGTAACCGGGTGCGCAGTCTTGACTCCTTCAATCTTCGACATTTGTTCAGTAATACTTCTTGACTTCCCCGGGGCGATTTTGATTAGAATGTAAGCCCCTATCTTTCGCTTCTCAGTCATTGCCATCTAGGGCGATGTAGTCGCGTGCTTTGCTTATTTTCGCTTCCGCCTACGGACTTGGCGTAGCGGCCGGTGCTGCTTCGTATGCTATGAGAACCTTTTCCTCAAGGGTCCCTTGAAGTTTCGCAACGGCTCTGTGAACTTCAGTCTCTTTCTTCGCTCCAGTGCAGACAAGTTTTCCGCTAGCGAATAGGAGTATGACAACCTTCGGATCATCCATCCTGTAGATTAGGCCCGGAAATTGCTCAGGCTCATACATTGTCCGTTTAAGCGAGTACGTGGACTTTTCTAGGTCTATGGCCCCGCCGAGGCCGGCTGACGCAACGATATTCTGAATCATAATTTCTGGCTTGCCGAGTATGACGATGCCATTCCTCTTCAGCTCATCAACAACTTTCATGACAGCCTTCCGAGCCTGTCGCTCAGACTTCGCGCCCGTGCAAACCATCTTCCCTGAACTGAAGATTAGGGTCGCCGTTTTAGGTTTCTTGAGGCGGTACACGAGGCCGGGGAATTGTTCGGGGCGGTACTCGACGCCGGGGAAAACGCGAACTATTGAATTTAGGTCGATATTCTGGTGAAGGGTCGCGGAGGCAACGACGTTTTCGATGTTGATGAAAGCCTTCTTTACCGGCAGATTAGCCACCTTATATACGTGGGGAATTGGGCACTCGTAACCCCCTTTAATATATAAGCCCTTTTTAAGCTCGGCTAGGGGGTTCTGTTGCAGGAACGGGTCTTCTGGGTAGGCTGTTGCATCAGCGGGGCATGACCGTTTTTCCGTGCTTTCCACAGGAAATGATGGGTCGTCTTTACATCAAAATGCGACAGGGTTGCAAAGCCTTTGAAGGCCCATTCGAACGGGCTTAACCTAGAGGCAGAAAGGAGCATGTCGTCTAGAAGACGAAGGCGAGGCACACGGCGACGAAGGCGACGCTCAAGAAGCTTCTGGGACATCTTGTTTGGCTGAAGAAGAAGGTCCACCAGTCATTGCTTACCTTGATACTAGCATACTTGCTAACTGGCTAATCTATTATCGCAAGAGGAAACGCTGGCTTTCCTTCAAAGAAAAAGACGGGGCGCGACAATCGATGGAGCTGCTTCAAGGAATCATCGCGGATAAGTATAATGCGGATTTCAAAATCTCCGCTTGGACAATCGGCGAGTTAGTTCAGAGTGCATTAGATAATGTCGTCGCGGTTAGGATGATTAGGGATGGCAGAAATCCGCGATTCTTTCAGACAATGAAAGAGCAGTATCCTCTTTCAAACGAAGAGAAGAACCAGATTGGTTTATCGATTGAAGATTTCCTAGACAAAATCGAAAGACTGGACATTAGACCTGTGGGCACAGGAATAGAGGATTACTCTGACATGCGTGACTTTGCCTTCAATTACGGGATTGAGGCACCTGACGCATTGCATCTTTCAATAGCGGGGTACTTAGATTGTGAATTTTTCTTGACTACTGATAAGAGACTCATAGATAAGAAGATCAAAGAAATACAGGTAATGTTGCCACCAACCTTTGACAGGTTACCATATGTCAGAAGAAGGTCGAAAGAAGATGGCTAAGATTGCCTGCATCCATGTACCTTAGAACTTGTTTGATTTCGTGTTCTGTGAGTCCTTTTTTGTTTCTTAGGTAGGCAATCATGCCTTGTAGCCATGTTAGGCTTGCTTTGCCTTTCTTGTATCTGCGAACCACTCCGATAGCAGCGCGTTTCCTATACTTCGCCTTGTTCTCCGTTTCCTTGGGGGGACGCCTCCCATTCTCGGTGCTTTGCGTAATCATTGACTTCCATCGGTTCCGTCCAAGTCCTAGTTCGAGGTTAGCGGCTTGAGCAGGAGTTTGCCCATCCAAAGCCATGTGTGGACGAATGAAATTATAGTATAGTCGATAGCCCTGCATTGTCTCATTGGCTGTCGAATCAGTGTCGAAGCCTCGCATCACTTTCGTTCTCTCACGCATGGATGAGTGAAGCCTTTCGATTCGGTTATTGTTCGCTAGGTCAATGAATCGTGGCTTGCGAATGTGCTTAGTTCCCTTGTATCGTAGGGTTTCATCGTAGGCATTCGCGTAGGAGACTAGGCCATCTGTTACGATGGTTGTTGGTGCTTTCTTTGCCCGATCTAAGCCGTCAAGAAATAGGTTGCGAGCATCTCTATCCGTCCTAGCCTTCGTCAATCGAGAAGCAATCAAGAACCGAGACTCACTATCCATCAAGTTCCATAGCCACCGATTCTTGCCGTTGACATTCTCTACTGTCTCGTCAGCGTGCCATTTCTCGGAGACTTTAGGAACTAGGTCGCTCGCGTAGCCTTCCATTAGTTCGGTGTAGCGTTGAATCCATCTTAGAATGGTTGAGCAGTTGACTTTCAGATTATAGAATTGTTTCACATGGTCAGTGATCTTGCGGAGTGAAACGCCTTTGAAGAATAGGTCTAGGCTTGCCGTTATGACCTGTGGGCTTGCTTTCATTCTTGAGAAGCCTAAGTCAACTACGAACCTGCGGTTACAGGCTTTGCACCAATATCGCTGAGTTAAGCCTCTCAGATTCCTTCGTATGGCTCTCTTGACGATTCTTGAGCTATGGCAGTAGGTGCATTCGTTTGGCTCAGTTTCTTCGCTGCGGGGGATTGTGTCGGGTGAAGTAATAATCGAGTCTCGAAGCGTCAAACTGAAAAGCGTACTTTGAATATGCATACAGGCGACTTGGCGATAGGTGTGATCCGGGCATTCGCAACTCCATTCCTCACCCTTTTTGGTTACTAGATGCCAGCCGTTTCCAGACTGGGACTTAACCTTGTATGTCGAGCCATCAACTCGTTTTATCTGGTTGCCTTTCGCGTAGATTGCTAAGGCTCTTTGAAGTCGGCCATCAACCATCATAGGTTACCATCTAGCATGCTATCAGGTTAGCCATCCACATAAAGCTACCGGATAGACGGTAAACCATATAAACGGCTAGATGGTACAGTTAAGCTCACGGTTTAGACCATGGGCAAACTAACCCTCACACTTAATGACGAACTAGAGAAACGATTCAGAGATGAAATCTACAAGCGTCTTGGCATGAAGAAAGGCAACATGCAAACGGCGATAGAGGAAGCTATTGAACTTTGGATCAAGAATAGGAAGTGAATGCGATTTCGCTAACCAAACAGAGCAGGTACGGTGGCACGACAATCTACAATGCTGATGTACTTTCTCTTTACGACGAATGGGAATCTCCTATAGTGATTATTTCTGATGGTCCTTATGGACTTGCCAACTTCAAAGGTGACATGAAGACCCCCAAAGAACTGCCCGACTGGTACGAACCACATATCAAAGCTTGGTCCGAGAAGGCAACAGGGGAGACAACCTTATGGTTTTGGAATTCCGAAGTGGGTTGGGCTACTCTGCATCCTCTCTTGACAAAATATGATTGGAAGTATGTCACCTGTCACATATGGGATAAGGGGATAGGGCACATTGCTGGTAACGCCAATGTCAAGACACTCAGAAAATTCCCCGTTGTCACGGAAGTGTGCGTTCAATATTCCAAGAACATTAGAGTCGATGGTTTACTTCTCAAAGACTGGTTACGCCACGAGTGGCAACGCAGTGGACTACCCTTTTCGAAAGCCAATGAAGCATCAGGTGTTGACAACGCTGCTACACGCAAGTATTTCACGAAGGATTATTTGTGGTATTTTCCACCACCTGAAGCATTCGTGAAATTTGCAGCCTACGTGAACAAGCGTGGAAGGAGGGAAGGTAAGCCGTATTTCGCAATCAATGGCAAAATACCGACCGTCGAAGGGTGGGCACACTTAAGGTCGAAGTTCTACTGCAAAATGGGTGTTACGAATGTTTGGCGCGAGCCGCCTGTGAACGGAAAAGAACGATTGAAAACAGGACCGAGAAGCATCCATTTGAATCAGAAACCTCTCAGATTGATGGAATTGATTGTAGGAGCATCCTCTGATGTTGATGATTTAGTTTGGGAGCCGTTTGGAGGACTTTGTACTGGCGCTATTGCAGCTTATAAGTTGAAGCGGCGATGTCTCTCTGCCGAGATTAACACGCGTTTCTACAAGCTGGCTACCGAAAGGCTAAAAGTCATTCACACTCAGAGGCCACTACCGACTATATTTGTCACAGCCTAGCAGGGAGCTTCCAAAAGAAGACTGGCCGCATCATCAATTATGGGGAAGAATGCGAGAGTCTCTTACGCATATCCCCAAGGAGTTTCGTAGTACAATCACAGTCGCCGGAGTGAGAGCAACCGAGATATACTCATTTAGCGAAGCACTCGGCGTAACGATAGAACAAGAGATAGTCCGAACGCTAAACGACATTCGCGAAGAATGGGACCCCGAAGAAGATTACAGTTCTTATGAATTTGTCAGACAAGCTCAGAACTTTCCCGATGTTCTATTGCGCCACGAAACGACCAGAGAAATCATCATGGGCATAGAATTGAAGTCGTGGTATCTTCTAGCAAAGGAGGGCGAACCTAGTTTTCGGTTCAAGATAACTCCGAAAGCGTGCGAGAAACAGGATTTCCTAGTTGTCGTTCCTTGGACGCTTACAGGCGTGATTGGCGGCACTCCAATTATCTACAAGCCTTACATCGAACTCGCTCAATACATGGCAGAATACAGAAATTACTGGTGGCAACATCTAAGAAAGGCAGAAACCACTACTGAAATTGTATCACCAACAGATGCTAAGCCGTACCCAGATACGCGCGATGAAGTTGCTGATGAACCCGCTGAAGATAAGGGAAGCAATTTCGGCAGGATAGCAAGAATGGGTCTGATGGACGAGTATGTCAGATCATTTGATGACCTTGATTTGCTAGGCATAGAATTGCATTCATGGCGTGAGTTCTTCAAATCAGGTGGAAATGTAAAGGTCGGACCACCGAAAAATGCCCAATCGAGGTGATACTTCACTAGTGGGAATCCCTTATCAAGAAAGCCAACAGCGAAAGTAAGAAATCTGTGTAACGGCTGTACGTTTCTCAGATTTCTCTTGAGAATACGAAAGTCCCCTTTCGAAATCAACTATTCTGGGTATAAGGGCATGGTCATCGACCAAGTGAGGTGCCTTGAACGCACTCCTGATAGGGAGTACATGCGGGTGTTTGAATTGGTGAAATGGAAGGACGGAACTGAAGATGTTCGCTTCGGGTATTACAGTCGCGAGAAAGGTGAAGGCCCTAATGATTGGGAAAAGCGAAGCCTCCACACAAACATGGAAGCTAGAAGTCTAGTCACACTTTTGAAGAGAGCCAAAAAGAGAAGAAAGTTCAGACATTTATTTACAATCTAAATCCGAACAACCAATGCCCCCCAGAAGTTAGTAGCCACAAAATTCAGGCGTACCCCCCACTCAACTTAGCAGCGCCCTACATGCCCCGCAGATGCAACAACCTACTTAGAAGCCCCGTTTACGCAACAGAACCGGCTAGGGCGACGGTGTCTCCTAGAGTTAGTTAGGTTGGAGAACGCTAACGGGGCATGTTTCTCTATGCTGATTGCGTAATGGAGCCGTTATGCAAGTCGAAACCGCATCATCTCGCCCGCGAATAGGCTACATTTCAACCTTCAGAAATAGCGGGGGCTGAGGCGCCTACCCTTTGCGTACGCTGCGGCGGCTAGCACTGTAAATAGGCCGATTAAGAGTGGTAGGCCGTAGCTTGGGTATTCTGGGATCGGCTGAACCCAGTTAACAGTGACGAATGCGTCACCAAAGTTTCCCATATTATCGTAGGCCACGACGACTACTGTGTATGACCCAGGTTGGGCGTAGGCATGGTTCTGTACCTCACTAACCTGACTTTGGCAGCAGTAAGGAACATCAAGGAAAGCCCCGTCGCCGAACTCCCAGTGTAGCCTAGTTATCCATAACCCTGGAAATGTCATGGCGTTAACCCCGAATGAGTAGGCTTGCGGTGGAACTGTATCCACCTGTACGGAATTGAAACTTACTTGCAAAATCCCGCCCGTCTGGACTTGGTAGTTCGTTGTCGTCGTGACCGTGAAGCTGATACTCGTTGTCCCTTGAGGACGGTTGGCTGAGGCGGGAGCGCTAAGGCTTAACGTACCTACCAAAGCGGCCATAATGACGCATACGGTTACCAGCGAGTGAAGCCTCAACTGAAATCATTGGACTTGCTGGAAACTCGGAAGATAAACCTACCCGCAAAAACCCCCAAACCCATGTCATTTTCCAGCCGCCCCTGAACCGAGGGTTAACAGCCCACTGCGTAGGCCCAGCGCGCACTGAAACGGAAGATGTAAGACTGTTGCTCGTCTGGGATGTTCTACGATTGTTTACTTTCTGCGCCGTCTCAGAATCGCTAATGCCGCCATGCCGATAATCATGCCAGCAATTATGGACTCCCAGGGGAAGCCTGGTATTGGTGGCAAGGCCAGTGGCGTCGAAGCGGAGGACGAAACGGAAACTATGGTTGCTTGGGATGTGGTCGTAGGTGTGCTGATTACCGTACTAGTTACCGCAGAGCTAGCCGCGGTTGTTGAAGTAGCCGTGCTGGATGTGACAAGACTCGTCGAACTCACCGTTGACATGCTCGAACTTGCGACTGTACTCGTTGCGCTTGTTGTACTAGGAGTCGTTGTTGTACTGGGAGTCGTTGTGACTCCACCGCCGCCCGAGGTTGGTGGATTCAATGGGTCAAGGTGAATTATGCCTGCCAAGGTTGAGGTCGCAGAGCCAGGTTGATCGTAAATCGGATCGCCAACAGCAAAACCATCTTGGGGTCCCGTCAAGAAAACCGACCGGAGTCTGAGACCTGTAGGAGTCAACCCACCTTCGATCGGAGGATTAGGAGTTCCCAGAGGCGCGTTCGTCCATCCTCCACCGTCCCAATGGGCAAACAGGACGTTCGGTGGCGAGCCGCTTCCGTCATCGCCGACGGCCCATCCATCACCATTGCCAGACCCCGTCCCAAACGTATCGATGAAGACCGATCTGAGGTTTGCAGTGTTCGGCGTTACTTGGCTTGCGCCGCCTGACCAGCTAGCCCCATCAGTCGTAATTGCCACGGTAGCCGAAGCTCCCACCACGAAACCGTGAGTTGAGTCTTTGAAGTAAACACCGTACAGATTTTGGCCGCCCGAAATCACTGGGATCGGGTTCAAAATCCAAGTTGGGACACCACCGGTGATTGTTAACTTAATGACAGTTCCACCATTGCCCACGGCCCACCCTGCACCCGTGCTGGATCCAGGATTGTTTATGAAAACACTGTTCAAGTCGTTTGTTGTCGGGCTCGTAATCGTCGTCCAAGCACCCGATTGATAGCGCCATATGTGTCCGCCGGTGCCCACCGCCCAGCCGTCGCCGCCCGTACCGCCACTTAACATGAATACGGACGTCGGCTCACAAGGCAACGAGCCTCCGCAGCCTGTTATTGGTTGTCCGTTCCAACTATTTCCATTCCATTTCAATGCCTCAGGCGTGGTCGGGTTTCCGCCCAATGCCCACCCCTCGCCTGAGCTCAACATGAAGATGCTCATCACGTCAGCTGACGACACTGCTGCTGGTGCCGCGTTTGCCCTGTGCCATTTGACGCCATCCCAATGGATTAGCGAAATGCTGCTATCGGCAGTGCTATAGTTTCCTCCCGCCCAAGCATCATTCGATCCGACCTCAAAGACTGAGTTGAGGCGTGGCGAGAGCACAATGCTCGTGCTACCGCCCCAGCAAGGCGCCGGGACAATTGAACCGCAATTCGTATTGCCAGTCTGAATTATGATCCCTTGCGTGCCAACGGCCCAGCCGTTACCTCCTGAGGGGAAACTAACCCCGAAGAGATCGGTTCCAAAACCCGTGCCAGTATATAGTGGTGTATTCAGGGGTGTCCAAATGTTCGACGACCCAATCGCAGTCGAGTGAAGAATAGTACTGTGTATTCCCACTATCCAACCCTCGCTTGTGCTGGTGAGGAATATGCCCTCGAGATCAGTACTGGTCGGAGCAGGGCTGGGAACGCCGGCCCAGAAACCTGTTGTGAAATGCCAAATCTGACCGCCCCGCCCCACAGCCCACGCGTCTATTGGGTTTCCTTGATCTACGAAAATTCCCAAGAGATCTTTCGCGATTGGGTTGATTTTTGCCGCCGTCCAAGTACCTCCGTTTAATCGGGCAACTACACCTCCGTTACCTGCTGCAAAGCCTTCGAGGTTGCCCGCCGCGTCTTGGAACATGTAGACGCTGTTGTACTGGGTTGTAGTTGTCCCAGTCACTGGTTGTTCCGTCCAACCTGCACCGCCTTTGGGGTTTCCACTGAATTGAAAGATAGCTCCAGCAGTCGTATTCTTACCAACCGCAAAGGTGAGCCCTGATGGGAAGGATATACCGCCTGGACAACCGGATCCGAATTGTGGAGAGTGACAAACCATAAACACTGAGGTTAGATTTCTCGAGTTTGCAAGACCGAGGGAGATTTGAGTCGCAGCTACACCGTCATAATAAACAGAGATACCCAAATTTCCCGCAGTGTTCGACCCGACAAACCAACCATCTGATCCGTCACCGTTCGCGCTGCACAGTCCGACTCCTGGAGCTCCTGGATTAGTACAGAAGTTCACAGAGTGGTATAGGCCAGATGGAAAGGTTTGCATGACCCAAGAGAATCCGTCGTATCGTGCAACGAGGGGGGCAATAGCCGCGTTGGTTGAATTACCTCCGACGGCCCAACCATCTCCTGCACCAATGGAACCAGATCCACCATTTCGAACATATACACTCAGCAACGGGCCCCTGACATTCTCTGAGTAGTGAGTGGGGTTAATGTCACGCCATTTGCCAAAGGTTATCACTCCCTGGCCCGGCAATATGCTAACAGCGAACAGAATTAGCACGAGGCTTATGGCGATTAATCCGAACCTGTAGGTCCTCATATCCGTCATTTTACATCACGAACCGAACCATATATAAGCGTTGCTTAGTGGCACACATCTACACTTCATTTTTGCTCAAACTCCGTGATATATTTCCTGACAGCCTCACGGATCACAAACGACCTAGAAGGCACCTTGTCTCCCTCGACCATTTCGTCGATCGTGTCCAGTAATTGAATGGGGAGTGTGGCGGTTATGTTCGCCATTCTGTTCGATTTCTTACCTGTCATTGCTATGGCCTTCTTGGGACTGGGTACATTACTGCAGGTCTTGTCCCCGGCCTTGGCGGTCTCCGACCTAATAGTAGTAGAAGCACTACTAAGATGACCACGAGTGCCACGCCGATCCCTAGAATTATCGGAATCAAGGACCCACTAGGAGTGGGCAAGGTGAGTACAATAGTTTGGCCGTTGCTGACGACATTAATGCTCGGACTTGCAGAATCTGAACCCTTACTGATGTTCACAACATATGATCCGAGTGGAACTGTAAAGGTAACTGTGCCCTGTGAGTCCGTTACGCCCTGTAATCCGAGGGATGCGATTGTGACGTTTGCTCCTTGAACTGGGTTTCCTGAAGTATCTACCACCTTGATTGTAACCTGAGCATTACCGGGCACTGTGACTATGGAAGTGGTGACGCTTGTAGTAGACGCGATCGTAGACGTTGACAGTGTCGACACTTGTGTGACCGTCGTGGTCTGAGAGAAGATTCCGCCAAACGGCGCGAATCTCAAGATTGTGGACAAGGGTTGCTTGAAGCCAGGCCCGTTGTAATACGTTAGACTCTTGAAGTCCGGCGAACCCCCAACTATCCAACCGTCAGTCTCGGAGGTCATATAGACTGATGTTAGGATTGGGGGGATTTCTCCAAGCAACGATGGTGAGAGTGTGACGAAGTTCCATGCGAAGCCATCCCAATGGAGAATCGTTGCGACCAATTTGCCCGGGTATCCCACCGCCCAACCATCAGTTGGCGAGGTGAAGTAGACTGATTTCAACAGGCCGCTTGTGTGGCCGGTTGGGGTGATCCCTCCTGGAATTGAGGGTGTCGCAACTGGAGACCATTTGGTTCCATCCCAGTAGATGATTACAGGACCATCAGTGATCGAAGGCACCGAAATGCCCCCGACTGCCCAGCCACTAGTTGGGCTAAGCATGAAGATTGACGTTAGATTAGCGTCAACGGATAGGCCCGGAGTCCCGCTCACTGTCACAACGTTCCATGTTCCGACGCCCCCCGTCACCGTGTAGTGCAATATTGTGGCATTGTTACCTACAGCCCAGCCTTCGTTCTGGTTGAGCAGGAACACCGAGTTTAAACCAGGTATGGGGGTAGATGGCGGACTAGACGGTGATGGGAAAATTGCCCATGTTGCGACACCACCAGTTACAGTGTAGTGCAGGATAATGCCAGAAGGAGTAGGGGTCGAACTCTGGCCGACAGCCCATCCTTCATTTGAACTAACCATGAAGACTGAATTGAGCGAGTAAGAGCCTGGTGGCGGGGTGATCGTGTTCCAGGATCCACCAGTGAAATGCAGTATTACAGGGCACGGAGCGACTGAACATGTGGCAGTTGGGTGACCGCCGCCACCGACCGTCCAAACATCGCCGGTGTTAACCATAAACACTGAGTTCAAATTGTTCAACGTGCCTATCGCCACTCCTTTAGTCCAAACGAATCCGTTCCAATGGTAGATCGTTGGTTCGAATGTGGGCGTGACTGAGGAGTTGCCGACCGCCCACCCATCGTTCGGGTTTACCGGCCCTGTCAACGGTGGGCCGAATGAAACCGATGTGAAGTTGTTGATTGTCGGGCTTGTTACAGTTCCGTAGTTGGTTCCGTCGAAATGCAGAATGACGCCATCGGTGCCCACGCTCCAGCCATCAGCTGCGCCGTTGAAGTAACCTGAGTTGAAGTTCAGTGACGCGACAGGGGATGTTGGCACGAGGTTTGATGGCAACGCAGTCCAAGTACCACCGGTATAGTGAAGGATTGCTCCACTCTTGCCGAAGGCCCATCCCTCGGCCGAGGAAACCATGAAAACCGAGAACAGGTTGCTAGTGGTTGTTCCTGGGCTGACCGGACCCGTCCATATGCCAGTGCTGTAGTGAACTATGACACCCCCATCTCCGACACCCCAACCTTCCGTCGGGCTCAACATGAACACCGATCTTAGCGTGCTCGTAACGGGTGAAGTGACAGGTGACCAAGCACCGCCGAAATAATGATAGATTATTCCTCCGGACCCGACAGCCCAACCTTCGGTCGAACTCACCATGGAGACAGAGTAGAAGACAACATTCTTGACTGGTGCCTGCGGCAGATTCCAACCACCGCCTAAACCGGGCACGCCGGTCCAATGCCAGAACACTCCACAAGCCGTGCCGCCGCATGGAGAACCGTTCTGCGTCTGTCCAACTGCCCACACATCTGTGGAACTCACCATGAAAGCGGACCACAATTGGCCGGCATTCACACCATTCAAACCTGCGTTCTGTACACGCCAACTCGTACCGTCCCAATGAATCGCCACAGAAGCGTTCGCATTCGGAAACAGAATTGGCGGACTGAACGGAAATGTGTCGTTGAATCCGACGGCCCAACCGTCGTTCTTACTGATTGGGTTGTTAGGTGGACCGAAGGTTACGGAGGTCAAATTGTAGGCGTGCTGCCTGCTCGGGAAACTCAGAAACTTAGGCGCAGGAACCAGATTCCAAGTTGAACCGTCATAATGAAATATCGCTGGGAGAGCCGTCACCGTATCGTTGGACGGAAGAGAGTCTCCAACAGCCCAGCCCTCATTGGGGGATAGCATGTAGAGCGAATTTAATTGCGGGTTTGCGGGTGGGCTGATGTATGCGTCTGGGTTGATGTCCCTCCAGACTCCCATCTGGGCAGTTGCAGGAACAGCCGATACCGCTAGGAACAACAGTGAAAACGCAATAATTCCGATTGATAACTTCGTCTTTCGCATCGGGGACAACCACTATTCTTGATACCGGTAGCCGTGCGGGCGGATGCTTACATAACATTAAGTATGCATTACGTGTCAAAACTCGCATCGCAATTTTCCCCTTTCTTATCGCAAAAATGACTCGATTATTCGCCGAGCGCGCTCCTGGAACGCCCAATAGGCAAGGCACTAAAAGGTGGCTTGTGCGTGGAAATTGACTCAGTTGTGGCAATAATCCACGACGCGTGCAACCTTAATTCGCTCATTTACGAATTTACCTTATTGCGGGGAAGCCCAACCATATGGCTTGGAAAGGGCTGAAAATCCTGAAAATTCACATCAAGTTTTACGGGGTCTTCAGAACAGCTGCGAGGACCAGTGAAATCGACTTCAATGTCAGTGGCTTAACCCCAACTGTTAGATCACTAATTTCACAACTCGTAGCCGGGAATGAATACGCAGACCTGAAACGACTATTATTGGAGACGGCGTCGGAAGACCCGAGGCCAAATGCACTGATCATGGTCTCGGGAAGGGAAATTAACTCCTTGGATGGGCTAGAAACCTCACTTTCCGAAAATGACGAACTGGGGCTGCTCCCCGTGGCACACGGCGGCTGAGGAGCCACAGAACGAAAGCGACCGCCTCATTTCGACTTAGGTTCTATTTGGGGGATTAACGTTTCATTCATGCTTCCAGCCCTGTACCCGAACAAGTCGAAGGAAACATACTTGAAACCGAACTCTCGCAACGCCTTCCCGATTCTGTCAAGTAATTCCCCATTAAAGAACAGATTCCGCTCATCTTTCCCAACCTCAATTCTTGCCACGTCTCCGTGATCTCGAACACGTAACTCTTTCACATTGGTCACGGAACGAATGAAGCTCTCGGATTTCTCCACGCGCATGAGCCTCTCCGGCGATATTGTCTGACCGTACTGGATCCTTGATGAAAGGCAAGGCATCGAGGGTTTATCGAAATTAGGCAAACCGAGTACTCTCGACAACTCTCTAACTTCAGGTTTGGTCATGCCTACCTCCGAAAGCGGCCTTCTTACGCCTTCCTCTGCTAGGGCTGCTGCGCCCGGCCGGTGTCCGAACATGTCGTCGGCGTTGGTCCCATCCACGAGAGTGGTCGCGCCAAGGTCCGCCGCCAGCTGCTTCAGTTTCCCGCTCAACTCCTTCTTGCAAAAGTAGCATCGGTTAGCTGGATTGGAAACATATCTCGGGTCATCAAGCTCCTCGGTCCGGATCACCATGTGATTTATCCCAATTTCCTTTGCAAGCCTTCTTGCCTCCTGCATTTCGGTTGTGGGAAGGCTTGGAGAGTTCGCGGTCACGGCGATCGCATTATCACCAACTGCAAGTTTCGCTAGGTAAGCAACGAGCGTGCTGTCTATTCCCCCTGAAAAAGCGACAAGGATTTTGCTAAAGCCTCTAAGCATCTTCACTGTTTCTTCCATCTTCGCGCGAAGGACAGGAGACATTTCCGGAAGAAGCCCGTCGATTTGTTCCGATCCGTCAGGACCCTTTGCTGTTAACATTTTATGCTACGTCTCATAGCTCTTTGTACTTAGGCGTTTCCACGGTGGCGAAATTTCTTGCGAGACATTCTTGAGAAACTGCGTAGAGGCGAGATTTCTGTAGACGACGCGGAGAGGGCGTTGAAAATCAATGCCATTGAGAATGTAGCGAACATAGCCCGTCTGGATGTTGGAAGGGCTGTTCGGCGCGGGGTCCCAGAGATAATATTCGCTGAAGGGAAATCAACTGAGGACCTGATTCGGATTTGCGGCAGAATGATTGAGAACAGTGGCCGAGCAATCGTTAGTCGTGTTAGCGAGGAGCAACTCATCAAGTTGAATGAGCACTTCATTGGCCATGAAATGAAAAAACTTCCTCACGCATCAACAATCGTCATCAGAGGTGTTGCTTACAAGAAGACCGAGACCGGTGGTCGAGTTGGGATCATAACTGCCGGAACGGTTGACCTTCCCGTCGCTGAGGAAGCAGCCATGATCGCTGAAGAAATGGGCTGCGAAATTTTCCTCGAGGCGGACGCAGGGGTCGCGGGCATCCACCGTTTGGTCGAACCGCTGACGGCTATGGTACGGAAGAATGTTGACTGCCTAATCGTCGTGGCGGGACGTGAAGGCGCGTTGCCAACAGTGGTTGCGGGGCTAGTTGACATGCCTATCATCGCTGTCCCTACCTCTTCGGGATATGGCTATGGCGGGGGCGGGCAGGCAGCGTTGATGGCTATGCTTCAGGCATGTTCTCTCGGCCTTTCGGTTGTGAATATTGATTCGGGGATCGCCGCTGGCGTGGTGGCCGCGCAGATCGCAAACCGGGTAGCAGCGGCTCGTAGTAGGGCCGAACTTAAGCCTTGACCGTCTTCAGGTGGCTGCAGGCGGTCTTCACGACTTCAACGGACTTCTGAAAGGCTGCTGATTCCTCAGAGTTCAGCTTCAGTTCGATTACGCGCTCAACACCCCGTGCGCCCAGAACCGCTGGAACATCCACATAGACGTCCCTGAACCCGTATTCGCCGTTCAGATGTGCCGTGAGGCACAGGACCATCTTCTTGTCCTTGATTACGGTCTCAACCATTCGAGCGATTCCATGTGCGGGTGCATAGATCGTCGCCCCCTTCAGGGCGATAACCTCAGCGGCAATCTTTCGGGTATGATCAATGGCATCATTCACCTCAGCGGGTGAGAGCAAGTGGGTTATCGGGACGCCGTTCACAGTTGAGAACCTCGGTAAGGGAACCATGGAATCTCCGTGCTCACCAATGACAACGGCTTGTACAGAACTCGTCGAAACTCTCAACGCTTTGGCGATGAAATATTTGAAGCGCATAGTGTCGAGCATTCCGCTTTGACCGAAAACTCGGGAGGGCTCGAATCCTGTGACCTTCCAAGCCAAGTAGGTCATCACGTCAAGTGGGTTAGTAACCATCAAGACCAGCGTTTTAGGTGCGTATTCCAAAATCTTCTCGCTTATGCCTCGGATTATAGCCTCATTCTTCTCCTGTAGGTCGAGGCGGGTCATACCCGGTTTTCTTCCCAAACCCCCGATAACAACAACAAGTTCTGAGCCCGCTATGTCTTTGTAATCGTTCGAACCAACAATATCCACGTCAACACCCTGTTCGGCAGCCATCTGTCCTAAGTCGAGGGCTTCGCCTTGCGGAAGGCCTTGGATAATGTCGACGAGCCTTAAGTCGCCCAGCTCTCTTTGGGCCACTTGCAATGCCACGGCGCTTCCGAGTTTGCCAGTGCCAATAATTGAGATTAGCTTTCGTGCTGGCATTCCATTCGCCATCAGACTGCTAAGGCTTGTACCTGCTTATGGTTCCATCGTTTTTCGAGAGATTCTTTTCAGGATTGCTACTTACTAATCAAGACTTACATACTTCGATGAGAGTTGTTGCAAATTTCAGGCTTGATTAGCAAAGGCTTTTATGGGCTCGCTATCCGCTAACACCAAGTCGATTCAGAAAGGGAGGGAATGTTCATTGGCCGAAATGTTTTGTGTGAAATGTAAGGAGAAGAAGACTGTGCCCGACGATCAGACCACCATGGAAAAGACTGTGAAAGGCCGCAATATGATGCGTGCAACTTGCCCGACCTGCGGCACCAAGATGACGAAGTTCACGAAGTAGAATCCATCTTAGTACACGTCTGGAGCGCGTCGACCAGTTTTCCCTACTCTTTTTATTCTTCCTACTTACCGCCCTTTTCAAAACATACACTCGTCAGTAACCCTTAGAGCCTACACCAATCCACGTCCCATGCCTCACGAGGACTGAAGATTGGAGATTAGCTCGTCAAACCTGAGCTTTCGAATTTCAATGGTTAACCTCGACGAGCTGAAGCCGCACGAAGAAGTAATAGATCCTGTCGTCGGATCACTGGCGAATGATGTTCTAAGCGAAGGCATACTTCGAGACCCGTTGGTCGTCGACCAAGAAGACTACGTAATTCTGGATGGTATGCACCGGTTCAACTCTTTGAAGTTGCTGAAGTGCCGTTTCGTACCATGCTGCCTGGTTGACTACGACAACCCCCAAATCAAGGTGGGGGCCTGGTTCAGGCTATTCGCCGTAGAAGAAACCGAAACCCTTGCGGAGAAATTGCTGAAGGAGGCCGGGTTGAACTACTCAAGGCATAGCATTGACTTGGCGAGTCCGAGCTACAGCCCTCAAACAATCATCCTAACCCGAGGTAAGTCAGAATTCTCATTGCCAGAACCAATGGACCTAATTCAACGAGCCAGAACAGCCGTGAACTTGGAAAGAACTATGGTCAAGGCGGGCCACGCTGTGACATACCTGTCAGAAACTCGTGCCCTGCAAGAACTCCAGTCAAACGAAATGAACTTCATCATATCGGTACCCATTTTCACAAAGGAGCAAATTCGCGAATTCGGCGTAGAGGGACGGCTACTGCCTCACAAAGTGACACGCCACGTGATGCCTTCTCGTCCACTCGGGATAGACATTCCACTACCTATGCTCACTGACTGCACAATTTCACTTGATGAAGCGAACCGAAAACTTGGCGAACTACTCGCGCAAAGGCATATTGACCGAAAGCCTCCCGGTTCAGTGGTGGATGGGAGGCGGTACGAAGAGGAACTACTGATTTTCACGCCTTGACACCCGTTCAGGTTTATATTCCCCTGACTGTTCTTAGCGGCGAAAGAGCTGAGTGGGAAATGCCAACCGAAATTTCTGACACAGAACAGTTCGTCAGGATTTCAGAGCGGGCCACGGAATGCCGCGTGAAACGGCTGAAGGATATTGTGAAACTGAAACTCCGAACCGCAAGTCAGCTCTATACGATTAAGATTGACCCGGAACAAGCAGCCGTCCTACTGAAACAAATACGATGCGAAGTCATCGAAGCTCCCTAAGCCTTTTGTCGTAGCGAGGTTCGCCCCTGTCCCCAGGAGAGGTCACTTACTCTTTCTTCCTCGCGGTCGGTTTTCTAGCTGTCGCTGCCGCACTTTACTCTCTAAGCCTGGGCGTACAATTTGACCGCGAAGTCTCAAAAGCGCTTGCCAAACCTAAACACGGTTTTCGCCCTCAAGTATGCTTAATCATGCCCTGTAAGGGAAACGAACCAGGCCTGGAGAGAAACCTAAAGGCTGCCTTACAGCAAACGTACGGAAACTACTACACTGCCGTTGTAACTGACTCAATTGAAGACCCCGCCTACGCCATCGCGAAATCCATATTATCACACTACCCGGAAAGTGCCGCTCACCTTTACACCTCGGACACTACAATCCCTGCAAGTGGGAAAGTTGCAGCACTGCTTACCGCTCTGTCACGAGAACGTGACCAAGCTGAAGTCTACGCTACGATCGACAGCGACGCATTAGTCTCATCCAAATGGCTTGAGGATCTGGTCGACAACCTCAAGGATGAATCGGTGGGGGCAACGACTGGTTTCCGTTGGTACTTTCCGACACGGGGCGGGTTCTGGTCGTATGTGGAAGCCGCTTGGAACGCCTCCGGAACAAATCTGCTCTTCAACGACCGATACAACTTCCCATGGGGTGGGGCAATGGCGGTGAGAGCGGAAACTCTGGACAAGATTGGAATCAGGGCGGTGTGGTTAGGTGCGGTCAGCGATGATATGACACTCAATTCTGCGTTGAGGAGACACGGCTTCAAAATCTTGTTCCTGCCTCAATGCACCGTCGCCACCTTTAATCAGACTGACCTACGGCGTTTTCTTAATTGGGCGACACGTCAGACAACAATAACGAGAATCTTCAACCGCGGGCTATGGAAGTACGCGGCGGCAGCATACGCATTCTTCGATTTCGTATTTCTACTCGCCGTCCTCAGCCTCGTTTTGGGGTGGATGTTTGAGCGATTGTGGCTAGTTCCCTCAGCTCTGCTATTCGTGCCGTCCGTTTTCGGCATAATACGAAGCGCCCAGCGCAATTCGACCTTCAGCCGCGCTATGCCTGAGTTCAAGAAAGGATTCGAGAAGACGAGATTCAAGGAAGCAATCGCAAGCCTTATTGTCCCTTGGATTATGACATACTGCATAATTAAGTCGGCTCGAACATGCGAAATCGAATGGCGAGGCCGAACCTACAAACTCACGGAAATGAACCCGCTTGCCTCACCGCGAAGCCTTCCTTAAACCGCTTCTCGTAAAACAACTAGACCTCGTCATTCTGTTCGTGACCTCAATCTGCAACGCCCGATGCCGAACATGCTTCTACTGGCTCGAACTCAACCGCAAAGGCGACCTAACCTTTGACGAACTCACCAGACTTTCCTTTACCATGCCCGAATTCCACGACCTGTGGATCTCGGGGGGAGAACCCTTTCTTAGAGAGGACCTTGCGAAAATCATCCAACTATTCTACCAGAACAACCACATTCGGGACCTGCGCATCCCAACTAATGGACTCCCGACCGTACAGACGATTCAGACCGTGAAAGAGATTCTTCAGACATGCCCGGAACTTCAAGTTGAGGTCGAAATCTCGATAGATGGCTTGGGCGAGACGCATGACAGGATTAGGGGAGTTCCAGGCAACTTCGAGAAAGCACTCACCACAATCAGTGAACTTCAAGCCCTGCGGGCCCAATGGCCTAACTTCACACTCTACATCAATTCGGTCATAACGCAGGAAAATCAAGATGAAATTACAAGGATGGGAGAATTCTTCGAGAAGAACAATCAACTGGATGGACACTATTTCCAGATCATACGCGGAGACCCGAAGGATCCAACACTTCAAACAGTGAACCCGCAGCAGCTTAGCCACATCTATGAGGAAGTACTACCCATCAACTTCCGTTACGTGTCTAAACCCTCTCGGAAGAAATCATTGCTGGAACCGTTAACGAGGGCGTACTGGAAGGCAGGATACGTCTTCAGCTATCAGACCCAATATAGGAACTACGTTGAACGCGCCAAATGGAAGATGCCTTGCACCGCAGGCCAGACTTCTATCGTTATCGACTACAATGGGGATGTGAGAGTCTGCGAACTTCGCAAACCCATCGGAAACCTGAGACGCTATGGGATGGATTTCCGCAGGTTCTGGGGTTCAGTTGAACGGAAACTCGAGGTTCGCCGAGTGGAACTTGACCAATGTTTTTGCACACACATCTGTTTCATGTATGATTCAATGCGTCACAGCAAAAGAGTCATGCTCTGGGAGTTACCCGCGATATACCTGAAACAACTTCTCGGAAGATTTCTCCGCAAACCTATCGCTCGCCAGGAACTGGCGCAACCGAGAGCAAGTGTGCCTCTGACGGTAGCACCTTCTAGGGACTAGGCACATTACGACCGCGTTCACGTTTCAGCGGCGCGACTTCTTTGTCACTAAGTTACGTAATCTTGCGACTTTGCTCACGCTGAACTTTCTACCCGCCGTCACGAGTACGAACTTCTTTCCCGAACGAAATAGGAAAGCCATAATTTTCTCATGAACTAGAATTGAATATTCGGGTTTCCCGAAAAAATCTGCTAAATCCTCCGCTTTCTGAAAGGACACCAACTTCGCGATTAAGTGAGGCGTCTTCTCAAGCGGCTCGATTGGCTGGACACCTTCACGCATGCCCCCCTCCAGTATATGCCCGTGTCCATCTACAATGGCAGCGAATCGGACCTGCTTGTCAAAGCGCATTATTCGATCATAAAGTCTGGGCAAGTCTATCAACCGCCTTCACATTTCTCTCCTTCACAAAAAGACTTTCCGATTTCTTGGAACAAATGCAGCGAATATTACACTTAGCGCCACTAAATCATCCTAGGAGACAACCTGCCGAGTCGCCGTGATGGATTCGGTAGTCTTTATTTCTCTGGGTTCTGCATTCACCGCCGCTCTGGGCCGGTCGTCTAGCCTGGTTAGGATATCTGCCTGACAAACCAAACGTCCAGAACGCAGATGGTCGCCGGTTCAAGTCCGGCCCGGCCCACCATGATATCTTAGAGGATGAACGGGGCTCGCTGAATAGCCTTATCACCGGTCGCTTTTCATTGTTTCATGTGTTCTCGGTTGTGGGCGCCATCTTCTCCCGCGCGACGGCCTGCGCTGCGACCAGGCGGGCCACTGGAACTCGGTAGGGTGAACAACTGACGTAGTCTAGACCTAGTTCGTGACAGAACTCAACCGAACTTGGTTCGCCACCATGTTCACCGCATATCCCCACTTTGAGCTGTGGGTTGCTTTTCTTTCCCGCCTCGACAGCTAATCGCATTAACTTACCAACTCCCCTCCGGTCAAGGACTTCAAACGGGTTGGAGTTCAGGATCTTCTTGTCGAAATAATCTTTGAAGAATTTTGCTTCAGCATCGTCTCTGCTGAATGCAAAGGTTGCTTGGGTGAGGTCGTTTGTTCCAAAGGAGAAGAAATCAGCATAGTGTGCGATCTCGTCCGCAGTTAAGGCGGCCCGAGGAACTTCTATCATCGTGCCGACCTTAAACTCTATTCTCAACCCCATTTTTTCCATGACTTTCGCGGCCACTGAGGTTATTTTTTCGCGCAAGAAGCGAATTTCATTGGCCTCCCCTACAAGGGGGAGCATTATTTCTACTCGAACTCTGACGCCTTCGTTTTGCAGTTCACCCGCGGCTTCAAAGATTGCGCGGGTTTGCATCTCATATATCTCAGGGTGGCTTATTGCTAGCCTACACCCTCTATGGCCAAGCATTGGGTTGTGTTCGGCCAGGGTTATCACCTTCCTGAGCATCCGTTCTTTCGATTCAAGCAAGTCCGCGCTACTGCCTGTCGCTTTCAAGGAAGCAACTTCAGCTGTCAATTCATCGTACCTAGGTAGGAACTCATGGAGCGGTAGGTCCAAGAGCCGAATGGTCACGGGCAGGTCCTGCATGTTGCGGAAGATTTCTTTGAAGTCCTCCTTCTGCAGCGGTCGCAGCTTCTCTAACGCTTGACCGCGCTCCTCGTCCGTTACGGACAGGATCATTTCTTGAACTATGGGAAGCCGGTCTTGAGCGTTGAACATCCGTTCAGTTCTACAAAGTCCGATTCCGCCCGCACCAAATTCCCTCGCTACCTTGGCCCCCTCGGGTGTGTCAGCGTTAGCTCGAACGCCGAGCCTGCGAGCTTCATCAGCCCAGCCCAGCAATTGTTTTGCTTCGGCGCCCAATTTCGGATCAATTGTTGGAACAACACCCAGCAACACATTTCCAGTTGTCCCGTCGACCGTGATAATGTCATCCTTCTTTACCGTAACCTTGCGTGTGCTCATAGTATTGGTGCTAAGATCGATTTTGATCTGCTCGCAACCAACGACGGCTGGTTTTCCCATCCCTCGGGCTACAACTGCCGCATGGGACGTCATCCCTCCCCTGCTCGTGAGGACCCCCTTGGCAGCGATCATCCCGTGAATGTCCTCGGGGGTGGTCTCCTCCCTGACCAGGATGACTGCCTCTCCCGTCGACCCTAAGGAATGAGCTTCATCGGTATCGAAAATCACCCTCCCAGTCGCGGCCCCGGGTGACGCCGGTAGGCCGGTCGCTATCGGTTTAGCATTGAAGCTTGGATCAATCTGCTTGTGCACCAGCTGTTCTAGATGCGCGGGAAGAACTCGTAACAATGCCTGCTCCTTCGAGAGAAAACCTTCCTTGACCATGTCGACGACAATTCGGATGGCGGCTGAAGCAGTTCGCTTCCCCGACCGCGTTTGAAGGATGAACAGCTTTCCCTTTTCAACGGTAAATTCGATGTCTTGCATGTCCTTGAAATGTTGCTCAAGCATCTTGCACACATCGAGCAACTGACTGTAAACGAGGGGCATCTCGTCCCTTAGTTGAGCTATCGGTTTAGGCGTCCTAATTCCGGCTACGACATCTTCGCCCTGGGCGTTGATGAGGAACTCTCCGAACAGGCGCGGTTCACCTGTCGAAGGATTTCTTGTGAAGCAGACGCCGGTGCCCGAATCCGGGCCCATGTTCCCGAACACCATGGTCTGAATGTTAACAGCCGTGCCCAGCGTTTCAGGAATCTTGTTCGCCTCACGATACACCACGGCCCTATGCCCGTTCCACGAACGGAAGACTGCCGCTACAGCCAACTGAAGTTGAGTTGCCGGACCCTCGGGGAAGTCCTGCCCCTTTTCCTTTCTGATAAGACTCTTGAACTCTTGAACTAGAGACGCCAATGTGTTCGTATCGAGTTCAATGTCCGATTTCACGCCCAACTTCTCTTTGCGTTCGCGAATGATTGACTCGAAAGCATCTCCCCTAACACCAAGCACAACTTTCCCGAACATCTGAACGAAGCGTCTGTAGGCGTCGTACGCAAACCGTTCGTTACTCGTCTGTTGAATAAGACCGATGACGGTCTTATCGTTCAACCCAAGGTTGAGCACCGTATCCATCATTCCGGGCATCGAGATTGGTGCACCGGACCGAACTGAAACCAGCAGCGGATTTGTCGCGTCCCCGAAGATTCGGCGCGTTTTCGATTCTAAGGTCTTCATTTTCAGGCGGATTTCGTCTTCAAGGCCATCCGGGAACTTTGACACATGTGAACTATAGTAGTTGCAAGCCGCTGTTGTCACGGTAATGCCAGGAGGAATTGGCAGACCGAGACCTGTCATCTCTGCAAGGTCTGCTCCTTTACCCCCGAGTAGGCTCCGGAGCTTGGAACTCCCCTCCTCGAATAGGTAGACGTACAAACCGCTTCTCCCCACAAACAACTACCCGAAATGCAGCAGACTTTCTGAAGAACTAGGATACGAAGGAATTGTGGTAATCTGGCTCGATTTGGACGCCACCTGTCAATGTAAGTTGGCGTATTTACCGTACGTAGATATTACTTATTCCGAAGGTTTCCGCCGAGAAGTACTACCTTCCCAAGAGATCAGGAGTGGAAATGTAAGATGAGTGCCCTTCTGCTTTGGTTCGACGAAATCGGTAAGCTAGATGTCCCGCTCGTAGGCGGAAAATCTGCAAGCCTGGGCGAAATGACTTCCAAGACGAAAGTTCCAGTGCCGTATGGCTTCGCACTTACAGCCGATGCGTACAGGTTGTTCCTCGCAAAGAACGGGCTAGAATGTAAGATCGCAGATGCCCTGAAGGTCTTGACGGATTCAAACGACACGGTCACACTCCAAAAGGTTGGTGCGGAAATACGGAAAATGATTGAATCCGCGGTAATGCCGAAGGAACTCGAGCGAGTCATAGCAGATGGGTATGAGAAACTCGGTGAACGAGAGAAGGTCAAGAACCCGTTCGTCGCAATACGGAGTTCTGCGACTGCAGAAGACCTACCCGACGCAAGCTTCGCAGGTCAACAAGAAACATACCTCAACATCACCGGAGTAAACAATGTAATCCAGAGCGTAAAGGAGTGCTATGCGAGTCTTTTCACAGACCGCGCGATATTCTACAGAATCCAGAAAGGCTTCAACCATGTCGACGTAGCGCTTTCCGCAATTGTGCAAATGATGTGCTATTCCGAGTCCAGCGGCGTTATCTTCACCATGGACCCAACAAACGGCGACGAGTCCCTTGTACTAATTGAGGCATCTTACGGATTAGGAGAGTACGTTGTGAAGGGCAGCGTCACGCCCGACGACTATTATGTCGATAAGGCGAGCATGAAAATCATTCGAAAAGAGATACCCATGAAGACGATCATGCTTGTCCAGATCAAAGCCGGAGGAACTGAAGAGAAGAGAGTACCCAACGACCTCAAGGACCGACAGGTAATCACCAACGATCAAGTAATTGAACTGGCCAAGCATGCTATGACCATTGAACAACACTATGGCCATGCCATGGATATTGAATGGGGACTTGACACCCAGACCGGGAAACTCTTGATATTGCAAGCTAGGCCTGAAACCGTTTGGTCCCTTAAGAAGAGCCCAATAAAGAAACCAACTCCTCTGGCTGGAGAGAAGAAGATCATTCTCAAAGGGCTGCCATCATCTCCCGGCCTCGGATCGGGCAGAGCGCACGTAATCATGACATCGGACCATGTTAGCGAGTTTCAAAACGGCGAAGTCCTCGTAACCGAAATGACTACACCCGACTGGGTACCGACAATGAAGAAAGCAAAAGCAATCGTCACAGACACCGGCGGCATGACATGCCACGCAGCCATCGTCAGCCGCGAATTAGGAATCCCATGCATAACCGGAACCAAAATTGGAACTCACACCATACATACGGGAGAACAGGTTACTGTCGACGCAAAGATGGGCTTCGTCTACGAAGGAATAGTCCTAGAGATGCCTGAATCCGACACCAAACCTCAACCATCTGCAGATGGGTTGGCGGCTTTCAAGGATCCTACCGTAACTGGGACGAAGATCTTCGTCAACCTTGGAGAACCCGAGTTAGCCCACAGAATCTCACAGCTGCCAGTCGACGGCGTGGGCCTACTACGGATGGAATTCATTGTAAGCGATCACGTAAAGAAGCATCCTATGATGCTTATCGAGCAGGGACATCCTGAAGAATTCGTGGACAAGCTATCCGCAGGACTTGAAACGATATGCAGAGCATTCTATCCGAGACCGGTTGTTCTTCGCTTCAGCGACTTCAAAACGAACGAATATGCAAAACTCGAGGGTGGAGAAAAATACGAGGGCGACATCAAAGAGGCGAACCCGCTCATCGGATGGAGAGGCGCAAGCCGCTACACCGACCCACGTTACCAACCAGCATTCAAACTCGAAATTGCAGCCGTCAAGAAAGTCAGAAACGAATTGGGCATGCGAAACCTTTGGTGCATGATCCCCTTCAACCGAACCGTAGATGAGTTTGTGAAAATCCGTGAGCTTCTCCGAAGTGAAGGGTTAGTACAATCGGAGGATTTCAAGCTCTGGATCATGGCCGAAATCCCCAGCAACATAATATTGGCAGATGAATTCTGCAAAGCTGGTGCAGACGGTTTCTCAATCGGAAGCAATGACCTGACGATGCTAATACTCGGCGCGGACAGAGACAATGAAGTCTTGGCGCCACTCTTCGACGAAAGAAACCTTGCGGTCAAGCGAGCGATCAAAGACCTTATCGTCACAGCCCATAGTTTCGGTAAGACCGTAAGTATCTGCGGCCAAGCGCCAAGTGTCTATCCTGAATTCGCGAAGTTTCTGGTTGAATCGGGGATAGATAGCATTTCGGTGAACCCGGATGTCATAGTACACACACGGAGAATGGTCGCCCAAGTTGAACAGAGAGTCGTTCTAGACGCGGCGCGCAAACAATGCGCTGAAAGGAACAGTTAATGCGTCAATCCCAAGAGGGTTATTGCTCTCACCGGTCTCTAGGTTAACTGTGATCCCACCACAGGTTGTGGCATCTAGCACACGCAACCTGCGTGAACTCCTCAAACGCCGGCAAATACTCAGTCCGTATCTCCGAAGTATTTCTCTGCCTCAGTGTTATTTGCCGACTCCCGCAAGCGGGACAAGCACACATCATGTTTGTGACCGTTAGTGCTAGAATAACGTAATACAATTAAAGGATTTCTGGTAATACTTCTACGCTGGAGAATCACTCGAGCGGTATGATAGGGCCGTCTTACCTGAGTGAATGAAGGCAGAGAGTGTTTCTGTCGCCTTCTGAAAAGGCGCCTCTCTCTGACAGGTCGCGCACTCTCTCAAAATTGCAGCATTCTTCGTCCTCGTAATCATATGAGGAACTTGCTAAGGAGTTGTATATGGGTAGCTTTGGTCCCACCAAATGTTTACGCAGTTTGTACATTTGATCTGGACAGCCTCGCGAGCGTTGACGAACTCCATATCCCTACTTCCGCAAGCAGGACAAATGTCTGCCAACGCTTCCACAAACCTGAACGTGGACCGTAATACAATTAAGGCATATGGTGTATTACTGACGTAGCCATGAAGCGCCGATATAGTATGACCTTGGACCCGTCCCTAATGCACAAAGTAGACTTGCTAGTCGATGGGACGAGGTTCACCAACCGGTCGGAAACGGCTGAATTTCTCATGAAACTCGGGATGGAACAATTCCGACCCGAAAGAACGGCGTTGATCCTATGCGGCGGCCTTGAAACCAGAGTGAGACCCTCGTCCTTCTCTACACCCAAAGCTCTTCTACCGATAGGGTACCAAGCCTTAGTCGAGTACCAAATTGAATACCTGAAGCATTACGAATTTGATAGAATAGTTCTGGCGATAGGCTACCTACAGGAACAGATCGTCCGCTACCTGGACGAACACCGCCTCGGAATACGCCTACGCTTCAGCTTCGAGAAAGAACCCCTCGACACGGGAGGCGCCATAAAGAACGCTGAACAAATGATAAGCTCCGATTTCCTAACACTAAACGGCGACGTGATCTTTTCAGGGCTCGACCTTGACAAATTGATTTCCGCCCACAAGAAAGCCAACGCATTAGCCACCGTCGCATTAGCGAAGTCCAGGACGCCGACGAGGTTCGGGGCCGTGGAACTCGATAGCGACAACAGAGTCGTTAGCTTCGTTGAGAAGCCACGAAAACAAACTGCCGGTGAGACGTGGGTAAACGCAGGCGTCTACGTAATTCGCCCTTCCATCTTCGCCAAGATCCCAAAGGGAAGGCGGACTTCGCTCGAGCTGGATGTCTTCCCCAAGTTAATGCGGGAAGGAACAATCTTCGGGTACAGACATGAAGGCTACTGGGCGGATGTTGGAACACCCGAGGACTACCTACGGGTTCAAAAAGACCTTCTCACTGGAGTCCTAAAGCCAATCGAAGAAATGCCCCAGAATGCTTGACTTTGGATGGCTATGGGCTACGCCAAAGCCGGTATTCTTCGCTTTAGGTCCTTCAGAATTTCGGCTGTTTGTTTCGGCGGCGCGTCGGCTGAAAGTTCCTGCTTGGCTTCCCCCTCACTGCTAACGCTCTCTGGAGCACTCTCCCCAACGAGCGCTTCGAACAACTTCTGCCAATCCCTTGGGACGGCTTTGGGAGGCACGTAATCAACTAGTACGGAGGCAACAGAAGTCCATGTCCTCGCAACGTTGGATATGTTGTAGCCGCCACCGCCGAAAACAACGAGGCGGCTATGAGCTACCTCATGAGCCAATTCGTGAACAATCTTAGCGACCTCGCAGTAAGTCTTTGTAGTGAGTTGCAAGTGAGCTAGCAGGTCGTTTGCATGCGAGTCTGCCCCACATTGCAGCAGCAGAACCTGCGGCTTGTACTTCCTCACGGCTGCAGGAACAATTTGCCGAAACAGCTCCATGTATGGCTTGTCGCCGGTGAACGGCGGTAATGGTATGTTAATCTTGATTCCGGAAGCTTTGCCTTCGCCAATCTCCTCGGTGAATCCAGTGCCAGGAAAAAGATAGTGGCCGTCTTCGTGGAAGTCAATATCCAAAACGCCAGCATCCGAGTAGAACCCGTACATCACGCCGTCTCCATGATGCGCGTCCACGTCTAGGTAGAGGACCTTGTCCACTGCATACTTCTTCTTCAGATATGCAATTGAGACGGCGGGGTCGTTAAAGATGCAGAAACCGGACGCGCGGCCTGGATGAGCATGGTGCAGTCCTCCAGAGATGTTCATCGCATGTGCCACTTGACCAGACATGACTAAATCAACCGCAGCCAGAGACGCGCCTACCCCGAGCGCAGATGCCTCAAAACAACCCTTGAAAGCGGGCGTATCCCCCAAATCGAGAAATCCTTCGCCTGACCTACTGACCTTCTGTATTAGATCTATGTACTCCTCATCATGGAAGAGCGCAAGTTCATCGCGGCTGGCCACACGCGGTTCGCTGACCTTCACGTTCGGCGAAGAAAGTAAGTTGACTGCCCTCATCAGCTCAAAAGTCAGTTTCAGCCTAGTTGGCTTGAGCGGATGAGTCGGCCCGAAGTCGTACTGCTGAAACGCGTCGCTGTAAACGATGCCGAGGGCCTGGGTCAATGGGTGCAACCTGCCGAGAACCGGTTACGTTCATTGGGTAAGGGCGTTTGTTATGCGTTTAGGTTATGATTTTCAGTAGCCCAAACTTAAATAATCCATATGTAATAACCGTCACCTGGCGTATAGGAATGCTACACTCCCCCAACACTCTGAAGATTTCTCTGACTGAGAAAGCTGCTGAGAAAGTCAAGGCAGCAATGGATAAGCAAGAAAAGAAGGATGTGGGTCTGCGCCTCTATGTTTCCGGCGGAGGCTGCAGCGGGTTCCAATACGGTTTGGCTTTCGACAACCAGACCGACGGAGACCATGTCATCGACGCTCACGGAGTCAAGCTTCTAGTCGACGAACAGAGCGCTCAGTACGTGGATGGCTCAGAAGTAGACTACGTTGAAACAGTCATGGGTGAAGGCTTCAGGGTGAACAACCCCAACGCAACCGAAACATGTGGTTGCGGCCACTCATTCAAACCCAAGTAGTCTACGGACCAAACTTCTCTTCAGCTACTCATTGTCCACTCAGCCGCATAGCCTGCCTACGGCTAGGACTAGCACGGTTCGATTGTGGACGGCGGTTTCGAGGTTATCGCGTACGTCACCCAGGTAACTCCTGGTACCTCACCTGTAATTCGGCTGCTGAGTTCCTCGAGGACCTCGGGCGTGATTCTTGCCCAATCTGCGGTCATGCCGTCCAAGGATTTTACAATGCGAACGGTTACAATGTATCCTAACTGGCGCTGATCGCCAAGAACTCCCACTGCCGTGTCATCCCCAACGATAGCGAACGCTTGCCAAACGGAGCCGTAAAGTTCGCGGCGGGTCAGGACATCCTCAACTATGGCGCTGGCTTCTCGGCATATGCGGAGTTTCTCGTTTGTTACCTCGCCGACAATACGAACCGCAAGACCAGGCCCTGGGAAAGGGTGTGCGCTTACTATGACGTTGGGTACGCCGAGTTCCTGAGCGATCTTGCGAACCTCATCCTTGTATAGGAACCTCAAGGGCTCAATAATTCTGAACTTCGACCATTCAGGGATCCCTCCCACATTGTGGTGCGTCTTAATTCGAGATGCTATGCTACCAGTCCCCGCACTTTCGATAACGTCTGGGTAGAGGGTCCCTTGAGCTAGCCAACGAAACGTTCCTGTCTTCGAACTCTCCTCGTCAAAGACTTTGATGAATTCTTCACCGATAATTTTCCGTTTTTGTTCAGGGTCGGTAACGCCGACAAGACGTTTCAGAAATCTTTCAGAAGCATCAACATAACGCAGGTTTAGTTTGAGATCATCCTTCAAAACCTTCACAATCAACTTCTCTTCCTCCTTTCTCAAGAGGCCGTGATTAACGAAGATGCAGGTTAACCGGTCTCCCACAGCCCGCTGCACGAGCACGGCTGTCGCAGTGGAGTCAACTCCACCACTCACAGCGGACAAGACCTCATCATTTCCAACTTCGGATCGAATTTGCTGCGTAGCGGTTTCGATTATCGACCTGGGGTTCCAAATCTGCGAACACCCGCTTATTCCAACGGCGAAATTCCTTATGATCTGTAGGCCATTCTCTGTATGCGCAACCTCTGGATGAAACTGAACCCCGTAGAGCAGGCGAGAAGAATCACGTATAGCCGCGGTTTTGCAATTCTCGGAACTAGCAATCACCTCGAACCCGCCGGGGAGGGTTTCCGCGTAATCACCATGGCTCATCCAAGAGACCATTGAGCCGGTAATTCCCTGAAATAGGTCAGAGCTGTCGGATATGTTCAACTGCGTCTTCCCATACTCCCGCCGTTTTGTCGCTTTGACGCGGCCACCCAGCATCTGAACCATTAACTGCAGGCCGTAGCAGATACCCAAGACGGGCAAGCCAAGCCGAAAGATTCCGGGGTCACATTTGGGAGCTCCTTCATCGTATACGCTGGCGGGGCCGCCTGAGAGAATGACACCCTTCGCTTTCAGCTCTAGGAGTTCCTGCGGTTTTGCGGTATATGGCAGCAGCTCTGAGTAGACTTCACATTCCCTTATGCGGCGCGTTATGAGATGTGAGTACTGGCCTCCGAAGTCGAGAACGGCTATCAGTTCTTCGGGCATTGCCTATCAGTTTGCCGCAGGTTCGATGACCCTACTGTATCCGCTTTAGGCCTTTTGGATACCTCAATGCCAAGTCAGCGTAAGCTTCCTTGTATTTGGTCCAAAGTTGTTTGTCGGATTCTGCGACATCTCGAATGACTTTCGCGGGAACGCCAACGGCAACTTTGCCATCAGGAATTGTTTGGTTGCTTGTCACTACTGCGCCTTCACCAACAATGCTCCAAACTCCGACGGTCCCGTAGTCGCTGATCACAGCACCCATACCAACCACTGCGTAATCTTTGATTGTGCAGTTATGGAGAAGCGCCCCGTGGCCAATTTGAACATGATTGCCGACTTCACATTTCTCATTCATCCGCGCATGGAGGACACAGTTTTCTTGTATACTCGTTTTCTCCCCTATCGTAATCGTTCCATAATCTCCTCTGATTCTAGCACCGGGACCGATGAAACATTGCGGCCCAATTGTAACATCTCCCAGCACCTTCGCGTCCTCGTCAACGTAGGCGTTTGGCGCTATCCTTGGGATGCGCCCTTCAAATTCGTATATTCCCACGCGGCTCATCTCGGAATCTGTATTTTGAACGGCGGCTCTTAAGATACGCCTTGACGGGCTTCGCCAAAGAAATCATCTTCTGGCCTACAGCGGACTACGTTAATGGCATGTTCCCTGTAGGGCCAGGGAGCCATAGAATCGTTAGGTTGAGTTGTTCCTAGGAGAAGCTGCCTATCTTCGCTTCGAGTTGGCTCTTCGGCAGGAGCCCAACTATACGGTCCACTTCGGCCCCGTTCTTCATCACGAGCAGCGTAGGAATCGCCTTTATGCCAAATTTTTCAGCGGTCTCGGGGTTCTCGTCAACATTCAACTTTCCGAACACTACCTTCCCGCTGTACTCCTTTGCTAGTTCCTCCACTATAGGTGCAATCGCTCGGCAGGGTGCACACCAGGCTGCCCAGCAGTCGACGATAACTAACGGGTAGTTCTTGACTGTCTGGTCGAAGTTCCTGTCACTAACAACAATTGGTTTGTCTATGCTCGGTGTTGACATTTGTCCCATTAGTTCACGCATCTTCTTTTCGCGTATTTGCCCAAGCTCGTCCAAAATCGGACCACTCGCAGGAGCCCAAGCCAAGAAGTTCTCTTTCGTTATAAATCTACCCCGCAACTAACGTGGATGACGCAGCTCGATCTTTCCCTATTCCCGACGTCAGCCGGATCGGGAATTCGCGGGATTATTGTTCAAAAGACAAGCGACGGTCAAGCTCTGGCTTTGAGCTCTTTGGCATCCTAGTCAACCTTAAGAGGACAACGCACTGTAAAACGGAACTCAAGCGTGAATGAAATGCCCCTCGACTTTGATTTCAGCGAAGAACAAGCACTTTTCCGTAGAACTGTTCGCGAGTTCGCCAAGAAGGAGATCGCCCCGAAGATTAGGGATGCTGAAAGCAAAGGCAAATTCCCGTGGGAGCTTTACCGGAAGATGGGGCAGACTGGCCTTCTGGGCTTAAGGTTTCCGAAGCAGTATGGCGGGCAGGAGGCGGACGCAGTCACGATGGGGATTCTCGTCGAAGAAGTTGCCCGCGCAGGCTGGCAAATTCCGCTCGGGGACATAATGGGCGAGATTCTGTCTTTGCATGGCCCGGAACAGCTGAAGAGGGAGTGGCTGCCGGCCATGGCGAAAGGTGAGAGAATGCTTGGAATCGCGAACACGGAACCGTCCGCGGGGTCGGACGCCGCCGCCATCACAACCCGTGCAGTTCGAAAGGGGGACAACTACGTGTTGAATGGTGAAAAACAGTACATCACGGGAGTAAACGAATGCGGAGCTTACTGCGTGCTCGCTAAGACCGACCAAGAGGGCGGGGCTAAGGGAGTTAGCATGTTCTTCGTTGAGATGGACAGGCCGGGCATCGAAAGGTACAACCTTGACGCGCTCGGCTGGAAGTTGTTCTCCTTCGGAGGTTTCGTGCTAAAGGACGTAACTGTCCCCGTAGGGAACCTGATTGGTGAGGAGGGCAAAGGCTTCTATTACGTAATGGAAACTTTTGACCTAATGCGATCCCTGATCGCGGTTTGGTGCATCGGCATGGCCGAAGCAGCTATAGACGAAAACATCGAGTACGTGAAGCAGCGCACAGCTTTCGGGCGACCTATCGGGAAATATGAATCAGTGCAATCACGTATTGTCGAAGGTTACACGAGACTTGAGGCTGCCAAGCTGCTTTCTTACAAAACCCTTTGGACCAAGGACAAGGGCGAGAAGATTACGAAACAGTCAGCCATGATTAAGTGGTATGTGCCACAACTCTGCTTCGAAATAGTGAACGACTGCCTAACAAACCGCGGAGCATTGGGCTACACAACAGAAAGCCTAGATGAATACAGGTTGAGAGAGATACGTGGGGCCATGATAGGCGACGGCACGACGGATATTAACAAAATCGTTGTGGCCCGCGAGCTGCTAGGTAAAGAGTTTCTCCCCTACCGCTGAGTCAGGGCCATTGCCCTAGGACCGCAGCTAGGGGAAACCTGGATTCCTATTTGCCTTCGCTAACGATAGTGGTCAGGGTAGATCGAATCTTGTCGAGCCTGCGGACTTTCCATGTTATGACTTCTTTCAGGCGATCCATCGAATCTGTTTCAATCTTTGCCACTATGTCGTAGACGCCGTATACGAAATAGGACTCCTTAACCTCCGGAACTTGGCGCAGGTCCTTCAAAATTTCATTCTCTGAACCAGCGTCAATATTCATAAAGACGAAAGCCTTCGGCAATGCCTTAAACCTCACCAAAGATAGTGCCGATGAGCATTATGAGATTATCCCTAGGCGTACCAAAGGCAGGTTTGGGGTGACAAATACGTCAGCCCGGCCCCAGTTATTGATTCAACGGATAGAGGAGTTGACCAGGAGACGTTCTTCAACCGACCGGAGGATGGGTTACATTTGGATGCTCGTGCCGACCCTGCCGATTGTGGTGGGAATCGGCCTCGCAGTTGGATTCATCGGAATCCTAGCCTCAGCGCTCTTGAAAGTTGGCAGCCTTCAGCAACCACAAAGCGCCCTCTCCTCCGCAATGGGGGAGATTCTTGCGCTGTACGGGTTTGCAATTGCCTCATTTTACCTCGTACTCGCGATAGGAGCTTTCGCCATTTACTACATGATTGAAAGGAGGAACGGCCATTCCAGAAGACAGCAACAGCTCTTCTCGACCCTTCAAAAGTACCTAGCCTCAAAATCAGGCCCTACTGCGGGTGATAATGTCCTTCGCCTTGAACAATTGACTGAGGAATCGATGTTCGAGGAGCGCGACAGGCCAGCAGGTCTATGGGCGGTACTCTACGTCTTCGTCAACCCAATCGTCGGCTTGATCGTGGCATACAACCTCACTCAGGACTTGCACAAACACGAGGAACTACAATCCAACTACCAAACAACTCTACTCAGCGCACTTAGCGAAACCGGCGTAGCGCCCCTAACCCTTCCTCCCTCCAGGCTTCACAAGAGGGACCCGATGCTGCTAATCATATTGACAGCGATTACGGCCGGCATTTTCTGGATATATTGGTTCTACACGCTATTGAAGGATTACAATGAACATTTCCAAGACCAAGCACAGTTCGAAGACCAGATTCTTACCCTGTTGACGCCTCAGCCCAAGGCTAGGAATTGCGGAACTTGCGGCGGCGCGGTGCCTGAAAACGCAAAATTCTGCCCTCATTGTGGAAGACAACAAACGAGCTAGTGGCTTCATTGCGGCTTACCTCTGCCATGCGCATTGCACTTGTTCGAAACAAACTGTTGACCACCGTAATCGCGATCACGTTCTTCTCCATAATCATGATATCAGCTGTAGTTGCTTACGCCGTTCTATTGACATCTCCTGACCTCATGAAGGTCATAGAAGATTTCGTTGGAACAACCAGGACTTATGCCGCGATACCACCTCCTTTCACGAAAAACCTATACTTTTTCATTTTCCTGAACAACATAGGGCACTTCTGGAACCCGGCAAGAATCTGGGCCTGGGTGCCTTTCATTGGGGCGTTTAGTTTGGGCTATGAGCTGCTGTTAAATGCGATTACTATAGGTGCAGTTGCTTCCTTTGTCAGCATCACGAAAGGAGCAGCCTACACGATTGCTGGCCTGACACCACATGGGGTCTTTGAACTCCCTGCGTTCGTACTGGAGTTTGCTGGACTAGCGCGGTGGCATGTTGCGACTACTCGTGCGTTATACGGAAAATTAGGCGGCCGGGGTGTCGACCGGCCGCTTCTAGTCGAGGGAGTGAAGGATGCGCTGATGCTGTCGTTGATGTCGGTAGCTCTGTTCGCCATAGCCGCGTACTTCGAAACCTACGTAACGCCACGCTTCTTAGGCCTCTAGCCAAGCTCGCCCTACGCGAACTCGTAGGCTACTTGCACCGTGACCGTAACCTGCAACGTGCCCGGCTGGATTGGCGTCGGTTGTGACGAAGCGCTGAGGCGCTCGTAGGTTGGCTGGAAGTTGTAACCCGGTGTGACAGATATTGGGCCGACGATGCTGACGCCTAGGCCCGAAGCCATCGCACGCGCCTGGCCGTCTGCATCCTGAATCGCCTGCCCCAATGCCTGTTTCTGTAACGTCGCGAGCGTCGCGGTGGAGAACGTGAACATGATTCCTTGAACTACATTCGCTCCAGCCGAGACGGCTGCATCTATCGCTTTGCCCACCAAACTAAAGTCCTGTAAGGTCACTTGGATTGTGTTCACCGCGGCATATCCGACGATTTTGGACGGCATAGTCTGATCAGGATTGTTCTGGTAAACCGGCGATAGTGTATAGGACATCGTTTCAATCGAGTTCTTGTCGATCCCAATACCGCCCAAGGCTGCGATCACCTTCGTCATCGTGGCCGCGTTGTCGCCGGCCGCTTGTGTTGCAGAATCGGCCTGTGTTTGAACCGCTAGTACTAGAACTGCCTGATCGGGAGGTGCCGTCACGGTACCAACGCCGGTAACTTGGATCGTCTTCGGAGCGGGGTTTTGTCCCGTCGTTTGAATGGCCGGAGGTCGAATGACGGCTATGGCGCTGATGAGGACTATTGCCACCATTGCGACGGCGGCTAGATAGTAGATCCTTCTATTTGCAATCTCACTCATCCATTGCACCTCCTTTCCTCTAAACTCAGCTCCCTCATGAAGCCCTCCCTGCATTAATCCCGCGCTTTTGAACAGGGCGTTCACGGTTTAGAACACATAATGCCTGCCCTCACCGTTATCTCGCCTTTAATGAACAGATTCGTGGTGAATAAGCGGCCATGGTATGCTGCTTTCTTTGGAGTTTAGGGTTGAAATCTTATCTTGGCGCCGGCAAGCTAGGCCCTAATTCCGTGACCAGCTTTGTTCAAGGTGTTCATAACGACACGGGTAATAGATCGGATTGCACGGGACGTCAACAGACCCGTCGAGCGGATCGGCTTGCTCATGGGGACCTTGGAGGACCAAGGCCTTTGGGTCAATGACACCATACCCGGAGGAAATGAAACGAGCGAAGTTTCGTGTGTCTTTCCTCCCCAGCGCCTTGCACAGGTTGCCAATGATATCGTTGAAGGAAAAATAGAAGGCCGAATCGTGGGGTGGTATCACTCCCATCCTGGCCACGGCTTGTTCTTGTCACAGACTGACCTTGACACGCATATGGGGTTCTACCAGTTTTCCCCCTACGCCTTGTCACTTGTTGTCGAGCCGAGTACCGGTGAATTTGGTATTTGGATTTATGAGAACGGCGTGGGCGTAGTGCAGCTCCCAGTAAGCTACATCCACATCATTTGACCTTTCCAGTCCCCAACCTTCTGCCTTCGCGAATGAGAACCTGCTGAATCCTTCGCGCTGAGGCAACCCTTGAGAAACGGAGTTTGCTGTTTGTCCCGGTCCAAAGGTCTGCCAACGAAGCTGCTGGGTAACCCTTGCGTCGATATTGAATTACTTGTAGAAGTATGTCTATCCTGTCAGCGGCGTGGACAATGTTAGCTTCAAGGGTCCGCTCCGCGTCAAATTCCTTCTGGAGAGCCAAGTAACTTCGGCGGAGGGTTGGCTCTTCCAAGCCGTCCGTGATATGTTTCCATGCTGCATGCTCTAACTCGGCTTTAATGGCCTCCCCCCTCTTTCCCAGATACTCTAGGTATTCTTTGCTTATGTCGAAGGTCAGGGATTCCGACAGATCATGTAGAATTGCCAGTCGCAGTACGCGCTCGACGTTCACATGTTTTCCACCCTGTACTTCCAGGTCCGCTATGAGGAGCGAGAGCGCGCAGGTTGAGAATGAGTGATCGGCAACCGATTCAATGTCTTGGAGTGACACGCCGTGGCTGATCCAGCCGCTTCTCGGAATCAGCTTCATTCTGGCCAAGTTCGAAAGGAACCTGATCATGCTTTCCGCCATCGGCCTAGCCACTTATCCAAATGACAACAATAGTTATGGCTTTGAGCCTTTGTTTTCCTCGTCCAGCCACAGGTTGCCCTCAATGAAGCGCAGCGTCCTACTAATCCTAATTATCGTCGTTTCGACGGCGGGCGTCTTCTGGGTAACATCATTCAAGACTACAACAATCTATCCGGATAAGCACAGTTACAGCTGGCAATGCTTCCCGTTGGCCAATAACGGTTTCTCGAATAATTTTGAGATTACCTCATATTACAAGTGCCCCTTCAACATGAGGGGATGGATAGAATTCAACATCAGTTCGATTCCGTCGGATGCCTGGATCATTTCGGCACAGTTACGCTTGCGGTTGTGGACCAAGGGCGACCCAAGCCTGGGCACTACGGATTCAACGGGCAGAATCTACGAGGTATTCCGCCTTACCAAGCCGTGGACTCAGACCGGCATTAACTGGGCCAACCAGCCCAACTTCACCGACGAGCACCACGCCACAGCCCCAGTTCCACCAGGCGAAGGGGGGTGGTATGGCCCGCTACTATGGATGAATTGGGACATCACCGACATAATGAAAGACTGGAGGTCCGGCGTAAGCAACTACGGACTCGTGGTCAAAGACACCCACGAGTACGCCACCAACTTCTATACAACGCAATTTTTCACAAACGATCAAGTTCCCAACGAAAACTACTACCCCCGACTCGTAGTAACCTACGTATCCCCACGGAACCTCGCAATTTTTGGTGGCGTACTGCTCGCAGAAGGATTCTTAATCACCGTCATGTACCGATTGAGAATTGGCGGCTCAAAGATTCGGGAGTGACGCAAGCCATGGGAACACTAGCGGAAGGTGCAAGAAATGCCGTTGAAGTTTGCATGTCAGTGAAGAATGGTGAACATGTGCTGATCCTAACGGACCGCGCGACATTGGAAGTGGGCAAAGCCATCGCCGACGCGGCCGAGAAAACGTCAAGAGGAAACGTAAAGCTCCTGATTCTCGAGGATTATACGGAACGCCCTGCGAAGGAATTGCCGAAACAAATACTTGAGCTGGTTCCTTGGGCGAACGTTACGTACTATGCAGCTGAAAGTCAAAAGGGGGAGCTTTCAGTTAGGGGCCCGTTCACTCGGACAGCGATAAAATACGCTAGACATGCGCATATGCCTAGCATCACAAAAGAGCTCATGGAAACTGGCATGTGTGCTGATTACGGAAAAATCTCTGAGTTAACAAAGAAAGTTGAACAGGTTGTGAAGGGTTGCAAGAAAGCTAGGGTAGTCAACAAGGCAGGAACTCAACTTGATGTTGAATTCAACCCGTCATGGAGGTGGAAGGTGTCCGACGGCCTCTTCCACAAGAAAGGAATGTGGGGGAACCTCCCGGACGGAGAAATATTCACTGCGGCCTTCAAAGCGAATGGCAAGATGGTCATCGACGAACTAGGGGATTGGTTTAGCCCCAAGTATGGTGTCCTCTCAAGAACCCCTGTCACATTGCAAGTGAATGACTCACGCGCCGACCTCAATTCAATTACATGCGCAAACGAACAACTGTTGCGAGAATTCAAGGAATATCTCAGCCAAGACCCTAACGGAACACGGTTAGGAGAATTCGCGATAGGAACGAACATATTCTTAGAACGATTGACTGGCAATCTGCTGCAGGATGAAAAATTCCCATCAGTTCACTGCGCCTTCGGCAACCCCTACCCAGAAGAAACAGGCGCGGATTGGAGTGCGAGTACTCATGTTGATGGCATTATGCTGAAGTCTAGTATTTGGATTGACGACAAGCAGATAATGGATGAGGGGAAACACCTGGTCGGATGACCCGACAGGCCCAACTGCTATTAACGAAAGCAATAAGTACGAACTTTTGATATGACAGCGCCCCTTCGTTGGAGGAAACTAAATTGCCAGGCTTCAAGCCCGGAAGAATTGAAAGAGTAGCCGGGCCAGTCGTCGTCGCTTCAGACATGCTTGGGTCCCGCATGTACGAACTTGTCAAAGTGGGCAACTCAGGCCTTATCGGTGAAATCATCAGAGTCGCGGCTAACACGGCCACGATTCAGGTCTACGAAGAGACCACGGGAATCAAACCGGGGGAGGTCGTTGAACGTACTGGCAACCCCCTCTCAGTTGAACTCGGACCGGGTTTGGTGAACCAATTTTTTGACGGGACTCAAAGGCCTCTCCCCGTCCTTCTAGAGAAAGGAGGCGCTTTCATTCGGAAGGGCATAACTGCACCAGCGCTTGACCGAAAGAAGAAATGGGATTTCACGCCGGGTATGAAGAAAGGAGAGAAAGTTACCGGCGGGGATGTACTCGGCGAAGTTCCAGAAACAGTGCTGGTCAAGCATAGGATTCTGGTCCCCCCGAGCGTAAATGGAACTCTCAAGTCAATTGTCCCGAACGGGGCTTACACGCTGGAAGATACAATCGCCGAGGTTGAAACGGGCCATGGTACAGTCAAGCTCTACTTGATGCATTCGTGGCCAGTCCGTATACCGCGCCCCACCCGCGAAAAAGTTCCCTCGGACACACCCCTCATAACAGGCCAGCGAATAATTGACTTCTTCTTCCCAATCGCCAAAGGTGGGACGGCGGCAATTCCAGGAGACTTCGGGACAGGTAAGACGATAACGCAACACCAATTGGCCAAATGGGCTGACGCTGAAGTGATCGTTTACGTGGGCTGCGGTGAACGCGGAAATGAGATGACTGAGGTTCTCGAAACGTTCCCCGAACTCAAGGACCCGCGATCTGGTAAACCCTTGATGGAGCGGACTATCCTTGTTGCCAACACTTCTAACATGCCCATCGCGGCCCGCGAGGCCAGCATGTACACTGGCGTAACCCTGGCCGAGTATTTCCGAGATATGGGCTATGACGTAGCTTTGATGGCTGACTCTACCTCACGGTGGGCCGAGGCCCTGCGAGAAGTCTCCGGCCGACTTGAGGAGATGCCTGGCGAAGAGGGCTACCCAGCCTACTTGGCGTCAAGATTGGCCCAGATCTATGAAAGGGCGGGTAGGGTCAGAGTGCTCGGCAACGACCCTAACAAGCTTGGATCAGTTTCCGTGGTAGGCGCCGTGTCGCCGTCCGGAGGCGACTTCTCAGAGCCTGTGACTCAGAACACTCTAAGGATTGTGAAGGTATTCTGGGCGCTGAGCAAACCACTAGCTGAGCGAAGACACTTCCCAGCAATTGACTGGCTAACCAGCTACTCCCTGTACTTGGAGTCCCTAGAAGACTGGTACCGGACAAGAATTGGTCCGGAATGGTCCTCCCTTCGCAAGGAAGGCATGGCGCTCCTGCAGCGCGATGAGGAACTTCGAGAGATTGTAATGCTCGTAGGCCCCGACGCACTCTCCGAGAGCCAACGAGTCGTACTGGAAGCGGCGCGCATGATCAAGGAAGACTTCCTAATTCAAAGCGCCCTACACCCAGTTGACAGCTACTGCTCGCCTGAGAAGACATTCCGCCTGATGTCGCTTATCATGAAGTTCTACGAGAAGATGAAGGAATCCACGGAGAAGGAAGTCCCACTCCAGCGGGCCCTAGAGGTGCCGGCTAAAGAAGAGATTGCGAGGGCCAAGATCCAACCATCCGAGACCTTCGACGCATTTGCCAAAGAACTGTCAACCAGGATTGACCAAGAGTTCGAAAAGCTAACCAAAGAAATTGTTGAAGTCGCCAAATGAGGGTACAGGCATGTCTGTTGTTGTCCGCGAATATTCCACCGTCAATGAGATCTCGGGCCCCCTCCTCTTTGTTCAGAACGTGAAGGGTGTCGGCTTCGGCGAACTGGTCAGAATTCGAACCCCCACAGGCGAGGAAAGACGCGGCCAAGTTCTCGAAGTTCGCAGTGACTTGGCGGTTGTGCAAGTCTTCGAAGGCACCTCTGGACTAGACATATCTTCCACAAGCGTCCGCTTCCTAGGAGAAACAGTCAAACTACCGGTTTCCAGCGACCTCCTGGGTAGAATCTTCGACGGGAGCGGCAATCCGATAGATGGCGGCCCACGAATCATTCCAGAAGATTACTGGGACGTCCACGGCGCGCCCATCAACCCTTACGCAAGAACATACCCGCGCGAATTCATCCAGACCGGCATATCGGCCATAGACGGTATGAACACCCTCGTCCGAGGGCAAAAGCTCCCACTATTCTCCGGCGCCGGACTCCCCCACAACCGCGTTGCCGCTCAGGTCGCACGTCAGGCAAGGGTTCGAGGCACCGGAGAGCCATTCTCAACCGTTTTCGCGGCAATCGGGATCACAGCAGATGAAGCGAGATTCTTCAAAGAAGACTTCGAAAAGCAAGGCGCGCTTGAACACGTCACCATGTTCGTCAACCTGGCAGACGACCCGGCAATTGAAAGAATTCTCACCCCGCGTATGGCATTGACGGCGGCAGAGTATTTCGCGTTCAAACTGGACATGCATGTACTCGTGATCTTAACTGACTTGACGAACTATGCTGAAGCCCTTCGGGAAATCTCAGCAGCCCGCGAAGAGGTCCCCGGAAGGAGAGGGTACCCGGGTTACCTTTACACGGACCTTTCCACGATCTACGAACGCGCCGGAAGAATTCGCAACGCGAAAGGATCGATAACCCAGCTCCCCATTCTGACCATGCCGCATGACGATATCACGCACCCAATCCCGAACCTTACAGGCTACATTACCGAAGGCCAATTGATAGTGGACAGAGGTTTGCATAGAAAAGGCATCTATCCACCAATCGATGTGTCCCCATCCCTTTCCCGGCTTATGCGTGAAGGCATTGGAAAGGAAAGGACACGACAGGACCACAGGGAGGTTTCCGACCAATTGTACTATGCGTACGCTGAAGGCAGAGCCTTCAGAGACCTAGTGGCCGTGGTGGGAGAAGAAGCGCTCTCGGCTAGGGACAAAATATACTTGAAGTTCGCTGACGACTTTGAGCGACGCTTCATAGGGCAAGGAGAATATGAGAACCGCGACATTGAGAAAACACTCGACATAGGATGGAGCCTGCTGGCTGAGCTGCCGGAAAATGAACTGAAACGTATTGACCCCGCGACGATCAAACAATTCCATCCGAAATACCGCAGCGGGATAGGAAAGTAAATGCCCGAGCTAATAGCCGGCGTCCACCCAACCCGAATGGAACTGCTCACGCTACGTAAGAGACGCAAGATTGCGGAAAGGGGGCGCGACCTTCTCAGAGAGAAACTCGACGCCCTCATGATCGAATTCTTCCAATTCGTCCGCGATATTGCGACCCTAAAAGCCAAAGCGCAGAACCTGCTGGCCGAATCCTACGACAATTTCGTAGCCGCACAAATGGCCATGGGATACACGAAACTTCAGCAAACCTCCATTGGCGTTGAGGACAGGTTTACAATAGAAACAAAGACGAGAAATGTGATTGGCGTTACGATACCATACATCCAGGTGAACGTTAAGCCGCTAAACGGGTTCCCGTACAACGTTTATGATACCTCAATAAGACTTGATGAAGCCACATTGAAGATGGCGGACGCCATCAAAGCGATCGCGGAGCTTTCGAGTGCTGAAGCTGCAGTAAAGAAACTAGCTGAAGCGATTGCGTCCACGAAAAGACGCGTCAATTCATTAGAGTACGTGATAATACCACGAATGCTTGGGACAATACGCTATATCGAAATGCACTTGGAAGAGGCGGAGCGTGAAGACTTCTTCAGATTGAAACGGATAAAGAGCAGAATGGCGAAGGTTGAAGTTATCGAAACGCCTTTGGTTGCGCCCTAGTTCGACGGTTGACCTTTGAGAGCCAATATTGCCTTCGCGAGGTCCCCGCGAGCCTCTGCGAGAGCCTTCCTTGCTTCTTCCGCTGACTTTCCAGTCTGCTGAGCCACCAGTTGAACGTCCGATTCGAGAGGGCCAGTTTCGGCTGGCGCAGTAGGGACCGCTTCTAAGACTCGCCCGCCAGCTATTTGGTACATGGCTTGGCCTTGCACGGTCACGAGGGTTACGCTGGGTTCCTCTATCACAATATCCTTTCCAGCAGTCTTTATGATAACTTGAGAAACGCCTGGAATCTCGTCCACCTTCATTCCCATCTTCTGCATCATGCGCATTGCATCGCGCCCGGTCGGGACGCCACGAGCTGCTCTCAAAGCCCTAGCTGCCAATTTCTCTCAACCCCGAGACCTGTAGAGCGGCATAATAAGAATATCACGAATCACTTGAGCGGACCGATGGAAGACTCAACAGCCTCAAGTAGGGTACCGTCTGAAATCATATTGGCGACAGCCTCAATGTCACAAGCCAACGCGCGGTCATTGCGAATCATTGGGACCTTCTTTCGAACCTTCACGTAGGCCGCCCTTACTCCCTTACCGCTTTTCCGGGGGTCACGAGAGTCAAGGTGGCACATCATTCAGCAGCTATGCGAATGACTCCTGTTTGAAGTTGTAGGTCAGTAATCCTGCACAGGAAATTCCGCATTGCTTGAAAAATTCGCAGACACTTATATAGACCCAGTTGAGTACGCCACAGAAATTGCGGCGTGTCACAATCATGGTGACCCCGCATTCATCGAAGGATGCTATAGCTCCTTGAATTGGCACAGAGATTCGCGGAAGCTCCTTTTGGTCGCTGTACTTGTTCTGGCAACAATTTCCCCGCTAGTCCAGACTGTAGGCGCCACGTTCTTTTTTGACCCGCTGGTTATGCTTCACTGGAAGGCCGACCCAAGCCTCCGTAGCTTCCTCGCCGAACATTCAACCAAAAGCCAGGCGCAGGTGAGGGTTGTAGTCGTTTTTTCCTATGTCCCGTCATCAGGACAAATTCAACAACTCCTAAGATTAGGAACACTGGAAACATTCACAGGCCATGTGGCAACGATGCATTTGCCGCTGAACCTACTCCCCCGAATTGCTTCCCTTGATTTCGTTCAACACGTATCCTACCCTAGAGCGCTAGCCAGACAGTTGGATACAAGCGTGCCAGAGATATTGGCAGACCAAGTGTGGAACACGGTGAAGGATACAGGCAGCAATTCAGTGAATGGAACAGGGGTCGTGATTGGAATTGTTGACACCGGAATTGACTACCATCATAGAGATTTCTTCTTCCCGAACGGAACGAGCAAAATACTCTACATTTGGGACCAGTCTACGACCGGCAACGCGCCGCTGGGATTCGATTACGGAAACGAGTGCAGTAGAGCGGATATTGAATCCGGCACGTGCAGTGAAATCGATGGGTCCACAAACGGGTTCGACCCAGGCCACGGAACAGCAGTTGCGGCCGTCGCGGCAAGCAGCGGGGAAGCAGCCACGTTTTTTGCAAGTTGCCTCCGATACGATGGAGCTACGTGGCATGATGATACGCAGTTATGCCAAGCTTCTGGAACTAGCTCTCCGCTCCTAGAGAGCCCATCCGACTACCGTTACTTCGGGAACTTGAATGAGTTCAACCAAGTTTTCTTCGACATCAAGTCCCCAGGCAGTTATAGGAACTTCATTTGGGAGTATTCCCACGGCTCGCAGAAATGGGCTCCCCTCCAAGTTGAGTCTAACCAGACTTCGGATCTCGCTCGAAATGGAACCGTATTCTTCACGCCCCCAGCCGACTGGGCACCCGACAGCGTTGACGGCAGGACAGGCCAGTACTGGGTTCGCATGAGGACGGATGGCGTAAGGGATACAGCAACGGTTGAACACATCCAGGCTGGTCCACCGTACAGAGGGGTGGCGCCAGGCGCTCTCATCATAGCCGTAAAACTCCGAGACGGCAGTGATGCCTCAATTCTCGATGGAACAAACTTCATAGCAAGGAAAGCTCGCGAGCTCGGACTCCCCTACGTAATCAACGACAGCCTAGCGGATAGCTTAGGAGCCCATGACGGATCAGACTCGTTGGAGCTTGCGTTTACGGACCTCGCGGACACTGGGGTTCCAATAGTGATCGTTGCAGGGAACTCGAGAAGCGCGAATCGGCACGTAAGCGGCAAACTATCCCCTGGTCAGTCCGTAAGCGTTCCATGGGTGAATGACCCTGCGAACAACCCCAATTATGTTGACCTCTGGTACTCGGTGAGTGACAACCTTGCAATTTCTGTAAGAACCCCGAATGGGTTCAGTGTCCAGGGCCCAACCCCAGAATCAGGAGTGAATACACCGGACGGAAACATCATCATACTCCCTGACGAGCGTCCCACCGGAAGAGAGTGGTCTGTTAATCTCACGACCACAAATCCGCTTCGCTGGTCCTTTACCTTGACTGCGATAACAGTGTCAAACGGAAAGTGGGATGCATGGACGGAATCGAATGCGGGGGGAGGCCCTACGCAATTTATTCAAAAAACGGAAGGAGTACTTGCTGGCCTCTACGAAATTGACCCAACTGACACGATCGACTCTCCTGGGAACGCAAAGGGGGTCATTACAGTTGGCGACTACGTGACGAAGTACTTTTGGAGATCTGGCTGCGACAGTTGCATAGATTACACTACATCGATCGGCAAACGCGGAATTTGGTGGGTTACCACGTCAGCAGTGGGCAACATAAGCCTACTAAGCGGCATGGGGCCTACACGAGACGGGCGAATCAAACCAGATATTGTTGCGCCAGGCGAGAATATAGCCGCAGCCAGGGCGAGCAATGCCCCAGAGAAATACTCGGACCCTGACAATTATCACCAAGTGTGGCGCGGAACGAGTTTCTCGGCAGCCCATGTTACGGGTGTCATCGCCCTAATGCTTCAAATGAATCACTACCTCAGCCCAAATGAGATTAAGTCAATTCTAACCGAGACTGGAAGAGAGGACCAATTCACTGGCCCAATAGACAAACAGACGGGCTCACCGCTCTGGGGGTGGGGAAAAGTGAATGCGTTAAACTCAACCCTTGACGCCATGGGGCTTTACGCGGTCCGGGTGGAAATCGATTCGGTAGGGTTACCCTTGGTGACGAACCTGACGCGCGACGGAGAAAAGGTCGCAAGGATTACACTTAACCAAACACGCACCGTCGTTCTTGAGTTTCAACGTGGCGGAAACCACACAGTATCACTATCCCCCTATCTTACGGCGCAACCAGGAACTCGTTACGCGTTGGAGGAACTCCCGTGGACTTTCTCCTCTGGTGGGGTGAGGAGATTCCACTACAAACTGCAATTCTACTTGCAGGTAACATCCGAGTATGGCTATGCAACAGGTACTGGCTGGTACGATGCAAATTCAACAGCCGTGGCGAACGTGATACCCCAAGTGACACAGGGGCACGAATTTCAAGGATGGATAGGCGCGGCAAGCTCAAGTTCGGAAGCAGTTGAGGTGAAAATGGATTCAAGCAAAGTCCTGATTGCAACATGGAGGCCAACGTCTGGCCAAAACATGGCTAGCATTTTGGGAGTTGCCATGGCGATCGCCATTTCGGTTGTGATCGCCCTTCTTGTTCGATATAGATACCTAAGACGAACTTCTAGGTGACGGTTAGCTATCTGTCCGGCGGTTTCCCGAGACCTCTTCGACTCCCCTGCGCAGCTTTACGGCAACTCCCCTCTTGAAATGCATCATGTCATGGCCACTCAGGACAGCCCTTCCGACGCCCACTAAGCCTCCACGCTCGTCAGTGACAATAGCTTCTTCCGCTGGTCTAAGGTTGGAATCAGCTTGGACAACATGTTTTGCGAAAACATCTCCCCCGCCCCGGACAACCTCGGCCACGTCAGCCTGGATCACTACGATGTTTGGGGGGGTTTTGACTCCCGATAGGAGGAGACTTGCGCCATCAGGTGTCAATGCCAAATAGCCGTCCCTTGGCCGCAACGTTGCGATTAGACGGTTGTCTCTGTAGATATACCGAATTCTTCCAGTTCGCCTCGAGCATTCGACGAGGACTCGCTTATTGAAAAGCGCCGGACCTACTCCCGCTCCGAATTGGTAATTCGCTACGCCCACCAATTTGCGAAGTTGAGCTAGAGTCGGACGGTCCATTTCCATCAAGTACTCAATACTCGAACAAGCCAATTTAAATTTCCAGTTCGCCAAGAACTACATATGGTGCGGGGCTCTTGAACTGCGATATTTGCGGTAGAGAGATCACGGGCCCAGCTTTCAGGGTACGCGTTGAAGGAGCAAAGATGCTCGTTTGCGGTACTTGCCAACATTTAGGCAAACCGTACCATGATGAAACACCGGCTCCAATGCGACGATACATGCCTGGTGCACTCCGAATGCCTAAGGCCACTCACCAAAGGGCCCCCGAATTGCCTAGAGGAATGGAAGAGTCGGAGGTTGCTGACGATTACTCGACACTCGTTCGCCGCCAACGCATGAAGCTGGGATTGTCCCAAGAGGAACTAGCCAAGCGAGTGAAGGCGAAGCTGTCCGTGCTCCAGAAGATAGAGACAGGGAAAATGGCGCCTGACACAAAGTTGTGCAGAGAGTTGGAGCATGAGTTGAGAATCAAGTTACTTGTTCCACGCAAGGAGACAACCGTTCCGAAGATGGCTGCTCCTGCGGAGGTCACTCTAGGCGACATCATTAGGATTAAGGGCAAACTGAAGCCTAGTGATAGCGCTTAGTTCCTTACAACATTCTTTCCGTGGGCAGTGGGGACGATTTGAATTCTTGCGTTTTGGTAGGTTCCCTCAAGGCGACTGTGCTTAAACAACCAGTCCAGGAATATGCCTAGGGCGCTTACCTCGCTGATGGGTTGATTGGTTACGGCGACATTCCAGTCTGCCAAACCATAGATCTCGCCAGGAACCTTCTCAGCTCCGACTATGACCAGTTTATCAGCGTCAGAACGCCTGATCCTAGCCACAACCTTGGGCAAGGGTAGTCCGTATGCGGTTAGATGTATGATTCTCCCGCCCCCTCGCTTCCATTCGTTCACGGTTGAGCGCCAGGGCTTCCCGGCCTCGATTGTGAAGTTTCCACCGAATTCTTGGACGACCCGGCTTACCCTTTCGACGAGCTCCCGGTCCGGAACATCGGCAATGTACACGCCATCCGCACCTAAGGCGCGAGCGGTCAAACACACGTGAGTCGTCACGCGGCTGTCCCTAGGGATCCTATGGCCTATTCGGAGAACGACCACTCGAGATTTGCGCCGTAACCTCTTCGTGGCCATTTCGACCCGGCTTACCGAGTCTTAATGATCAGGAATATCCCAGCTAGGAAGATTATCGATCCGAGCACTTCGATTATGCCCACCTTGAAGTAAAGCGCCGCTGGGGTCCCACCCTGCGTGACAGATGTCGAGCCCGCAATATCCATCATCGAGCCTACGAAGAACAGGATAAAACCCAAAGTCGCTACCGTCTCCTTCATCCTCGATGGCCCGCGAACGCTAAAACTAAGTTCGTATAAAAAGTTGCCCGCCTCCGAGGAGGCTCACAACAAAGAGTTAATGCGAAGTAAAACGGTAGAATCATAGACGTTCACCCGGCGGTCAACACATTGTCAATCTTGGACGAGGAACTCATAAAGGTGGCGAACCTCTTCGGAGGGGAAGAAGCCGTCACAGTTGTTAACAGCCTAAAAGCAATCGGCGAGGGAACTGACGAAACAATAACAAACGACTGCAAGACCCGTTTCAATAAGGAAGTCAGGCTTAACACGGTTAGAAAGATTCTCTATAAGCTCTACGACCACGGCCTAGTTTCATGCACGCGCGTCAGAGACGAGAAGACGGGATGGTTCATATTCTATTGGAGATTGCAGCCTGACCAATTAGACGCATTCATCCGAAGCCGGAAGAAACGGGCGATGGACAAATTGAAACAAAGGCTTGACCTCGAACGAAACCACACCTTCTTCATATGCAAGACGGATGCCGACGTGCGAGTTACCTTCGAAGAGGCGATGGAAACCTCCTTCAAGTGCAGTAAATGTGGGAATCAGTTGGAAAGCTCTGAGAATGCGGACATGATAACCGTCCTAGAGTCCAAGATCGAAAGGCTGGAGGCCGAACTCAGCAGATAAGAAACGCTGAGCCAAATGAAGATTACAATACTCCAAAGACCAGGCCACCACACATCGAGAGATTTCAGTTCGAGCCTGGAGAGCACACTCCACTCTCTGAAAGGCGACTTAGGCGCGTCGTTCAAACTTGATGGATTCTCACAGAAGGGCTGGGCAAGAATAGACATCCAAGGCGAAGACTCCGAAGTTGCCAAACAACTTTTGATCCGTGACCTAGGCCAAGCCCAAACCGACCTATTGGACGTAGAAGCGCAAGGAGTTTACGAAGGCATCATTAGCAGCGGGCTTAACGATAACTTGGAAGTGGACATTGGAATAGAATCACCAACACCAGTAAACGTCAAAATCGGGCTTGAGGCCTTGCGCGCTCAACTGGCGGATGGAAAACCCCTACGAATCAACGAAATCATTCGTGAATATTGCCTCATACCTGGCAGTCGGGCAGCGGTTCGGATAACGCGGCTTGAACAAGGAAAACATTCCGTTGAGGGCTGGCTTGCAGATTCCCAAATTGAACGCCTTGCAGGCTGGATAGGAACACGCTTAGACCGTATCCAAATCTCCGACTCCTATCGGCGCGAAGTCGAGTATGCGATAAAAAAGGCGAACCTTGAGAGGGACATCGTGTCCGTAGAACCTATCACATTGACGGCGCAATCCGTCGTATGCAAGCTCGGTACCGACGCAGTCGGCCTGATTCCGAAACTCGGATCAGTACTCAGGGAACGCGAATTGAACCCCTTCATTCCGAAAAGGATCATAACCCGATGCCGCCCATGGTAAGCGAAGATGAGTTCAGAAGTTTGGCGGCTGCTGGATTGCAGCCATGATTCGGCGTTCGAGAACCTTGCTATCGAAGAAGCACTGGCCCGCAGTGCGAGTTCAAAGAACTTCAGACCGACAATCCGCCTCTGGGTCAATCCCCAGAGCGTGATTCTCGGACGTTTTCAAAATCCTTCAGCCGAAGTCAACACATTGTTCTGTCAACAAAGTGGCATTCCGCTCGCAAGACGATTTACAGGTGGAGGTGCAGTGTTCCATGACGAAGGAAACCTCAACTTCACACTCGTTGCCCAACCTGAAATTGGAACTAGCCCGACTAAACTCAACGAAACTTCTTCCGCCATCATCCTCGACGCCCTTCGCGGCCTAGGTTTGAAGGGAAGCCTTCTCCCGCCAAATTCAATCGTAGTGGGAGAGAAGAAGGTGTCCGGGGCTGCTGGAGCGTTAGGCAAAGGATTTGCACTTTGGCATAGCTCAATCCTAGTTTCCACCAACATCAGCCTCCTAGAATTGGTTCTCGCGCCGAGCAGGGAAACAAACGAAACACGCTACGTGCACAGTCGATGGCATGCCGTAACCAATCTTCAGAACGCCTCAGGCCACTCCGTGAAGGTCAACGATGTCAAGTCCCAGCTCATCAAATCTGCACAAAAGATTCTACGTGCCAAGCTTCAGGCAGATCGGCTACGTGAGGACGAAGAAAGATTGTTCAGAAATTTATACAGTCGGAAATATTCCTCGCCGGACTGGAACCAGAACGGTAAGTACAGAGAAATTCAAGAAGGACCAGAGTGACTCAAACAACTATCGCTGTGTGAGTGCGCTCAACGCCCTTCACGGATTGTACCTTTCTTATCACCAGTTCAGACAGGGTCGTCATATCCTTCATTTCCAAGTATGCGATGACATCGTAAAGGCCGGTCACCGCGTGAACCATTTTCACACCACGAACCTTCGCGATTGCTCTTGCCACCGACCGTGAACGTCCTAGCTCTGCCTGAACCAATACGAATGCCTTCACAACCATGGAAAACACAACTGCCAGCAGGTGCTAAGGCCTACTTAAAAGGAGTTGAGGGCGTCGCTACGCGTACTACAGTTCGAACATGGGGCTGAATCTCAGTAAACCCCAAATAGGGACGACCCGTTTTGCTAAGTGATTGGAATGCGAGAAGGTTACTTACCTAAGTTCGCGGTTGCAGTTCTTGTTTTGGCCGCTGTCGCACTCATATTGTCGGGGCAGGCTGGTCATGTGGCAGCTACTTCTATGAGTAGTACGGCGCAAAACTACTGCAATAGTTACGGTTACTACGATACGAGCTACTATTACTGGTACCCGTATTCTTACTACTACGGCTCCAGCTACCCCTATGATTGCTATTACAACAACTACGGTTACTACTACGGTTACCCGTACTATTACTATGGGTACTCTTACTATAACCAGCCCTCGAATTATCAATTAACCGTCGCGACTGACCCAGCGAACCTTGCGACTGTAACTGGCGGCGGAAAGTTCTCCCAAGGAACCTCCGCATCATTCTCAGTGACGCAGACTATAGTGCAATCCTCCTCGAACACTCGGTACGTCTTCTCCCATTGGAGTGGAGACTATTCAGGCGTCGGAAGCAGCGGCACAGTAACCATGAATGGGGCGATGAAAGTTACCGCAGTTTACCAGTTGCAATATTACCTAAGCGTAAACGCGCAACAGAACGCGCCGGTACCTGAAGGCACTGGATGGTACAATGCAGGTGACACGGCCACGTTGACGAGCGGAAGCCAAGTGATCGGAGATAGCTCGAGCAGACTCGTCTTCCAAGGCTGGAGCGTTGACGGCGGGAGCACCCAGACCGGGTCCTCCTTCTCGGTGAAAATGGACGCACCCCACAGCGTGTCCACCCAATACAAGCAACAGTATTACCTCCAAGTTCTAACCGACCAAGGCGCCCCCTACGGGGCCGGATGGTATGACGCTGGCAGCACAGCCCAGATCTATGTTTCGACCCCCGTCAGCACATCATACGGCGTCAGCATCATCTTCAACGGCTGGCAGGGCGATATCCAATCCAACAGCCAATCGACAACCGTACAAATGGATAAGCCCAAAACCGCCATCGCCTCTTGGCGCACCGATTCCACAGTCCTCTACCTAACAATTGCTATAGGAGTAATCGCGGTTCTCGTCGCTGCAGCAATCATCGCATTTTCCGCGGCCGGGCGAAAACGCAACTCATCTAATCCAGCACCATCGAGGCCTGCATCCACCTCAGAGAACCTTACCAAGAAGAAAGCCGATTAGCGGCGCAAATTAGAACGCGCACTGTTCGGTTCGCAATGTAAGCTCTAATACCTCTTCGTTTCTGGGACGGCCGTTGAGAGGCATTTCTCTATGTAAGCCGCGAAGCTTTAGATTGCCTTGACCCTGGAATTGTGGGATGGCACGGAATCTCCGACTCGGTCGTCGCTAGGGTTCGTTCCAAACAGGAAACCTTCGAACGGCCCTTTGACCTTGCTGGCGTTGCACCAGCGAAGGATGCCACGCGGTTTGAATGGGGAACATGGTCGGTCATCAGCGTGGTTGGCGCAAAGGCCGCGCTAGAATTCACCCTGAAGTATGCCCCGGAGGAACGCGAGCCTCTGGTTGAACGGCTAAACGAGCGGCTTGTCGACGGCTTGAGGAGGATAGGAAAGCGAATCACGTCCCCGCTGGAGAAAGGGCGCCGGAGCGGGATCGTCACATTCCAAGTCGATGATGCGGCACAGGTTTCGAGGAAGCTTCAGCAAGAGCACGTGGTGGTCGCACCCAGAGTGAACACGTTGCGGGTTTCACCGCACTTTTACAACACAAACAACGAGATAGACACACTGCTCGAGAAGCTTTGACGCGAAGGAAACGAACTAGTTACCTTTGACACGGGTCATGAATTTCTCAGGAACGCCTGGCCGGTGCCTCTCACAATAATACTCGACCTTGCCAAACATTTCGACTTCCCAGTCAGCTTCCCTGCCGCATAACGGTACGTTGCATGCTGGCTTGCTTTCCGACTTCTGTGCCACGGTTGTGCTCAAATCCCGTTCGGAACCCTGAAACACGAGGTTTTTCTAAGCTCTTTCGGTTTCACGAGAACATACCCCACGTGCATGGAGGAATGATGGCATCGATGAAAACGCTTCAGGTCAACAGTGTGACGAAGAGTTTCGGCGGACTAATGGCGGTCAGAGGCGTAAGCTTTGATGTCGATAGCGGCCAAGTTCTCGGATTGCTAGGACCAAACGGGTCCGGCAAGTCCACGTTGATGAAAATCATAGTCGGGATTATGAAGCCGGACTCTGGCAGTATTCTGGTTCAGGGGGTGAATGTTGCCGAAGACCCCATCACAGTCAAGAGAATGGTGGGTTTCGTGCCTGAGAGCCCTCGGCTGTATGAGTTTCTCACCGGGAACGAGTACCTTGACTTCGTTGCGGACGTCCACGGACTTGAAGCTAGCGTCAAGCAGGAACGGATCACGGAATTCTTGAAGGCCTTGGACTTGGAGGGTAGAGAAAACGAGTTGATTCATGGCTACTCACAGGGCATGAAACAGAAACTAGCAATCATAGCCGGCCTCCTGCACCGCCCCCAAATTCTAGTACTGGATGAACCCCTTAACGCCTTAGACCCTCGTAGCGCCCGCATAACAAAAGACCTAATCCACAAACTGAGGGACGACGGCATCCCAACCATCTTCAGTACGCACGTTCTCGAAATTGCTGATGCCATTTGCGACCGAATCGTGATCATGTATGACGGCAAGGTTCTGGAAGAAGGAACCTCAACGGAACTGAGGGCGAAAGGAGGAACATCTGGCTCAACACTCGAAGAAGTCTTCCTGAAGCTAACCGGAACCTCGGATACTCGGGAAATTGTAGAGGCACTGACCCGATGAAAATCAGGACGGTATACAAGCTTGCCCTTGTCTTGACGCGCTCTCAAATCCGGGGAACTCAACGAAACAGAACTTTGGCCCGCATCTTTGGCGAACCACGCACCATCATAATCGTCGATTTGGTCCTGCTGATTGCCCTGGGCGTCGCGGGCTATTCACTGCTTTTGAGGGGCCCCCCATTCCTTCGCGAAACCATAGCCGGCATGGAGGCGAGCGCCTTAGCCGGGGTACCGGTCGGCATCGCTTCTGCGGTTATCCTTTTCGGAGTGCTCTATGAAATTAGCCAACCAATTCAGTCCCTAAGTACGGACGTCGTGAACTGGCTTCCAATCTCACCGACGGAGTACGTTGCAGGCTCCATACTATCCGAATCCTACATTTACTCATTCATGCTCAGCCTATTTCTAGGCCTCTTACTTGGGCCAGCATTAATTTTCGGGATGGGGCAAGTGTGGCTCGCGGCAGCCCTAATGGCGACTCTCGCCCTAGCGATCGGATCTTGCGTCGTTGAAGTTCTCAACGCGTTAACAAATCGAATCTCCTCGAGTTTCTACAAGAAGAGCGGACGGTCCGGTATGTTCGTCCGCCTCGTTCTGACCATAATAATATTGGTCTTCGTCCAATTGCTCTTCAGCGGACAGATAATCGGGTACCTTCTGCAGAGTGTAATTCAAACAGTGAGGCTCGCGTGGTTTGTTCCCCTAGTGTGGCCTTCCGTTGCTGTATTGGGCGCCTCCCAAGGGAGCGGCTACACATTTCTTGCGTTCGCGAGCCTAAGCGTCCTCTTCACGCTTGCTTTGTTTGAGGTTGCAACAAACTTCCGTGCAAGGTTCTGGGTGCCTGTTCCCGTTGCGATCAGGCTCTCTGCTCAGACCTACCATGCCCCCCGCATACGCTTGCAGGTACCTTGGGTTGGGCTTGGTGAATCAGCCATTCTCCGGAAAGACCTGCGTTCGCTGACGAGGAGAAGGGAGATGGCCAGGTTCTTAGCGATTCCCTTCGTCCTAGCTGTCTCCCTGGGCCTTTCATTCTTCCCCCTAGGGAGCGAGTCGATTGCCGACGCCCCTGGACTATTGGCGACCGTTCCCATCTACTTACTTCCCGTAGCGATTTTCGTCGGCCTCCTCTCAATGACCAGCATAGGCCAGGAGGGGTACGCGGTGTGGAACCTGTACGCGGCGCCCATAAAACCAAGTAACCTCCTGCGTGCGAAAATGCTGTTTGCCGCAGCCCTGGGCCTATTATTCGTCGTGGGCCTGTTGGCCGTGTTCAGCCTACTCCTGAAAGCTCTCGCGACTTACTTCTGGGTTCTTCTTGCGCTCGGAATCGCAGTTGTATTTGAGGAGTCAGCCATCGGAATTTGTTTTGGGGCTCGATTTCCCGACTTTCGCGAAATGGTTCGCAGCCGCTACGTCAGTGTTTGGGGATCACTCCTAGGCATGCTGATAGGGATTAGTTCGGCAATGCTGACTGCTTCACCGATCATAATCTCGGTCCTACGATACCACCTGATTCTACCTCAACTCGCCGCTCTCAGCTTCATCTTTGCGTTTGTAGTGTTCGTTGTTGCATCCAAGCTCGCGAACAGTCAAATCAAGCTATTACTTCAGAACATTCGAACCTGAACACGAGATCGTATGGTGGGCCGGACCGGACTCACCTTTGCGCTGGGTCACATCCAACCCAGCGGTTGACATCTCAAACAAGTTTTCTAACCAATAGCCCACCTAACATATGGGTTTGTTGTTCTGACAAGTGAAAAGTAGTTACGTTCGAGAACTGCAGGCATTTTTCGGGTTCGAAGGTTCGCCGCTTTTTGGGTGAGTAGGATTCGAACCCTACGTAGCTGTTGTGCTTAGTTCCGCGAACACCGGATGTTCGCCTTCTCAAGAGCATCTCTTCACGCGGAATCGCGAGTCTAGCCTTGGCCTGCTCGCAAGGGGCCAGGTTGGCGATACGCATTTATGGTTTGACTAGGCCAACTGAGTCTATGTATCTCAGTGACGTTTTCTTCCTCAACATCGGTACCGGATTCATGATCTTGGTAATGATTATCTTGGCAAACATCTACCAGCGTAGAGTAATGAAACGTTTCAGCGGCGTAATAGCCAAGGTGATGTCTTGGTACTCGCTCGGGCTCTTCACTTTTCTTATCCTTACAATTTGGGGGTGGATTGGTAACGTGTTCGTCTTGGATCTCTGGGTGGGCGAGCTAGTCGGCCGACTACTATTCATCGTGGCAATAGCCTTCTTTCTAAAGGGAGCCAGGGTTATCCGATGACTACCACCGCCCAACAAGTCAGTTTGGAGGATGCCGTTCATGAGGGGTTACAAGGGCTTCCTTCACGATTCCTCATCATGGTGGCAAGTTCGCCAACGAATTATGTCCCAGTATTGGAGACAGTAGTTCGCGATCTAATGACCGAGAACACTATTGGCATCTACATATCCGTAAACAAGCCTTTCTTTGCGCTCACCGAAGAGATGGAGCTCCGGAAGATTCCGACGAAGAACATGTATTTCATCGACTGCGCCTCAGGCTTGATGGGTAAACCACCACAAGAATCCGAGCAGATCTACATCCTCAGCGGACCGTCAAATCTAACAGAACTGAGCATAACAATCGCAAAGGTGCTAAAGTCAGACAGAATACAGAACAACGAACCCAACACAATTCTGTTCCTTGACTCCGTTTCCACCTTCCTGATCTACAACGACCCAAACACAGTCGCCCGTTTCTTGCATTCAATCGCCAGCAAAGTTAGAGCCAACAACATTCGCGGCGTATTCTTCTCACTTCAAGATGACCTTACGAAAGGCGCTATCGAAAGCACAACGCAGTTTCACGATAAAGTTCTGAGCTTGTAAAAGACCGTGAGCGGAGTCACATTTTCCTCCGAAGGCTCACGCGTAATCCAACCTTACCTAAGCCATACTTCTAACCGAATTATGGAAGGAATTTCCGATTCTCCCGACCTATCTCGGTCAAAACATTAGCAACTTGGCGTAACGCAAGGTTACACAAGATACAATGACCGAAAAACGTTCGCCGGTCGGTAATATGGTGGGCCGGACCGGATTTGAACCGGCGACCTTTGCCGTGTAAGGGCAACGTTCAGGTCAGACCGTACGTCTTCTAACCAGGCTGAACTACCGGCCCACTTGTTCCGAGAACGTTCCTTGGGCCGTATAATTTGCCTTATTGAAGCTTCTCATGAACCACCCTGCCACAATGTTGAACGCGAGGTAAACCAGCAAACCGCACCGCAAGGCATCACGAACCATTAAGTTCTCAGCTTGAAACCGGTTGAAGGAACCATTTTATACGGTCCCGGAGGTAGACCGGCGGGGACCAAACGTGGTACTGAAGGAACACGTTGTCTACGTAGACGGGGAATGGCACCCGAAATCTCGCGCGTCAGTTTCCGTTTTCGACCACGGCTTGCTCTATGGTGACGGCGTATTCGAAGGCATCCGAGCATACAACGGAGTCATCTTCCAGTTCAAGGAACACCTGGAACGCCTTTACAGTTCCGCGAAATCGATCAGACTCCAAATCCCTCTTCCCCCAGAAGACATGACGCGGGCAGTAGTTGAGACCATCAAAAGAAATGGCCTGAAAGACGCCTACATACGTTTGGTTGTCACAAGAGGCGTTGGCGACCTAGGCGTAGATCCGAGGAAATGCCGAAAGGCTTCGGTAATAATCATAACAGAATACGCGGACCCAGCGTTCGGCGCGATTGCGAAACAGAGGGGAATTTCAGTCATCATCTCGTCGGTTCGACGCGACGCAGTCGACGCCACTACCCACGAAATAAAATCGCTAAACTATCTGAACAGCGTTCTGGCTAAACTTGAAGCCGTTGATGCTGGCGCAGACGATGCCCTGATGCTCGAACGGAACGGGTTCGTCTCCGAAGCTACGACCACGAACCTCTTCATTGTGAAAAAGGGCGAGATATTCACACCGCCATCTACTTCTGGCATACTGCCGGGTGTTACAAGGAAGAGAATAATCAGGCTGGCAAGAGAATTAGATTACCGCGTAGTCGAGAAAGGGCTTACACCCTACGACGTAACGAACGCTGACGAAGCGTTCTTAACGGGAACGCTGTCCGAAGTTGTCCCGCTCGTGAAGGTGAGGGGCATAGAAATCGCCGACGGGAAAGTGGGACCCATAACAAGGAAGATTATGGAAGCATTCGTGAAAATACGGGCAGATCCCAAGGACGGCCTACCAATTTACCAAGAAACCGAAAGAATCATGGCCCGCCGATAGGAACAAACCAAAGAAACAGCCCTCAACCGTTCTTAGCGACGCACTAACAGTTCCAAAAAAAGTAACAGCCTTTCGTATCCGACGCAGACGTAACAGAACCATTAGGCGCTAAGGATTTATAGCGGTTGTTACTTGTGGTAACAAAATAGGATGCATGAAACATGGTGTGGACATTCATCAAAACAACCCTGCTAGTCGGGTTTCTAACAGGCATCCTCTTCGTAATCGCATACCTGTTAGGCCTCTCACCGATCCTTGCACTTGGCTTCGCCGCATTCATGAACCTCATAATCTATTGGTTCAGCGACAAGTTCGTCCTACGTATGGGCGGCGCCAAGCTCGTAACCGAAGAAGAGGCGCCACGCGTGTATGCGGCCCTGAGAAGGCTTACGGCGGAAACTGGAACCGCGATGCCAAAGGTCGCGCTGGTGAACAGCCCAATCCCGAACGCATTCGCAACCGGACGCAGCCCTAACAACGCTACGGTTGCCGTTCACACAAGCCTGCTTAGCATCGTGAACGACGAAGAACTGGAAGCCGTGCTCGCACATGAGTTGACGCATGTTAGGAACTGGGATATGCTGACGACCACGATTGTGGCGACGGTTGCAGGTGCGATCACCTACCTCGCCCAATGGGGATGGCTCTTCGGCGGCGTTTACGGATATTCCGGAGGTAGCCGGGACCGACAACAAGGAAACATCATCGGGCTCCTCCTCATGATGATTCTCGCCCCAATCGCCGCAATGCTAGTACAACTTGCAGTCTCAAGGACCCGTGAGTACTCAGCGGATGCGGGAGGCGCTAAGCTATCAGGTAACCCAATGGCGTTGGCTAGCGCACTCGAGAAAATAGATGCCTTCGCAAAGCAAAGGCCAACCCGTAACAAGACGAACACCGCAATGTCTTCCCTCTACATAATCAACCCGTTCCATGGTTCGTTCGTGGCCGAAATCTTCTCAACCCACCCTTCAACTCAGAAACGCATCGCCCGACTAGAACAAATAGCTGAGAGAATGGGCACCGGGCGCTACTACCCACGCTAGACGCAAGCGCAACTGTATGTCACCACCCCCCACCAGGTGCTCTGTTGCGTTAGCGGGTGGTAGTGTTCTAGCGTTCGTGGCAGTTCAGTTAGAGGAAAAACAGATGGACTCTAATTCAGTCTAGTTGGAGTTCTGTGGTTTCCAAAATCGCTGATTG